>Ga0075163_10005788_pt1 | contig 16408 bp, 12 predicted proteins | sample JI1023141ADNA_FD_71478 | JGI IMG/M metagenome (GOLD analysis project Ga0075163, IMG submission 71478) | Wastewater effluent complex algal communities from Wisconsin, to seasonally profile nutrient transformation and Carbon sequestration -... | ecosystem: Engineered > WWTP > Effluent > Algae...
CAGGGATGAGGCGCCAGGGATGAGGCGCCAGGGATGAGGCGCCAGCCCGCATGAAGCGCCAGGGATGAGGCGCCGGCTCAGCTCTGGCCTGGGGTCTCGGCCGCGGTCTCGTCGGCCGCGTAGGCGGCATTCTGGCGGTAGTAGCGGTAGTACGCCTGCCCATAGCCCCGGCGGTTGACGTCGAGGTTGTTCAGCAGCACGCCAAACATGTGCACATTCACATCGGTGAGCAGGCGCTTGGCCTTGCGCAGCATGTCGCGGGTGGTCTGGCCCGCCCGCACCACCAACACCGCCCCATCGAGCTGGCGACCCAGGACCTGCGCGTCGGTCACCGCCACCACCGGCGGCGAGTCGAAGATGACACGGTCGTAGGCTTCCATCAGGCGGTCCAGCGTGCGCCGGAAGCCCTTGGTCTGCAGCAGCTCGGCCGGGTTGGGCGGCAGTGGGCCGCTGCACATGACGTCGATGTTCTCGATGCCGCTGGGCTGCACCACATCGGTGAGCTTCACCGCCGAGTCGAGGATCATGTTGGTCAGCCCGCGATCGTTGACCATGTCGAAGATGCGGTGCAGGCGCGGACGGCGCAGGTCGGAGTCCACCAACAGCACGCGGCTGCCCGCGTAGGCCATGGTGGCGCCGATGTTGACGCAGGTGCTCGTCTTGCCCTCGCGGGGCCCGGCGCTGGTCACCAGCATGCTGCGCAGCTCACGCTCGGGCGCCATGAAGAGCAGGTTGGTGCGGATGGTGCGCACACACTCCGCCACCGTGCTGTTGGGATTTTCCAAGACATATCGGTCGGTTGTACGCCCGGCCGTCACGCCCTTGGCGCCGCGGATGCTGGGAATCACCCCCAGGAAAGTCAGGCCAAACTCGCGCTCGAGCTGCTCCTGGTTCTTCACTGAGCTGTCCAGTTGCTCCACCAGGAAGGCCAGCCCGAAGCCGCCCAGCAGCGAGAGCAACAGGGCCACCGCCAGGTTGAGCGACAGGCGCGGGCTCACCGGCGTGGTGGGCTTGAGGGCGCTGTCGATGACGCGCACGTTGTTCGCTTTGGAGTCCGCCTGCATCTGGGCTTCCTGCAGCCGCAGGCGCACCTGCACGAGCAACTCGCCCTTGGCGAGCACCACCGCGCGCAGCTCCTGGTAGCGACGCTCCTTGGTGTGCAGCGCCCGCGCCGTCTCCTCCAGCTCGGTCACCTCATCCACCAGCCGCTGCTCCGCCCGCTGCGCCACGTCGAGCTTGCGCTGGAGGGACTGCTTGATGCCCACCACCTCCACGGTGATGGCCTGCTGGATGCGCTGGATCTTGCGGTTGGCCGTGACCACGTCGGGGTGCTTGTCGAGGTAGCGCTTGAGCAGGTCATCCCGCTCGTTCTCCAGGCTCACAAGCTGCGCCTTGAGCTGCTGAATCAGGCCGTTCTCGATCACGGCGTCCACGCTGCTCTGGGCCTCGGCGGCGCTCAGGCGCTTGACCTGCTGCATCTGCTCACGCAGCGAGCCGGTCTCCTGGCGCGCCTCGCGCATCCGCTTGCGGGCCTCCTGGATCTCTTGACCCATCAGGTTCTGGGCATCGGCCAGGGTGGGGCCGAGGATGCCATTCTCCTGCCGGTAGGCGAGCTCGGCCTCGGTGGCCGCCCGGGCGTCGTTCTCGAGGGTGGTCTCCTGCTGCTTGAGCCAATCCACCGCCTCGCCGGCCGCAAACACCTTGCGGTCCACGTTCTGCTGCCGGTAGGCCTCGGCCACCTCATCCGCCAGCAGGCGCGCGCGCTCCGGATCGGGATCCCGCACCTTGATGAAGACCACCTGGCTCTCCGCCACCGGCTCCACCTTGATGCGTCCCGCCAGGGCGCTGGCCGCGTCGGCGCGCTCCAGTGCGGTGGCCCGCTCCAGTGGATCTTCGATGTCGGAGATGCCCAGAAACTCCACGTCGTGGTCGAGCCCCAGCTTCTCCACCACCATTTGCGCCACCATCCGGCTGCGGATGATGCGGTACTGGGTCTCGTAAAATTCCTTGGTATTCCAGGTATTTCCGAGCCCCAGGCTCACCACCTCGCCCTCACCCTGGGGCAGGTAACGCGGCGCGGCGAGGTCGATGACGATCTGGGTGGAGGCCTCGTAGATGGGCTTCTGGCGGCGGGTGAACACAAAGGTGGAGGCGATCACCAGCCCGCTGAAGGCCAGCACGATCCACTTGTGCTTCCAGAGGATGAAGAGCCAGGCCGTGAGGACGGCGGCGCCCCGCTCCTTGGTGTCGTCCATCAGAGCTTCACCACCTTGCCCTGGCCGTCACCCAGATCCCGCGTGAGATTGCGGGTGTCCACGATGCGGCGGGCGTGTTTCACGATGAGCGCGGCGTCGAAGTAGCTGTGATCGGTGATGATCACGACGCAGTCGTAGGCGGCCAGACCCGCGTAGTCGAGGGGCACCGAGCGCAGGTGCTCCCCTTCCTCGCCGTGGTGTCCCAGCCAGAACGACGGCACAAAGTCGTCGTGGTAGTCCACCTGCCCGCCGCGGGCCAGCAGGCCGGTGAGCACCGGCGCAGCCGGCGACTCGCGCCAGTCGGTGATGTTGCGCTTGTAGGCCACGCCCAGGACGAGGATGCGCGAGCCCTTGATGGGCTTGGAGTCCTCGTTGAGCGCAAAGCTCACGCGATCCACCACATAGTCGGGCATGTGGGAGTTGATGTCGTCGGCCAGCTCGATGAAGCGCGTGCGGTAGTTCAGCGTGCGCAGCTTCCAGCTCAGGTAGTGGGGATCGATGGGGATGCAGTGCCCGCCGAGGCCGGGGCCCGGGTAGAAGGGCATGAAACCAAAGGGCTTTGTGGCCGCCGCTTCGATGATCTCCCAGACATCCAGGCCGAGCTTGTTGGCGATGATCGCCACCTCGTTCACGAGGCCAATGTTCACCGCGCGGAACGTGTTCTCCAGCAGCTTGACCATCTCGGCGGCAGTGGGGCTCTTCACCGCCACCACCCGCTCCACGATGGTGCCGTACAGCGCCGCCGCCGCCTCGGTACACGCGGGCGTCATCCCACCGATGATCTTGGGGGTGTTCTTGACGTGGAAGTGGGCGTTGCCGGGATCGATGCGCTCCGGGCTGAACGCGAGGTGGATGTCAGTGCCCACCTTGAGCCCCGTCGCCTCCAGCTCGGGCGCCACCACCTCCACGGTGGTGCCCGGATAGGTGGTGCTCTCCAACACCACCACCTGACCCGGCCGCAGGAAGCGCCGAATCTGCTGCGTCGCGGCGACGATGTAGGTCAGATCCGGGTCGCGCGTCTTGCGCAGCGGTGTGGGCACGCACACGCTGATGGCATCGCAGCTGGTCAGCTCCGAGAAGTCGGCCGTGGCATGAAAGCGACCCGCAGCCACCAGCGACGCCACCGCCTCGGCGGGTACGTCGAGGATGTAGGACTCGCCCGCGTTCAGCGCTTCGATCTTGCGCGCATCCACCTCGAAGCCGATGACCTCGAAGCCAGCTTCGCCAAAGGCCGTGGCCAGGGGCAAACCCACGTAGCCCAGCCCGATGACCCCCACCCGCGCCTCACGTGCGCTCAGCCGCTTCGAGAGCTCACTCATCCCACGCCTCACGCGCCCCGTAGGCGCTCGCCCCCGCAGCCCTGCTTGGAACGGGCTGGCGGCTGGTTGTGACCCCGCCCAGTGGGCGGCAGTCTCACGCGGTGGTTCGCGAGGCCGGCCGGTCGCTGATGACCGCGCTGGTCAGCAACCCAGAGTCTGGGTGATGGTGCAGGTCATGCGCACCCAGGAGACCAGCGCCCAGGCCCTCATCTCGTTGCTGCGCGCCTGGCTGACCCAAGTGCCCTGCCCCCCCACGGTCACCTCACCGGTGGCGGCTGCGCAGGCCCACCGCCTCGCCGGCTGGCTCTACCATACCCGCGCGCCCATGGGCGAATTCGAGGCCCTGCCCTGCCAGCGGGCCTGGGCAGATGCCCTGGGCGCCCACTTGATGCGCGTGGAGTGCCTGCAGCGCATCTGGCCGCGCGAGGCCCCACCTCCCCTCGTCTTCAAGGGGGCCGACCTCGGTGAGCACCTCTACGGCGACCCCGGCGCACGCCAGGCGCGCGACCTCGACCTGCTGGTGCCGCCCGCGGCGTTGCCCGGCCTCGTGCGCCACCTGGCGCCCCTCGCCGATCGAGTGGAGCGCCCCCGCCACGAGCGCGCGGCCCATGACGCGGAGCACGCCGTCGGCCTGCGCTTCGGTCCGGTGCTGATCGAGCTCCACGCCCACCCCTGGCCACCCCACCGAGGTGGACCCGACGGCTGGGTGCTCTGGACCCGTGGTCGCCCCACCACCTTGGGCGACCTGCCCGTCCTCATGCCGTCCCCCGCCGACCGCCTGCTGCTGTGGTTGGGCAACCTGACCAAAGGTGGATTCTTTAGTGATCTCGCCGATCTGCTCGACCTGGCCCTGATTCTAAAGGCCGCCCCGGAGGGCGACGAAGCACGCGCAGTGGGCCTGGGCCTGGCGTATGAAGTGGGCTGTCTGCGCCTCGCCGCCCTGGGACTGCCCCCCACGGGCTGGACCGCCCCCACCCCGCAGGCTCGGCTGCTCAATCGGTGCCTGCCCGCCATCACCCTGCCCCGTGGCGAGCCGCCACGTCTTCGGGCTCAGCTCCTCAAGATCTGGTTGGCCGATCCCGCGGCCCGCGCAGGCGTGCTGACGCGGATGGCCACGACCTGGCTCCGCGACCGCGTCGCCAACAGCGCGTCCAAAAACTAAATCAAATCGGGGTGTTGGGAACGGTGCCCGGAAGACGGGCCTACAGCCAGGACTCCGGCACAAAGATGATGTCCCCGGGCTGGAGGATGACGTTGGGCTCTTTGCCCAGCCCGATGCGCTCGAGGGGTACGATGAACTTCATCTCCTCCCCCTCCACGGTGCGGGTGAGCACGAGGCCGTTCTTCTCCGCCAGGGGCGTCAACCCACCGGCGAGCGTCACCGCCTGCACCACGCTCATCTCGTCGTCGTAGGGGAAGGTGCCCGGCTTGGCCACCATGCCCAGCACGAAGATCTTCTTGGAGTTGAACTCTTTGACCAGGACGCTCACCTGAGGATCGCGCAGGTAGCCATCCTTCAGGCGGGTGGTCAGCGTCTCGCCCAGCTGACCCGGCGTCAGCCCCTCGGCCAGCACATCACCCACGAGCGGAAAGCGGAAGGTGCCGTCGGAGGCCAGGCGGTAGAGCCCCGAGAGCTCCTTCTCCTGGTAGACCCGGACTTCCACCACATCGCCGGCTCCCAAACGGGCGCCCGCCCGAATCTGGTCCAGATCGGGCACGGCCGGCAATTCGACCGCGTTGGGCCGCGTGCCGCAGCCCACCAGGCCCAGGAGCACCACCAGGCGCACCCACCAACCACCCTCAAACATGTTCAATACTCGGCGGCCAAGCGAAGCAGGACCAGCTGGCGCGCATATTCCGCTCGGTCAAGGCACTCGCCATCCGCTTGAGGTGCCGAACAGTAGGTGGTTGCATTGCTTTCGTACTGCCACTCGAGCCCAGCGGAGAGCCACTCGCGCATGTTGTAGCGCCCGAAGGCCTGCCCGCGAAACACGGGATCGGTGCGCCCAAGGCCGTCAGGCGCCCCGTTGGGCTCAAAGACGATGTAGTCGTAGCCCACCTTGCCGCCCACGGTGAAGCGCCCGAGGAAGTGCAGCTCGGTCCGGGCAAAGACGCCGTCCACGGTGTAGAAGTTGGAGAAGCCCGTGTCCTCCGCGTCGTGGGTATACCCCACGCCGACCGTCAGGGTCGGCTCCACCACGTAGTTGACCTCAAGCTGCGCGACCGGGCCGGCATACGAGGTCCCGATCGCATTGAAAGTATTGAAGTATCCGGCCAGCGCCACCACGGAGATGCGCTGCGTCAGCAGACCGCGGATGCCCGCCTCAGCCCGAAAGGGCCGCGAGTCGCGATCGGGGTTGGTGGCGTAGTCCACCACGTCGTAGTGGATGTCGAGCAGCAGGGACGTCTTGGGCAGCCAGCGCCACTGGGTCAACAGCCGGCCGCGGTGAGCGCTCTTCTCGAAGCGGGTGGCCCCGGCATCGCTGGCATCCAGGAATGCGACATTCTGGTAGCGGTAGCCAAGCCGGAGCTCCAAAGCGCGCCCGCCAGGCCGAAAGCGCAGGTCGGGCCCGATCTCGTTCTCCAGGCGCTCGAACCCCACCTCGGAGGTCTCGTAGGTCGGGTGCTCCGAGTACCGGAAATTCTCGTGCAGCTCGAGCGTGACCGCCGACTGCGGGAACACCGCCACCACGCCCTGCGCCGCCGCCGACGCCAGGCCATTGCGCGCTTCCACCACCCGGTCAGAGATCGCGCTGTCGGGATCATCCAAGCCCGTGAGATGGCGATAGGTGAACCGCCCACTCAGGCTCAGGCCGATATTGTTGGGGTTGCGGTTCTCCGCGCTGATGCCGCCACCCACGCGCAAGACCGTCGCTGCGTTGGGTGGAGAGAAGACTTCGCGGGTGGAATCATAGAAGACGTTGTTGTCGTAGCCGCCCTCAAACCAGGCACTCGGGTGGATCTCCAGGACGCCTGCCCGCACCCCCGGGCCCTCGGCGTGCCCCAGCGCGGGCAGCAGCAGGCATAGGACACCCGCCCCCAACCATCCCGGCGGCCCTCTTCGACGCAATGCGCGCATCGGTCCGCTCACTCGCTGCCCGTCAGCGTGGGGCCACGATCCGCGACCACTGGCGGGAACACCGGCTCGCGCACCTCGGTCGGATCATCGGAGCGAATGTCGGGATCCACCGAGGTATCCACGACGGTCTCGCCGGTATACTGACTCGCCTCACCGACGCAGCCCTCCACCTCGACCCGAAAGTTCTCTACCCGAACGCCCGCGATGGAGATCTTGGTGAATTCGTGGTTGATGAGCTCCTCGTCGCCCTTTGCGATGGCCTCCAACAAGTTGGACCAGGCCTCCTCGGAGAGCTTGAGCAACCCCTTGATCGCCGACAACTTATCGTTCACGCAGTTGAGCTGGAGGATGTCCTTGCGCTCTCGCGCCGTCTTGAGGCGCTCAAGCGCCTGCCGAAGAGAGTCTTTCATGCGCTCGACCTCTTTGGCGGAGCGCTCTTGCTTCTCCGGGACGCTCAAGCGCTCGGCATTGCGATAGGCCGGCTCCTGGGCGCGGCCCATGCCGACTGCCAGCAGAAGGAGCCCTGTACCAATCCAGACCGAACGCATTCACCTCTCCTCGAGCACTCGGGCACGCTTTCGAGCCCCGGCGCACAGCGCGCCACGTGATGGACCCCAGCGGACCCATGCCGGGCTCAGCGATCAACTCGCCCCGAAAAAACGGACCGCCGGGCGAAGGGCCACGGCGGTCAGACCACGAAGCGGGCGATGATGGCGTGAACCACGCCTTCAATTCCAGTCGCAAGGTACACGATGGAAGGCGGGAGATCAGTTCGAAGGCGCAAAAACGAAGGGGAACGCCACGGTGACGGAGCCGCCCTCGGGCCGGTCGAAGCGCCACCGCAGGATGTTGTTCGCAATGCACTTGCCCACGAGGGGGTCGCCCACGGTGTCCTCAACCACATTGGCGCTGGACACGCGGCCGCTCTGCTCGATGGTGAATTGCACCTTCACCTTGCCCGCAAGCTTGCCGTTGTGGCGCAGCTGCTTCTCGTAGCAGGTCTTGATGGCGCTCTTGCGGCGCGAGACCACCTGGGCGATGCGGTCCGACGAGAGGGCGCCCGTCCCAACCACATCATCGTCGCTCAGCCGCTTGAGCTGCACCGAGCCGCGCACTTCTGCTTCCGCCTTGGCGCCCGTCGCGACCGGGCCGGTGCCCCGGGCCTCCAGGGCACCATCCTCCAGGCCGGCCACCGCACCGGTGCCACCCGCCACGCCCGCAGCAGTCCGGCGATCCCGCATCTGCGAGTCACCAGTCGCCACCTCAAGGCCGGTCGCACCATCAAACGCCTCGGCCATCTTTACGTCGGTGGCGCCGTCCTTGAGCGTATCCACGATGGTCCCAGCACCGTCGCCGCCCACCGTGCCGATGTACTTCAGGATGGTCTTGTTGCGGACGTTGGCGATGCGCTGGCCCTCCACCTTCTTGCGGACCTGGTCTTCCGTCAGTGGGGCCTTCTCGGTCTTGCGCTCCGGCTTGACCTTCTCGGCCAAAGGCTCTTCCTTCTCCTTATCCGGATCGACCTCCTTGGCCTCGTCGTCCTTCTTCTCCTCCTTGATCTTCGGCTTCTCTTCGCGGTTCTCCAGCAGGCGGACAAACCGGTCCGGCAGGGTATCAATGCCCCGCGGCGGCTCGGGGTAGTCGCGGGAGACGATGAATGCGATGGAGAAGACTTGGAAGACGAAGCTGCCCAACATCACCGACACGAACGGCCAATCCAACCCGCGCAGCAGGCCCCCGCGGACATCCGCGGGCAGCTGTAGTCGTGAAGGTGGCGGCGGTGCGGCGACAAATTGGAAGAGCAGCGTCACGTCGCCCAGGACCACACGGCCCCGACTCTGCTCCGAAAGCACCATGGACAGGCCCTCGCCCGAAGGTCGAGCAAGGCCCCGCTGCTTGAGCGCGTCCAGGTCGAGCGGCTGGTCGTCCACCGCCACTTTGCCGGACATCCCGGGCTTAAAGTTGAGGTGGTACGCGCCCGCCTTGAACTCAAAGAGGGTGAACTGGCGCGGTAGCGCCGATGAGGGCACCGAGAACGTATTGCTCGTTGCCTGTCCAACGGTGACCGAATGCCGCTTGCGCAGCAGGCGTTCCTCGATGAACTCGTTATTCTGAATGATGCCTACGCGGAGGACCTTGGGGTTCCCGGTCTCGGCCATGCGGAGCGTCCTTTCGCGGTCTCCCTGCGGCACTGCCTGCCCCTGACAGGGGCGACGAACGCTGTGACAACATAAGGGGACCCGAAGTTCCCACAGGCGAGCCTACTGCCTGCAAGAACAAGGTAGCGGGCACCGCCCTCCCAATCAACACCTGACCTGCAAACGGCGGTCAGCATGTACCAGGCGATGTGAGATTGGAGGGGGGAAGAAGGAGCGAAGGACCACGGCCTCAGCCGCGCTGGCCGCCCTTGAGCACCGCAAACTTGAACTTCTGGAACTCCGCCTGCCCCGCGGTGTAGAGCACCTCGGTGATCAAGCGGTAGGAGGTCTCCTGGTGGGCAATCACCGTGAGGAGACCCTCAAACTTGGAACCGATGCGCTGAGCGATGTCCTTCTGCGTCTGCGCGGCCTCGTTGAGAGCCTCGAAGAGCGGCTGGATCTGAAGCGAAGCCTCGTCTCCACCCTTGAAGGCCTTGTCGACCGTGCCATCCTTCACCGGGACCACCACCTTATCGTTCACGACGATGCCGATGGCACTCACCGTGACCGAAGCGCTCGGCTGGGGGTTGATCTCGGTGTTAGAAGGCGGCAACCGCAGATCATCGCTCGCATCGATCCGGATGGGGTCGACCGAGTAGTTCATCAGCAAGAACACCAGGATGATGGTCATCGCGTCCATGAGGGACGTGATGGTCACACCACCGGTCTCCATGCTGTGGCGGCGAGCGGACCGCTCCTTGCGCACCTGAGCCTGGTGCCTCTGGAGCCAGTCCTTGATGACCTCTTCGCGGGACTTCTCGAGCTGCTTGTCCGTCATGGATTCCTCCGAGTCACCAGCCAGATTGAGCTACTGGACGACCGAACTACTGGGCGATCGCCAGCACGACGTCAGGCCAGAGGAGCACCTGGCCGCCGTTCTCCATCTTGATGCCGCCGGCCCGGAAGGCAGAGACATCCGCGTACGTGTCCAGGTCGAGACGCATACGAATCGAGTCCATCACGGTGATGATGTGCTTGAAAGGCAGGGTCGGGTCGGCCGTCAAGTTCACGATGGTTTCCTCAGGAAACTTCTCTTTGATGGCCGTCATCATGTTGTACAGCGCCGTGTAGTCGTAGGCGTCATTCTTCTTGGGAATGAACGGCCCGGCAGCCACCGGCGCGGCACCATCGCCGCCGTCCGCCGGAGCGGCACCCGCAAGACCCAACACCTGATTGAGGTCAGCGCCCGTGGCCGACAGGCGGAAGCCATCAGCGGCGACCGCCACCGTCAGGTTGAGCGGCTTGTTGTCCTCATCCTGCGGCTCGCTGGCGGCACCCATGCCGAACTTGGGGGCGTTGATGTTCACGACGCCCAGCTTCACCAGCGACATGCCCCAGAGAATCATCGGGATGAGGCACACCACCATGTTCATGATCGGAACCAGATCGAGGTCCGTCATGACGTTCTCATAGCTCTTCTTGCGCGCCATGAATCAAACTCCGGTGCAGCTCTGCCGAGGGCCGGCAGACATCCCTGAGACAACCAGGAGAATCAGCGGTTCTCGCCGCCAGTGGTACCGTGGAGGCGGGAGATCAAAAGATTCTCCAGCTTCACCGAGTGCTGGTCGATCTCGTCGATGATCTTCTTGGCCACGGAGCCCAGCAGGATCTGCGAGCCCAGGCAGGGGATGGCCACGATGAGGCCGAACGCGGTGGTATTCATGGCCACGGCGATACCGTTGGCGAGCATCGACTGCCGCTTATCGGGCGGAATCGAGGGATCGGCCAGAGCATCGAAGGCCTGAATCAGCCCGAGGATGGTACCGAGCAGACCCAGCAGGGTGGCGATGTTGGCCACCTGGTTGAGCACGCTCACGCGCTTGGTGACGGCGGGCACGACCTCGAGGGCCGCTTCTTCGACAGCGTTCTGAATCTCGTCAGGACCCTTGTTGGCGCGCGTCAGGCCGGCCTTGATCACCTTCGGCAGCGCCGCAGACGGCGCTGCATTGCAGAGCTTGATGGCGCGGTCAATGTTATTGGCCATCACCAGCTTCTGCACCTGGGCCATGAAGGCCGAGGCGTTGATGTTGTACTTGAAGTACAAGAAGATGAAGCGCTCGATGATAATCCCGAGGCCGATGATGCTCATAACGAGGATGGGGTGCATCCACACACCGCCACTAGAATAGAACTTCGCAACCTCGCCCATTCGACGTTTCCTCCTGACGGTGGATTGGCGCTCTACGACGCCTTAAGCCGGAACGCTCTGGCCTCGTCGGCTCTGAACTACGCAGTAATCTTGTCAACTCCGGGGGATCCGTAGACCCCCCGATTTGGCCCGCCTGCTATATCATCGTCCCGAAAGGGGGGTCTACTCTTTTTCGGGACGGGGAAGCATTTTGCACTGCAGGCTGCGGCCATCGGGCCCGCCTGAGGTCATCGCTTCCGCTCAGAACGGATCTTTTTCGACGCTCTTGAGAATCAAGGGAATGAAGCTCTTGCGGGGCTCCAGGCCTTTGAAGTTCAGCTCGCTGCGCTGGAGGATGTAGAAGGCCTCGGGCTTCTGGACCACGCCTTCCACCTTGAGGGCCTCAAGCTGAATGACGCCCGGCTTTTTTCGCCCAGGCCGGGCACCGGCCTTTTCAGCCGCAGCCGCTTTGTTGGCGGCGCGGGTGGGCGCCTTGATCGGCGTGGGCTGCTGCGCATGGGCGACACCCCACAGGAGCGCAACCACCATCAGGCTGCTTCGCATCATTGCTCCTCTTCGTCGGGCGGATCGGCGGGCGCGGGCGCCGCCTCGGGAGCCGCCTTGGGCTTGTTCCGGGCCTGGTTGGCCCGCTTCTGCTCCACTTCAATACGCTTTTTCGCTTCAGCGATGTACTGATCGACCGGGTCGTCGGCGCGAGCCGCGCCCCGGAGCTGTTTGTAGCGCTCGAAGTAGGTCACGGCCTTTTCAAACCGCTTGCTGGGCTCGATCTCGGGGATTTCGCCGTCGAGGTAGAGGATCCCCAGGTTGAAGTAGGCGTCGGGTGAATCGGGCTGCATTTTGAGGGCCTTGAGCAGCGCCTTGACCGAGTCGGTGTAGCGCTGCTGGCCGCGCAGGGCATTGCCCAGGTTGACCTGGGCGGCCAACATGCCCGGCGACCGAGCCAGGGCCTTTTCGAACTGCTCGCCGGCGCCCTCGTAGTCCCCCGCGGCGTGGTAGATGAGCCCCAAATTGTTGTGGGATTCCGCCGTGCCGCCTCCGGGCAGGGCCACGGCGGCCTCCAGCGCGAGGCGCGCTTTGATGTTCTCGCCGAGGGCCTGATAGTCGAGCGCAGTGCGCGTGGGGATCTCGGGATTGGAGGGCTCAAGCGCCTTGGCGTTGAGCAAAATCGCCACGGCCAGCTCGAATTTGCCCTGCTGGTGGTAGGCCGTGGCCAGGTTGACCATGGCAGCGACGTTTTTTTCGTCCTCGCGCAGGATCACCTTGGTGTCCTGAATTACCGACTCCTCCCGACCGGGGAAGGTCAGCAGGACCCGATTGACTGCATTGCGCAGCGACAAGCTCTTCGGGCGGGTGGCCAGGGCGGCCTGAGCCACCGCAAGGGCCTCGTCGCGCTTGCCCACTCGCAGGTGCATGTTGGCCAATGCGGTGACCGCGGGCTCGAACTCGGGGTCCGCTGCCAGGGCGCGGCCGTAGGCGCGGCGAGCACCCTCATCGTCGCCCTGGCGCTCGGCGAGGACGCCGAGGTTGTAGGCCGGATCTCCAAGGCCCGGCTCCAGGGCGGCCGCGGCCTCAAATGCGCTCGCCGCACCGGCCAGATTGCCCGCCGTGGCTGCGCGCCGCCCTTCGGAGAGCTTGTCGCGTGCCTCCACCTGTTGGGGGGTCAGCTTGGGCGCTTCCGGCTCGGCGTCTTCAGCGCCTTCAGCACCGTCGCTGGCTGGTGCGGCGGCCTGGTCGACGGGGGCGTCTACGGGTCCCTCGACCGCGCCAGGGCGCGGCTGCGGGCCGCAGGCGGCCAACAACGAAGCCAAAAGAAAGGTGCGGTAAGGAGTCCGCGTGCAGCCAGGGATCATTGGCTCCCCTCCTCCTCGTCGTACTCTTCCTCTTCAGCCTCATCCACGGCGCCTTGCTGATCCCCGCCACCCGCCTTGACCGGCGGGGGCTCGCTCTCCTCTTCGACCGATCCACCGGGTGGGACCAAGAGGCGCGGGGTGATGAACTGCTGAGCAGGCATCCGGCGCTCCTCCTTGAAGAGCGGGTAGTCCGTCGGCTTGAACTTGTTCAGCGAGGCCACAATGCGCTTGGTCCACTCGTTGGTCAGGCGGAACTCGCGGGCCTTCTGGAAGGCCGTTTCGTAGCGCTTGACGGCCTCGTCTTCGAGGGGGACCGCCACGTCCTCCAGCTGGGTGCGGTAGAGGTCCTCGTCGTCGGCCGAGAGCCCCTCAGGAATGGGCGCCTCGTACAGCTTCTCGGCAAAGAGCTGGTAGAGGTGGCCCAACCGGTAGAACGCCGCCAGCGTCCAATCCAGCGACTTGTACTGCAGCACATCGCCGTAGCGGCGGGTCAGGTCCTTCACCTGAGCCTGCATGCTCTGCACGACCTTGCCCTGCTGGCGCAGCGAGCCCTTGAGCTTTTGCGCGGCGTAGCCATCGAAGATCTGCTCCACGATGCGGAACTGAGCTTCGGCGGGGTAGCGCGCTTCGAAGGTGCCAGGTGCCATGCCACGGCGGTTGAACTCGTCGATGACCTGGGCCCACGCCTTGCGGGCTGCCCCGGCGTTGCCCTGACGAGCGACGATCTCGGCGGTCTTGGCGAGCCCTTCGATCACCTGGGCGTTCTGGCGGGGGTCGCTGCCGTAACGCCGCACAAACTCACGGTAAATCCGCTGCTGGTTCTGGGCGTCGCCTAGCTTTTCGTAGACGCGGGCCGCGCGGAAGAACGTCTGCGGCGTGTCCTCCCGGTCGGGGAAGAGCTCGACGTACCGCTCGTAGGCGGTGGCGGCCTGACGATACTGCTGGGTTTGCTCCAGGAGCACGGCCGCGCTGAAGAGCGAGGTGGCCCGGTTGTCCGAGGTCGGATAGCGGTCCACCAGCCGCAGGTGGCTCTGGATGGCCTTGTCGTAGTTGTAGAAGCGCTCCGAGTTGACGCCCACGCGGAAGAGCGCGTTTTCGGCAAATGCGCTGTCGGGCTTCTCGGTGTAGAGCCGCTCGTAGGCCTTCGTGGCCGACTCAAAGCGGCGGGTGGCCTCGTAGGCGACGGCCAGGTTGTTGATGGCGGCGTCCACCGTCTTGTTGCTCGGGTGCTTGCCGATGAGCTCTTCATACTTGGCGGCAGCCTGGTCGAACTTCTTGGCGCGGAAGAGGATGGAGGCCTGCATGAACTCGGCGCCCACGCCAATCTCGCCCAGGGATGAGGCCACATCCCCCTTCAAGTTGGCGCCCTTCACAAATTGCGCCCACTCGGCCATGCCGTTGTAGTCGTTCTCCAGGCGGTAGGTCTCCATGACCTTGCCCGCCGCGAAGCCCGCGACCTGGGTGTTGGGGTGCTGGGCGATCAGCTTTTGGAACCACTTCCGCGACTCGTCGAAGTTACGGAAATCAAAGTAGGTTTCGCCGATCTTGTAGAGGATGCGGGGCAGGCGCTCGGGATCTTCCGCGCTCTTGAGCTGCCGCTGTACGTATTGGACCCGCACGTCGATGAGCTTCTCGACGCTCTCGGGCATGTCCTCCACCTCGATCTCCACCCGCTCCGTCGCCTCGGGATCGCCCTCGGGCTTGGGTGTGACTTTGGCTTCAGGGACGGGCTCATCCGTCAGCGAGGGCTTGCGGGGCACCGTACCCTTCTCAATGGCCTGCCGGACGTCGTTCTCGCGGGCCAGGATGGCCGAGAAGCCGGCGGCCTCGGTGTAGCGGCTGCTGCGCTTGTCGTCGCGCACCCGGCCGTACTGGTCGGCCGCGTCGGCAAAGTGGAAGGAGTAGTAGAGGCACTCCGCCAGGAAGTAGCTCAAATCATATGCGTTTTCGGACTTGGGGTACTGCCGGAGGTAGTCCTGATAGGCCTCCGCCGCCAGCCCGTACTCAGCGACAGCCTGGCGCTCAGCGAGGCCATCGCCGCCCACGGCCTTGCTCTTGAGCTGCTGGGCGCGCGAGTGGTGGTACTGGGCCGCCTGAATCAGCGACTCCTCGAGCAGCTCGCGGGCGGCTTCGATGGCCTTGGGATTGTTCTCATTGGCCGCGTACCAGTCGCTGTCGGGGCCATAGGCCCGGCCCAAGCGGTCGCGCTCCTTGAACGCCTCGTCCAGCTGCTGCTGGCGCTCCAGGGACACGATGAGCTTGGCGTGCAGCTCGGGGTTCTGGGCGTCCAGGGGGAACTGCTCGAGGAGTTGGCGCATGGTCGCCACCGCTTCGGGGTAGCGTGCGTCGATGTGGAAGCGCTCGGCCAACGCCCGCAAGATCTCGACATCGTAGCGTTTTTCGCCGCGTACATACTTGCGCACTCGGGGAATGCCAGCGTCGGCGTCCGGCTCCCCATCCCCATCCCAGTCGTCATCGGACAAGGAGATGGCCAGGTACTCGATGGCCTCAGACCGCAGGTCGGAGCCCGGCTCGCCCGTGCGCTCGGCCCGGGCGTCGCTGAACTCGATGAGCTCACGGAAGCGGTTGATGGCGGCGTCGTATTGGTCAGCGAGGTAGTGGGTCCACCCCAGCTTGTAGAGGGCCTTGTCGTAGTAGGTGCTCTCCGGGAAGGCCAGGACCTTCTCGTAGGCCGCAATGGCCTCGGGGAGCTGGTTCTTCTCGAAGTGGTATTCGCCAATGCGGGTGAGCGTCTCGGGGACAAACCGGCTCTTGGGGTACTGCGCCACGAGCGTGCGGAATTGCTCAAGCGCCTCTTCGGGGCGGCCCATCTCCAGGAGGCAGTAGCCGCGCAGGTAGTAGGCCCCGTCGATGTTGCGGTAGCGGGGCCACCGGCGGATGAGCTCGCCAAAAAGCTCAATGGTTCTGCTGTAGTCCTGCTGGGGTTCTTCGGGCTCCGCCTCCAACTGCCCGGCATCGAAGGCGCTGATGTCCGTGTCGTAGCGCTCCAAGGCCGTCACGTAGGTGTCGTTGGAGCGCTCGAAGTGCAGCTCCGCGAGCCGGAACATGGCGTCGGGGCTGTAGCGGGGGTTGTCGGGGTAGCGGCGCAGGAATTCCTCAAACCGCTCAATTGCGTCCACCCGCCGATTGCGTTCCTCCTGCTGGAGGTCAGCCACGACCTTGCTGTAGCGCCGCTTGATGTCCCGCTTGCGACGGTCGTACTTGTGCTCGATGAGCCGCGTCGTATCGGCGCGGAAGTCGGCCGCCTCCTCCGCGAAGTGGCTCACTTCGGTGGCCAACTCCTGCAACTCGATGCCGAGCTCTTCGCGCGGATCAGCCGCCGCGGCCGGATTGCCACCAGCAGCACTCTCAGGAGCGCCCGCGGGTGCTCCAGCAGCGCTCTCAGGGGCGGCAGCGCTCTCAGGGGCGGCAGCGCTTTCGGGGGTGGCAGCGCTTTCGGGCGCCGCAGCGCTTTCGGGCGCCGCAGCGCTTTCGGGCGCCGCAGCGCTTTCGGGTGCCGCAGCGCTCTCCGGGGCGCCTGCTGGTGCCGGCTGGCCA
>Ga0075163_10005790_pt1 | contig 16406 bp, 12 predicted proteins | sample JI1023141ADNA_FD_71478 | JGI IMG/M metagenome (GOLD analysis project Ga0075163, IMG submission 71478) | Wastewater effluent complex algal communities from Wisconsin, to seasonally profile nutrient transformation and Carbon sequestration -... | ecosystem: Engineered > WWTP > Effluent > Algae...
GCGGCAGCAGCGGGGCCGGCGATCCAGGCGCCCTTCTTGCCGAGCATGTCCATCTCGCAATCCTTCTTCCGCTCGTCGGCGGTCATGGCGAAGGCATCCTTCTTGACCGGGAGGTAGTAGCGCGTGGTGCGACCTTCGGGGAACACGCACGAGCCCACCAGGTTGGCCGACGGGCAGCCGGAGGTGGCGTACTTGCCCTTCATGCTGTCACACATCGACTTGTGCATGTCGGCCACGTCGGTGACCGAGTAGTCGTCGCAGGAGCTCAGCTCTTCCGACTTGTCGCAGCTGTACTTGATCTTGCTGGCTTCCGGCGCCTTGCGATCCTTGGCGGCGGCGGCCGAAGGGCCGTCGGTCCACTTGCCCTTGGTGATGGGGTTCTTCTCGCAGTCGTCCTTGGCGTCGGCGGTGGTCTGGTTCATGCCGTTGCCTTCGTAGACGTACTCCTTGTCACCGCTCTCCTTGACGCAGGTGCCGATGAGCTTGTCCTTGGCGCAGGACTTCTTCTCGTAGGTGCCGCCAGCGGTCTTGCAGAAGCCCTCGGCGAGACCGAGCGCGCTGTCCTTGTATTCCTCGCAGGACCCCTCGGAGGGCTTGTTGCAGCTGCCGCCCTTGGGAGCGTCCGGAGAGGCTTCGTCCTTCTTGCCGCAGGCGGCGAGCGCGAAAAACAGGGCCATCGAAGCGAGAGAGAGTGAACGTTTCATGGGTCCTCCAGGGGCACGCTCACCCGGTGAGCGGCGCGAAATTCTCGTATGATTACGACTTCGCGCCCAGGTTCCTTCCCCGGAAAGGGGGCATCACCTGGGCGCGAGAGAGGTACGACGCAAGAAAGCCAACGGGCCGACCGCGAGGGACGACCCGTGTACTGTTCAGGTAATCGGAAGAAGCGGGGCGATGAGCAGCGAGACGACGCTCATGACCTTGATGAGGATGGAGATGCCGGGGCCCGAGGTGTCCTTGAAGGGATCGCCGACGGTATCGCCCACGACCGCGGCCTTGTGCGCGTCGGAGCCCTTCTTGTGACCGGGGAGGCCACCCTTCTCGATGAACTTCTTGGCGTTGTCCCAGGCGCCGCCGCCGTTCGCCATGATGAGCGAGAGCGTGGAGCCGACGGCGAGCGCACCGGCGAGGGCGCCGGCGAGAGCCGCCGCGCCGAAGAGGAAGCCGATGACGACCGGCGAGAGGACGGCGACCGCACCGGGGACGACCATCTCGCGGATGGCGGCCTTGGTGGCGATGTCGACGATGGCCTTGGGCTGCGGGTCGACGCCCGGCTTGCCCTCGAGGAGACCAGGGATTTCCCGGAACTGGCGGCGAATCTCTTCGACGATGGCGCCGGCGGCCTTGCCCACCGAGGTCATGGTGGTGGCGCCGACGATGCACGGCAGGATGGACCCGGCGAGGATGCCCATGAGGATGTTGGGGTCCGTGAGCTCGAGGACCAGCTCGTGGGCGCCCACCGCGCGGCGGGCGGCGTTCACTTCCATGCTGAAGGCTGCGAAGAGGGCGACCACGGTGAGCACCGCGGAGCCGATGGCGAAGCCCTTGCCGACGGCCGCCGTGGTGTTGCCCACGGAGTCGAGCTCGTCGGTGATGTCGCGGACCTCTTTGCCGAGGCCGGCCATCTCGGAGATGCCGCCGGCGTTGTCGGCGATGGGGCCGTACGCGTCGACGGTCATGACGATGGCGGTACCGGCGAGCATACCGACCGCGGAGAGCGCGATGCCGTAGAGGCCGAGGTAGCGGTTCGATACGTAGCCCACCGCGCACAGCGTGATGAGGGGAATGGCGACGCTCTCGAGACCCACTGCGAGACCGCGGATGACGTTGGTACCGGGGCCGGTCTTGGCGGCTTCGGCGACCCGCTCGATGGGGCCCATCGAGGTGTAGTAGTCGGTGATGAGACCGACGATGGCGCCGCCCATGGCGCCGGCGGCGAGGCAGATGATGGCGCCGGTGCCGACGTTGAAGCGCGGGAGGATGAAGTACGCCGCGGCCACCACCAGGAACGGCGGCAGGATGAGCGCGAGGCGGAGGACCCGAGCCGGCGGCAGCGCCGAGAGCTGACGGGTGATGAAGATACCGAGGATGCTCACCCCAAGGCCGACGGTGGCCAGGAGGATCGGGAGAGCCACCGCGATGACGCGGATCTTCTCGTCTTCCATCTGCACGCCATCGGGCAGGATGCGCTTGAGGGACTCGATGGGCGAAGAGAGGCCGAGGGCCATCGCCGCGACCATGGCCGCGATGTAGCTCTCGTAGATGTCGGCGCCCATGCCGGCGATGTCGCCGACGTTGTCGCCCACGTTGTCGGCGATGACGCCGGGGTTGCGCGGGTCGTCCTCGGGAATGTTGGCTTCCACCTTGCCGACGATGTCGGCGCCGACGTCGGCGGCCTTGGTGTAGATGCCGCCGCCGATGCGCGCGAAGAGCGCGATGCTGCTGGCGCCTACCGCGAAGGAGTGGATGACGTTGGAGAAGACGCCGTGGTCGGCGGCGTGGAACTGCCAGTACACCGCACCGATGCCGATGAGGCCGAGACCGGCGACGCAGAGGCCCATGACGGCGCCGCCGTCGAGCGCCATGACCAGCGCCGCCGCCTTGCCCTTGCCGCGCGCCGCTTCCGCGGTGCGGGTGTTGGCGAAGGTCGCCGACTTCATGCCGAAGAAGCCTGCCAGGAGCGACAGGAACGCGCCTGCCAGGAAGGCGCCGCCGGCAATGACGCTGATCCTCCACGAGAGCAGCGCGAAGACCACCAGCGCGTATCCGGCCAGCACCTTGTACTCGGTGGCGAGGAACGCCATCGCACCCTCGCGGATGTACCGCGCGATGCGAGCCATGGCTTCGTTGCCTTCCGGCGCGGCCTTAACGCGGAAATACAGGAAGAGCGCGACGACCAACGCCGCAGCCCCCATTCCAATCGCCTCGAGGTGTAGAGACTCCACGAATCATTCGCTCCCGTCTAGGTTGTGGGCGCAAAAGAGCGATTTTCGCGGCCCGGGTCAAGCTCCGTTTCGCCCGGCCCCGCGAAACTTCCAGTGGAGCGCCAGATGCCGCGCCCCGCGCCCGGCGAGGCCGCGTGCTTTTGCCGGAGGAAACGGTCCTTCTCCAGACCGCAAGCGGGTCGGAACGAAATTCGAAAAAAACTCCGGCGCATGATGTCTAATGCGCGCCATGGCTGAGGACGGCGAGAAGGACGGCGCGGAAGACCCGGGTGGCGCGGCAAAAAAGAGCAGCGACCCCGACATCCCGGCGAAGTCCGCCACGGGCGGCCCGAAGAAGAAGGCCGTGGGCGCCTACCGCAGCAAGACCAAGCGCGACGACGACGACGAGGACGACGAAGAAGAGATCGTCATCCCCGAGTCACCGAAGCACCTGGCGCGGCTCGACGCCTCGCGCACCCGCCGCGCAGCGTTCCGCTGGCTCGCCCTCGGGGTGGTGCTCGCCCTCCTGTGGGTCCTCTACTTCCAGCACCCGTACTACCGCGGCGGGCAGTTCACGCCCTGGCGATCGCTGTACCCGTTCCTGTGCGGCCTCTGGGCCATCTTCGGCCTGCCGTACACCATCGCGACGCTGCGCAAGTACGAGCAGAAGAAGGTGCGCGCCTTCTGGATGAGCGAATCCGCGCTGCACTGGATGGTCATCGGTCGCGCCTTCTGGGGCACCAAGAAGTACGCCCGGCTCGACCGGCGTGAGGGCGGGCCGCGGCACGCGGGCCTCATGGACTACAGCCGCACCCTGGATTTCCCGGTCATCGGCTTCGTGTGGCGGCGCAAGCGTCTGAAGAACACGGTGTTGGCGCTGGCGGTGAAGGGCTTCTTCTCGCCGCTCATGACCGGCTTCGTTTCCGGTCACCTGACGGCGGTCGGCAACATGTGGGCACAGAAGAAGGGGATGGCGTCGCTGCCGATCCTCGAGCCCAACGTGACCTACCAGCAGTTCGCGCAGTACATGCGCAACCTCGGCCCCCTGCTTCTGAAGCTCGTCCCCAGCGGCGCCGACATCGGCGCGCTCTTCTCGGGTGCAAACTACACGGTTCCCAACGTGCGGTGGGGCTTCGACCTTCTCTACAACATGGTGTTCATCGTGGACTGCGGCGTGGCCCTCTTCGGCTACCTCTCGGAGTCCCGCTGGCTCGGCAACAAGACGCGCAGCGTGGAGCCCACCGGCCTCGGCTGGATGGTCGCCATCTTCTGCTACCCGCCGTTCAACAACGTCCTCGGCACCTACGTGCCGTTCGGTGACCGGCCCGCCGAGTGGTCCACCAGCGAGGTCGTCCGCCTCTCCATCCAGGGCGCGACCATCGCCTTCTTCATGGTGTACTCGGCGGCCACCGTCGCCTTCGGCGCCAAGTTCTCCAACCTCACCAACCGCGGCATCGTCAAGCGCGGCCCCTACGCCATCATCCGGCACCCGGCCTACACCTGCAAATGCATCGCCTGGTGGCTCGAGCACGCGAACCGCATGACCCCGCAGACGGCGCTGGCGCTCATCGGTCTTTGCGGCGTGTACGCGCTCCGGGCCTGGACCGAGGAGCGTCATCTCTCCCAGGATCCCGACTACGTGGCCTACAAGAAGAAGGTCCGCTGGGCGGCGATTCCCGGGCTCTTCTGAGCACATAGCGGACATCCTTCGGAACCGTTTTTTCGTGGTAGACTGAGGGCGGGCACATGCGCGCTCGTCTTTGGTTTCTCCTTGTTCCGTTCCTTGGTCTGTCGCTTGCGGCTTCGTCCGCATCGGCATTCTGCCGTACCACCACGTGCACCGGCACGAAGTGCGAGAAGGACGAGAAGGACTGCAACAGCACCGGGGCCAAGATCTTCTGGCCCACGAAGTGCGTGTCCTTCAACTTCCAGCGCAATGGCACGCAGGATCTCGACCCCGCCGAGACCAAGGTCACGGTCGCGAAGGCGTTCCAACATTGGGCCGAGGTGCCCTGTGCCGACGGCTCCACCGCCACCATGACCTTCGTCCCCGGCGACGACGTGTACGTCAAGCGGACCGAGTACAACAAAGACGGTCCCAACGTGAACGTCGTCTTCTTCCGCGACGACGACTGGCCCTACAAGGGCATCGACGGCACGCTCGCCACCACCAGCGTCTCCTTCGACAAGACCACCGGCGAGATCTGGGACGCGGACATCGCGGTCAACTCCGCCTTCAACACCGTCACCCTCAGTGACAAGAAGATCGAGTACGACCTCGAGTCGATCATGGTGCACGAGGCCGGGCACTTCATCGGCATCGCCCACTCCGACGATCCGTTCTCGATCATGGCGCCCACGTACAACCCGGGCTCCACCAATCGCAAGCTCACGGAGGACGACGTGGCGGCCATCTGCGCCGCGTACCCGGCGAGCCGCAAGGTGGCCTGCAACAGCGTGCCGCGCGGGGGCTTCGCCGACGCCGACGCCCCGGGCGCCAGCAGCGGCATCTGCGCCACCACCCCCGGCCGCAGCGCCGGCCCCCTGACGCTCCCCGCGCTGGGTTCTTTCTCGCTTCTCGCCGCGCTCTTGCTCTTCCGACGACGGAGATCTTCATGAAACGACTCTTGGCACTGGCGCTCGCACTGCCGCTCGCCCTCGCCCTCGCGCAAGGCTGCTCCTCCACGCCCCCGGCCAGCACCAAGGTGTGCACCGCCGGCAACAACGTGTTCTGCCGATGCGCCGACCGTAGCGAGGGCACCAAGCTCTGCAACGACCAGGGCACCGGCTACTCCACTCCGTGCCGGCTCGGCGAGAACCAGCCATGCCCCGGCGGCGAGGTCATCCCCACGGAAGACGGCGGCCTGCCGCCCGTCGAGGGCATCGACACCTGCCCGGGCAGCAAGATCTCCCTGGGTGACGGCAGCAAGACCTTCTCCGGCGACACCTCGACCGCGCGCGACGACTACAAGGGCGACCAGGGCGCGTGCGGCTCCGGCGACGGCGCGCCGGACGACGTCTACCAGATCACCCCCACCGCCACCGGCAAGCTCGACATCGAGCTCACACCGGATACGGGCTTCGACGGCATGATCTACGTGCGCGAGGCGCCCTGCGGCGGCGACAGCAAGCAGCTCAAGTGCGGCAACAGCGCCAAGGAAGGCGTGCGCGAGGTCATCACCAACCTCGGCGTGGTCACCGGCAAGCAGTACTACCTCTTCGTGGACGGTGCCGGCGGCGGAGCCAAGGGCAAGTACGTCCTCACCTTCAACCTGAAGCCGGGCCCCTTCTGCGGTGACGGCGTCGTGGCCGATGGCGAGGCCTGCGACGACGGCTCGCCCGACGCCAACGGCGACGGCTGTACCTCCGGCTGCACCAGCGTGGACGGGAACCCGGAGGTCGCCAACAAGTGCAACGGCCAACCGGTGAACCTGTGGCCGGGTACCCTTGCCAAGGTCTCCGCCACCGGCTCCACCGATCCCGCGAAGCTCACCGGCGCCACCAACAACTGGGAGAACACCGGCGCCTCGTGCGACGTCAGCGCCAGCAAGCTCAACGTCTCGGAAGACCACATCTATGCCGTCACGCCCCACGGGGCGGGCACGGTCACGGTGAAGGTCACGAACGCCACCTTCAACGCCCAGATCGTGGTCCGCACCACGTGCGCGACGGCCGCCTCGCAGCTCACCGGTGCCGCCGGGTGCTCCAACAACACCTCGACCGTGCCGGACAGCGAGACCGTCACCTTCCCGGTGGCGAAGGACAAGACCTACTACGTGGCCGTGGACGGCATCCTCGGACAGAAGGGCGACTACAACATCTCCTTCCAGCTCCAGTGAAGGCTGTATGATGCACGCGGGCGTCCCGATTGGCCGTTACCTCCTCGCCGCGGCGGTGGCCGTGGGGGCGGCCATTGCCTGCTCGAGCACCGACGCGGGCGTGCGCTGCTCCGGCGCCAGCGGGCAGTCGTACAAGCCCGGCGACGAGATTCTCTGCAAGTGCGCCGATCGCACCGACGGCACCCGCACCTGCGGCGCCGACGGCAACCTCTCGCCGTGCGAGCCCTGTCTGGCGCAGACTCCGGAGGACGGCGGATTCTTCGAGGAGGACGCCGGCCTCTCCGACGCACGCTTCGGGTGCGGCGATGGGACGCACGATCCCGACGAGACCTGCGACGACGGGAACTTGAAGGACGGCGATCTCTGCAACGCCAAGTGCCTTCCCTACGGGAACCCCACCGGCGCCGATCAATGCCCGGGCCAGGAAGTGCACGTGTGGGCCAAGCCGGTGGAGATTCCCGATCACCAAACCATCGGCTACGGCAACACCGAGCGCTGGGGCGCCACCGAGTGCGAGATGGGCACCGATCGCGCGACCACCGGCGTCACCAGCCCCAACCGCATCTACGCGGTGGTGGCCCACAAGACCGGTTCGCTCACGGTCACGACCCGAAGCGCCGACTTCGACCACATGCTCTACGCGCGCCGCGAGTGCAAGGCCGGCAACCCGGCGGTGGGCGAGGCCTCGAACATCGTCTGCGCCAACAAGGTCAAGGGCAACGGCGGCGAGACCATCGTGGTCCCGGTCACCGACGGCGATCGCATCTACGTCATCGTCGACGGCATCGTCGCCACCAAGGGCAAGTACGTCGTCTCGTTCGGCATCCAATAGCCGCGGCGGGCTCGAATCAGCCGGGCTTGAGGTCGCCCTTCTTGAGCGGATGCTTGGTGATGTCGGTGATGATCTCGATGCCGCCGTGCTTGACGCCGCGGGCCGCCAGCAGCCGGTCGGCGATGGCCTTCAGCTCGTCCGACTTGCCGTGCATGACGATGACCTCCAGGCAGTAGTCGTGGCCCAGGTGCACGTGCATGGTGGAGCGAACCTTGTCGCCCAGCTCGTGCTGCATCTCCACCAGGCGCTCGGACACCTCGCGCGACGTGTGGTTGTAGACGATGGTCAGCGAGGCGACCGCGTCGACCCCTCGGGCCACGTGATTGCGCACCAGCTCGGCCCGCACCAGATCGCGCAAGGCCTCGGACCGGGTCGAGCTCCGCGCCTCCACGAGCACGTCGAACTGCTCGAGGAGCCCGGATTCCATCGCAACGCCGAAGCGGACCAGGTCGGACTTCATGGCCGCCCATGATACGGCGCCGCGGCCCACCGGCGCACCTCGAAATTACGAGGGCGCGATGCCCGGGCCATCTCGTGCTATGAAGCCGGGCAGGAGCGAAGCCCTTGAAGTTCGTGGATTCATGCGAAGTTGTGGTGCGCGGCGGCAAGGGCGGCAACGGCGCGGTGGCCTTCCGCCGGGAAAAGTTCGTCCCCTTCGGCGGCCCTTCCGGCGGTGACGGCGGTCGCGGCGGTGACGTCGTATTCGTGGTCGACCCGGGAATCTCCACGCTGCTCGACCTCACCTACGTGCGCGCCATCGAAGCGGGCCATGGCGAGAATGGCCAGGGCGCCGACTGCTACGGGCGCGGCGCCGAAGACCGCCTGGTGCGCGTGCCGCTCGGGACCCAGGTGTGGGATCGCGAGACCGACAAGCTCCTCTTCGATCTGGGCGAGCCCGACATGCGGGTCGTGGTGGCCAAGGGCGGCAAGGGCGGTCGCGGCAACATGCATTTCGCGACCTCCTTCGATCGCGCGCCCCGACGTTCGGAGCCGGGTGACGAGGGCGAAGAGCGCTCGCTGCGCCTCGAGCTCAAGGTCATGGCCGATGTGGGCCTCCTGGGCTTTCCCAACGTGGGCAAGTCCACGTTCATCGCCGCCTCGTCGCGGGCCCGCCCCAAGGTCGCCGACTACCCGTTCACGACGCTGGTGCCGAGCCTCGGCGTGGTGCGCATCGACGAAGACGCCACCTTCGTCATGGCCGACATTCCCGGCCTCATTCCCGGGGCAGCCGATGGCGCCGGTCTGGGCATTCGCTTTCTCAAGCACGTGGAGCGCACGCGCGCGCTCTTGCACCTGCTCTCGCTCGACTACGGCGAAGGGCGCGAGCCCTTCGCGGACTACGAGGCGATTCGTCGCGAGCTCGGCAAGTTCGATCCGGAGCTCGCCCGGCGCCCGACGCTGGTCGCGCTCACCAAGGCCGACTTGCCCGACGTGCGCGAGGCATACGAGGGCCTGAAGAAGCGCTTTCTGAAGAAGAAGGTGCACCTGTACCTGGTGTCGGCGGCGACCGGCGAAGGCGTCAAGGAGCTCTTGCGGGATCTCTTCCACCTGGTGCGCGGCGAGGGCCCGGCCCACGCGCTCGCGGCCCTCGAGGAGCCGGAGCCGAAGCCGAAGAAGAGCACGGCCAAGAAGAGCTCCAAGACCGCAGCACCGGCCGCGAAGGCCAAGAAGAAGCCGGAGCCCACGAAGAAGTCGACTCCCGCCAAGAAGGGCGCGAAGGCCGCGCCCGCGCCCGCCAAGAAAAAGACCAAGCCGGGCCGAGAGACCGCCGCGCACCCGGGCGTGAAGCTGATGAAGAAGCAGCCGAAGCCCAAGGTGGTGGACGAGCACCCGAAGCGGCGCATCGACGGCGGAAAGACCAAGAACCCCAAGCGCCCGACCCCCAAGGACGTGTCGCGCGCGAAGACCAAGAACAAGCGGCGCAAGAAGGGCCGCTGAGTCCGGGGTCGCGCTAGCATCGAGGGGCGATGAGCGAGAAGACCGAGGAGCCGACACCAAAACGGCTGCGCAAAGCGCAGGAGGACGGCGACTCGGGTCAGAGCGGCTTCGCCTCGCAGGCGGTGTCGTTCCTGGTGGCCGCGGCGTTGGTGCCCGCGGCGGCGGCGGCGCTCGCCGAGGACGTGGCCGGCGATCTCCGTTCGGCCATCCAGGCGGCGGCGAGCGGCCACGGCGAAGTGCACTTCGACGCGTGGTTCGTGCTCAAGCGCGTGTTCACGCTGGCGGCGCCGGTGCTAGCAGCGGCCGGCGTGGTGGGCTCGGTGACCACGTTCATCCAGACCGGTGGCGGCTTCGCGACCGGGAAGCTGGTGCCGAAGCTGGAGCGACTCGACATCATCAGCGGATTCAAGAACCTGGTGTCGCTGCAGAAGCTCTTCTCGGTGGCGAGAGCGCTGGGCCTGGCTTCGCTCATTGCCTACGTGAGCTACCGGACGCTCCGCACGCACCTGCCGGACTTCCGCAACCTCGCCGGCTCGTTGGGCTACGCCGGCAAGGCGACGTCGGTGATGCTGGGCGAGATCGTGCGCGCCACGGCCATCGGGGGCCTCGCGGTGGCAGCCCTCGACGTGCTGGTGGTGCGGCGCGGCTGGAAGGGTCGCTTGCGCATGAGCAAGGACGAGGTAAAGCGAGAGCACAAGGAGAGCGATGGGGATCCGCAGCTCAAAGCCGCACGCGAACGCGCACACCACGAGCTACTGGCGCAGGCCACCGTCGGCAACGTCAAGAAGGCCTCGGTGGTGGTCGTGAATCCGACGCACATCGCCTGCGCGCTCCAGTACGACGAAGGCGAGAACGACGCACCGGTGGTGGTCGCCACCGGCGAGGGCGATCTCGCAGCGCAGATCGTCCGGGCAGCCCACGACTACGGCATCCCGGTGCTGCGCGACATTCCGCTGGCGCGGGCCTTGCGTGACCTCGCGGTGGGCGAGGAGATCCCGGAAGCGCTCTACGAGGCGGTGGCGGAGATCCTCCGGGAAGCCGCCGCCGAGCGCGCCAAGGAAGACCCCTGAGCTACACGGAAAGAGTGGTGCGAGCCGCCGGCGCCTCGCGGAGCACCTGGCGGCGCAAGTCGGCGGCCACGTCGGTGCGTCCGAGCGCGCGATAGAGGCTCGCGAACAAGGCCAGACAGGCTCGCTCACTGGGACCGTGCCCGAGCTCCCGCGCGATGGCGAGCGCCTCGAGCGCCGCGATGCGGGCCTCGCGAAGACGGCGCGCGTGAAGAAGCGAGAACGAGAGCGCCAGCGCGCCCTGGCAGCTGCGGAGTGGCGAGGACGCTTTCTCGCGGACGCCACGGAGGAGACGGAGGCCGGTGGGCACGTCACCGCGCAAACTACGGACGATGCCCCGGAGCCGGGTCGCGCGCTCACTGGCGTCGCCAGATGCGTCGAGGGCGTCTACCCAGCGCTCGGCAACGTCGTATGCGCCCGAGAGGATGGACGTGCGAACGTAGTTCGCGAGCTCCGGTGCGACGTCGCCGAGGAGCGGGCGATCGCCCGGACGGTTCGCGGTGGAGAGCTCGGCCGGATAGGGGTTGGTGGCGCGGCGCGGTGGGCTTGGGGGGCGCACTGGGCTCGCCGGTGCGACCTTGGGCGGGAGCATCGCGGTCGGGGTCGCGTCGTCTGCGGGCTCCTCGTCGGGGAGCACCGGATGGCGCCGCGCGGTGTCGGCCTCGGCCGGGTCGAAGGTGGCGGCAGGGGTCGCTGCCCTGGCCGTGTTCCCTCCCCGGCGCACGGAGGTGGGCGACACGACGATGTTCCCCATCATGGCCAGCGACACGGGAATCGACGACTGAACGCGCGCCCGGGCCTCGGCGAGCGTGGTGGGGTCGGCGGCCCGGGCCGAGGCCACCAGGTAGCTGGCGTCGTAGCCGAGATCGGCGGCGCGCGTGGCCGCCAAGAGCAGCAGCTCCGCGGCCCGCTGCGCGAAGCCCGAGCGGTCGGCGTGGTAGCCGACCTCGGCCGCGTCGAGATCGCGACAGTCGTCCTCCAGCACGTCCGCGATATAGCCGTGGAGCTCCACCTGCTCGGCCTCGCTGGTCGCCGCCACCAGCCAGTCGCGATGCGACCGCGTCGGCAGCGCCACGCGCGTGGTGCCGTCGGTCAGCAGGAACCCGCGGTCGACGAGGGACTGCACCCGAGGCCCCACCACGTCGGCGAAGGAGAGCTTGGCCGCGACGGCCTCGAGCACCGCGCGGTCCATGGCGCCGAACGCGAGCGCGACGATGCGCAGCAGGCGCACGTCGCTCGCAGCGACGCGGGAGAGCCGCTCCTCGTAGGCCCTCGCGGCGAGCGCGCCATCGCCCAGGTTGGCGTCGGGGGCGGAGGAGATTTCGCCGTGTGCGGCCCAACAAGTGACGGCCTCCACCACGCCGAGCGGCGAGGTGCCGCCCCGGCGCACGATGCGCCCCAACGTGCGCGGCGCGGGCGCCAGGGGTCCCAAGATGGAGACCGCGAGCTGGGTCGCCTCGGCGCGCGTGAACGGCGCGAGCTCGTACTCTGCCACCAGAGGAATCGCCGAGAGTGCCAGCGGTCGCATCTCGGTCGCATCGAGCCGGGCCACGATGCGCGCGCCCTCGCGCTTGGCGAGCTCTGCGCAAACCGAGAGCGAAGGCGGATCGATGCTGGCCGCGTCGTCCAGGAGCAGGACCGGTACCGGCCCGAGGTCGCGCAGGTACGCGCCGAGAAAGCGCGCTGCGACGTCGAGGGCGATGCCGTCCCCCGCGAGGAGATCGTCGAGCGCCGCCTCGAACTCCTCCAGCGCCGGGCTGAAGGCGCGCTTGGCCTCACCGCCGGCAGCGGGTGCGTCCGAGAGGCTGTCTTGCATTTGCTGGAAGACGCGGGCCATGGCCGCCCGCAGCGATCCCAGCGGCTCGAGCCCCGCGCCGGAAGGCTGCAGCAAGAGCGCGCCGGGGGTGCGCCGGAGAAGCTCCCGGAGCGCGCGGGTGCCGCCGCGCCCGGGATCGGCCCGGAGCACCGCGAGCCCGGCGCCGGCGAGGGTGCCGGGCGCTGGCGCGGCCTGCGGCCGGGCCAGCGCCTGCACCCCCTCGTCGCCCATGTACGTGGCCTCCGCGAGCGCCGGCGCCGAGGGTCGATGCGCGCCGAGACGGCGCGCATCGACCACGGCGCCGCGAATACGCTTCCCGCGCAGCACGCCGCTGCGCTGCGCCGGCCCGCAGTAGCGGGCCGCCGCCGCGCAGCCGCGGTGCACCAGCGTCTCGCCGGGCGACGCGAGACGCGCGAGAAGCAGCGCTCGAACGAGCGCTCTTCTCGCGCCCCGTGCGTCCCCCGCTGCGGCCGCGGCGATGCCCGCGCCGCACGCGGGCAGCGCCGCGCGCACCGCGAGGAGAAGCTCTACGAGCTTCTCCTCGGCGATCTCGACGGCGCCCTCCAGGGCGCCGTCGGCGCGCCACGTCGCCCGCAACTGCGTGACCGCGGCGCGGACTCGCTCGCCGAGGGATTCCTCGGCGAGCGCGCCCGCATACGTAGTCGCGAACGCTAGGACGACGGTGCCCGCCATGCGTGCTTCAGATCCGGATGCGCTTCTTGAGCGCCGCGAGCTCGTCCTCGACCTCGGAGGATGTGCCGCTGCCGCTCGATCCCTTACCGTGCTCGAGGTCCCGGAACTTGCTCTCGAGGTCGCGGGTGTCGGTGGTCCCGAGCGCCTCTTCCACCTCGGCCATGGCCAGCCCCTCGGCCTCGCGGCCTTCGATCTTCTCTTCCATCCGCTTGAAATTGTCGAACGCGCTCGAGCCGCCCTTGCTGCCGAGCTCCCCGCTGGTAGAGCGCGACTGCTGCGCGCGGGCCACGATGGTGCCCTTGCGCATCTTGAGCTCCTCGAGCTTCTGCTCCATGCGCTCGAGCTCCTTCTTCATGGTCACCGCGGTATCCCGCTGCTCCACGCGCGCCTTCTCCGCCAGCTCCAGCTCCTCGCGGACCCGCTTCTTCTGCTTGAGGGCCTCACGCGCCAGCGCCTCGTCGCCACTCTTGAGCGCGAGCTCGGCGCGCTTGTCCCAGCGCTCCAGATCCGACTGGAGATCGTCGGCCTTCTTCTTCAGCTGCTTCTCGGCTGCCACCGCGCTGACGACCTCTTGTCGACCTCGCTTGAGCTGCTCGGCCATCTCCTCGAGGTTCAGCTCGATGAGCTTCCCGTCGTCTTCCGCCTTGTCGAGGAGGTTGTTGACGTTGCTCGAGATGACCTTGCCCATTCGATCGAAAATTCCCATCGCGCACTCCGTTCGCCGGAAAGATCACTGGGATTCGGCGTTGACCTGAGCGTAACACGCGAATCCGGGAAACCGTAAACCGCAGAAGCAAAGCGGACCCACCCCGGATTATTCCCGCGCGCGGGCCCCTCCGCGACCGGACTTCCGCGCTACAATGCGCCCATGCCCACCTGCAAGTCCTGCGACAACGAAGTGGACCAGCTCATCTCCGTGAAGGTCGAAGGCAAGACCAAGAAGCTCTGCGAGGACTGCGCCGATCGCGCCCGCGAAGCCTCCGAGGTCGCCGAAGCCAGCGAATCCGTGGTGCAGGGGATGATGGGCTTCAAGGGCCGCCGGTAGCGGCGGAATGCGGCGATACCTTCGCGGGGCCGTCGTCGGCCGTGCTCACGACCAGGAGGTCGCTCCGCGCGCGCCTCCTCGGCCGCGCTTGGTCTCGCCGCATTCCGCTCGCTACCGAGACAGCGCCGCTCGCAAGCTCGCGGAGAAGCGTGTAGTTTACAGATGCCGGAACGAATCGAGGGACCTCGGCGATGGCCGGGTCCCTCGTGAGCTCGCCCAGACCTTTACCGGTTGAGGATGTGAACCGCGTGCCCGAGGCCGCCCATGGCGGCTTCCATGAAGCCTTCGCCGAGGGTCGGGTGCGGGTGGATGGTGAGGCCGATGTCCTCGAGGAAGGCGCGCATCTCGAGCGCGAGGGCGCCCTCGGAGATGAGGTCGGTGGCCGAGGGGCCGACGATCTGGACGCCCAGGAGCTCGTGGGTGTTCTTGTCGGCGACCACCTTGAAGAAGCCGTCGGTCTCGTTGACGGCCATGGCGCGACCGAGCGCCGCGAAGGGGAACTTCCCCACGCGAATCTCGAGCCCCTTGGCTTTGGCCTGCTCCTCGGTGAGGCCGGCGACGGCCACCTCGGGGTCGGTGAAGATGGCGCCGGGAATCGCGACCCAGTCCTTCGCCGCTTTGTGACCGGCGATGACCTCGGCGACGACCTCGCCCTCTTTGCTGGCCTTGTGGGCGAGCATCGGTTGGCCGCTCACGTCGCCGATGGAGTAGATGCTCGGCACGTTGGTGCGGCCCTGCTTGTCCGACGGCACGAAGCCGCGCTCCACCTTCACGCCCGCCTCTTCGAGCCCGAGGCCGGCGCCGTTCGGGCGCATGCCCACGGCGACCAGCACGGTGTCGCAGACCACCGTGTCGAACTTGCCCTCGCCGAGGTCGATGCGCACCGACAGCGAGCCGTCGGCGTTCTTCTCGTAGCCCGCCGCCTTGGCGTTCTTCATGATCTTGGCGCCGTGCTTGACCATCTTCTTTTCGACCACCGCCGAGACGTCGGTGTCGATGCCGGGAAGGAGGTTCGGCGTGGCTTCCACCACGGTGATCTCCGAGCCGAACTTCTGGTACACGCAGCCGAGCTCGAGGCCGATGACGCCGCCGCCGATGACGAGCATCCGCTTCGGAATCTCTTTGAGGCTCACCGCCTCTTTGGCGCCGATGATCTGCTTGCCGTCGAACTTGAAGGTGGGAATTTCGATGGTGGAGGAGCCGGTCGCGATGACGATGGCCTTGGCCTGGAAGGTCTCGACGGTCCCCTCCTTGGTCTTCACTTCCACGGTGTTGGGGCCCGTCACCCGGGCCTCGCCGATGACCAGCTCGGCGCCGTTGCCGCGCAAGAGACCGCGAACGCCGCCGGTGAGCTTCTTGACGATGCCCCCCTTCCACTCCTGCATCTTGGCCACGTCGTGCTTGACGGTGCCTTCGACGGTAAGGCCCATGATGGCCGAGTCTTTCATCTTCTCGAAGGTGTGGCTGGCCGAGATGAGCGCCTTCGAGGGAACGCAGCCCCAGTTGAGGCACACGCCGCCGACTTCCTCTTTCTCGATGCAGACGACCTTCTGCTTGAGCTGGCCGAGGCGAATGGAGCAAACGTAGCCGCCAGGACCGCCACCAATCACGATCGCGTCGTAGTTCTTCATCGTCATGTCTCCGTAGGACGCTCTCTTACCACCCCTCGGCCGGGACGGTGAACCGAGATTCGGAGCCCGATGTTGCCTGGCTCACCAAGGGGGGCAGGACGCGCGTCGCAATGGAGAACGTAGGGCTGGTTACCCGCCGTGGGAAGGGGCCGGCGGAGCGCGCCGGAGCTCCTCTTTCTGCTCCTGGAGAAACCAGGGCAGGTCCTGGTAAACGTCGTCGAAGAGCGACTCTCGGGACGGCGCCGGGAAGGCCTCGGCGACCTTCACGGCCTCGTTCACTTCGTGGGTCAGCTCGGCTTCCAGGGCCGCGTCCTTGGCGTCGTCGAGGAGGCCGCGGTGCACCAGGTGATTGCGCAAGCGATCGACCGGGTCCTTTCGCTTCCAGGACTCCACTTCCTCGTCGGTGCGATAGCGCGAGGGGTCGTCGCTCGTGGAGTGGGCTCCGATGCGATAGGTGAGGCACTCGATGAAGGTGGTCCCCTTCCCGGCCCGGGCGTCGTCCGCCGCCTCCTTCACCGCGGCGTACACCGCCAGGAGATCGTTGCCGTCGACGCGCCGCGAAGGGACCGCGTAGGCCAGACCCTTGATGGCGATGGTGGCCGACGCGGTTTGCTTCGCGGT
>Ga0075163_10005791_pt1 | contig 16405 bp, 14 predicted proteins | sample JI1023141ADNA_FD_71478 | JGI IMG/M metagenome (GOLD analysis project Ga0075163, IMG submission 71478) | Wastewater effluent complex algal communities from Wisconsin, to seasonally profile nutrient transformation and Carbon sequestration -... | ecosystem: Engineered > WWTP > Effluent > Algae...
CGAACTGCGCAAGGGCACCGTGATAGTGGGCGACCACGGCAAGCTGCTCCTGATCACCGAGTACCACCACCACACGCCCGGCAACTTGCGCGCGGTGATCCACCTCAAGGTGAAGGACATCCGCACGGGCATCGTGACGCCCATGCGCCTCTCCAGCGCCGACGCGTTCGAGGTCGCCTACCTCGACAAGAAGAAATGCGAGTACCTGTACCGCGAGAGCGACGGCAAGTACGTGTTCATGGACCAGGAGACGTACGAGCAGTTCCCGCTCGACCCCGAGCTGGTCGAGGACAAGATGGGCTACGTGCGCGAAAACACCGTCGTGGACGTGACGTTCCACGAGAGCCTGCCGTTGGGCGTCGAGCTGCCCGCGAGCGTCACGCTCAAGGTCATCGAGGCCGAACACGCCGTGAAGGGCAACACGTCCTCGAACCCCAAGAAGGACGCGATCGTCGAAACCGGCCTGAAGGTCAAGGTCCCCTTCCACGTCGTGGCCGGCGACCAGATCAAGATCTCGACCGCCGACGGCGAGTTCCAGGGTCGCGACAACAGCTGACCGCGAAGCGTCCCGCGCACCGAGACCGCGACGCGATCCTGGTCGGGACTTCGTCGCGAATCCTCAGTCGCGCAGGTACACCCACACCGACAAGTCGCGGCTCTCGACGTAGAGCGGGAACGCGCGCACGAGGTGGCACTCCTCGCGCAACATGCGTTGGAACGCCGCCGCGTCCTCGGGCTTCCAGTCGAGGAAGTCCTCCGGGTTGACGACGAACCACGCGCGCCGCGGATAACGCGACCACGGCTGGGCGTCGCGCGCGTGGAAGTAGTCGATCAAGCCGATCTGCCGCGGATGGCGCAGGTCGACGCTGCGCGGCGAGAGGTAGTACTCGCCCACCGTGGCGTGCATGCCCAGGACCAGATCGTCCTCGTGCCGCTGGTTCCACACGAGTTGGTACGCCTCGCGCCACGGCGGCCGCTCGCCTTGGCGCACGGTCAAGTACAGGCAGGTCGTCACGAGCGCCGGCACGAAGAGCAGCGACAGGTAGGCCACCGCCGCGCCGCCGCGCAATCCCTGACGCGCACCGCCTTCCGACACGACGGACCGCTCGACGCGCGCGTTCGCCTCGACGTTCGAGACCGTGTCGGGCGCCGCGTCCGAGACCGCGCCGCCGCGCGCGAGCGGTCCGCACGCCACCAGCACGACCCACGGGAGCAGGAAGAACACGTACTGCGCCGACACGCGCACGAACAGCGACAACGCGAAGGCCCCCGCGAACGCCGCGACGACGACGATCGCGACGAACAAGACCTCGCGGTCGCGCCGTTTCCACGCGGTCAGGATCCCCACGCACACGGCCACGCCCAGGAGCGGCGTGACGAAGAAGCCGCTCGTCTTGAGCGCGTGCGCCAACGACGACAACGACTCCGACAGCGACGGATCGAAGCCCTTCTGCAGCTGATACGTGCGCCACGAGTCGAAGGCCCACTTGGCTCCCACCGCCGCGACCACCAGGCCCGCGACGAAGCACCGACGCGCGACGCGACGCGCCGGCTCGTCGAGCGGTCGGCCCGCGATCGCCATCACGAACGGCGCGATCACCAACGCCGGCAAGAGCAACGCCACCGACGGGTGGAAGGCCGCCCCCGCCGCCGCCACGCACAGCCCGATCACCGCGCGCACGGTCGAGCCGCGCCGCAGGCCGACCAGGTAGATCCACCCGCCCACGAGCGCCGTCGCCTGCGCGAACGTGTAGAAGCGCGCGTTCTGCGACCAGTACACGTGCCACGAACTCGCGGCCAGCAGGAGCGCGGCGCCGCTCGCGCGCAGATCGCCGGCGTGGCGCCGGAACGCGAGCCACGTGAGGGGCACCGTCGCCACCCCCACGATCGCGGGCAGGATGCGCAGTGCGTACTCGTCCGGCACGCCGCCGCACCAGCGCACGGCCTGAGCGATCAGCCAATAGCCCGCCGGGTTCTTGATCTCGCCGCCCTCGAGCCCGACGTGCCAGTCCGTCCAGGTCAGGGATTCGTCGATCCACAGGCTCCAGTCGGCGAGGCGGACGAACCGCAGGAGCGCCACCAGGACCGCGAGCCCCACGACGAAGCGCGCGAGCCCCCGGGTGGAAGCCTCTTCCGACTCCCCCGGGTTCGCGGTGCGAGCAGGGATCGTCGCGGCGGGAGTTTCGGTCTTCGCGACGGGAGCTTGGCTGTCCACGGGGAGACTCACGTCAAGAAGGGTAGGAATCCGGTCGACGAAGGCAACAGAGTGTCCTTGCCATGTCCTCCCCCGACGTCGACAATCCGCGCATGTTCGCTGGAACGAGAATCGTCCTGAGCCTCGCTCTCGCCTTCACGGGCACGAGCTGCGTCCTGTTCCAGCACCCGCAAGGCATCGTCGTGTCGAGCGATCCGCCCGGCGCCGCCGTCCGGATCGACGGCAAGGACTCGGGCTTCGTGACGCCCTGCGTGCTCGAGGTCGACGCGGACGACGACCAGCGCCTCGACGTCGTGTTGAAGGGCTACGAGACCGAGACGCGCTATCTGACGCCCGATCACGAGGTCTACGCGATCCTGTGGCGCGAGATGAGCGTTGGACGCGACACGTGGGACTTCCCGCTGTTCCTGAACTTCCGCGACTTCTTCGTGCCGGTCAAGGTGACCGAGACGGTGTCGCCGGGACGCATCCACCTGCGTCTCGACCGCTCGGCGGACAAGATCCCGACGCCGGGCTCGTGAAGACCGCCCGGCTCGTGAGGTCCACCGAGCTCACTCGCGGCGCGCGAGGCACGCGAGAATCGGCCGCGGAGTACCGACGCACGTGAGCGAGGGCGTCGACGCAAGAACGAGCATCGAGGGCCATTCGTCGAGCCTCGCGAGCCACTCGTCGCTCCTCGTGCCTCCGCGCGGAGATGCCCGCGTCCCGCAACCCGCACTGTTCGTCGACCGCGACGGGACCGTGACCGTCGAAGGCGAGTGGATCGTGCATCCGGGCGCCTTGGAGTTGGTGCCGGGCGCATCGCGCGCGCTCGTCCGCGCGCGCGACGCCGGCTATCGGATCGTCATGTACACGAACCAGAGCGCCGTGGCCCGCGGCATGATCACCGAGGCGCGACTCGAGGAGATCCACGACGGACTGCTCGCGATGTTGGCGCGCGACGGCGCGGGGCTCGACGGGATCTACTCGTGCCCGCACCATCCCACGGAAGGCGTGGGCGCGTACAAGACCGCGTGCGAGTGTCGCAAGCCCGAGCCCGGACTGATCCGGCGCGCCGCGCGCGAGCTGAACCTCGACCTCGCGCGCTCGTGGTGCGTCGGCGACATGATGCGCGACCTCGAAGCCGGCGCCGCGGCGGGAGTGCCGGGCATCCTCGTCGCGACCGGCAAGGGCACGAGCGAGCGCGCGCGCCTCACGGCGGAGGGCCGGCCCCTGCCGCGTTTCGAGCCCGACGTCGCCGCGGCGATCGACGCGATCCTGACGGGACGCGCGACGCGCGACACGCGCCCCTGATCCGCGCGCGTCGGCGCGTCAGGGCAAGTAGCGCATCAACTGCGCCGACAAGGGCTTCGTCAACCACGACGGCAACTTGGCCCACGTCTCGCGCAGCTTTTCGGTCTTCGGGTTGCTCGGGTTGAAGGACGGCAGCTCGCGGCTCTTCACGAGCGCGTAGCGGTAGTGCAGCGACGTCGGTTCGAAGCCTTGGTGCTTCTTGAACTCGTACGGGCCCGAGTCGACGCGGCTGCGGCCCAGGTCGAAGACCTTCAGCCCGCGCTCGACGCCCCACTCCTGCAGACGCGTGACGAGGAAGTTCGTGGCGTTGTAGTTGCGGTTCGCGTCCGCGACGGTGCCGATGTAGTAGAAGTAGATCGTGTCGCGGAACACGAACGACATCGTGGCCGCGATCGGTTGCTCGGGCGTGCGCGCGAGGTGCAACACGACGTCGTCGCCCAGCTCTTCCTTGAGTGCGACGAACCACGACTTGGGCAGACCCGGCGAGCCCAGGCCCTTCTTCGAGAGGTGGAACATCTCGAAGAGGTCGTTCAGGTACCAGTCGCCCTGGTTCATCACGAGGCCGTGCTTCTCGATCGCCTTGCGCACTTCCGCGCGCGCGCGCTTGGGCATCCGCGTCCAGACTTCGTCCTTCGTGTCGGGCAGCGGTTGCAGGAACGTCGCGTAGAGCGTGGACGGCACGAGGTCGAGCCCCGGATCCTCGCGACAGCGCAATTCGAGTCGACCCACGCCGTCGCGCTTCGCCATCGCGACCGCCGCGTCGGCCAGCGCCCGCTCGACCTCGCGCGTCGTGCCCACGGGACCGCCGTAGACGCCGTAGGGCACCGAGACCAAGTGCTTCGTCCCCAACGGACTGCGACACGTGAAGAGCGGCAGGACGCCGACGATGCGGCCGTCCTGCCACGCGATCAGGTCGCGCGGCTCGTGCTCGAACACGCGCGTGACCGCGCGGCGCCAGCCCGAGAGGTGGAAGAAGCTCGCGTTCGCCGACGCCCGCACGAGAGCGTCGCGCTCGCGGTCGTCCTGCACGCGGCGCTCGACCGGCGCGTCGTCGAAGCTACGGATCTCCACGGTGCTCTTCGCGGCCGCGGTCGCGACCGGCGGCGTCGGAGCCTCGACCGGCGCCGCGTTCGTCGCCGGCGGCGTCGAGACGAGTTGCGCCGCCGTCGGATCCGGTGCGGCCGTGTTCGTCGCTGCGAGCGTCGTCATGCTTCTTCGTCCCCGATTCCCAGATGCGCTCGATGCGGTACTCGCGCAGGTTGCGCGCTTGCGTGTAGATGATGATCTCGCCCACCAGACCGAAGCCGATGATCTGCACGCCCAACACGAAGAGCAGCACGCCCAACATGAAGATCGGTCCGAGCAGCGGGCCCTTCTCCTGCAGGATGACGTGGTTCGTGAAGAGCGTCAGGCACAGCCCGCCGCCGATCAGCGCGAACACGCCCCCCAGCGTTCCGAAGAAGCGCAGCGGCTTGAGCGTGAACTTCGACAGGAAGACGACGCCCAGGATGTCCAGGAACCGACGTGCGTAGACGCCGATGCCGAAGAACCCGGTGCCGCCCCATTCCTTCAGGTGTCGGACCTTCAGCTCGACGACCTTGAATCCCTGTCGCGAAGCGATGGCCGGCAGGAAGCGGTATTGGTCGCCGTAGATGGCCACTTCCTCCAATACCTGGCGTCGGAACGCGCGGAAGTAGCAGTTCAGGTCGTGGAACGGCGAGTGGATGATCTTGCGCATCACCCAGTTGAAGAGGCTCGACTGGATGCGGTTCAGGTACGGATCGATGCGCGGGTGACGCCACGGCGACACGAAGTCCGCGCCCGCGTCGATCGCCGCCAACATGCGCGTCAGCTCGTACGGATCGATCTGCACGTACTGCGGCGAGGTGACGATGATCGCGCCGCGCGCGCGCTCGAAGCCCGCGGTGAGGCACGTCGATTCGCCGGCCGGTTGCTGGAACGCGATCGGCAACACGCGGCCCTCGTGCTCGCGCGCGAGCTTCTGCGCTTCTTCCCACGCGACGCCGCGCACGCCGTCGAACACGAGGATGCACTCGAAGCTCTTGCCGAGCCGGCCGAGCTCCGACGCCATGGCCTCGACGACCTCGCGCACGCGACCGTCACTGGTCTGCACGGGCACGATGACGGTCACCTCGATCAGGTTGGGATCGGTGGGTGCGCTCGTCGCGGGCTTCGCGCCGGCGGCCGCCTTGGGTGCCTTCTGCTTCTTGGGCTTGGGTTCGCGCGGGCCCGAGTCGGACGCGGGTTTCGCGGCCGATTCCCCGTCCGCGCGCGTCTCGCCCTCCGCGGCGGGTGCCGGAGGCACGCTCGCGTCGCGACGCGGTTCCTGTTCGCCCGGCGGAGCGGTTTCCGAGGTCGTCACGCGCTCCTCCGCGGTCCGCTGACCAACATGCGCGGGCTCATCGGGCGGTGCAAGCCGCTGGCCTTCACGATCAACTCGGCCAGGAGCCCCAACATCAGGAAGTACGCGCACAGCATGAACAGGAGGATGAAGGAGACCAACGCGACGCGTCCCCACTGCGTGTCGAAGTCGACGTTGTCGGCGCGCCACACGAGGTAGGTCAAATACCCCGTCAACCCGACCACGAACGGCGCGGTCAGCAACGCGAAGTACTGCAACGGCCGGTGCGAGAACGAACTGATCATCTGGATGGAGAGCAAGTCGAGCAGCACGCGCGTCGCGCGGCCGATGCCGTACTTGCTGCGCCCGAAGCGCCGCGGACGGTGATTCACGACCCTCTCGCTCACGCGCGCGCCGCCGCCCGCCGACATGGCCGGCAGGAAGCGGTGTTGCTCGGCGTAGATGGGCAGCTTCTCGACGACTTCGCGTCGGAACGCCTTGAGCGTGCAACCCGTGTCGTGGATGCGGACGCCGGTCACGAGCGCGATGAGGCGATTGGCGATCTTGGAGGGCAAGCGACGGAGCACGAAGCCGTCGTGTCGCGACTTGCGCCACCCGGCGACGACGTCGTAGCCGCGCTCGAGTTCGGCGACCAACGCGGGGATGTCGGCCGGATCGTTCTGCAGGTCGCCGTCGAGGGTCACCACGATCTCGCCGCGCGCTTGATCGAAACCGGCGGCCATCGCGGCCGTCTGTCCGCTGCGCGCGCGGAACTGGATCACGCGGACGTGCGGGTCCTCGCGCCACAGCTCGAGCATCACGCGCAGGCTGCCGTCGCGGGACCGGTCGTCCACGAACAGGACCTCCCACGTCACGCCCATCCCGCCCAGCGCGGCGGCGATCTCGGCGTGCAGGATCCTCAGGTTCTGCTCCTCGTCGAAGACGGGGACCACGACCGAGATCTTGACCCCGTCGGGGGTCCGCGGATCCATGGTTTGAACGTGCGACACGGGGGTAGGCGGCGGGCGGCGCGGGGCGGCGATTCCTATCAGGGTCGCCCAGAAACCGCACCGGACCCAAGCCAAATTCCCCCCGTGCGCGACCCGGCGCGGCCCTCGGCCCGAGGACAGGAATGCGCCTTCCTGAATCGAATGACCTTGTCGGGACTTTTTGCCGGGATAGGATCGGCGCCATGGAGATGACCTCGGGCGGCAAGGGAGAGGACCGGCACGACACCGCGATCTGGCTTTCCCCCGGCACGAGGTTCGTGGTGCTGGGCTCCGTCCTGGCGCGTCTCACGTCGGGTGTGCGGCACGGCGACGACGTGTCCGAACTCGCCTGCGCGCGGGCGAGCGACGCGCGACACCTGATCCTGGACGCCGAGGCCCTGCCCATCGAGGACGTGGGCTACGTGCGCCGCTTCCTCGACGACGCGCCCGACGCACACGCCACGATCGTGGGGCTCGACGCGGGTGCCCGCGTGGCTCGCGCTCTGTTGGCGCTGCCGCGCACGCGCTGGATGGCGTGGCCGCCGGACCTCGACACGCTCGTGTCGCTGTCGGGTGGACTCGGCGAACCGACGACGCCCGCGAGCTCGCCTCGAGCCAGCGCGCCGAAGGGCGAGAGCCCGACCTCCGCCGCGCCCCGATCGCCGCGGGCGCCGGCGCGACGTCGCGACGCCGCGGGCGGCGCGGTGCGCCCCGAGGACGCGGAGTTGGCGCAGATCCAGGCGATCTTGGAAGGCGGATCGCGCGCCGGGGAACGCGGTGACGGCGGTGGTGCCGCCGACCCGGGCTCCTCGACGAGCGCGTCGCGTCGCGGATCGTCCTCGTACGTCGCGCGCACGCCGGTCGAGGACGACGTCAGCGAAGAGGATCTCAGCGAAGAGGATCTCGAGGACGAGTTCGACGCGCTCGAGCGCACGCTCGACGACGAGGACGCGATCGACGACGAGGACATGGACCTCGACCTCGAATCGGACGGCGACGACGACGACGAGTCCGAGGCCGACGACGACGCGTCCGCGTCGAGCCCGGCGGAGACCGACCGACTCCGTGCCGTGCCGCTGCGACCGGACGAGCCGCTGCCCGACCCGCGCTCGAGCCTCGCTCCGGATCCGCGCGCGCCCGTGACGCCGCCGACGACGACCGGGCTGGCCTCGCCCGACGCCGGACCGTTCGACGCCGAGTTCGAGGTCGCGTTCCGCGATCAACCCGTGGACGTCCCCGCCGTGACGAGCATCCCTCCCGCGCGCGAGGAACCGCGCGACGCGAACGCGCCGAAGATCGACGAGTCCCCCACGACTCCCGTCACGCCCAAGCTCACGCCGCCGTGGTGGCGCGCGCAAGTGGCCGACTTGGCCGACGCCGCGCAGAAGTTGCAGCTCTCGATGGAGGCGCTGCGCGCCAGCGGTCCGGACGACGAAGAGGTGCGCGAGCGCGTCGACCAACTCGACGCCGAGGTCGCGCGCATCGTGCAGTTCGCGCGCACGCTGGGATACTTGGCCGCACCGCCCACGCGCGGACAACAGGTCTTCGACCTGGCCGACACGGTGCAACTCTTCGTGGCGCAACTCGCCAGCCGTCCGGGCGGCGCGCCGCGTTGCCAATTCCGCGCGTTGGAGCCCGTGTACGTGCGCTCCGATCGCACGTTGATCGGCTCCGCGTTCGACGCGTTCTTCTGGCTCGCGGGTGCGTGCTCGCAAGGCGGCGACCTCGTCCGCGCGCAAGTGAAGCGCGAGGGCGACTGGGCCGAAGTGCGCGTCGAGTTCCCCTCGGGGCCGCTCGCGGGGTTCGACACCACGGCGATCCTGGAGCCCTACGGCGTGCGACGCATCTTGCCCGACTTGGGCCCCAACGCCTTGGCGGCCGCGTCGGCGATCGTGTTCGGACAGGGCGGCGCGTCCACGTTGACGAGCTTCCCGTCGGGGCGATTGGGCTGGCGCATCCTGTTGCCGATCGTCGACGCGCCCGCGCGTTGACGGCGGCCGCGTCCTCGCGGGTTCCCCACGGGAACGCGACGTGTCGACGCGCGACGCCTGCGCGTCGAGGGCGAATCTGGTAGGAACGTCGCACGATGCGTGCGTTGGTGCTCGGTTCCTCGGGGTTCGTCGGCGGCCACGTCGTGCGCGAGTTCCTGTCGCGCGGCGCCGACGTGGTGGGCGTGTCGCGCCGGGGCGAGACCCGCGCAGAACCGCGCGCGAAGCCCAGCACAGAACCCCACGTCGAAGGACGCGCGACCGCGCGCTTCACGGCGATCCGCGTGGACCTGCGCGACGCCGCGGCGTGTCGCGAGCTCGCCGCGCCGAACTCCGCGAACGTGTTCGTCGCCGCGCCGTTCGACGCGGTCGTCCTGTTGTCGGGTCACGCCGTCCCCGGCGTGGACTTCGACGAGCGCCTCGCGGAGGAGAACCGCGCGATCGCGCGGAACGCGCTCGATCTCGTCTCGCGGACGTCGCCGGGGACGCGCGTCGTCGTGACGTCGAGTGCACACGTCTACGGCACGAACGGTGACGCCGAGCCGTTGCGCGAGGACCGCGCGCTCGCGCCCGCGGGGGCCTACGGACGATCCAAGGTCGATGTCGAGGTGATCGCACGCGAGCACGCGGCGCACCTCGCCATCGTGACGGCGCGCGCGTTTCACCTGATCGGTCCGGGAATGCCCGCGGGGCTCTTGGTGCCCGACCTCCTGGCGGCGCTGCGTGCGGACGTCGATCCGATCTCGATGCGCGGCGCGGACGGCCTGCGCGATTTCCTGGACGTGCGCGACGGCGCGCGCGCGCTGGTGGACTTGGCCGTGAGCGCGTTCGAGACGCCGACGGTCGTCAACGTGTGCTCGGGCCGTGGCACGCGCGTCTCGGACGTCGCGCGAGGCCTGATCGCGCGTTCGGGGCACTCCCGCGACCTGCGCTTCGCGCCGGGATCGCCGCTCCCGCTCGTCGGCTCGAACGAGCGGCTGCGCCGGCTCGTGAGGTTCGAACCGCGTCACGACCTCGACGCCACGCTCGACTGGATCTGGCGCGAGCGGGCGTGAGCAGGCCGCGTCAGTGCGGCCGCGACGCGACCCACACGACCATCGCGATCCAGCCCAACGTGTTCAGCGCGAACAACAGGTCGCCGCCCAACAGCACGCGCGTCGGCGAGCCGCCGCCCTTGCGCGTCGAGACGAGGAGCAGGTAGCGCGCGAGTCCGAACACGACGAACGGCACCGTCCACACGAGCGGATGGTCCTTGCCGAACTTGAGCGTCGTCTCCTCGGACACCGTGTACATCGTGTAGGTGACGATCGTGCACGCGGCCAGGACCGACACCATCTGGTCCAGGAACTTGTGGTCGTACTCGAGGAGGATCGCGCGGTGCTCGCCGCGGTCGTCGCCCAGGAGGTCCATCTCGGCCTTGCGCTTGCACAGCGCCAGGAACAGCGCGATGAACATGGTGCACAGGATCAACCAGTGGCTGATCGCCGCCGGCACAGCCAACGCACCCGCGATCACGCGCAGGATGAAGCCGGCCGCGATGCAGAACGCGTCGAGCAGCACGACGTGCTTGAGCTTGACGCTGTAGGCCAGGTTGAGCGCCATGTACGCGCCCACGATCGGCATGACGCGCACGGGCTCGCCCTCGGCCTGGTGACCGAGCCACAACGCCAGCACCACGCACGCCGCCGACATCGCGAGCGCGACGGGGATCGACAAGGCACCCGACGCGATCGGGCGGTTCTTCTTGCTGGGGTGCGCGCGGTCCGACTCGACGTCCATGACGTCGTTGATCAGGTAGATCGCGCTGGCGCCGATGCAGAACGCCGCGAACGCGTAGAGCGTGCGGCGCACGTCGTCCATGCGCCCTTCGAACAGCGCGCCCTGCGTGCCGCGGGCGAAGACGAGCCCCGCCAGCACGAAGACGTTCTTGACCCACTGGTGGGGTCGCAGGGCGAGGACGACGGCCTTCGGACTCATGAACTGCGTGTCTTCGGTCGAAGGGGCGTGATTCTGGAGGCCCCGACCGGGAAAGGGAAGCGCGAGCCGGGCCACCGGTCGGTTCTTTCCGACCCGTGGCCCGACTCGCGCGGGTCGCGGTGAGTCCGGAAGATCCGCGGTGCCCGATGTCGCGACGACGCTCCGTGGCGCCCCGAGGGCGCGGTCGACGCTGCCCGTCGACCCAACAACTCAGTCGAGCGAGATCTTGCGCAGTTGCTCGAGCGGCGAATCCGGTCCGACCTTGAGGACCTGGACTTCCTTGTCCATCGTCCCCTTCTCGTACAGGTCGTAGCGGTCGTGAGCGATCACGTTGCCGTCGGCGTACAACACGACCGTGGCCGTGCGGTGGTTGCCTTCCTCGGTGCTGCCCTCGTTGTCGTCGCACACGATCGCCTCGGTGCCCGACCCGGGGAAGCGCTTGAGGGGGAAGTTCTTGACGTCACGCCCGGCGTACGCGGAGTAGCTGCCGTCGAGGACGTCCTTGTTCGAGTACCACTGTTTCTTGTCTTCGATCGCGCCGATCGCGAGGCTGCCCTTGTCGACGCCCGGGCAGGTCAACTTGTCGGCGCTGGCGTCGTCGTTCTGCCACGTGCCCTTGTAGATCAGCGCGGCGAAGAACTTGACGCCGCCCTCGTTCGGCACGGACTTGAAGGTGTCCGTGTACATGATCAAGCCCTTGTTGATCTCCTGCATGTTCGCCTTGCAGGCGGTCACCTTGGCCTTGTCGATCGCCTCGGGGATCTTGGGCAGCAAGTAGGCCATCAAGATCCCGATGATCAGGATGACGGCCAGGAGTTCGATGAGCGTGAAGCCGCGACGCGCGGGCGGGACGTCGGGCCGGGAGGATGTTCGGGCTTGCCAGGTCGGGTTCATGAAAGGCTTCGGAAGGGGTCTCGCGTCCGCTGGGGTGTCCCGTTCTACCCGGTGAGCGTGGCCGAGTCACCACCGCCCCCACCGCCGGCCTCGGAACGTCCCCGAGGCCCGCGGTGGGCCCCGGACGGCACGTTCAGCGGTACGGGCTCAGCCAGGGCGCTTCCAGCGGCGGCCGCTGGATCGTCTGCAGAACGGCCTCGTAGAAGTTCGTGGCGCCGCGCAGGTCGCGTTCGGCGCCCAAGAAGAAGGGCGGCCGCGCGCCGCGGGTCGCGGGGAAGCCGAAGAAGGGCCGCATGTAGAACGCGGCCTGTCCGCCGACCGCGGCCGTCAACACGAGCCACAGTCCGACGACCGTGTAGGCCCGCCCGCGCGGATTCGCCGCCGCGTCCGACCGCCGGTGACACTCGACGAGCCGGTCGGAGCCGGGGAGCGGCGTGAGGTCCGATTCGGATCCCATCCCCTTCACGAGTTCGCGCGTCTGTCGCGCGAGCGCGATCGAACCGCACACCGCGATGGCGCCCACGTTGAGCGACAGGAACAGGTCGTACTCCCCCAGGCGTCCGTCGTCGCTCGCGCGCAACACGAGCGCCAGGAACAACACGACCGGCGCGAGGCTCACGAGCAGGAGCCCCAGGTCGGCGAACAAGCCCCACGCGACGCGTTGGACGCGCAGGAAGGAGACCGGCAATCCCGACACGCGCGCCACCATCCACCACGCGAGTCCGCACACGCCGGCGGTGACGCTGACGAGCAGCGGGAACTTGATCAGGTTCCGCAGCGCGTACAGCTCGCTGTGTGCGACGCCCAGACAGAATCCGTAGACCGCGAGGGTGATCCACGCGAGGCCGACGGTGCGGATCATCGCGTCACGCTCGTCAGGACACGAGTCCCAGCACGTGCCCCATGCGCGCGAGCACGAACAAGAACACGCCGTGCCACGCGATCCACAGGATCACGAACAAGACGAGGTGCGTGTCGATCGACGGCGTGCGCAAGCAACGCCACAGCTGCACGAGGCCCGCGAAGAGCGACGTCCACAGCAAGACGACCGAGACGTCCTGCCAGCTGACCTGCTTCGACCCGACGTCGAAGGTGTGCTTGACGAAGGCCAGGATGGGCGCGAACCCCGCGGTGAACACGGCCGCGGACGCGGGGATCGTCAACGCCAGCACGGCGATGCGCGAGAGCGACGAGCCGAAGCCCAGGTACGCGCTGAACACGTACAAGCTCGGCAGGCAGATCAACGTGGAGCCCAGGTAGAAGACCGCGATCTTCCACCAGGCGTCGACGCCCATGACGAATCCGAACGGCAGAGCGAAGAGCGCCGCGGTGATCATCATGAGGACCGCGAGAACCGTGAGCCCACGCGACTGCGCCAGGTTCTCCTTCAACCGTCCCGGTGACGCCAACACGACGTCGATCGCGCGCACCGGATTCCAGAACGCGGTGGCGACCTCCGACTCGGCCAGCGGCTCTTGCGGCGGCGGCGGCGGACGCCGCGGAGGGACGGGGATCTCGACGACGTCGGGCGTGCGAGGCGTAGGCGCGGATTCGGGGGACGGGCGGGGAAGCGGTTCGTCCATGTCCCCCACGTTGCCTCGGCGCGCTCGATCGAGCAAGCGCGTGCGGGGATCTCCCGGTCGCACGTCGCCCGCGGTGGCTCACGGCAGTCCGTACCGTCGCCCGCGTCACGAGCCACTTCGTGGGCCCGTCGTCGGCCTCGTGCCCCCTCACGAACACGGGCGAGCCGAAGCTCGCCCGCGCGTGCGTCCTGCACGGCTCACGCGACCGCTCGGGGCCGCGAGACGCCGCGATCGACGTCGATCACTTCCGCGCCAACGCGCCGACCGCGTCTTGGAGCGCCTTGGTCTTGTCCGTCTTCTCCCACGGGAACGTGTCGCGGCCGAAGTGGCCGTGGTACGCGGTCGCTTCGTAGATCGGGCGCTTCAAGTCGAACTGCGCGATGATCGCGGCCGGGCGCAGGTCGAACACGCTCTCGACCGCCTTCGTCAGGTCGATGTCGGAGAGCTTGCCGGTGCCGAACGTGTCGACGCGGATCGACAGCGGCTTGGCGATGCCGATCGCGTAGCTGACTTGGATCTCGCAACGGTCCGCGAGGCCCGCGGCCACGACGTTCTTCGCGACCCAACGCGCGGCGTACGCGGCCGAGCGGTCGACCTTGCTCGGGTCCTTGCCCGAGAAGGCGCCGCCGCCGTGGCGACCCATGCCGCCGTACGTGTCGACGATGATCTTGCGTCCCGTGAGACCGCAGTCGCCGTGAGGTCCACCCACGACGAAGCGCCCCGTCGGGTTGACGTGGTAGATCGTCTTCGCGTCCAGGTACTGGGCCGGGATGACGCTCTTGACGATCTTCTCGACCACTTCGCGCTTGATCGTCTCGTTGTCGACCTTCTCGTCGTGCTGCGTGCTGATGAGCACCGTGTGCACGCGGACCGGCTTGCCGCCTTCGTACTCGACGGTGACTTGGCTCTTCGCGTCGGGGCGCAGCCACTTGAGCACGCCCTTCTCGCGCAGTTCGGCCTGCTTCTCGACGAGGCGGTGCGCGTAGTAGATCGGGAACGGCATCAGGTTCGGCGTCTCGTTGCACGCGAAGCCGAACATCAGGCCCTGGTCGCCCGCGCCCTGTTCCTTCGATTGGCTCGTCTCGGCGGTGACGCCCAGCGAGATGTCCGCCGACTGCTTGCCGACGACGACCATGACGCAGCACGAGTCGGCGCTGATGCCGAACGCTTCGTCGGTGTAGCCGATGCGGCGCAGAACGCCGCGCGCGATCTTCTGGTAGTCGAGGTCCTTCGCGCCCGTCGTGATCTCGCCCGCGATGACGACGAGGCCCGTCGTGGTGAGGACTTCGCACGCCACGCGGGAGTGCTTGTCCTCGCGCAGGCACGCGTCGAGAACGGCGTCGGAGATCTGGTCAGCCACCTTGTCGGGGTGACCCATGGAAACGGATTCCGAAGTGAAGAGCTGTCGGGACATGAGCTTCCTTGAGCGGAAGAGGTGCGGTTGGGGTTCGAGCGGGGCGGAACGGAGAGGTCGAATCGCGGGCGGCTCTCGTCGACGAACCTCGTCGCGCAGAGGGCCCGTGACCCGAGCGACCCCCGGGACACGAACCCGTAGCATACCCAAGGCCCGGTTCAGGTCGAGGTCCGCACGCGGGTGAATCGGAGCCTCCCGGCGGACGGCGTCATAGGCCCTACGCGCGGAGGAGCGGCCCCCGCCGCTCCCACCGGGTACCTCGAGGCACGGCCGGCGCGCGAGGCGGCGTCACGGCGAGAGCAGCGCTCGCGCCGACAGGGCGTCGAGGGTCAGGCGCGTGGCGCCGCGCTGCGCCTCGACCGCCGCCCGACCGGCGCTGCCCATGCGCGCGCGCCGCTCGCCGTCGGCGAGCAGGGCCGAGAGCGCGGGACCGAGTTCCTCGACGCTCGCGATGCGCAGCGCCGCGCCGGCGCGCTCGAGCAGCGCGGCCTCGGCCGTGAAGTTGTGCACGTGCGGTCCATAGATCACGGCGCGTTCCTGCGCCGCGGGCTCGAGCATGTTCTGACCGCCGTGAGGGATCAGGCTCCCGCCCACGTAGACGAGGTCGGCCAAGCCGTAGATCGGCTCGAGTTCGCCGATCGTGTCGGCGATGCACGGCCGCGACGGATCGGGTGTCTCGCCGCGGCGCAACTCCGTGAGTCGCTGCGCGCGCACGCCCGACGTCTCGAGTGCCTTGACGATCTCCGGCGCGCGTTCGGGATGCCGTGGGACGAGGACGAGTCGCGCGTCGGGTGCGTGCGCGCGCGCCGCCGCGACCAGGAGTCGTTCCTCCGGCTCGTGCGTGCTGCCCGCGACGATCACGAGTTGCCCCGGTCGCGGCCCGATGCGTTGCACGAGCTCGGGCGCCGGCTCGACGCGACCGGTGCGCAGACCGTCGACCTTGATGTTGCCGGTCACCAGGATCCGCGCCGGATCGGCCGCGAGACTCCGGAAGCGCGCAGCGTACTCGTCGTCCTGCACGCACAGGAGCGTCAGTCGGTTGAACTGCGGCAGCAGGTGCTTGAACCAGCGGTAGTGACCGAAGCTCTTGTCCGTGATGCGCCCGTTCACGACCGCGACCGGCACGCCCGCGCGGTTCGCGCAACGCAGGAAGTTGGGCCAGATCTCGAGCTCGACGAGCACGACGCACACGGGATCGACCCGCTTCAGGAAGCGTCGTACGGCGAACGACACGTCGAGCGGGAAGCGCAGCACGATGTGGTCGGGATACGTCTTGTGCGCGACGCGCACGCCGTTCGCCGTGGTGGTGCAGATCACCACCTCCAGGTCGGGACGCGCGCGCTCGAGCTCGCGCACCAACGCTTGAGCGCCCTTCACCTCGCCCACCGACACGCCGTGCACCAACACGCGCCGGCGACCGCCGCTCGCGCGGCGCGGCACGCCCCACGCGAGGCGCGCGCGGGCCATCGCGCGGAATTCGCGGTCGGTCAGGCAACGCCAGCCCCACCAAGGCGAGGCCAACACGATCACGAGCATCCACACGCAGTCGTAGAACGCGTGCAGCACCCAACGCACGAACCCCGGATGGGGATCGGCGACGAGAGCGGGCGGCAGTTGCGCCATGAGGTCGCGCACCCGGTTGTCGTGCGGCATGTCGTCGTGCGGCATGTCGTCGTGCGGCATGTCGTCG
>Ga0075163_10005792_pt1 | contig 16404 bp, 12 predicted proteins | sample JI1023141ADNA_FD_71478 | JGI IMG/M metagenome (GOLD analysis project Ga0075163, IMG submission 71478) | Wastewater effluent complex algal communities from Wisconsin, to seasonally profile nutrient transformation and Carbon sequestration -... | ecosystem: Engineered > WWTP > Effluent > Algae...
GCCGCGGCTTCCGGGATCGGCTCGAATGAGATGATCCTGCCTTTGAAGCCGGCTTTTCGCCGCAGCATCGTGGCGTACTGGCCGGTGTTGGCGCCGACGTCGAAAACGCAGTCGACGTCGAAATGCGACAACAGGCGCTTCAGGTGGCTCTGTTCCGGCAAAAGGTGCAGTCGCCGCCTATCGACGAGGCGCAGCGAAAGGAGCTTCTGAAATGCGGCAGATAGAGAGCGCGCCATGTATGCTTTCCTATTTCTGCAGCGTGACAGACGGATCGGGGCCGGGCTGCGCCGGTGCGATGGTCGAGAACAGCCTGCGGATCGTCTTGAGGTCGTCGCGCAGCCGACCGCGAAGGATCCAGGCCGTCAGCCCATATCCGATCAGGACCTCGCTGACGGCCAGCGCGATCTCTGCCCATGGCGACAGCGGCAGCACAGCCTTGGCCGCAAGGTGCGCCAGCATCAGGCCGCCCGCGACGAGCAGGGGCACGGATATCGCCACGAAATACTCGCGGATGCTCGCGTTGATCGGCCGGAGGAACAGCTGAAGCGTGCGGGGCAGGTAGGCGAGGAAGACGACAGCGTACCCGATGGCGACCGCCGTCAGGTTGATCATGGCCAGCAGCGGAGCGGCGGCTACCCAGATGAGCGTGAACTCGAGCGTCAGGCGAAGTCGGAGGTCGGTTCTACCTGTCGCCATCAACAACGCGCCGTTGAGCGCCGTGACAGCTTGCAGCGCGCCGATAGGAGCAAGGATCGAGAACAGCAGCGCCGCCGGCGCCCATCTCTCGGACAGGAAGATCTCGATGAAGGCCGGGCTTGCGACGCAGAGTACTGCCATTGGCGGGAAGACAAAGCTCGCCATCGCGCGCGACGCGATCAGGACGAGTCCCTTGAGCGCGGGCAGGTCGTGCTGCAGTCGCACCATGCGCGTGTAGAGTGTGCTCTGGATCGGGCCGCTGACGAGGAAGCCGGGAAGGCTCATCAGTCGGTATGCGATGGAGTAAAACCCCAGCGCGGTCGTGCCGAGGAATTTCGCAATGGCCAGCGGATCAATCTGACGCGCGAAGAAGTTCACCAGGCTCCACCCAGCCGTGTCGCGGCCAAACCTGAAATGAGGTTCGAGGCCCGCAAGACGTACCTGAAAGCGGGGCCGGAACTTCGTTGTACACACCAGCACGATCGCCTTGGCGCTCCACAGCGCAAGTTGCTGCGCAATCAAAGCCCACGCGCCCCCACCGGACAGCGCGACCCAGATCGCCGCAACCGCCCCTGCCACCGCGCCAGAAACTTCAGCCGCCGCGAGCAGCATGAACTTTTCGCGCTGCTGCAGGTCTGCAATCGCCGGCGCGAGCATGCCCTGGATCAATGGCAGCGGCGCAAGCGCGCAGACCAGCGCGGCCAGACGCGGCTCGTCAAACGCCCAGGCCGCGGGCCATGCAATGCCAAGCAGCAGGATGGAGAGACAGCCCGACAGCGCAGCGATCATCCAGAATGCGCTGGACCAAACCTCTGTCTGCTCCCTGGGCGTGCGCACCAACGACTGGCCCATGCCAGCGTCGCTGAACGCCATGGTGAACAGAACAAACGACGTCGCCAATGCGACCAGGCCGAACTCGGATGGATCAAGAAGGCGCGCCAGCAGCGGCAGCGCCAGAAAGGTCAGCAGTGTCTGCGTCGCGCGGGCAGCGGAGAGTGCAGCAGCGCCAAGGGCCAATCGTTTCAGGGCCAATTTCGCTCAGCCTGTGACTCGAGGGGGCCGGCGCGGGGACTGCGCGTTTTCTGGGCCAGCTGGTCGAGGAACGCGCCGATAGAGTCACCAACCTCATCCCATTCGTAGCGAGACAGGTCCGCGACCGTGGGCTTCGCCTGCCTCAGCGTCGCGGCGAAGGCCAGCAGGTCGTTGGCCACGATGTCGTCGCCCGAATAGAGCTGTACCCAGTCCGCTCCGATTTCGTCGTGCAGTTCAGGCAGCGTGCCAAGGCGCGGCGCCAGCACGGGCCGATTGCGCGAGAGGGCGAACAGCGCAGCTCCGCTGTTGAGAATCTTGCGATAGGGCAGCACGACGCCATCGCTCGCATCGATTGCAGTCTCGAGGTCGGCCTGCGGCAGGAGTTCGTCGCGAATATCGAGTGTGACGCCCGGCGCCGTGGCAGCCAGTTCGGATAGAAAGCGTGTGAAGTCCGGGTCTTTCGACCAGCCCGAAATCCGGATGCGGATGAGGTCGGGAGAGATCCCGCTGGCGGCGCGGATCAGTCCGTCGAGATTCTTGTATGGCCGGATCTGGCCGAAATAGACAAGATTGATCGGCCCGGCGGGTTCGACGCGGGCGACCGGCTCGGTCTCCATGTCGGTGCGATAGTGTCCGTGCCGGGTGATGAGAGCGGGCACGCGCTTCAGCTCGGGCACATCGGCTTCCGCTGTAACCTTCGATGCGTGCGACAGATAGATGGCGCCGTCCAGTGACTTCAGGAACGTGCGTTTGGACCAGCTTGCCGGCTTGCCGCTGTCGTGTGGTGTCGCCTCGTGGACCACCCACACTAGCCGAACACCCGCCACGCGGCGCGCGATGTTCAGCATGGCCAGCTTGAGCGCGACCTTGGCGTTCTGGAACGCGCCGGTCGCGGTGAACATCTCGTCCGGCCAGTGCAGGAGAATGACCTTGGGGGTCAGAACGCCAGCAGGCCTCCACGAAAACTCCCGCACACGCCAGCCAGCGTGCTCGACAGCCTCCGAGAACAGGGTGGTGAACCTGTTCGATGTCTTCACCCATGCCGGGCGGCAGGAAACGACCTTCATGTCAGTGCTCCGGCCGTTGATTAGGTTGTCGGGCCGTACCTGGCCGCATCGCTACGCGCCCTCCGCGTGACTCGCGCGGGCCGGCGATCTGGCCAAAGAGGCGCAGCATGCGTTTGGCGTAGGCGTCCGGGGAGAGCTCAACGGCAATCTCGTCGACGCGCGTGGGCGAGAGGCGATAGCGATCCGGCTCGGCCAGTACGGCAGCGCAGAGGTCGGCCACGGCGGCGGCGCTGTCATTGCCGTTCGCGAGGACGCCGCCGCCCCATGCGCCGATGATCTCACTGTGTCCGGCGCCGCGCGTCGCAACGATGGGGGTCCCAAGAACGATCGCCTCAACCAGGGCGCGGCCAAACGGCTCACGGGGGGCGGGCGCAAGCAGCAGATCGATGGCCGCAAGATTGGCTTCCACCGGCTGGCGAAATCCGGGAACGGTGGTCGCGGCGTTTACGCCGTGTTTGATAGCCAGCTGCCGGATGTCAGCCACCGAGAAATCGCCATCGCGGCCGAATAGTACAAAGCGATGGCGTCGGTCGCGCCGCTGGAGCGCTGCTGCAACTTCGAGGAAGAATTCGGGTCGCTTGCGATCCCAGAAATTGCCGATCCATCCGACGATGATGGCGTCCGCGGGCCAGCCAAACTCGTCGAGCAGCGCCTGTCGCGCTGACGTCCGGTTGATCGATCGATCAATCTCGAAAGGGTTCAGCTCCTTTGTTGCATCCCGCCGCCAGCCGCGCATCGCGGCCAGCGTGCTGTCTGAAACGCAGACAACGGCGTTGGCATATGCGAGTGAGACAAGGTGCGGCGGCCACCACATGCGGTTCAGGGCGTGATGGTGATAGGCCACGCCGACTCCATTCAGTCGGGCGGGCAGGCCCCATGCCCTCAGCGAGTTCACGTCGTTGCAGTGAACCGCGCTGCCGCCGGTTCCGCATGCGCGTTGCAGGATCGCGCGGCGCCTGGTGATGCGCGTCACGTCGGTCATCGCATTGTTGCGGCCTGTCGGCGCCTCTTCCGAGGCCACGGTTCTCAGGCCGAGCCGCTGCGCCTCCTTCATGATTAGCGTGTCCTGCGGGCAGACGACGACGCACTCGATGTCGGATTGACGCTGGATCGCAGTCGCAAGCGTGAAAGTCGCGACATGGCTGCCGCCCAGCTCGGCGCCGCGAAACGGAAACACCACCCGTTCCAACATGCCCCGGCTCCTGGACCTGGCGTCCGCGGTGACGCCCGTATGAATGATGTGGGTCAGTTTGCAGCCCCGGCTCTTTGCGTCGTGACTACCTTTGAGTCTTCGTCGATCGGCGACGAAATCTCGCCGACGTTGGCGCCGTTCAGCCGGTAATGCGCCCTAAACTGGAAGGCGCCGTCGTCGAGATCGAGCGGAATGCGATAGCGAGTGTCGCCCACAGGCGGAGAGCCCGCGCGCCCCGCGTTGAGCAGGGGCAGGGAGATCCAGCTTTCTCCGCTGTCGAGCGAATACTCGGCGACGATTTCATCCATGCTGGTCCGAAAGAAAGGGCTGACGCCCGGAAGCGGGTTCGTGGAGAGGGCGACAAAGCGCTTCGTAGTCTCGCTCTCTGTCAGAGTGTCGCTCTCGACGACCCAGGGTGCTGTCCTGCAGTCCGGACTGTCTGCCGACGGCGTCGAGGCGTTCAGGCACCAGAGCGTGTTGAAATATCGTATGGTGGCCGTGTCGTCATACACCCAGCCGTGCGCATGGCCGCGGGCTGCGTTGACGATGACATTGACGAGGGTGATCTCGACGCCCGGCCACGCGCGGATCATGCGATGCGTGCCCTCAAGGGTCGCGTTCATGATGTATATCTGGTTTGACTTGGAATCGACGCTGGCATCGCCGAAGTTTCTGGCGGTTACGTCGCGCACGAACACCGGCCCGCTATCCTCCTCAATGCCGATGAAGTCGGTGTTCGAGACCTTGTAGGTGGCGTCGGGCGCCTGCTTTCCGTCTGCGGAGACGCGCTGGATGTAGGTGGGGCCGCCCGTCGGCCGGCCGTTGTCGCCCAGCTTGATGGCCGCGCCGAAGATGCTGCCGTCTCCGGCAAAGCCCGCATAGGTATAGTCGATGATGGACACTGTGCCGCTCTGCTGCAGCGTCAGGCCGTGCTTCATCTGCACGAGATCGAAGTTGGCGATGAGAGTCGACGCCGCCCCCTCGATTAGTCTGTTGCTCCCCGGGGCCGGCCCAAAGCGCTGGTTCTTCATGACGCGGGCAGCGCCGGTTGCGCCAAATGGCGAGAAGGTTTGTTCGACTACGCGCAGGTAGGCCGCGTCGTTGGCGTCGCGTTCGATACGAAGTGTGGGGCGCACGGGTGCGCGAGACGCCGCCGGACTATCGTCTGGCGCAAGCGCGTATCCATCGCCGCTGTCGCAGGCGCTGGTGAGAAGTACAAAGACAAGCGACGCAGCTGCCGCGCAGCTAGCCGCCGAACTGGAACTCAAGACACGCCTCCCAGGATATTTCGCATTCCCGGATGCCGGGCCTGCGCCGTTGCCGCGCCGCCGGTCAGAACATGCGCTCTCCGATCCGCACGGTGTCGCCGGGGCCGATCCGCGTGGCAGCCGTGATTGCAACCGGATGTTCGATCGCTGCGCCTTCGCGCGTAATGTAGACGACCGCCTTGTCAGCCCGATACGTGAAGCCACCTGCGGTCGCGACAGCCTTCGTGAGCGTGAGGCCGATCGAGTAGGTGTACTGGCCGGGGTTGTTCACTTCGCCCAGGATGAAGAACGGCCGGTATTCGACGACGTTTGCGCTCACGCGAGGCTCGCGCACCATGTTCGTGGCGACGAGATGCGCCTGGATGGTTTCCTGGAACGCCTGTGGTGTAAGACCGCCTGCGGGGACGGATCCGATCAACGGCAATGCGACAATGCCATTGTTTGCGATCAGGAACTCACCTGAGAGCGCCTCCTCGCCATAAACGTTGACACTCACCTTGTCGCCGGGCCCGAGCTTGTACTCCTGCCCTGTCGCCGACGAGTAGGCGACACTTCCAACCGGAAGCGGTTCCTGGGTCACGCAGGCGCCGAGCCCAAACAATGAGCACAACGCCAACGCAAAAGCGGCAATTTTGATCGACATGGTGGACGTCCCTATTGAGCTCAGACAAAAATAGTCGGCGAGACCTCAGCGCACAGGTCGGTCGGTAAATATTGGTGTGGCCGGAATGTCTCGCTGTCGTGGCCTGTGCTGCACTTGCGGTGAGAATACGATCTGCATACGGAACTCTGTGCTTCGCTCGCCGTTAACCTCGTCAACGATTCACTCGGACATTCAGCGAGACGTTCATGGACGGTAGTCAGGGGCCCTTTTCTGCGGGCTTGCCGACAGAAATGCCGGCTACGTCCAGCTTCAACCCTCCACCAATCGCGGCGATCCACGGACGTGCGGCCCAGAAGTTGCGCCCGCGATCCCGTATGCGTGCCCGTGTCGTCGGCGGCGTCTCCAAACGCGCATTCGATGTGGTCGTTGCTGCGGGCGTTCTGGCCGTCATCTCGCCGGCGCTGCTGGGCATTTGGGCGCTCGTGCGCATCGACAGCCCCGGCCCCGGTCTTTTCCGCCAGCGGCGCGGCGGATTTCAGGGGCGCCCATTTTACATCTACAAGTTCCGCACGATGCGCATTGCCGAGGGGGGCGTCATCACGCAGGCGAAGAAGGAAGACGACAGAACCACCAAACTCGGACGATTCCTTCGACGCTTCAGCATCGATGAACTGCCCCAGCTGATCAACGTGCTGCTTGGCGACATGGCAATCGTTGGTCCGCGCCCGCACGCGCTGGCCCATGATCGCGAGTTTTCGACGGTCGACCGCCGCTACGCCGGGCGTCATCACGCGCGCCCCGGCATTACGGGTCTTGCGCAGGTATCGGGGTCGCGGGGGCCCACTGATACGCGTGAAAAAATCCTCGACCGCATGAACTTCGACCTTGCGTATGTAACGAGCTGGTCATGGGCGATGGACGCGAAGATCATAGTGCGCACGGCCATGGTCGTCCTCAGTGATCGCAAGGCGTTCTAGCCAGGCCGTTCGCTGCGCTGTGCGACGGCGCCGCCGTCGAACGTTTCCCGCGTGTAGTACCCGGAGAACGCCTTCGAATAGTACAGTCCGTCGTAGAACGAGTTGCGCGTCCGCCTGATGTCGACGCGGTTGAGCGCGACGCCGAGTACGGTCGCCCCCGCCAGCTCCATCTGTGCAATTGCCGCCTGAAGAGCGCGCACGGGCGTCCTGCCAGAGCGCGCAGCAATGATGACAGAATCTGCCAGCGAACCGATGATCCGGGCGTCCGCAACGGCGAAGACCGGCGGGCAGTCGAGGACGACAAGATCATACTCCGAAGCGAGCTCGCGGATCAGGTCTTCCATGGCGCCTGTTCCGAACAGGTCCTTCGACGTCAGCGTCGAGGCGGGCAGCACGTGCGCGCCGGACCGGTCGTCCGTACCCACCACATCGCGCCAGGATTTCTCGCCGGTCAGGACCTGCTGCAGCCCATCCGTGGGATTGATTCCAAGCAGGTCGTTGATTGTCCGCATGCGAATGTCGCAGTCGACGATGATGGCCCTTTGCCCGCCCATCGCCGCCACGCGCGCAAGCCCGAGCGACATTGTCGTCTTGCCTTCTCCGGGCATGGCGGACGTGATGGCGACAACCTTGCGGTTGGGACGGTCCGCCAGCTGAACAGCGGATTGCAGGACGCGGAAGGACTCGGCGAACGGTGAGAGCCTCTTGGTCACGAGGTAGGAAGTCGGCGTCTGGTTCTTCTTCGGAAGGTTGCGCATGTGCTTCCTGCGCAATGCCGGAATGGCCACCAGGGCCCGTGCGCCGACGCGCCGTTCGACTTCTTGTGTTGTCTCGACGGCGCCGCGGAGACGCTCGGCCAGCAGAGCGGCTCCAAGCGCCATGACAAGCGCTGCTATTCCCGCCAGCGCGATGTTGAGCAGCAGGTGAGGGGAGGTGGGAAAGGAGGGTGGCCGCGCGAGCGAAAGCAACCGAGCACCAACACCTGTCGATGTGCCCTGCCGCGCCACTTCGTGATATCTCTGCAGGAAGCTTTCATAAACCGACTGCGCAGCGTCCGCGTCGGTCTGAAGCGAGTCCAGCCGGACCTGGTCAAAGTTTTCCGCGACAAGCCCGCTGCGTAATGTGGCAAGCTCATTCTGCTCGACCGTCATTCGCGCACCCAGCGCCTCGGCTTCAAGCCGTGAGCTGGCAGTCGTGCGCTGCATTTCCTCGGTGATACGCTTGTCGAGTGCTGCTTTTTCTTCAGTCAGCTGGATGAGAGCCGGGTGGGCCGGGCCATAACGGCTCTGCATGTCGGCAATCTGCTGTGCGACATCGGCTTCCTTGGCGCGAAGATCGCGCATGGCGTCGTTGGGGCTGTTTGCAGCGGAAACGGTTTGTCCGCTGTCGCGAATGTCCGCTAGCAGACGATACTCGGCGTTCTTCTGGGCGTACTGCGCACGCGTCTGGGTGAGAGAGCTTTGAACCTGAGCCAGCTGCTGTTCCACAAGGCTGACGCCTTGCGCCGTCAGCAGGTTTGAACGCGCCCGATAGGCCTGAACCGCGGCCTGCTTGCGTTCGACCTCAAGCTTCAGCTCGTCGAGCCTGTCCTTCAGCCAGTCATTGGCCTTCTCTGAGGAGTCGTACCGGGCTTCCGCCAGCGACCGCAGGTAGATGTTTGTGAGGCCGTTCGCCATCGCTGCCGCCTGCACGGGCGACTGCGATTCCGCTGTTACTTCGACGACATAGCTGAGGCCGCGCCGGCGCACTTCGAGCGCCTCGCTCACGGCCATGACCAGATTGTCCGAAACTCGCGGGTCGGTGGGCAGGTTGGTCTGCGAGGCGGGGAGCGCATCGCCCGCCACATCGCTGAGGGTTCCTGCGGAAACATCTGCGAAGGCCGCACTCGGAAGCGGTGCGAGAACCGTTGGCTTCGTTGGCGTTGCATCCGCTGGCGCGGGATCCGCCCATTGCGGATCGTCGGCCAGCTTCAGCTCGTTCGCGAGGTGCGCCGCGAGCCATGGGGATTCCAAAACCTCGATCTCGGTGTCCACGACGGCCGCATCCAGCCGGGCGCTCGGCCCCTGCTTTTCCGGGACGATCTGGTCCGCCGTCGGGTTGATGACGAGCAGGGCAGTGGCCGTGTATCGTGGCGTTTGCGAAAGCGTCAGGGCGGCGCCAATCGCGGCCACGCCAACAAAAACGGCGGCGGACAAGCGCCAGCGCCTCAGAAGCTGCTCCCCGATATCTCCAAACGACGGCGCCGCTCGCTCGTGGGGCGACATGGTGGCATAGCGGACAGGCTCGCCCACCGCCGTCGACTGCTTGATAGCCACTTCGTGCTGCGGCCCTCTCGGCGTCGGCGTGTCCGGCGTTGCGTCGCTCATACTGTATTCCTGCGGACTGACATAAGATCGCCCACGATCGGGTGTTCACGGCTTGCCGAACCGGTCACGCAAACGCTGCAGGCCGATGCGCGCGCAAGGCACACACATCACACCAACATACGTCCCCGAATTCATGGTCGAGCTGTCAGCATTCGCGAATGAGCGAAGTGAGTCTGTACGGAAGCGCACATTCCAACGCGCAAGCACGGAATATCTGCATACGGAAAAGTCTTTACACGGACAGCATTGAAGTCGCGCCGTGTCGAGCAATATCGCCGGAGTGGTCTCGGGCCGTGCGCGTGCTTCGATGCGAGGTCGCGCGTCTGGGGTGAGGGAGAAAAAGCGACAACATGTTGGAGGAGGCATCCCGCTCATTACCGCCAGCGGTGCTCTATCCGGCAACGGCGCTCCTCTTCCTCCTGCTGCTTCGTGCGATGGGCAAGACTGCCCACATTTCCGGCAAACTGCTGTTGGCCGTCATTTGGCTTCGCTATGTGATGCAGGCTTTCCACGAGATCACGTATACCTCCGTCGGCGGCGTCAGTATCAACGCGCTTGCCTCTTTGGCTGTGTGCGGCGTTGGCGGCATCATCCTGTTTCGCGAGCTGCCGAAGCTGGGGCGGTTTCCCGTCCTGCTGTCGCTGATTGGCGTCATCGCGCTGAGCGGCTTCATCAATGACGCGATTATCCCGACGATCGAGACCGTCTTCAAATGGGGCTATTTCGCCATCGTCCTGCTGGCGCTGCAGGACTGTCTTGCGCGCGATGGCGACGCACGGATCCTGCGCCAGCTGCTCTGGGCTTTCGCGCCGCCGCTTGTCTATCAGTTCCTGTCATTCGGGCTGGGTATCGGCAAAGCGACGGAGAGCGATGGATCGATCAGTTACATCGGCGGGTATAATCACGAAGCCGCATTCTCGATTGTGCTGGTTACCTGCTTCACAGTGGCGGCTTTCGTTCCGCGTCTCAACATATTCGTGCGACAGGCCATACTGGGCGCCTGCCTGATTGGCATCCTGGCGGCGAACTACCGGACATCGTTGATCGCGGTCGCGCCGATCGCGTTCGGGTATTTCGTTTTCGGCGCCGCCCGCTCGGCTGCGCCTGGCCAACGCATCATGATCAGTCTGGCAGGCCTGATCGTCATGGCCGGCGCCATGGTGGCCGCCAGTTTCCTCATGGCCGACCGTCTTTCAGACCTGAACGTCCTCGCGGATGGTATGGGCGATCTCATCCGGTCGCCCGATGACTTCACCATGACCGAGCGCGACCTGATGTCTGGCCGGCTCTATCTCTGGAATGCTTATTTCGACACATACCGGGCAGGGGGCGATGTTCAGCTCCTCCTGGGCAATGGCGCGGATTCCTGGATCGACGTTTTCGGCCTGTATGCGCACAACACGCTGGTCTCCTACCTCTACGAGTTCGGCATCGCAGGGACCGCGCTGATCGTTCTAGTCTGGCTGGCCATGATTGCACGCGCCTTCCGGGTTACGGACTGGGCCCTGCGCGGTCAGCTCGTCTGCACCCATATCGGTTTCATCCTGCTCAACATGGCGACGATGCCGTTCTGGCAGATCGAAGGCCTGATCCTCTACGCGCTGCTGTGCGGCTACACCTACAACGCCTCCACCGCGCGCGATCCCGTGCGCGCTCCGATCGAGCCGGCGGGAGGGCCCGCCTACGTGGCAAATCCATACATGCGAAGGAAGGCCGGGTGATGAGACTCTGCGCAATTGGCCTGCGGGGAATACCCGATGTCATGGGCGGCATCGAAACGCATTGCGAGAATCTCTATCCGCGACTCGCGAAGTTCGATGAAGACATTCAGATCACGGTGATAGGCCGCAGCGGCTATGCGCGGCCCGGCAGGTTCGGCAATGTGCGGATCGTCAATCTGTGGGCTCCGCGCATGAAGGCGCTGGAATCCCTGATCCACACGCCGCTTGCCCTTCTGTATGCGCGGCTGTTCCTTCACCCCCACGTCGTCCACATCCATGCGGTTGGCCCCGGCTTCTTCACGCCGATGGCGCGGCTGCTTGGCTTTCGCGTACTCGCGACACATCACGCTGCCGATTATGATCGCCCTAAATGGGGCCGTTTCGGCCGCTGGTTTCTGAAGACCGGCGAGCGGATGATCGCCCGCTTCGCAAACGATGTGGTCTGCGTCAGCAGCACGATCGAAGCTGGCCTTGCTGCGGAGCACCCCACCCGCAAGGAGCATTACACAACGATCCGCAATGGCGCTCCGATGCAGCCAGCGTCCGCGCCAGCCGACGCTGGGGACATTCTCGACAAGCTGGGCGTGAAGGCTGGCGGATTCGTGCTGGCCGTTGGACGCCTGGACGCTACGAAGGGCTTCCACGATCTGCTGCGTGCGTTCAAAATCGCAGCGCCAGCAGGGCGGAAGCTCGTGATTGCGGGTGGCGGGCCGCGGGGAGATGCTTTCGCAGCCGAACTCAAGACCCACGGGTCAAGCTCCGTGATTTTTGCCGGCGCCTTGCCGGCCGCCGAGCTGCGGGTGCTCTACAGCAATGCGACGCTGTTTGTTCATCCGTCCTATCTCGAAGGCTTCCCGCTCGTGGTGCTGGAGGCGATCGCGTCCGACGCTCCCGTTCTTGTTTCCAGCATCCCGCCGCATCTCGAGTTGGGCCTGGACCCCAGCAACTATTTCGACGTCGGCGCTATCGAGCAGTTGGCCGCTCGCCTGTCTCAGGGCGGGTTTGACCGTGTGCGCCCGGCGCTTCGTGCCGGGATCATGGCCGATGGCAGCTGGGATCGCATCGCCGAGCGCCACCACGCCATCCTGATCCGGCGTGATCGCATGCGTCCGGGCAGGCGCGCCCAGGCCAAGGCGCCGCTCAAAGTGCTCGAGCAGCGCTCGCCCGCGTCGCAGCCAGCTCATCGAACATCGCCCAGAACTGTGCTGTGATCGTCTCGATGCGAAAGTTGTCCATGCGCCGGCGAGCCATGCTGGAATAGTGCTTTCGCATGCCCGGCACGCTCATTCTTTGCATCGCGTCGGCAAGCAGAGTGGGCCGTCCAACGGGTACGAGCATCCCGTGCTTTCCCGCATGAACGCCGTCGAAATCGACGCTCTCCACCTCGTCGAGAAGCTCTGCTGGGCCCGACGGGCAATCGGTCGAGACGACGGGCACGCCCAGCACCATCGCCTCTGCGATTGCATTGGGAAAGCCTTCGCAGTGCGAGGGCGAGACAAACATCTCGGCGTGGTTGATGATAGCAAATGGATTGCGCGCGTAACCCAGCAGCTTCACATGCTCGCTAAGGCCCATAGCATCGATCCGCGCCGCAAGGCGATCGCGCTCCACGCCTTCACCGAGAATGCAGAGGGGCAGGCGACGCGCCGTCCCGGCATAGGCATCAAGTAGGTCATCAAACCCCTTGCGCTTGACCAGCCGCCCCGCGCTCACCAGGAAACGCGAAGGCAGATCAAACTCCGGGGCCTCCAGCGCGCTGCGCCGGATTTTCTCGATGTCATATGGGTTGTAGATCGTTTGGACCCGCGCGGGCCGAACGCCGAAACGCGCGACAAGGTCCGATCGCACGCCGTTGGAAACGGCAATGACGCGATCCGCCTGCGGGTAGGTGAGGCGCGGCGCGGCCTTCGCCGCCATGCGCTTCAGGCCGCTGTGCTCGCTCTGCAGGTGGGTCGATAGCTGTGAACGCTCACTGATCACGCACGGAATGCCAAGCGAACGCGCGGCAATCACCGCGGCGACATTGGCGCGAACCAGGAAACTGACCACCAGCTGCGGGCGTATCCCCGCAAGCGTGCGCCGCAGATGATCCGTGCTCGCAATCATCCCGCGTTTGCAGTCGAGCCGATGCACTGTCACGAAGTCCGGCGCCGTCCTCCATTCATCCTCGCTGTCGAGCAGGACGAGGTGACAATCCCACTTCTCCGGCGCCGCCATCTCCATGACCTGGCCAAGCACGCGCTCCGCGCCGCCAGGCCCCAACGAGTTGATTACAAACGCAATGCGCCTCCGGACCAGCGGACCGGGCGCGGTCTCACGAGGCATGGTCAGCGCCAGCATGTTCAAATGGTGCGCCTGTTCCTGGTGTCCGGCGTCTCGACAGGAGCAGCCTGTTCCGGCGCCGAGATCCGCAGCACTTCGGTGAACGCCATAAAAAGGTGATAGAGCGAGGAAGTGGGAACAACTTTCGCCGTTTGCTGACCCGCCGCGTCAAACGCGTCCATCCACGTGCCGGCGGGTTCCCGCCCAAGATAGCGCGACAGCAACAACTGGCTGGATTGCGCGATCACTGGCCACGGATCGACGCCGGCAGACTCATGAAGCGCGATAGCCGCCTTGATCCGTTCCGTGTTGGGCCAGATGCGCGAGCCGCGATCAAGCGGCAGGCCGTCATCACGAACCGCGTTGTAAGTCGCGCCCGAAAAGGGATCCACGCCATGCTGCTCCGCGAAGGCGACCAGCGCGCGAATGTCGTCGCCCGTGTCGACGTTGATCAGCTTCCGCGCCTGATTGAGGATCCACGCCCATTCCAGCATATGGCCGGGCTCCACTTGTCGCCCTTTCTCCCCGGGAGCGGGCCGCCATGCGTCGTCGTAATACTCACGCAAAGTGCCCGTCGCGCGATCGAACAGGTGGTTCTGGAACAACGCCACCAATCGCCGGGATGCCTCGGCAAAGCGCGCCTCTCCGGTCGACTCAAAGGCGGCCAGGCAGCCTTCCGTGAGATGCATGTGCGGGTTCTGGAGCCGATAGCCGGCAGGCGGGAACTCGTGCCAGAAGCCATCTCCCCCCGGATGACGGAAGCGGGTCTCGATGAAGTCCAGCGTCCGATGCATCCAGTCGCGGGACAGGCTGTCGCCTTCCGCGCGATGTCGCCATGCGAATGCGAAGAGGACGAACGCGTGATCATAGAGGTCTAGCGTCGGATCCAGCACGTCTCCGTTGCGCAAGACCGTCCGGGCGAAGCCGCCGTTGGTTCCCTGCCATGTACGATTGATCAGGAAGTCCATTCCGCTGCGTGCCGCGCCCTCGGCGTCGTCCCATCCGAGCAGACGGGCATGCGAAAACACATAGACTTGCCGTGCGGTTACCCGTGTTCGCTTGAAGGTTGCTGCGGCATCACGCCCATCAAGGGTCAGTTGCTCCACGAAGCCGCCGTTGACGGTATCAACGCCATTCGCGGCCCAGAACGGCAGCGCATTATCGAACATCCATGACCAGATCTGCTCGCGCAGATCGGTGATCTGCGTCTGCCGCGGCTTTGCCGTCGAACTGGTGCCCGCTGGCCAGTAGAATGGCGCGGACGGCTGGGCATCAGTGGTTTTCGGGGTCACCGCCTTCGAGCTGCGCGGCGATGCGACAACCATCCCTGTTCCGATCATTGCGCGAGCTGTGAATTGCTCAGCGACAATCGGCTTGCGCGGGTGCGACGTCTGTACGGCAAACGACAGTTCCACACGGTAGATCGCGATCATGCCTCGGCGGATGCGTTGCGAGCGCTTTGCGCAGTTAACTCAGGATGATGACTGCTTGCGATCAGTTGAGCGCGGTGGCTCTCTCGCGGCGAGTGACTTAGCTCCTGCGGGGGATGGCCGTGTTGCCGTCGTATTCCCAGTTCCGTCGTCAACGGGATTCGGTTCCTCGGCCGATGAGACCGGCGTCTCGTTGGACGTTGTTGAAGCGCCGCCAAGTTTGCGCGCGACTTTCCTGCTGCGGTCTGATGCGTTGGGCATGGGTCTCAAACGTCAGCGAATCCAACGCGTTACCGCGCTTTGCGCAGCACCCTTATCACCTCATCGCCGAAACCAGATCGGCGATCTTGACCGAGACGCATCGGACGCTGCTGTCCGCCACGCCATAGGGAATGGAAATCCGATCGCCGACCTTCATCGCTCCACAAGTGTAGACGACGTTTGGCACATAGCCCTCTCGCGTTTCATCGTGAGGCTGAAGAAAGGGCAGGCGGGTACGGCCGATAACCTGCGATGGATCGTTGAGGTCAAGAAGCGCTGCGCCAATTGAGTACTGCCGCATCGCCCCCACGCCATGCGTAAGCAGGATCCAGCCCTCCTCGACTTCGATAGGCGAGCCGCAATTGCCGAGCTGGACCAGCTCCCACGGATACTGGGGCTGCAGGATCTTCTCCCCCGCATTCCAGGTGAGCAGATCATCGCTCGATAGGAAGTACAGGCTCTCCTGATCCAGCCGGCCGATGGCCGCATACTGCCCGCCAATGCGCCTCGGAAACAGCGCAAGCCCCTTGTGCCGCGCCGCCTCGCCGCGGAGCGGGGTCATGCGGAATTCGGCGAAGCGATCCGTCTGAAGCAATTCACAACCGATATCGCGACCGGAATAGGCCGTGTAGGTCCCAAGATAAGTCTGCGTTCCGTCATCTTCCGCAAAGCGAACGAGCCGAAGGTCTTCAACGCCGTTGCTCTGCGCCGGCGTGGTCGGGAAAATCACGGTCCCCGACAGCGATGTGTACTCATGGCGCTGCAAGGTAACTGCGCCAGTACTGTCGTCTTGTTCAATGGGTGCGGCCGTGATGGCAAAGGGAGGTTCGGGCCAAAGCTGAAGCTCGCCGTCCGGAAGAGCAACGCCCTCTCGAAACGCGATCGAGGATATGTGTCCCTCTCCCACGGTGCGGATCGACATGACGAAGCGCACCGCTCCATGCTTCATGCCGGTCTGATCGGGATGCGGCACGATGCTGGGATTCATGATCGCCGCTGCGGCGTACGCATACTCGTGGGAAAAGTATGCGCCGATCAGCTTCGCGTGGTTCTCGGAAACGAAACCGATATTGGGAACGCTCCCCTTTATTTGCGCGAAGCGGTCGAGGAAGATGGAGTGGGTTGTCCAGTGGCGATTGTGGAAATCGCGATCCACTTCAGCCAGTTCTGCATCGCACTCCTCGTCTGACAGCGCGAGCACCGCGCGTATGATGCGCTCTGCCCGCGACATGCTGCCGTTCGTCAACGGCATCGTGGGAATCGCAAACGGCTTCAGCACCACGCGCGATGGATCGGCGTAGAGATGCAGCTCGTGATGATCGAGCGGGATCGGACTTTCGTCCCTCGGGTGCGGCATCGGACTGTGTGCTCAACCGACCTTGAGAAGCTGTCGCATGGTGACGGCCGCCATCTGGTAGCTGAGAACGGACTCTGCGCCCTGGTTCAGGTTGCAGCCAGTTGCCGTGAG
>Ga0075163_10005793_pt1 | contig 16404 bp, 15 predicted proteins | sample JI1023141ADNA_FD_71478 | JGI IMG/M metagenome (GOLD analysis project Ga0075163, IMG submission 71478) | Wastewater effluent complex algal communities from Wisconsin, to seasonally profile nutrient transformation and Carbon sequestration -... | ecosystem: Engineered > WWTP > Effluent > Algae...
TCGATGGTCCGCTGATCGTTCTTGCGGGCGCGGGCTCGGGTAAGACGAAGATGCTGACTTCTCGCATTGCCTATCTCATGGACGTACGCGGAGTGCCCGGAAACCGAATTCTCGCGGTCACTTTTACGAATAAGGCCGCACGCGAGATGAAGGAGCGAGTCGAAAAACATCTTCATACGGGGTCGAGCGCCTTTCCGGGTATCCCCGAGATTGGAACTTTCCACGCGATCTGCGTGCGCCTGTTGAGGCGCGAACTTTCCGCGACTCCTTTTACTAAGCCCTTCGTGATCTATGATGATTCTGATCAGCTTTCTCTCGTGAAGCGAGTGGTCGAGAAGCTCGGAATCGACGATAAGGCTTTTAGCCCTAAGGCGATGCAGGCGGGTATCAACCGCTTAAAGTGTGATGCGATCGAGCCTCAGGAACTTGAGCCTTCGGCCCACGACCTTTTCGAGCGAAAACTAAAACTCGTGTATGAAGAATACCAACGAGATCTATTCGCGAATAATGCACTCGATTTCGGCGAGATCCTTTGCATGACCTACCGGGTTCTGCGCGATAACGAAGACGTTCGGCGCCGGTATCAGGATCGTTTTCTCTATATCCATGTCGACGAATATCAAGATACGAACCGCGCCCAGTATCTCCTTCTCTCCCAACTCGCGAAGAAAGAGTTCGGTGGGCACGAAAATATTTGTGTAGTTGGAGATGAAGATCAGTCGATTTACAAGTGGCGTGGCGCAGACATTCGAAACATTCTTGATTTCGAAAACGACTATTCGGGAGCGAAGACCGTTAAGCTCGAACAAAACTATCGATCGACTCAGACCATTATTAATGCTGCTTCGCACGTTATTAAAAATAATCGTGAACGAAAAGATAAGACTCTCTGGACCGCTAATCCGATCGGGCCAAAAATCGTACGAGCGGCTCTTGCCGACGAGCGGGCCGAGGCTGAGTTCGTGATTTCAGAAATTAAACGAATCGCCCGGGACGAAAATAGAGCCTATACGGAGTTCGCTATTTTTTATCGAACCCACGCCCAGAGTCGGCAGTTCGAAGAAGTTTTTCGTAGAGAAAAGATCCCGTACGAAATAGTCGGAGGCCTTCGTTTCTACGATCGAAAAGAAATTAAGGACGTATTGTCCTATTTTAAAGTACTCCAAAATCCTCAGGACTCGGTGAGTTTAAAACGAATCATTAACGTTCCAGGACGTGGAATAGGAAAGACCACTGTCGACAAACTCGAAGCGATCCAGCTCGAACTCGAACAGAGTCGACGCTCGGGAGTCGAGTCGGGCCCGACCCACGCGCTTGTCGATGTTTTACCGAGTGACGAGCTCGACTTTACCGATGCCACCTCTGGGCCCAGCGATACTTCTCTTTGGGCCGCGCTCCGGATCGCAGCAAAGGATCCTTCGCTGACTTCGTCGGGAACCGCTAAGAAACTCGCGGCTTTTTACGCTTTCATGGAAAAGCTCGTTGCCCAGCGCTCGAAACTTCTTCTCTCCGAGTTGTACCATCTGATTCTCGATGAAACGCGCTATGTTCAGTCGCTCCGCGAAGAGGGAACCGATGAAGCCGCGGCTCGAATCGAAAACTTAGAAGAGTTTGATACCGTTTTGCAGGAGTTTGAAGAAACCCAGATCGAGAACCTCTCGGAAGAGGAACTCGAAGCGAAAAAAACCGATTTACTTCCGATTTTTCTCGAAGAGTCGGCGCTAGCGACCGATGTCGAGGGTCGATCAAAAGACGAAGTGATCCCTTCGCTTCAGATGATGTCGCTCCATTCGTCGAAGGGGCTTGAGTATCCCGTCGTTTTCCTTGTGGGTATGGAAGAGGGGCTCTTTCCATCGATTCGCGCGATCGGAGACGGGGACGACGACGAAATCGAAGAAGAGCGCCGTCTCTGCTATGTCGGAATGACGCGCGCTCGCGAGTTTCTCTATCTCACCCACGCCTCGATTCGACGAATTTGGGGCCAGGTGAATTATCAAGAACCCGCCCGTTTTTTCGAAGAGATTCCCAGTGAACTCCTCGATTCAAAAGATCTTTCATTTGGCTCCGATGCGGGCGCGTTTCGACAGGGGTCTTCTCGCCATTTCGAGCGAAAATCTTGGGGTTCTGCTTGGGGCGAGGGCGGTTCGTCGGGTCGAAAATCGGAAGACGACTATTCCCAGCTGACCGAAAATGACCGAGCGAAAGCCGCGGCTGGGGCAGTCGCAAAAAACGGCGGGGTTTATCGGATAGGAATGAAGATCGAGCATCCCGACTACGGCTCGGGTAAAATCACGGCCCAGGAAGGGACAGGTAAAGACGAAAAAGTCACTGTTCAGTTCTCCCGTGGTGGACCGCGAAAATTTCTGGTCCGTTTTATTGAAGGATTTATCGAATGAGCGCGAAGGTGGGTCTCGTCCTCAGTGGAGGGGGCGCGCGTGCCGCTTATCAAGCTGGAGTTTTACGGGCGATTTCTGAGATTCTTACGGATGCGAATGCTCCAATGGCACTGACCCCTTTTCATTCGATTAGCGGAATTTCTGCAGGCGCCATCAATGCTGCTTTTCTCGGATGTCGCGCCGAGAATTTTCCGTATGCGACCCAGGAAGCTTGGCGCCTTTGGAGAGAAATTCGTTCCGACCGGGTTTTAGAGACCAGCCCATTCTTTCTGTTTAAATTAGCGTTTCGCTGGTTAAAGGATCTTATTTTCGGCGGCGTGAGTCACCGCACTCGCTCGACCCACCTCTTGGGTACAGCGCCACTTGAAAACCATCTGCGCGCGGTTTTTGATTTCGAAGCCTTAGGGAGAAACCTCCGCTCAGGTGTTTTGAAAGGAATGGCGATTTCGACGACCCACTACGGGATAGGGACTTCAGTCACTTTTTATGATGGCCACGACGGGATCACGCCATGGGCGCGGAGTTACCGAATTGGTATCCGGAGAAAAATCGGTCTTCGACATATTCTGGCTTCCGCAGCAATCCCGATACTCTTTAAACCCGTCGGCCTTGAAGGGGCTTACTATGGAGACGGCTGTGTTCGTCTCCGAGCGCCACTGAGTCCCGCGATTCATATGGGGTCTGAAAAAATTCTGACGATCGGTATTCGCTACGAGCAGACGGGAGACGTCGCGCTCGATCGCCATGCGGCTGCTAAAATGGACACGGTTTCGCTGATCGAAATCGCGGGTGTGATGATGAACGGGGTTTTCATGGACGGGCTTGAGTCGGACGTGGAGCGCCTCCAGAGAATTAATCGTACGGTTTCTTTAATCCCGCCCGAGGCATGGACCATTCCAGGCCCGCGGCTTCGAAATATCCCGATCTTTGTCATCAAGCCTTCGAAGGATTTAGGAAAGCTCGCGCGGGACCAGTTTGCAAAGTTCCCCCTTTTGATCCGCTACCTCCTGAAGGGGCTGGGTGCGTCGCCGGAAAAGGGTTCGGATCTCTTGAGCTATCTCGCGTTTGACTCCTCCTATACGGGGACTCTTCTCGATCTGGGGTATGCGGACGCGATGGCGCGTCGAGAAGAGATCGCTGCGTTTTTCTTGAAGTGACGCGACGCATCTTTCGTTGTTTGCAGAGTCGCCTTCGACTAGTCTCGAAGCTCCTAAAAACACTGGAGATTTAGTCGAATGGCGACGATCGAAGTCAATGAAGCTCTCGTCCGGAAAGTCGCGGATCTCGCGCGTCTCGCACTGACCGACGAAGAAGTCCGTCTCTACGCAAACCAAATGAAAGTCACGCTGGGGTATGTCGACCAGATTTCGAAGGTCGTCGTTCCTGAGGGGACCGAACCGATGGTGACTCCGCTCGAGATTGCGACTCCGATGCGGGAAGACCGAGTGGTTCCTCCGATGACGACGCCTGATGGAAAGCCAAAGATGATTCGGCCCGCACCCGAGACCGTTTACGAAGGTTTTAAAGTTCCACCGATTCTTTGATTCGAAACCGAGACAGAAATGTTGAACGAAAAATACCGCACGATTTCCCAAGTCCATGACGCCTTCGATCGAAAGGAGCTTTCGTCGGTCGATCTGACTCGCGACACGCTCGCCGCCATTCGGGCATCAAAACACAATGCCTTTTTACTGACGATGGAAGATCGAGCGATGGCGGCTGCGAAAATGGCCGATCAAATTTTACTCCAACACGGAAAGGTCCCTCGCGATACCCATCCGCTTCTTGGGATTCCGATCGCCATTAAAGACAATATGGTGATCGATGGGGTGCGCACGACCTGTGCTTCCAAGATGCTTGAAAACTATATCCCACCTTACACGGGGACCGCCGTCGACCGGCTAGAAAAAGCAGGCGCCGTATTCGTCGGAAAAACGAATTTAGATGAGTTTGCGATGGGTGGCTCGAACGAAAACTCAGCATTTGGTCCCGTCGAGCACCCCACTTTTCCGGGTTACGTTCCGGGAGGGTCGTCCGGAGGTTCGGCCACGGCGGTGAAAGCGGGATTTTGCATCGCGGCTCTGGGGAGCGACACCGGTGGGTCCATCCGCCAACCTGCGAGCTATTGCGGGGTAGTGGGGTTTAAACCGACGTATGGTCGAATTTCACGCTACGGACTCGTGGCATTCGCAAGTTCTCTGGATCAAATCGGACCCTTTACGAATTCGGTAGAAGATTCTGCGACCCTCCTCGAAGTGATGGGCGGACATGATCCGCTCGACTCGACCTCGAGTGAGCGGCCGAAGGAGCCCTATGCGGCGAACGTCCGTAAGAAGCTTGAATGGAAGGGGCTTCGCGTCGGAATTCCGAAAGAATATTTCATCGACGGTGTTGATCCTTCGGTGAAGAAAAGCGTGAAAGAGGCGATCGAGTGGGTCGCGAAACAGGGCGCCACGATTGTAGATATTTCTCTCCCGAATACGCCGTACGCGGTGTCGGTGTATTATATCGTCGCCGTTTCTGAAGCGTCTTCAAACCTCGCGCGTTTCGACGGTGTTCGATTCGGCGTTCGACCTCCGAATGCGATGGAAGTGGAAGACATCGCTGATTTTTACAAGCGAGTGCGGGCAAATTTCGGTCCTGAAGTGAAGCGAAGAATTATTCTAGGCACCTTCGCCCTTTCATCCGGCTACTACGATGCCTACTTCCATAAGGCATGTCAGGTTCGGCGTTTGATAAAGAACGATTTCGATCGAGTTTTTAAGGAATGCGACGTCATTTTAGGCCCGGTCGCCCCGTCGACCGCTTTCAAAAAAGGCGAAAAAGCGTCGGACCCTTTGAAGATGTATTTAAACGATATTCTCACGATTCCTTGTAACCTCGCCGGGCTCCCGGGAATGAGCGTGCCGTGTGGGAAAGACGAAAAAGGCTTGCCGATCGGGATACAAATCATCGCACCTCAGTTTCGCGATGATCTCGTCTTGAATGTCGGGCATGCGTTTGAAACGGGCTACACTGGGGGTGGACGATGAATCCAGAATGGGAAGTCGTATTAGGACTCGAAATCCATACCCAACTAGCAACAAACACGAAAATTTTCTGTGGTTGTCCTGCTCGTGCGCCTGAGGGCGTGTCGGTCGCCGATCTGGGGCCAAACGCCAATACCTGTCCCGTCTGTACGGGACAGCCGGGTGCTCTTCCGGTTCTAAACCGAAAGGTTGTCGAATTCGCGATGCGTGCGGGTCTCGCGATGAATTGCGAAATTCGAAAAAAGAACGTGTTTTCGCGGAAGAACTATTTTTACCCCGACCTTCCGAAGGGGTACCAAATCTCCCAGTTCGATCTTCCGATTTGTGAAAAAGGGTATGTCGATATCGAGTACAAGCTCGGCGGAAAAGAGCAGACGAAGAGAATTGGGATCACCCGAATCCACATGGAGGAAGACGCGGGGAAGAACCTCCACATGGACGACTTCTCGCTCGTAAATTTAAATCGCGCGTGCGTTCCATTGATTGAGATCGTTTCCGAGCCCGATATGCGTTCCGCTGAGGAGGCAGGCGCTTATATGCGCGCCGTTTACGCGATTGTGACTGCGATTGGGGTTTGTGACGGAAACATGCAGGAAGGGAATTTTCGCTGTGATGCGAACGTTTCGGTCATGCCAAAGGGTTCGAATAAGTTTGGGACCCGGGCCGAAATTAAGAACGTCAACTCGTTTCGATTCGTCGAGAAGGCGATCGAGTACGAAGTCGAGCGCCAGATCGCGCTCATCCAATCAGGCGGGAAAGTCGTTCAAGAGACCCGTCTCTGGGATTCAGCGAAAGGCCAAACTTTTTCGATGCGTTCGAAAGAAGAAGCGCACGACTATCGGTACTTTCCAGAGCCCGATTTGATTCCTGTTCAAATCGAAGAGAAGTGGCTCGAAAAGGTTCGAAGCGAGCTTCCCGAACTACCATCCCAAAAGAAGACCCGTTACATTTCAGAGCTCGGGTTATCGAGCTACGATGCCGGGGTTCTCACAAGTTCGGCGGCGCTGGCTCAGTTCTTCGAAGAGACCCTCAAGCTGATCGGTGGAGAAGCGAAAGCTTCGGCGAAAGCGATTTCTAACCACCTCGCGGGCGAAGTTTCCCGTCTGATGAACGAAGAGTCGGTCGAGCTCTCAGCAGTTAAACTCACTCCGAAGCATTTGGCAGAGATCGTAAAACTTCAAACTTCGAACGTGATTTCGAGCACGGGAGCAAAAACCGTAATCGCTGTGGCCTGGAAGAGTGGTGAAGCGGTTGATGTGATTGTTGACCGTGAGGGATTAAAGCAGGTCTCTGATACTGGGGCGCTTGAAAAAGCAGTAGACGCGATTATCGCGGCGAACCCGGGTCAAGTCGCAGAATACCGAAGCGGAAAAGAGAAGCTCCTCGGGTTTTTCGTAGGCCAGGCGATGAAGGCGACCGGTGGTAAGGCAAATCCTGGGATGCTTCAGGAAATCGTAAGAAGGAAACTCTCCTCATGAAGAAGATCGCTATTATTTTAGGTGCGTTCATCGCTCTCGCGCTGGCCGTTGTCGTGATCGTGCCGATGGTCGTGGATGTTGACCACTATCGACCGGAGATTCTGCGAGTCGCGAACGAGAAGATGAACGGGAAGCTTGAATTAGGGCGGTTAAAGCTCTCTCTCTGGGGTTCGATTCGAGTCGAGGTGGACGGCCTCAGTTTAACGGACGGAAAAGGCACGAAGGTTCTTTCCGTGAAAGATGCTTTCGTAGGCATTCCCTGGTCGTCGATTTTTGGGGGATCGCCGCTCTTGACGTTTAATATGGTCGAACCCGAAGTTCGTGTTGTGAAAAACGCGGCCGGAAAAATGAATGTGCTCACGCTGGTGAAAGACGCGGGCGAGACCCCTGCTTCGCCTGTTGGCGCTGGAGGTTCCGCTTCGGGAGCAGGGTCCGGAAAGAAGAGTGCCTCGGAGTTGAAACTTCCGGCGATCGTGACCAACGCTCGCCTCGGTGTGGATATTCGAAAAGCGCTTTTTAGTTACAGAGATGAGGCGACGAAGTCTGAGACCGCCATGAAAGATCTGAATTTTCGAGTAAAAGATCTCTCGCTCTCGAGGACGACGGAAGTCGAAGTCTCGGGTCTTTTCCAGAGTGCTGCGGAGAAGCTTTTTAAGATTTCAGGTCCGTTTCGAATTTCGCTTCATGCGAACCCTCGAGTTTCCGGAGGGGACTTTAAGGGACTGACCGCCGAAGTCGACGCTGATTTTGGTGATATTGAAGTGCAAGCCGCCTCCCTCTTTTACAAGAAAAAGGGAATGAAGGCTGAAGCCAAAGGTGCGCTCGAGATCACGAAGGATCAGTTGACGATTTCTAAGCTCGTCACCAAGTTTTTTAATGCCGAAATCGAGATGAGTGGAAAAGTTGCGAATCTCCAGGCAGACCCGAGCGTCGATTTCGTTTTGAAGTCGAATACGATCGCATTAGGGCCTTGGAACGAGCTGATCCCAATGTTGAAAGATTATTCACTTTCCGGCGCGGCGTCTTTTGATGCCAAGGCGAATGGCCCGACCGCGAAAATGCAGTATGGTGCGGATTTAGTCGTGAAGGATTTGAGGGCCAAGTCTCCGTTCTTGAAGGCAGAGCCGATCCTGAACGCGTCCTTGAAAATCACTACGGATAAGATTGAACGCTTGCTGGTTACTTTAAAAGCTCCTGGGAATGACTTGACGATTGACGGTTCGGTCGTTTCCTTGAGCCAGCCGAAAGTCGACATCAAGGTGACTTCGGCGAGTCTTGACCTTGACCAGCTCGTGAGTCTGCCGCCGATCGCGCCTTCGGGCGAGGCGAAAGGCGGAGCTCCAGCAGGTGGAGGCGCGACGACCGGGGCGGCTAAGGTGCCTGAAGAGAATTTCGATGCGATGCTTGATCCGCTTCGTAAGAATGAAGTCGCTCGCGCGATGACGTTGGTTGGCGGGATGAGTTTTAGGTTAATTCAATTTTACGGCGTGAAGATGACGGATTTTACGGCGAAGGTCTCCATGAAAAATCTTGGATTTTCGGTCGATTCCGCGAATCTGAAAATTTGGGATGGCTCGGTTGGATTAAAAGCGCAGAGCAATCTCGCTCCGAAGACCCCGACCTATTCCTTCTCTTCGAGTGTAATGAATCTCGACCTGCAGAAAGCTGTGACGAGCCAGCTTCAGTTTTTTAAGAATACGGTCTTAGGGAAGGCGAGCTTAAAAATCGAGGGAAGTGGATCGAGCTTTAATCCGGAATCGGCCAAGAAAAATTTAAATGCGAAGGGATCGATGAAAGTTCTGGATGCGGAGTTTGCTTCGATCGATGTCGGAAAGATGGCGAGCGAGGCGATTAATAAGGCCCTTGAAAAGGTGGGCGATAAGATTCCTGGTGCGAAAGGAAAGTCGATTAAGGCCCTTCCCGAGCGCTCGTCGAAGTATGAATTTATTGGGAGTGATTTCACGATCGCGGGAGGACGTTTTTCCGCTCCGAACTTCACTGCTAAAGCGATGAAGGGGCAGGGTCTGGACCTTCGCGGCTCGACCGAAGTCGGTATGATTGATCAGGAGTTAAAAGCGGACTGGGAAATCATCGATACCTATAATCTTACGAAAGCGCGTGATGTTGGATTCGAAGTGGCGGGGGTAAATATTCCCTCGGCTCTGGCCGATGGCGCAAATCCGGTCGTGATTCCGATCTCGGTCGCCTGTAAGGTCTCTGCACCTTGTCCGAGCTACGGGAAGGTTCCTGAGCATTTTGTGAAAGTCGCCCTTGGAAATACGAAGAAGGGCGCGACCGAAGCGGCCAAGCAGAAAGTCGAAGAGAAAGTAAAGGACGTGGGCAAGCAGCTCTTGAAAGGTCTTTTCCGTTGAGTGTGATTCGGAGGGCCTCGATCGACCTCGGCACGAACACCTGCCTTCTGCTCGTCGCTGAAGTCGGGAAGGATGGCTTAAGAAAAGGCATCGTCGAGAACGTCTTGTACGATACTTCGACGATGGTGAGACTGGGCCAAGACGTCGATCGCACAAAAGTCCTCCACCCCGATGCGATCGCGAGAACGCTGGGTTGTCTTCGTGGCTATGCCGCCAAAGTCGTGAGCTTCGGTGTAAAACCTTCCGACGTCGTTTGTGTCGCGACCGCGACTGCCCGAGATGCTGAAAACGGAGCGGGTTTTTTCGATCAGGTTCGGCGCGAGACGGGCTTTGGTTTCGAGACGATTTCCGGTGATGAAGAAGCACGTTCGATGTTCCTGGGCGGCCTTCTCCCTGACATGGATCCACTTCGATCCGCTGTGATTGATATTGGGGGAGGCTCGACAGAATTTCGAACGGCAAATCGAGGAGTGAGCCTCCAGATCGGATCCGTCCGATTTACCGAGCGCTATTTAAAATCCAATCCTGTCACCGACGAAGAGTTTTGGGCAGCGCGGGCGGCTATCGATGAGAGCCTTTCAGGGGCCAGCACTTGGAGAGCGACTGTCCCGACCGAGCTCGATTGGGTCGGAGTCGCAGGAACCGTAGTGACGCTCGCCCAGTGGCACCTGGGACTTTCGGAGTTTTCCCCCAAGGCTCTCGATGGAGCAGAACTCACTCGAGGCGATGTTCATCGTTTAGTCGAAGAATTGAAATGGCGAACGATTGAAGAGCGAAAGTCCCTATCTGGAATCGAACCCGGACGGGCCGACGTGCTCCTCGCCGGAGCTTTGATATTATGGCGTTCGATGGAGGTCTTTGGTTTCTCGAAGCTCCGTGTCAGTACGCGAGGACTTCGATACGGAGTCTTCCGAGAGCGCCCTTAGGTTGCAAGCCAGGCGCGGTATTTTGCGCGGCAATAGAGGACGTATGCCGAGGTGGCGATCAGGAGAACTCCCGAAGCGAGCATCAGTCCGTCCAGGTGCTTGAGTGTCGCACCGATTCCGCCACCGAGATAAACGTAGGGCCGAATTTCGTAGATGAGCTTTTCCATACATCCCCCAACACAGGCGTAAAGAGTGCAAAATCCTCGCCGCGGGGGTGCACGCTAGGTGCCTGATCTTATTCACATGGGTCAGAAATGACCTAGAGTCGCGCCTATACAGGCGCCGAAAAGTTCGACGCTTTTAGTTGCGGGCGAGTGTCGCGCGGATTTGGCGAGCGAGTTGAGGGTCTTTCGCCGCGATCCGGTTAATCAGAGATTCTCGAAACGATGCGTCTGCCACTTCGAGAAGGGCGATGACTTGTCCGAAGCCGTCGACCTTAATGGGTGCTTCTTTTTCATCGGTGTTGGATGCCGGCGTCACAGAGGAAGGGTTTTTCGAATTTGTGAATGTGCTCATACTCCGGCCTCCTTAGCCGATTTCTTTTGACTTGGATTGGCGGGCAGCGAAATTTGCTTTTCGAGCTTCTTCTTTTTCCCGCGCGTGAAGGGTTTCGGCTTGAGCTTGAAGCTCTTTTCGGACGGCTTGAAGTTTGGCCTCTCCGTTTTTTCGATAGGATTCGATTTTGTCTTTATTCGCTTGTTGTACTTTGTCGACTTCTTGGTCGCCCGCTCGTTTTTCTGCTGCGACTCGGGATTCGTTCGCTTGACGAACTTGTTGAAGGCGCCCCTCTAAGCTTTCCGCCTCTTGCGAGATTTGAACGTCGTACGCGTTCCTGAGTTCGCCGAGTTGGTTCGCATGATTTTCGATCAAACGCTGAACCTCGGTCCCATTCCGCGCTTCGATTTCGCGAACTTCCGATTCGTGGCGGTTTTTTATTTGGGTCCGAGCGTTTCTTAACCGTAGGTCTTCGGTTTGAACGCCGGCGACTTCATTGGGCATTCCCTCGCCCTCCTTTTGCTATTTTGCCAGGGGTTTCGCAGAAGGCCAAATGGCGATTCACGCGGAGGGGGTTCGTCATTTTTTTGACGGCTCTTCTCCTCTTTATGTCGTTGCGAGAACCTGATTGGATAGACCTATGAAAGAATCTCTCGTTTTCCTTGGCGCGAAGCGGACCCCTTTTGGAGCGAATGGTGGAAGTTTAAAGGATGTGAGCCCGACCCAGCTCGGAATCCATTCTGCGAAAGCCGCTCTCCTTCAAGCGGGCGTGCGGCCCGATCAGATCGATCACGTGATCTATGGAAATGTTTTACACTCGGCTCCCGACTCGATTTATTCTCCTCGCCACATTGGGCTTCACTCTGGCGTGCCGATCGCGGTCCCTGCGCTCGGATTAAACCGACTTTGTGGTTCGGGCTTCCAAGCCATCGTCGATGCGTACCAACAGATGGCGGCGGGAGACACCGAAGTTGCTCTTGTGGGTGGGATTGAAAACATGAGTCTGAGTCCTTACGCCGTTCGAGGCGCTCGTTGGGGTCTACGGATGGGAAATCATGAGATGATCGATACGATGGTCGAAGCGCTGACCGATCGTTATGCAGGGGCTCCGATGGCCATCACTGCGGAGAATCTTGCGGATCAATACAAGATTTCACGTGAAGACTCCGATGCGTTTGCCCTTCGTTCTCAGCAGCTCGCGAAGGCGGCGCTAGAGGCGGGTGGATATCGTGACGAAATCGCTCCATTTCCCATTACCGATAAAAAAGGGAACACGATTGAGCTTTCGATCGACGAACATGCGCGCCCCCAAACGACGATTGAGGCGCTTCAAAAACTAAAACCGATCTTCAAGAAAGACGGGATCGTTACGGCGGGCGTCTCCAGCGGAATTGTCGATGGGGCTTGTTCGCTTGTCGTTTCGACAGAATCGAGAGCAAAGAAAGAGGGCTGGAAGCCGCTGGGACGGATGGTCGCCTATGGAATCGCGGGTTGTGATCCGAAAATCATGGGTATCGGACCCGCGCCCGCGTCGCGAATTGCACTCGAACGTGCGGGAATGAAACTCTCTGCGATGGATCTAGTCGAAGTGAACGAAGCGTTCGCTCCCCAAACGATCGCGGTGGAGCGGGAACTGGGAATCGAACGGGATCGCTTGAATGTAGATGGGGGGGCGATCGCCATTGGGCACCCTCTCGCTGCGAGCGGGGCTCGGATCGTGACCCATCTCCTTTACGCGTTGAAGCGCAGAGGAAAGCGCTATGGTCTTGGAACGGCATGTATCGGGGGCGGTCAGGGGATTTCCGTGATCGTCGAGGCGTTTTGAAACGCTCTAAAGTCATACTCTGGGTCCTCCTTGTTGTTTTCCTGGCGCTTTTTTTTCGCGAAGTCGGTAATCTTTTGTCATGGCGACGAATAACCACGTAATCGAAATTCCTTTGATGGGCCAAAAGATCGTCTTGAAGACCCAAGCCGATCCAAAGCTGGTCGCAGAAGTGACGGCGCTGGTTCTTGAGCGGCTCTCGGCTTCTGAAAAACGAGTCAAGAATGCGAACGCACCCCATCTCGCTGCGCTCCTTGCCCTCTTCGACGTGACCGAAGACTACGTCGAGGCAAAAAGAAAGATCTTGGAACACCAACAAGAGCTCCTTCAGCAGGTTCGCCTACTGCAGAGCCGAGTGGGCCGCGACCTGAGTGCTTAGGTGTCGGACGTTTTCGGTGTCGATGAACTTCGACGGAAAATCGTCGAGAGGCGAAGAGGCCTCTCACGAGAAGACGTAGAAAAGTACTCCTCACAAGCGGTTTTAAATCTAGAAGCCTGGCTTAGAGTACATTCTACGGCTGTCGGTGTTCTGGGGTTATTTCATCCCGGCGTTCCAAATCGTGATGGCGAGCTCGATCCCACTGGATTTGTGAAAACTGATTTTGGTCGAGGATGGGACTTCGCTTTTCCTCGTGTTTTGAATCGATTAAGTCGAGAGATGGATCTCGCGGTCGCACTCCACCCCACCGACTGGGTCACCGGTGTTTATGGGCATCGAGAGCCACGTTCCGAACTCCCAGCGGTTGACCCCCATACCGTCGATGTGATCCTCGTCCCGGGGGTCCTTTTTGGGGAAGCCGGAGAACGGGTTGGGCGAGGGGGCGGGTACTACGATCGCTACTTGATGCGTGCAAGTGGGGCGCTTCGTATTGGATTTGGATATGAATTCCAGGTTTTTGAGCGAGGACTCGCTCAAGAGCCTTGGGATGCTCGAATGGATGTGATTATTACTGAGCGTCGGGTTATCGAGACATTCGCTCGACCCTCCGTTTAGGTCTAACGATAGAATTGGGTTTAATTCATGAAGGTCCTCTATTTTGGTGATGTTTACGCGAAGCCCGGCCGTGAGGCTGTGAAACTCGCGATTCGAAAGCTTGTTCCCACCCATCAGATCGACTTCGTCGTTTTAAATGGAGAGAACGTGACTCATGGTTATGGGATCCAACCCGAAATGGCAGACGAGCTTTTCGCAGCGGGAGTGGACGTGATCACGACGGGAAATCACGCATGGGATCAGAAGGCCATTATTCCATATTTCTCGATGACGACCCGTCTGATTCGTCCTGCGAATTATCCAGACCATCCCGCGTATAAGGTTCCCGGCCGCGGTTCGACCGTGGTCGAGTGTAGTCGCCGCAAGAGCGCCGATGGAAAGCCGCTCCGGCTCGGAGTGGTTCAAGTCATGGGCCGAGTATTTATGGATACGCTCGATTGTCCGTTTCGTGCGGCTGAGCGCGAGGTCCAAAAATTTAATGATCTCGGCGTCGAGGCGGTCTTAGTGGATATCCACGCGGAAGCGACGAGCGAAAAACAGGCGATTGCGAACTTTCTAGATGGCCGCGCGAGTGCGGTCGTGGGGAGCCATTCTCACGTCCAAACCGCTGACGAGCGGATTCTACCGAATGGAACTGCGGCGATTACGGATGTCGGAATGTGTGGGTGTTTTGATTCCGTCATCGGAGTAAAAAAAGAGCTCTCGATCCAGCGATTCCTGACCCGCCGACCTGTGAAGTACGAAGCGGCCGAGGGCCCGGGGGGGTATGGCTGCGTGATTATCGACATCGACGAAAAAACTGGAAAAGCGCGCTCGATCCTTCGACTTCGGGAAGCGATCGCGGCCGAGGATTGATCCCCGGGCTCTTCTCTTGCACCGATAGGCGACTCCCGTCTATCCTAAGAGTATGAGTGTGAATGCCCCGGCCGAGATTCCATCGATTTCTAGTCTTACTGGAGCGGCGTTACAGGAACGACGTCGTTCGACGTATCGAAACTACCTCGAGTTCGTTCAGTCCCTTCACCAAAAAGACCGCCTCGATGTGAATCGCAGAATGCGTTCAGTGTTTCTCTGGTGTTTTTTTGCGCCGGTCGTGACGGTCGCCATTGTGATTTTGCTCGCAAATTTTGGAGTTCTTCCTCGGGCCTTTCGTGGGTATCAAGACTGGATCCTTCTCGTTTTTCCCGTCCTTTATTCTCTTTATTTTTTAGGTTCCCAGGTTCTGACCGGGGTGCCCGAAGCTTTTCGGCGCGGGGGATTTGGCGTGACCCTTGGGCAAGCAGCGCGCGAGGCGGATTGGAGAATTCAGGTCTGTGCGGCAATGGAAAAAGAGTGGAGTTGGTCTGCCGACGATTGGGGTTGGGTGATCGCGAATGCCGAAGAAGATCTAGAGCGGATGCAGATGCGAACCCGTCACTTGACGGCTCTCGCTGGAGCCGTTTTTTTTCTGATCATGCAGGGAATTGACTCCCTCACGAATGATAACCCGTTCACGGTGGTCGCAGCCGATCCCACGGCGACGACGTCTTCTGAGTGGATTGGTTTGGCGCTCTTTCTCCTGCTCCTCTATTTGTCCGGCCAGCAAAGTGTCCAGACCCTTCGTCGGTTTCTCGCCTGTGCCCAGCTCGTCCGTCGACAAGTGTCGAAAGTTTAGACACCAAAGATCCTGCGAACGCGAAAATAGAGGGGAGTGAAGCTCGCATGGAGTTTGCTTTACCTCGCTCGAATGCGTGTCGGTAAACGGGAGCTTGTTCTCTCCACTTTGATGATCGCCTTATCCGGTTCGTTCTCTGCTCGTTCCAGCGGAGATGCGATTGAGAACGTGTATGATGCCCACGCCTTTAGTGAGCGTTGGAGTGGCGATTATTATAGAGAAACGATGTCGGGCGAAGTCGCCCCTTTCCACTCTTTCGAGGAGAAACGAAAATTCTTTCTCGAGTCCCCGACGCTCGACCAGGAAGTTGAAGTTTTAGACGAGGCCGGAAAACCGCTTCCGCCACCCGCCTGGCTTCAGACTCCATGGACGAACCCGAAGAACCTTCCTTGGATGGCGCATCCCCCCGCACTCGCCGAACCCAAGATCGAAATTCAAACAGGCCCGACCGAACCTTTCACTTCGGTTCCGAAAATCGAACTCCCCCCGCAGTCGATGCACTACTATGATCGGGGTTCTTTAAAGTTCGGGAGTCGTTTAGACGACGAAGGCCCGGGCTACGTTAAAGTTTTTCGCGAGCGTGACGAGGCGATCGGTGGGAGATCCTGGGGTACACGTGCGATCGTGAGTCTGATCACGGGAGTTGCGGCAGAATTTAATTCGAAATTCCCAGGATATGAGCGTCTCCAGGTCGCCGACATTTCTCGTGAGGCGGGGGGGAGTATGTCTCACGCCAGTCACCAAAATGGACTTGAAGCTGACATTATCTATCTTAGAAAAGATCGAAAAGAGCAGGCGGCGTTCGGCGCGTACGGACGAAACGGCTTTGCAGAGCAGTTCGTGGTTCGCACTCCAGTGAAGCGTTCGTTTCGCGATACAGATGGCAAGATGAAAACGGCGGTGTCCTACCAATCAAAGGTTTCTTCAAATTTTGATGTCGAAGGAAATTTTAATCTTCTTCGGATGATCGAAAATCGCGGTAATGTGAAAATGATTTTCGTCGACAAACTTCTGATTCGAGCGTTTTTCCGTTACGTCGATGAAAAGGGACTTAAATCAGAACCGGACGTCCGTTCACTCCTTTTGAAGCTGAACGCCGAAGCTTCACACGCCGATCATTTTCATCTTCGGCTCTTTTGCCAGCCTGAGGATAAGAAGTGTATCAGCGGGACTTCACCTCCGCGTAAAAAGGGCTAATGGAGTCTTGCAAAGGGGCTACGAGTCGCGAAAACTAGAGG
>Ga0075163_10005794_pt1 | contig 16401 bp, 13 predicted proteins | sample JI1023141ADNA_FD_71478 | JGI IMG/M metagenome (GOLD analysis project Ga0075163, IMG submission 71478) | Wastewater effluent complex algal communities from Wisconsin, to seasonally profile nutrient transformation and Carbon sequestration -... | ecosystem: Engineered > WWTP > Effluent > Algae...
CGGCGGAAGGCCACCGAGTGCAGATGCAACCACGCCGAGCAGCGGTCATATTCGGCCAGCAACGACCGCATGGCGGAAGGCACGTGGTCGACGGCGCGCACGAATCCATCCGCCTCACGGCCAACGAGCGCACGTTCGATCACCCACCCCGGCACCGCGGCCACCACGGCCAAAGCGCCGAGGCCCGCGAGCAACAGGCCGCGCGGCATCCGCAGCTGGGCCCCCATGGCGAACGCACCGAGGAACATCAACGGCACCGTGTGCACAAACACGCGGTACGCAAAGTGATCGCCGCCGACGACCAGCGTGTAGTAGCCGAGGTGCGCGAGAATCGTGCCTGTGGCGGCCGTGGCGGCGAATCGTTCCCCCAGGAGCGAACGCAGCGATGCGGGCCGCAGCGCAACGAGGACGAGCCACAGCAGCGCAAACGGCAACCACAGCCAGACGCCGTGTTCGACGGCAAAGCAGTAGAGGTAGCGCAGACCACTCTCAGGCCACGCCGTGGTGACTTTCGCGTAGTAGGTGTTTGGCAGCCATTCCCCGTAGTACCAGCGTCGCCAGCAAACGTGCGCAATCGGCACGAGGACTGGCGAAGCCGCAAGCACAGAGCGTCCGAGCGACAAAGTGCCGCACCACCAGGCGTGCACCACCATCGCGAGCGTCGCCGCGACGAGCAGGTCACCATCGGGGCGCGTCAGGTGCGCGAGGGCCGCCCACAGGCCGAGCAGCAGCAGATCCCGCAGGCTGGCCCCACCGCGGGCATCAAAGGCGCGCAGCACCCAGAGCAGGATCAACAGCGCAAACAACGAGGTCTCCATGCCGCTGCTGAGCCAGGTCGCAAACGAGTGGTTGCCCGCGATGCCGAGCAGCACCGCACCAGCCAGCCAGGGCCGCCACGCCTGCGCCCGTTCGGGCAGTTCGATGCGCGACAACCGCCGCGCCACCAGCCACAGAATGAGGATCCCGGACGCAAACGTGATCGGAATCGCGGTCTGCGGCGGTTGCAGGCCGGTAACGACCCACAACGCCCACAGCAGCCAGACCCACAGGAAGCTCGTGTAACCCTCCACCGGCGCGAACGGCGCGGCATTCCAGACGAAGCCGTGGCCATCGTAGGCATTGCCGCAGAAGCGGTAGTTGATGAACGCGTCGTCGCAGAAGAACCACAACGCGTGCCCGCCCAGCACGGCCAGGCCGACCGCGAGCACGAACGGCAGCAAACGGCCCAAGCTGGGCGGGGTAGGGGCCTGAGGCATGGAGAAGGCCCATGATGCAGGGCCTGACGCGCGGATCAAGCGGCCCACGCCGCCAGGCAGCCCCGGCGCGTTTCGTTTGCAGAAGATTTTTTGCGGCGAGCCAACGGGCCGGCGGCAAATCGTAGTGCAACAGCCGCGATGCCACCGGTAACTCCCAGCAACCGCGAAACCGGCGTCTCAAAACGAGGTATGCTAGGGCACGCTGACGCGGCGGAAGTGCAGTCCGAGGGCTCCGCGAGCCGATTCTGCCTTCGCGTCGTTGTCAGTGTTCTTTGGTCCGAGGGTTACGCCGTGGTCAGGTTCCAGCTTGGCATTCTGTCGTGCCTGCTGGCCGGTTGCGTTACGCAACCGACCGCGCCTGATCCCAGGCTCGCGCTGGGGCTGCCGAAGGCCGCCGAAGCCAGGACCCCAGCGGGCATGATGCTGCGCATCGGCGTCGAATACCTGCCGCCGGAGACCAACCAGGACGTCGAAGAGCCGATCGCCGACGTGAGCTACACGTTTGACGAGGCGCCACCGCCGCAGAAGCAAGAACCCGAGCGCAGCCGGACCAACCTGCGCCGCCGCGCCGAAGACCCACCACACCCGTGGGCAATGACCATCTCGGACCTGAACGCGATCGACGATCCGGTCGCTCGCGAAGCGCTGCACTTCGTCGACGACCTCATGCGCGAGGACCAGCGCCGCGTTCGCCGCGAAGTGCGCATGCCGTTCTTCGAATGGCAACCAACCGACCTCGAAGGTGGCCCCAAACTCTGGAGCGAGCAGCGGACCATCGAATCGCAGGAGGAGTGGATCCACGAGCATGGGCCGGGGCTTCTGCAGAAGCCGCTGCGGCAGCTGCTGCGGCGGCTGCCGATCGCCCGCGAAGTGGAGGTCGGCTTGCAGGACTTCCGCTCCGACCACGTGCCGTTCTCCGAACCCTACCGGCTGGCCCACGGCGACCAGCGCCGCCTCGGCCGCATGTCCGTGCGGCTGCGCACCGGCGACCTCAGTGATCCCGTCGAAATCGCCTATATGAAGTCGGGCGTGCGCATCAGCACGAGCCAGACCGCCGGCAAACTCTCGATCGACTGGCCCTTCGCCGAACGTTGGGAGTTGCAACTGCGGACCCGCACCGACTACGACACCCACGAGCACCACGTGCGGGCGGACCTCGTGTTCTGGCCGAACCCATCGACCAGCATCCACCTGTCGGCCGGCAACGACCTCGACTTCCTGTCGACGTCGTCGATCTACTCGCTGTTTGAATCGCCGATGGACGGCTCCCCAGGCCTCCTCCTCTATGCCGTGCACACGTTCTAACGAACGCCATCGACCCGCGGGCCCCCTGCTAACCCGCCTGCTCCCCCTGCTGCTGGCTGGTGCCTGCGCCTACGCGCCAGCCCCCCAGTACCCGCGGCAAGCCCTGCCGCCCACCTTCTCCGCCGCCACCGGGCCGCGCACGCTGCGCCCCCCCGAACTGCTCTCGACCGAAGATCTGGGTTTCTGCCGTCAACGCGGCACGCTCCAGAGCCGCGACGAGGCCTCTGGCGGCGAGACGGTCGAGTTTGAGCTGTGGCGCACGCCCGACGAACGAACCGGCCCGCGCCCCCTCGTGCTGCTGGTGCCCATTCTCGCCGGCGGCGCCGACCTCATGCAGAACGTCGCCCTCCGCCTGCAGGCGCGCGGTTTCGACGTGGCGTTCTGCGAACGCGCCGGCTCCGCCCTGAAACCGCCACAGCGCGGCCCCGAACTCGAAGAACTGTTCCGCCGCACGGTGCTGCACCAGCGCCTGCTGCTCGCCTGGTTGCGCACGCTGGATCCCGCCCCGCACGGCACATTCGTGCTCGGCATGTCCCTCGGCGGCATGGTCGCCACGGCGGTCGCAGCCCTCGAACCAGACCTCGAAGGCATCGCCATCTGCCTGTCGGGCGGCGACCTCCCCACCCTCGTGCCAGACAGTCAGGAAGCGCGCGTGCAAGCCTGGGTCCGGTGGCGCCGGGAGACCGACGGCATCGGCACCGACCACCTGCAGTGGGAACTGCGCCGCGAAATCGACCTCGAACCCGTGCGCATGGCCGCCTCGGTCGACACGAAAAAGGTCCTTTTCGTGTCCGCGTTCTACGACGCAGTGATTCCGCGGCGCAACCAGGACCTGCTCTGGGAGGCGCTGGGCCGCCCGGCCCGGCTGACCGTGCCCCTCGGCCACTACACGGCCGCCCTTGCCATCGACCCCATCCTGTCGGCCGCCGCGGACCACTTCACGAGCCGGATTCCCCATCCGGCGAGCCCCGGCCGCTGACCTGCTCCCCCCGGGGAGAATTGATCGAAACGAACCGGGAGGAGTTCCAGGCCTTGCGCGTCCCGGCCCCCCCCGGTTCTATGCTTGCCCCAGCCAGTCCTCCTTCTCCAGCTTCCCCCCGCGCCTTCCGCGCTCCGATCATGGACGTCCGCCTCGTTTTGGCTTCTCTGCTCTTCCTCAGCGTCACCGCTTCGGCCCAAGGTGGCGACCCGGCCCCCACTGGTCAGGCACCGGCGACGACCCAGGACCCCGACAAGCCAGTTCCCCAGCCGGCGGACATCCTCGGCGAACTGACGCGCGAGAAGGAACGGCTGCAGCAGGAGATCGACTACGCGAAGACCCGCGCCAAGGGCGCCAAGACGATGCTCGCCGAGAAGCTCGGCCGCCGCGGCCAGTCGTTCCACTCGATCGACGCCGGCACCAACATCGTCGCCCCGACCGCCCCGGTGATGCGCAAGGCGCGCCTGCTCACGCAGCCAGAACTCGACAACCAACCCGACGACCTGCTGATGATCGTGAACGGCCAGGCCGTCCGCCGCGGCGCGTTCGACGAGCTCATGAGCTACCTGAGCACCTCGCCGTCCTCGGGTGACGATTCGCAGCGCGCCCAGCGCGTCCTGTTTGAACTGATCCGCACGCAGGCCGTGGTCGCCGCGTTCCCCGAGAACGGCGCCGATGGTCAGGTCGGTGACGTGCTCGGCCAGATCGAGTCCGGCAAGCCGATCCAGGACTTCGCGAAGTCGGTCGGCACGGTGCAAGGCGCGCAGGAAGACGGCAGCGTCGAGATCACGCGCAACACGTTCCTCGGCGTCAAGATCGAGCAAGTGGCCTTCACGCTCGAAGACGGCAAGCGTTCGCGCCCGTTCCGCACGCCCGGCGGCATCGTGATCCTGCAGAAGGACAGCATGGAGAAGGGCGCCTCGCCCGAACTCGACAAGGTCAAGGCGCACATCGTCCAGGTGCCGTGGCAAGCCGATCCGGTCTCGCTGCAGAAGGCCCAGGCGGCCGCCGCGACGGGCCAGGTCGAAGTGCTGGTGCGCGAGCAGGCCGTGCTCGACGCGCTGCCCGGCCTCTACAAGCCGACGCCCGTGGCCCCGATGCAGGACAGCGCGGGCCAGGAGCTCGTCATGATGCAGCGCACGCTGGCCAAGATCGAAGAGACGATCGCCCAGACGCAGGATGCCGCATCGCCCGACTCGAAGAGCCAGCTCGAGCAGCTGATCCGCCAGCGCGACCAGCTCAAGGCCGCCATCGCCGAGATGAGCGCCAAGGAGAAGGAAGGCGACGCCGTGCAGCCAAAGCCGGTGCCCGCCCCGCAGAAGCCGATTCCGCAGAAGCCGGGCCAGGACGCGCCGGTGAAGAAGCAGTAAGACCGCCTGCGCGTGACCTGCGGGCCCCCGGCCCCACCACAGTTTCGCAACCACACGATTTCGAGGGAGGGGCAGTTTGGCTTCGATCCGCAAGAGCGGCGGCACCGTCGCGTTCTATTGGCAGGGCAAGTTGACCGATCCGCGCGACGAGGGCTTCTGTGAAGCGCTCGCGCAGCGGCGTTTCCGCACGATCGAGAACGCGGCCTCCGAGGAAGTCTCGGTCGGCTGGGTCACGCCCGCAGATCCGACCGGCGACTCCTTCACCCTCGAAGACCTCGATGGCGGCGTCGGCACGTGGCTGCGCATGCGCATCGACAAGAAGACGCTGCCGAAGAAGTGGCTGGCGATCCATCGCGATGCGACCGAGAAAGCGCGCGGCAAGAAGCTCACGGCCAAAGAGCGTCGCGAACTCAAGGACGAGCTCACCGAGCGCCTGCTGCCGCGGGTGCTACCGACGGTGAACCTCGTCGACGCACTGCTGTTCTTCGAGAAGAAGATGGTGCTCTTGTTTGCGACGAGCAAGAACGCGCGCGAATCGTTCGGCAAGCTGTTCTTCGAGACGTTCAGCATGCCGCTCGATCGCAACAACCCGCTGCAGGCCGCCCTGCACAGCAACCTCGGCGACGAGATGAACGCGAAGCTGCAGCGACTCGACCCGGTGCGTTGGCCGACCGGCGAAAACCGCGACGAGCCACCGCCCAGCCGCAAGTTCCTCGACCGCGGCGCCCAACCTGAGGCAGTAAGACCCGAGGCAATCGACGCATGAGCACGCAACCTGCCCGCGAGAGCGAAGGCGCCGACACGCACGGCTTCCTCGGTGAAGAGTTCCTGACCTGGATCTGGTTCCGCTGGGAGACGACCGGCGGCGAGTTCAACCTGTCGGGCGGCCGCGTGATCGGCATCGCGCTCGACGACTTCCTCGCGTTCGCCGCCCCGAGCGACGACGAGACCGAACAGACCCTGCGCCGCGGCCTACCGACGCGCACGCAGGAAGCGCGCACGGCGCTGCGGCAGGGCCGCCGCCTCAAGAAGGCGCGCCTGCTGATCGCAGAGGGCGCGCGCCAGTGGAGCGTGACGTTCGACGCGCCGACGATGTCCTTGATGGGTGTGAAGCTGCCCGAGGATGCCGAGGAGTGTGAGTCGGAGCAGGACCGCACGGCGGATCGTTCGGCGAACTGGCTGGCGCTGCACGAGATCGTGCAGTCGTTGTACGCGGTGTTCTTGAAGGACCGGTTGAAGCCGGACTTCTTGAAGACGATCGCGGCGCAGCAGGCGACTTGGATGGCGAGTTAGTTCGCCATCCACTCAGCACGCCTGGCCAACGGTAGGGCGCGAGGTAGGCACCAGCGGCCCCTCGCCAGCCGAGCGGATGCCGGCCGCTACTGGGCGTCAGCCAACCGCAGGAACAGGTCAACCAACAACTGGATCTGGCGCGTTCGGAAGTAGTGGTTCAAGGCAGCGCTGTATTCCTGCTTCACAGCCTCGATAGGGATCGGCCGAAGGCCGAGCTGGACAAGTACCTGGGCCATGATGAGTCGGCTTGTGCGACCGTTGCCGTCTTCGAATGGGTGGATTCGGACGATCTCGGCATGCAGCCAAACAGCCACTTGAACCGACGCCGCTTCGCATTCAGGAGCATTCGGGTTGTCATGGATGCTGGCTATCGACCTGCGGGCCTGATCGAAGGCGCGCTCGAGCTCGGCCGCCACCTGGTTCCGGAGAGTGGACCTGTTCGGCCCAAAGGTCAGCCGTTCCGCCCCCCAACCCTCATTGCGATGTCTGCCCGCGTGTTCACGCACGCCCCCGAACACTCGGCGATGCAAGGTGCAGAGGTTTGCAACCGACACTGGCGCGGAGATCCAGTCACCTTGATGGATCTCCAGTGCCACACCCTCCAAGTTCAGCGTGAGCTGACGCTTCTCCTCATCGGTGTAGTCGCGGTGGTCACCGTGGAGAGTCACCGCAACAACCAACGTCGAGCATCAACGTCCTCGATGCGCTGCGAGGCGATCACATCGCGAGTGAGCAGATCTCGATTCAAGCTGGGCTTGCCAGAACGCTGCAAGCGATCGGAGCGCAAGCGACCGAGAATCGCGTTACGGTGCACATCGTCCAAAGCGATGATCTCTGGTGATCGAGTGAACCCGTTGACTTCAAGTGCTGCCAGCAAGTCCGCGCGCCCGAGGCCCAGCAAGTTCGCTGCCACATCGATCTCGATAGCCCCCTTGGCGTAGGCCATGGCAGCAATCCGGAATTGCTCGCTCTCTGGAACGTGCATCCTCCGGTAGATAGCGGACAACTGCTCAGTGCCCACCTGGATTTGGTGGGCCAACGCTTCCTCTCCCATGGCGCGACTGAGGTCGCACACCACGGCGACCGGGAAAGACCGCAGGAACTCTGCTGCGCTGTGTTGAATCTCTCGCCCCATCTGATCAAGGGGGGGGCGATCCCCCACCTGGGGCGGCAACCCCTGGGCGAGCACTGACGCCGAAACAGCGAACTGCTCCGGGGAAACCCCGCTGGTAACTCGAACCTCAGGGATCCAGTCCCGCGATTCCTCAAGCTGCTGCCAACTGTCAATTCCGCGTAGCCCCATGATCTCCGTAAGCGCGAGTCCGACTGCAAGCACGTCGATGAAGGCTGCGATCCACGTAAGGTCACGCGGTTGCAACGCACTCTCGTCCGGCTTCGGCCAGCTCACGTTGGCCATCCGGTGATGGAGTCTTCGACCTGTACTCCGCAGCAGATCGGGTCGAGGCAGGTCTACGAAGGTCGTCATGGTGGGGATCAAAAAGTGTACTAGAGTCGGGGAAGCCTGCGGTAGCGGTCTCTTCGGTTCACCGACGGGCGAACCTGGATCAGCCTTACCATCGCGGCATCGGGGACAATAAGTTGCCCGCGGAACCAGGCTGGTTCTTCCGTTCCATCGGGGCGAGCGGGATCCCGCGTACTATCGATGGGACTGTCGTCGGGGGTGTCGCGATCGCTAACCTAGCCTTCTGACCATCTTGCGCCGCCTCGCCTGCAGATTCGAGTCCTGCAGGGCCGGCGGTAGAGGTTGGCAGTTACCCGTCGGGGAGCGGTTCAGAGTACGCCGATTGTCAACGCGAGGCCGTTCGAGCCAGCGAGGCCCGTGGCTGCGCCGCCACCAAAGACCTCCAACTGGAGCACCTGGTGCTGCAGCACGTAGCCAGCGAACGTGGGGTCCAGCGGCATCGGGAAGGAGCACGTGGTCGCCAAGCCCAGGGGAGCGGCGCTCGGGCCGCCTTGCGAGCAAGGATCGACCCACCGAGAATGCCCCACCACGCATGAGCTCACCCCAACCTGCGCGGCGATACGTTTTGGTCACCGCCTTGCTGGTAGCACTGGGCTCGGCTGTTTGGCTTGTTCTTGCACAGCTTCCGGCTGCCACTCCCGGCGAAGCGCCGCAGCCCACACCCAGCACAACACACGATCCTCAGGCACCCAGGCCAGAGGACCCCGGCGGCTCCAGCGCCAATGTGGACGAAAGTGCCATTGCCAACGCGGCCGATCGGCGCGAAGCGATCTCTCCCCAACCCGCAGAACCGCACGTTGGCACGCCGTCACTGACCGTGCGGACCATCACGTCCGAAGGCGAAGACCTCGTTGGCTGCCGACTCAGCCTGCGATCCGCACGCGCCTTCCGAGGAGAACGCCGGTACGAACAGGCTCTGCACGAAACGAGCGAAGCTCGCCACGTTGCCACCACGATCCCCAAGGGAGACTACGACATCGTGTCTTCGACCCCCAACCTCAGACAACCTGTCGCGAGGCTGACCTGGAACGGAACGGAGTCCCAAAGCCTCACGGTGAACATCGCGTCGCGCCTGGATCTGATCGGCGGGTCCGTGCGCTATCCAGCCGGTCGACCAGCACCAGGCGCCTTGGTCCTCGACGCTGGTGAATCCACACAGGCCTTCTTCTGCGTCGCCGACGCGGCGGGGCGATTCATGTTCTGCCGAAGGAAGGGTCGGCCTACAACGAAGCCAGTCAGATGCAGGTGCCGATCGGCAAAGATGGCAGTTTCGAAGTCGCACTTCCCAGCGGTAACTATCGTTTGTGCGTTTCGGTAGAGGACGGAGGGGACCCAGTGAACATCACCCAAACGGCTCCGGTCCATGTGGCGGCCCGGAGCACGACAGAACTACACCTCCGCCTGCCGCTTCAGCGCCTGCCTCTGCTCGTCGTCGACAATCAAACGGGCAAGCCAATCCCGGGCGCCACCCTGAGCATCGATGAAGAACGGGAGCTCGGGTCCTTCCGAGTGTGGACCGCGGATGAGTCCGGGACGCTCGAGATCTACCCATGCCCAATTGGGGACTTCGGACTCTCCATCCAGGATCGTACGGAGGTGAAGTGGACCTCTGTTCAACGCGTAGCGTTGGGTGGCGCGACTCCGGTAACCCTCAGGGTCCAGCGCTAGGCCGTTCGTAGACGATTGCGGCGCAGCAGGCGACTTGGATGGCGAGTTAGTTCGCCATCCACTCAGTAAGCCCGGCCGACGCTGCCGCGCACCGAATCGCTCATCAGCACGCCGGCCGCATTCGCCCCCGGAACGGGCGCCAGGATCTGCTGCCAGAAGGTGACCCCGAGCAGCGACGCGCTGTTCGGGATAGCTAGCGAGAAGCGGGCCTCGTTGTGCGCGCCACCACCGAGCAACGTTGCGTCAGGGGCTACTCGCAGCTGGCAACCAGGCATGCCGTAGTTGCTCAGGTCGAGCGGCAGCGTTGTGCTAGCGAAACTCTGGTCGCTGAACCCCATCACGAGCAGTGCGAGCGACAACGGCAAGCCCTCTGCGGTGAGTTCGAGGGTGTTACCCATCCACGCACGTGTCCATGGCTGCGTGAGGCGAAGTGATGGCGCACCGGGCATGGCACAACCAAGTGCGTGAGTCACGAACTCAGCGGGGTTGATGTCGTGCACGTAGGCGAGGCTCGTGGCCGAGGTGCCGTAGTAGAAGCGGTTACGCAGGCTGTCGTAGGCGCTTGCATTGTAGTAGCTGGGGGCACTTACCGTACCCATGGGGACCCAACCCTGTGCCGGGTCCCAATAGTACGCCGTGTATGGGGGCTGCCCACCGAGCCGAACAACTACCCCGCGGTGTGCATCAAACCACATGCCTCCGCCCTGCAAAGGGCCACTGTCTGGATATCGAATCCATCCGTTCACGGCGTCCCATTCCCAAGTCGTCGCCGTGCCAACGTGCACCCCCGCAAGTTGCGCACTTCGACCAAACAACACAAGCTTGTCGCGTCGTTCGTCAAAGACCAAGAAGCCATACCCATAGTCTCCTTGCCCCGGATTCAAGTTGGTGATTGGCAACGGCGTAAACTGAGCTGGAGTGGCGACAGGACTCCATGACGCACCATCCCATTCATACAGCTCCAGACGTTCGCTAGGAAACTGGTAATACACCGGCACCAGCGCAACGACCCGTCCGCGGCCCTTGTGATACGCAATCCTGCATTCCCAGTAACTCGGCGAGAAGGGGGGCAACGAATTGGTAGAGCCCCATGCTACACCATCCCATTCCTCGGTCGCTGCCAGCCCCAACACAACCGCCCTGCCCCGAACCTCGTCAAACGCCATCGGAAATCCGCCACCCACACCAGGCATCCCCACCCAATTCACCCCATCGAACTCCTGCACAATGAGGCCCGCCGGGATCACCAGGCGATCCCGCGCAGAATCGTACGCCATGAAGCCCGTCGCCGGCACCTGGATGGAAGTGGTCGCCAACTGTCCGCGCGCAGAAGCACACAGGACGACGGCGCCTGCAAGTCCGAACAACGTTGGACCGAGTTTCATAGGGCACCTCCGATCGTGACGCGAAGTGCGTTGGATGTGACAGGTTGAGCAGTAAGCAACAAGGCCTGAAGGCCGAAATGGTAGTGCACAAGACCTGGCGGTATTGAGATTTGAAACTCCCCAATCCCGCTGGAGCTTGTAGCTCCAAAAATCGAACCGGCCGAGCCATCCAGCAAAAATTGGCAATACGGCGAAATGGGAAGAGGAGATGCTCTGAATCCTCCAAAATAGAGCGCCACGCCAGTATTGGCGGGCGCTCGAGTCAAGCGAACATGGACTCCTTGTCCAGTCCACATCGATCCCATAGCCTCAAGGAGAGGCGCGCGAGCCGAGAGAGTTGATGGTCCCAATAAACCTATGATCGGAACTTTGTATTCGCTAACGTATTCGCGCCGCTGCAATGTTCCGACTGGGTCCTCCGCGTATGTCGCAACGGGTCCGAACGTCATGGTCGTGCCGTGGGGAAAACTAGCACTCCACCCATCGTTGATGCTATCGACTCTAAACTCAATGCCCGCTATCCCTGGGCCAGAAATCCAAAAGTGCAGGTTCTTCCCCGACCAAGCAAATGGCACCGGGAACGGTGCCAGCACCGAAAATTGCGGGTACCCACCAGGGACCTGCGGACCAGGGTTACGCAGAGTCAGGTTACACGTGTAAGTACGAAGGACATCTATCCCACCCGATGCGGGGCCGGTTCGCATGTCAGACCCGTCGGTCCCATTGTGGAGCCCATTACGCTCTTCGATCGTTATCGTGATCGCTGCGTCACCATCCACACGCAACGGCCTCCATGAGCGGAATGCTAGACCACCTATCACATGAGGTACCTGGGGCAAGACTTCAGACTGACTCAGCAAACGAATATGTGCACCACCACCAGCGGCCATGTCCCAACCGGATCCTGCGAACCCCCGATGCTTCACCCAAGTTGATGGTGTCGATGGATCGTAATCCAGGGAAAACGCGTCACTCCCATAGGCATCGGAGTAGTTCGTCGGGATCACGGATAGTACATCCGTTGCACCGGCGATGGCTGTGCATGTCGCCCCGGCACTGATTGGCTCCGCAGAACCCGTCCCCGCGTGCACGACATCACTGACTACAGTTTGAGAATCTAAATCATCCGGCAGCAGTCTTGCTACGATTTGCACGTAGACTGGCACAGGATACTGGCCATTGGGCTTTAGCATCGCCCGCACGGTTACTTGGCCCGATACAGGGGCCACGAATACCAGCCTCTCGTAGCTGTTTGCGGGTGTCGCCGACCTTGCGATCAGCACCCCCTGGTCAAGCACGTCCAGGTCCACATCAGGCAATTCTCGCTCTGGTGGCGCCCCATCCGAGTCGTCGTAGTAGCGCCTCCAACACGCAACCACCGCATACCGCTTCCCGGGAGTGAGCGGCGTCATCGTCGAGGGATCGCCGTAAGTAACTGAACTACTAAGCTGGTCAGGCAAGATCCCCAGCATGGCCGCCAAGGGTCGGATCGCTGGATCACGCTTTGCAAACTGCGCTACCAGGTCATCCCGAACATATCCAACACCGAACGTGTTGCGATCCGAGTAGGCGTGCTGCAGAGTTGGATCAGAAGTAGCGCCGACGCCATCCGTGAAAGTACCGATCACGTTGAGGAGAAGCACGGCACGCGTCTCTTCCGCTGTAGTTGGCTCCCCAATTGATAGTCGGTAACCGCGATACAGCGCCGCTGCTCCAGAAACCTGAGCCGCGGCTTCACTAGTCCCCAACCTATACCTAAGGGGAGTTACATCGTTGGCGGGCGATATGGCTGCCGGGTCGTTCAAGTCGATTCCCGGCATCAAGAGGCTGGCCTCAACTGCCACCGCGGAGCTCCAGCTGTATGGGTAGCGGAACTCCCGCTGCGCACCGACGATGCTGCCGGGACCGGCACCCGTGGCGCACACGTCAGGATAGAAGCGCCGAGAGTTACTCGCGAGCGGACCACGCGAGGTCTGGAGCATGGGAACAAACGCGAAATTCGCGGGGGAGGCACTGGTCCGTGCATGCACTCCACCCACTGCGATCGCATGGTAGCAACCAAGACTTGACACTGTTGTATCGTAGTCATTGCCGGCACTCACGACAAGGAGAACATCCTCGTCACGTGCCAAGCTATCCAAAGCCGCAGTCGCCTCGTTGAATGGATCAGGATCCCCCCCAATCGAGAGATTGACGACCTGTAGGTATCCGTCCACTCCCTGCAACAAAATATACTCTCTCAACTGCTCAATCGCGCTAAGTATGCCAGCATCAGTCACCTCCCAGGCGCGGCCGGCGGTGACAACAGGAAACTGCGGTGTTGCGGGCGCCATTGATGAGCACGCTACGTCGATAAGGACTGCGGCAGGTGCGTGGCCATTGTCGATATTGCCGTATTGACTACCCGCGATGATCGCCGACATAGCCGTTCCATGACCACACAAGGAGTGGTGCCTGGTTGCAGAGAAACCAAACGGTCCTGCACCCCCACAAAATGGAGGGCTTACACTCCTGTTGATCGTATTTACATCAACGTGGTTTGCATTCTGAGCCTGCAAGAAAGCCTCCACACGCGTCCCACCGACCACCGCAAAACTAGGATGAGGCTGGTCGCCCGGGCTCGTGCTACGACCATCGATGTCCCGATCAATGCCCGTGTCGAACACCGCCACCCTGGCTCCGGCCCCCTTGTATGGAACCCCCTGCTGGTTGGCGAGCAGCGCCCATGCCGCAGCAACGTTGTGATTCAAAGGGTCCGTCGAGGTGCCGATGGGCGGCGGAGTTGGGTTTGGCGCGCACTCTCTATGGCCCATAGCACCTGCATCGGCAAGCGCGTAAGCCCTGATGGGCGTAACCCGTACAACACGCGGCAGGGCGCGCAGCAGCGGAAGCGCCGAGTTCGGCACCTCGATGGCAACGAGATCCTGCATCCAGTAGTGCTGCTCGACTGCCCCGCCAACCGATGCGACTGCCAGGGCTATAGCTGCCTGGTCATTTTGCGCCAGCTGCCGCAGGGCCTGAATCCTCGCTAGACGCCCGGCTCGCGTAGGCTGTGCTCTAACCTGTGCCAGCAGTTGGGCACGGTTGAAACTTGGGGTCCTCAGGCGAACGAGCCAACGCTCAGTGCCCGGCAAGTTTCCCGGAACTCCAGCCCGTTGCGGGTTTCCCGGCCCTTGCTGGCCTGGGAGCACCATTGCCAAGCTGAGAGAGAGAGAGAGAGAGAGAGAGAGAGAGCTACCCATAGTCGACTACTGCCTTGGTCGGATTCCCACTGTGATTCAGGTTCCCGTAGTTGGCCGGATGTTCGACCCACCAGCGCGCATTGTACCGGCACCCTGATGCCTGTCAAGCCAGCACATCAACTACCAACCTCGGGCACTCGGACCCAGACAATCAGCCATGGGAAAGGCTATCACCATCGTCTGGCCCAACACCGGCTTTTTCATCACTTGCGACCGATTCATGAGCACGCAAGGCTCGCAAACATGCCCATGCCAGCGGAGGCTTGCGTGGCCATCCCGACCGACGGAATGTCCGAATGTCCGGCGAACGACCCGTGACAAGCGCTACAGAAGGGGCCTGTGTGCCTCCTGTCGCCAACCCCGACGCAACCAGCCATCAATCTTCAGCCCATCACCGTCGTCACCACCAGCTCCACCGAAGCACCAAGCCGCGCCAGCAACTCGCCGAGCCACGCCGCCGTCTTCGCCGCGTGTGCCGCATCCGGGGCCGCAGCGCCCCAGACCACGCCAATCACCCGCCGCGTCGCCGGCGTGGTCTTCGTGCGCTGCGCATCCTTCACCGCATTCGCGCACGGCCCTTCGGCATCGTGCAGGCACAACAAGCCGCCGATATCGATCTCCTGCCCACCACGATTGAACACATACTTGCTGCCCGAAGGCGGCACGTCGACGCGCAAAGGAGATTTACACAAATCGAGGTCGACCACGCTGATCGGCAACCCTGAATGCAGGGATGCCACGTTGCCGGCATCGACGACCGCGTTGATCGAACCCAATCGCCCATCGCCAATCGCGGCGGCCAGGTATTCGGACGAAGGTTTGCCGCGCCCCGTGGGCCGATACCCAAACACACGCAGCAGGTCGCGCACGGCGGTGCGCAGCGCGTCCGAACTACGAACGGGCGCCTCGGCGTCGAGCCGCAGCAGGTCCGTGAGCCAGCCGGGACTCGGCAACTGCTCCAGAACGACAGGCAGCTGCGCCGTCACCGCAGCGAGCGCGAGACCGGGATAGGCAACGACGGGCAGGTTCATCGGGTATGCGCAGGCAGGTGGTCCATCGCGGTGCGGTGCAGTGCGGCCGCGAGTTCGGTCACGGAACGGAAGGACGGCAAACGATCACCACCAATCGGCACGTAGTCGGGTTCGGCATCGAACGCGCGGTGCGGGTTCTCGACCAACGTATCGCGCTGCCGCCAACTGCCCGTGTGCTCGTAGCTCCACAGTTCGCCGCCACCGCGCGTCGACAGCAGCGTCCACTGCAGGTCCCAGCTCGCACTGCGAAAGCGCCCACCTTCGTCATCGACGTCGAAACGACGAACGTCGAGCCGCAGCAGTGCATCGACGCGCAGTATGTCCCCGATCGCTTCCAGCTCACTGCTTCCCGGCACACCGCCATCGGGCCGGCTATCAAGCATCAGTTGGCGACCCACCGCGAGCGACGGCACGCGGTAGCCGCGCGCGCGCACCGCGCGGTCGAGGTCGCTGAGCAGCGCGTTCCCATTTGTGCCCGCATTCTCGTCGGGCAGCGGCCAGATGCCGATCGACTGCGGCACCGGCCCGGCCAACGGGAAGGGCTCGACCATGGTCGTGCGGCAGGCGCTCGCCAACATGGCCGCGCCCACCATCAAGCCGGCAACCAGCCAGAACGGGGCAGGAGTCCGCATGGCACGATTGTGACCGGACTTCCCGCGATCGCAATCAGCGCCCGCCAGTACGGGCCGGAGCCCCACCGCGCGCCCCACGTTCCTGGCGCGGCTCGACCTTGTGCCGCGGCAACATCCCATCGCGCTGCGCGGTCTGCCACACGAACGTCGCCATCACGACCGCCGCCTGCTTGAGGTCGTCCGCAATCGCGTGATCCCAGACGTCCATGTTCGAATGGTGCGTGCGCGTGTCGTAGCTGACCGGATCCTGCACAAACTGGAAGCCCGGCACGCCCGCGCCGTGGAACGACAGGTGGTCCGTACCGCCCGTGTTGTCGAGCGTCAGCGTCGACGCATCGTGCACATGGAACGGCCGCAGCCAGCTGCGGAAGATCGGCGCGACCCCTTCATTGCCTTGCAGGTAGACGCCGCGCACCTTGCCGGTGCCGTTGTCGAGATTGAAGTAACCCGACACGAGCGCCTGCTCGGGCAGGGGCGCTTCGTAGGTGCCGAGGTGCTGGCTCACATACCCCTTCGAGCCGAGCAGGCCCTGTTCTTCGCCACTCCACAAGCAGGCGCGAATCGTGCGGCGCGGCTGCACGCCCGACTTTGCGACGTAGGCCGCGATGAGGCGCGAAGCCTCCATGACGACCGCACTGCCACAACCATTGTCGGTGGCGCCCGTGCCCGACTGCCAACTGTCGAAGTGCGCCCCCATCATCGCCAACTGCTGGCCGAGCTCCGCGTCCTTGCCCGGCAGGTCCGCGATGACGTTGTA
>Ga0075163_10005795_pt1 | contig 16400 bp, 11 predicted proteins | sample JI1023141ADNA_FD_71478 | JGI IMG/M metagenome (GOLD analysis project Ga0075163, IMG submission 71478) | Wastewater effluent complex algal communities from Wisconsin, to seasonally profile nutrient transformation and Carbon sequestration -... | ecosystem: Engineered > WWTP > Effluent > Algae...
CGCGAGGGTGGCCGCAGGTTGGTCTCGTCGTGATCGCTGCCCTCGAACAGGTTGCCTGACGACCGGACCCGGAGTTGTGGGCTCGTCGTCGACGGCGGGTTCGTCGCGGTACGCGGCGTCGTCTTGCGACGGTCCTGCGACTCCCCTGCGGGTGACGTCACCAGCGTGTCGGGCGGCGTCTCGAAGGGGTTCGGTGTCGGGTCCGGATCGTCCTTCCGACTCATGCGACCATCTTACGCTCGCCTCCCCGGCGGGCGCGCGACTCGCTGCCCTGCAAGCGGGACGCGAAGATCTTGCGCGTCAGCGTGCGACGCGGCGACGGCGCATCACGTAGCCGATCACGAACAACCCCATCGCGAACGGCGCCCACGGCGTCGACGAGCTCGCGCTGCAGCAGCCGCCATCCTCGGGGAGATAGCAGATCGACTTGTTGCCGGCGTCGAAGCACTCGAGCCCGACCGGGCAGGTGTCCGCCGAGCCAACGACACATTGCTGCGTACACACGCCTTCGCCCTGGAAGGTCGACGTGCTGCACTGGCCGCTGAGGCAGAACTCGGCGTACGTGCACGAATCGCCGAGCTCGCCGGTGGGCGGGTCCCAGAAGCACTTGCCCGCGTCGCAGCGCTGACCGGTCGCGCAGGTCGACGCATCCACGCACGCGGCGCCCTTGATCGCCGTGACCACGGCAGACTCGGTGACGTTCTGGAGATCGTCGTACACCTTGATCTGGAGATCGACGACGCTGTCGGGCAAGCCCTCGGGGATCGGGAAGGGATACGCGCTCGGGTTGGGCTGGCCGCCGTTGGTCGTGAACCGAGCGCCTGCCTGCTCCGCCCACTTGTGACCATTGACGTAGAGCTCGACGCGCTCGACACCGCGCTCGTGACCGGCGTTGCCGACGATGGTGGACCCGACCTGCTGGTTCGCGGCCGGCATGATGACCTCCGCGATCGGCGGCAGGATCGACGGCGCCATCGGTGGCTCGCCGAACACGCTCATCAGCCGCGCGTGCGAGTTCGCGACGGCCGAGCCGGTGCAGAAACATGGGGCCAGCTCGAACCCGCCGCAACTCGCCGGCTTGTTGCGGAAGAAGCGGATCGGCGGATCGCAATCACCGGTGTCGTACGACATCGGGTCGTTGCAGGCCGACGTGCCGTCGACGTACTCGTACTCGTGCTCGAGGCCGAACGAGTGCCCGGCCTCGTGGGTCACGGTCCAGCACAGGTTCTTGACGTACTCCATCGAGTTGCGCGCGAACGGCTTGTGCGACTCCGCGAACGTGAACGACGTCATGTTGTAGATCGGCGCCGGGCAGCCGACATCCGAGATGCCGAGCAGCTGTCCTCCGGTGCCACCGTCGCCCTGGATCAGCTGCGTGCTGAGACCCGAGATCACCGCGCGGTGATAGGTGCCTGCGGTGGGCTTCACGTCGACGACCGTGGTGTCGTAGTACGAGTAGACGCGGCGTGCGCACTCGACGATCGAGGTCCACTCCGCGTCCGCTTCGGCGCCGACCAGGCCGGCGTAGTTCTTGAATGGTCCGAAGGTGTAGACCTGGTTGGGTGTGGTGCCTCGGATGGCGACCTTGCTCGCTTGCGCGTCGTGATCCGTCGCGCCGGTGAACGTGCACCCGTCCGCGCAGCGATCTAGGAAGATCACCTTCGATGGTGCTCCCGCGTGGCGAAGCCCCGGAGCGGAGGTCGCGCGCGGAATCTGCGGGGTGCCGCACATCCCGTCGCCGAGGTGATGCCCCTGCGTCGGTGCGGGCACCGGTGCGTCGGCCGCAGCCGTCGAAGTCAAGACGCAGACATAGGACAACCAAACAGCGCGCATGACCGGGTTGTAGGCATTCCCGGGCGCGCTGTCAGCTTGGATCTCCTGACTACTTGGCGACGGGGAAGCCGCGGTCGCGCATCAGCGCGTTGGTGTCGACATCACGGCCGCGGAACTTGCGGAACGCCTCGTCCGGCGGGATCGAGTTGCCGATGCTGAGGATCATCGTCTCGAACTTCTTCGCCGTGGCCTTGTCGTAGAGGCTGCCCGCCTCCTTGAACGCCTCGGCCGCATCGGCGGTCAGCGTGTCGGCCCACAAGTACGAGTAGTAGCCAGCCGAATAGCCGTCGTCGGCGAAGATGTGCAGAAATTGCGTCGGGCGGTGACGCATCACGATCTCCTTCGGCGCGCCGATCTCCTTGAAGATCGACTTCTCGAACTCGCTGGGATCGATGCCCTTGCCGACGGCCGCCGTGTGGATCCGCATGTCGTAGATCGCGGACATCAAGTACTCGACGGTGGTGAATCCCTGGTTGAAGTTCTTCGCCTTCTGGATCTTCTCGACCAGCTCTTTGGGGATGGGCTTCTTGGTCTGGTAGTGGATCGCGAACTTGTTGAGCACCTCGGGCGTCGAGAGCCAGTGCTCGTTGATCTGCGACGGGAACTCGACGAAGTCGCGCAGCGTGTTGGTGCCGGCGAGGGTGGGGTAGCGAATGTTCGACAGCAGCCCGTGCAAGGCATGTCCGAACTCGTGGAACAAGGTCTCCGCGTCGTCCCAGCTGATCAGCACGGGCTCGCCGGCCTTGCCCTTCACGTAGTTGCAGTTGTTCGACACGATCGGCGTGAGCACGCCCTTGAAGCTCTCCTGCGTGCGGTACTCGCTCATCCACGCGCCCGAGCGCTTGCCGTCGCGCGCGTACGGATCGAAGTACCAGACGCCGACGCGCTTGCCGCCACGCGTGACCTCGTAGACGCGCATGTCCGGGTGATAGACGGGCACGCCCTTCACCTGGGTGAACTTGAGGCCGTAGAGCTGACCGGCCGCCCAGAACATCGCCTCGCGGATGTTCTCGAGCTGGAGGTAGCCCTTCACCTCGTTCTGATCGAGGTCGTACTTCGCCTTGCGGACCTTCTCTGCGTAGAACCGGTAGTCAAACGGCTCGATCTTGATGCCCGCCTTCTCGCCGTCGGCGAGCTTCTGCATGTCGGCGACCTCCTCCTTGACGCGCGCGATCGCCGCCGGCCACACCTTCATCATCAGGGCGAGCGCCTTGTCGGGCGTCTTCGCCATGTTGTCGTCGACGATCCAGTGTGCGTGGGAGGCGAAGCCGAACAGCTTCGCGCGCTCGGCGCGCAGCGACAGGATCTGCGTGATCGTCGCCTGGTTCGCCGTCTTGCCGGCCTCGCCGCGGCCGACGAACATCTGCCAGACCTTTTTGCGGAGGTCGCGGTTGGTGCTGTAGGTCAGGAACGGGTCCACCGACGAGCGGGTGTTGCGGATCACCCACTTGCCCTTCTGCTTGGTCGCCTCGCCGTTCGCGGCCGCGGCCGACTTGAGGCCGTCGGGCAGGCCGGCGAGATCGGCCTCCTTGTCGATCACGATCATCTTCGCTTCTTCGTCGGCCAGCGTGTTCTGGCGGAACGTGGTGTACAGCGCGGCGAGCTTCTCGTTGATCTGCTTGACGCGCTCCTTCTCCTTCTTGCCGAGCGCGGCGCCGCGGCGCGCGAACGACCGGTAGTGCGTCTCGAGCAGGCGCGCCTGATCGGGCTCGAGCTTCGCGCCGGCGCGACCGTCCCACACGGCCTTGATGCGCGCGAACAGCGCCTCGTTCTGGATGACCTCGTCACCGTACGCCGCGAGCATCGGCGCGGTCTCGGTCTCGACCGCCTGCATCTCCTTGTCGCTCATCGTGCCGGCCAGCGTGCCCATCAAGTTGGCCGCGCGACCGAACGGACGACCGGCGTCTTCGTACGCCGCGATCGTGTTCGCGAACGTGGCCGGCTCCTTGGTCTCCGCGATCGCCTTGAGCTCCGCGCGATGCAGATCCATGCCGAGCAGGAGCGCCGGCTTGATGTTCGCCGTCTTGATCTTGTCCCACGGCGGCACGCCGCCATACGGACCGGTGAACGGCGCGAGCAGGGGGTTCTTCATCCAGTCCGGATCCTTCGCGAAGGCGAGCTGATTGCGAAACATCACGAGCACGGCCGAGGCGGCCGACGAAGCGAGGAACGTCCGACGTTGCATGCGCGGAACATAGCCAACGCCCGGAGCGAGTCCATCAGATTCACCGTTCGTCATCGAGGCACAATGCCTCGGACACCTGCGACCTACTTGGGCGTCGCGCAGACGGTCGCTGTGACCTTGCCGGCGAGCTCCACCGCGTAGCCGTTCAGCGTCGTCGTGCCACCGAGCGTGATCGCCAGCTCCTTGCCGGCGGGGCGATTCGGCGTGGCGCTGAGCGTACCCGGCGCGCCGCTCGCGAACACCACCCACGCGCCGCTGCGCCGCGCCGACTCGAGCTTGCCCGCCTTGTCCCACTCGAGCTCGATGGCGACATCGGGCCACTTCGCCGACGCGTAGTCCATGCCATCGACGCACACCACCTCGTGGGTGGCGAGGATCAGCGAGCGCCGGCCATCCTTCTTGGTCGCGAGCGCGGCGCCGCGGATCGGCAGCTCCTCCTTCGCGATCTTGATCGTGCCGCCGCGCGGTTCGGGCGGCACGCGATCGCGCTTGAGCTTGCCGTCGCCGCAGCCGGTGACCTTCGCGGTGCCCTTGACCGACAGGGTGCGCTTGGCCTTGGTGTCGTCATCTTCCATCTCGAGCTCGACGGCGATCGGGAGCTCGAACGACGTCCCGGCGGACGCGTCGAGCGCGAGCTCCTTGGGGAACGGGGCGCCCCCGAACTCGTGCTCGGTCTGCTTGGTGTACGAGCCCTTCTCGCGCGGCGGGTGCCAGTAGACCCCGCGCTCCGCCCAGCCGAGGCCGCCCTCGGGGTGGAGGTAGCGGCCGAGGCGCAGCGTCAGATCGAGGTCGGTGATCGTGGAGCTCCGCGACGAGAAACCCTTGGTGGGAACGTCGCAACCCTGCTCGAAGTTGGTGATCAGCACCTTGATCTGGTCGTCGCTGTCGCGCACCGCGATCACGCTCTGCACGACGATCGGCTTGCCATCCATCACGGCGGTGAGCCCGGGCTGCGCGGGTTTCGCGTCGGGTTTGGCGTCGGGTTTGGCCTCGGGTTTCGCAGGCTCGGGCGTTGGAGGAGGCTGCTTCGCCTCGGGCTTCCCGGGTGCTGCCGGATCGGTCTTCGCGGGTTGCGGCTCGGTCTTGCCGCACGCGATCAGCGCGACGAGGAGCGCGGCCCTCACAGCGACTTCACCGAGACGTAGGTGATCTTGTTCGCCTGCACGATCACCTGGCCGGTGCCGACGACGTTGCCGCCGGTCGCCGAGATCGTGACCATCCCCGGATCGACGTTCGGGAAGAACACCTCGTGACCGGTGTCGCCGGCCGCCCACGCCGTGGCCGCGTTCGCCTGCGGGGCATCGTGGTTGCCGCTCACCGCGAGGGTGCGGTTGTCGCCGTCGACGTGGACGAACACGTGGCCCTTCGCCGCCTCGGGCGTGAACCCGACGGTGGCCTGCCGGGCGGCGGTGAAGTTGCGCGCGCTGAAGAAGCCGCCGGCGCGCAGCGTCGCCGCGTTCGCCACCGCGATGCCGCCGAGCGAGTAGGTCGAGATCGGGTCGGTGCAGGCGGAGTTGTTCGGGGACACCGTGATGTCGACGAGCGTGGTCGCGTTGCCGCCGTCGATGCACATGTCGAAGCGACCGTTCGGCGCGGTGGTGTCCATCGCGCCATCGCCTTGCACCTGGAACGTCGCCTCGAAGATCCCGCAGAACCTCTCGTCGTTGTCCCAGTCGACGTACTCGCCGGTGAATCGCAGCTGATCGCCGCACGAGCCGTTGTCGATATCGACCACGGGCGTCGCATCCGATGGCGTATCGCCATCATCGCCGCACGCACTACAGGCGACCAAGAGCGAGGCAAGAACAACGAGGCGACCCATCTCCGGACGCTAGCAGAAACGCTCCCCTCGCGAACGTGACACCCAGCATGCGCGAAACGCGCAAGCTCTGCGCATGCTCGAACCGCGGCCTCGACCTGGCTCACACCTGCGTGCCGGCACCGAGGAGCGATGCGTTCGTGCGATTCGTGGGCACGCAGGTGCGTGCGCCCCGTCCCGATCTCGCGTGGCTTGAAGTCATGCTCCCGGGCGCAGCGGCGTAGTACGGTCGGCGGTGGTGGAAGGTCAGCAGATCGGTTCGTACCGGATCGAGCGCGTGCTCGGTCAGGGTGGGTTTGGCGTGGTGTACGTCGGCGTCGACGTCCGCCTGGACCGACGGGCGGCGATCAAGCAGCTGCTGCCCGAGCTCAGCGGGAACCGCGAGATCGTCGAGCGGTTCTTCAACGAGGCGAAGGCGGCTGCCAGCATCAACCACCCCGGCATCGTCGAGATCTACGACGTCGGCTGGCACACGGACGGCTCGGCCTACTTCGCCATGAAGCTGCTCGACGGCGACAGCCTGGCGAAGCGCCTCCGCGCGACCGGGCCGATGCCGGTGATCCGCGCGGCCACGGTGGCGCGACAGGTCGCGGCAGCACTGACGGCCGCCCACAAGAACGGCATCGTGCATCGCGATCTCAAGCCCGACAACATCGTGCTCGTCCCCGACGAGGAGGTCGCGATGGGAGAGCGCGCGACGGTTCTCGACTTCGGGATCGCGAAGTTGTTCGGCGACAAGCCGCTGTCCCAGAAGACGCGGACAGGGATGATGATGGGCACGCCCGCGTACATGTCTCCGGAGCAGTGCCGTGGTGCGGGCGAGGTCGATCATCGAACCGACGTCTACGCGCTCGGATGCATCCTGTTCGAGATGCTCGCGGGCCGTCCACCCTTCGTCGCAGAGGGCGCCGGCGAGATCCTCGGCATGCACCAGTTCGTCGAGCCGCCCGCGATCCACACGCTGCGTCCCGATCTTCCCGAGGGGCTGGTCACCCTGGTGATGCGCACGCTGGCGAAGAAGCCCGAGCAGCGTCCGCAGACGATCGCCGAGATCGCGACGGCGCTCCAGGCGTTCGCCACCGCACCACTCACCGCCGAGCGATCCGCGCAGCTCGCGATCCCGCCGGCGGCCTCGAGCTCTCTCGCACATCAGGCGACGGCCTTGTCCGATCCCGGCCCGCTCCCGAGCACGATGTCATCGGCGCGGGGCGAGGTCTCGACGCCCGCCGCGAAGCCGCGCAGCAAGCTGCCGTTCGTGCTCGGAGGTGGCGTGCTCGCGGTCGTCGGAGTGGTCGCCATTGTCGCCGTCGCTTCGTCCTCCTCGTCCATCTCCTCGGACGGCTCCTCGATCGCCGCGCCACCCGGCGACGCGCCGCTGCGCCTCGAGGCTGATGCGTCGACCGTCAAGGCGGACGTCGCGCGGCTCCTCGATAAAGCCCGGAGCGAGCTCGCGCAGCGCAAGTGGGAGGACGCGATCGCGACCGCGGCGCAGGTCTCGGTGGTCGATGCCGTGAATGCGGATGCGAAGGAGATCGGCAAGCGTGCGTTCGCCGAGAGCAAGCACGAACAGACGGACAAGACCCTGACCGCGGCGATCGCGCGCGACGACGCCCCCGCCGTGAAGACGGCGTTCACCGCGCTCGCCGAGGACTCGGTGTATCGCGTCGACGCGAAGCGCCGGTACGACGGCTACGTGACGACCTTCGTCGCCAACGGCAAGAAGCAGGCGCTCTCGCTCGCGGCGCAGCACCGCTGCGAAGAGCTCGCACGGCTCGGTCCGAAGCTGGCGAAGACGTTCCCCGAGGCCGCGAAGGCGACCGTGGGAGTCGCGTGCTCCGGCGCGAGCATCGGCGGAGAAGGCATCAACGACGGTCCTCCGCTGGGGTTGCAACAACCGCCGCGCGACGCCACCAAGCTCGTCACCGACGCCCGCAACGCGGCGATGTCCAGCCAGCACGCTCTCGCGATCAAGCTCGCCGAGGATGCGCTGCGTGCGGCGCCCGACAGTGCCGAGGCGGTGATGGTGCTGATGCTGAGCGCCTGCAACCTGCGCGATCGCGCACGTGTACGGAAGTACTTTCGGCGGCTCTCCCCCGCGCGGCAGCCGGCGATCCGTCAGGTCTGCATTCGCAACGGCATCGATCCCGAAGAGCGATGAGCCCTCGTGTCGTGGCCGCGCCGTGGTCCGCACAGTAGAGTGGCTTATGCCCGCGATCTCGCAGCTCGCCTACGATGACCGCTTCGTGCGTCAGCTCCCCGCCGATCCGCGCACCGATCTCGCGCTCCGCCAGGTCGATGCGTGCTTCTCGCGGGTCAAGCCGACGCTGGTCAGCAAGCCCGAGCTGCTGATCCTGATCCCCGAGGTCGCGAAGCTGCTCCACCTCGAGCCGTCTCCGGAGCTCGTCGAGGTGCTCGCGGGCAATCGCGTCGTCGACGGGATGAAGCCGTACGCGGCGTGCTACGGCGGCCACCAGTTCGGCAACTGGGCCGGCCAGCTCGGCGACGGGCGGGCGATCACGCTCGGCGAGGTGATCGGCGCGCCCCACGAGTTCGGGAGCACCTGGGAGATCCAGCTCAAGGGCGCCGGCCCCACGCCGTACTCGCGGCGCGCGGACGGGCGAGCCGTGCTGCGCTCGTCGCTGCGCGAGGTGGTGTGCAGCGAGGCGATGTTTCATCTCGGCGTCCCCACCACGCGCGCGCTGTCCCTGGTCGGCACCGGCGACGACGTGATGCGCGACCTGCTGTACGACGGCCATCCGGCGAACGAGCCCGGCGCGATCGCGTGCCGCGTCGCTCCCACGTTCCTGCGGTTCGGCAACTTCGAGATCCACGCGTCGCGCGACCGGGTCGAGACGCTGCGCACGCTGGTCGACTACACGATCGAGAACTACTACCCGCGGCATCGCGGCAACATCGTCGGGTTCTTCGACGAGGTGATGCGGCGCACCGCGTGGATGGTGTGCGAGTGGATGCGCGTCGGCTTCGTGCACGGCGTGATGAACACGGACAACATGTCGATCCTCGGCCTGACGATCGACTACGGCCCGTACGGCTGGCTCGAGCCGTTCGATCTCGACTGGACGCCGAACACCACCGACGCGGCGAACAAGCGCTATCGCTACGGCCACCAGCCGCGGATCGCGCACTGGAACTGCGTGCAGCTCGCACGCGCGCTGGCGCCGCTGCTGCCGGATCCGAAGGCGCTGGGCCAGAGCGTCGAGCGCTTCGTGCCGGAGCTCGATACCCAGTACAAGCACATGATGCTGCGCAAGCTCGGCCTCGTCGCGCATCGCGACTTCGCGGCGCGCGATGACGAGCTGCTCGTCGGGCTCGGCACGCTGCTCACCGCGGTCGAGATCGACATGACGCTGTTCTATCGCCGGCTCGCGGACGTCCCGCGCGAGGGTGGGAACGCGTTCGCGATCGTCGAGGACGCGTATTACGAGATGCCCGACCTGATCCATCGCACGATGCTCGCCGACTGGGTCGCGCAGTACCGCGCACGCATCGCGCTCGAGAAGCTCGACGACGGCGAGCGCCGGACGCGGATGAACGCGATCAACCCGCTCTACGTGCCCCGCAACTACCTGCTGCAGGAGGTGATCGACGCGACCGAGGCCGGCGATCGCCGGCAGCTCGCCGAGATCGTCGACGTGCTGCGGACGCCGTACGTCGAGCAACCAGGACGCGAGCGCTACGCGGCGAAGCGGCCCGAGTGGGCGCGCGTCAAGCCGGGCTGCTCGATGCTGTCCTGTTCGTCGTAGGCTGGGGCCCTACTACTTCGCGGAGCCCGACTCTGCAGCGGGCTTCGCAGCCGAGCCCGAGCCTGCGGCAGGTGGCTTCGCGGAGCCCGAACCAGCGGCGGGCGGCTTCGCGGCCGAGCCCGAGCCCGCACCCGTCGGGGCGACCGGCGGCGCGTTCTCGTCGATCCGCTTGATGATGAACACGCCGAACTGCGTCTTCGCGACGCCGACCTCGTCGATCTTGAGCCGCGTGCCGAGCATCTTGAGCATCGACGGCAGCCCCGGCGTCGCGCTCTCGACGGCCATGCCGACGGGACCCGACTGCTTGTCCTCGGACAGCTCCTTCATCAGGTCCTCGAACTTCTTGCCGCTCTTCGCCTTCGCGAGCGTGTCGGCGACCAGCTTGTCGAGCTCGGCGCGCGTGCGCTTCTTGCCGCGCTCGTCATCGATGTGGGCCTGATCCCAGCCGAGCAGGATGTACTTGATCTTCGCCTTCGGCGCCGCGGCCGGGCGCGCGAGGATCTCGACGGACTGGATCGGATCCGGCTTGAGGCGCTTCATGATGTGGAAGCCGAACTCGGTCTTCACGATGCCGACCTCGCCGACGTCGAGGCGGAGCGCGAGGGCGATGAACTGCTCGACCATCTGCTCGTCCTCGGTGAGCGTGAACACCCGACCGGTGTCCTTGGAGCCCGGGTCCTCCGAGTACTCCTTCATCAGCTTCACCAGGTCATCACCGGCCTTCACCTTCGCCAGGACTTCCTTGACGAGCTTGTCGGCGTCTTCCTTCGAGCGCGCCTTCGCACGCGGATCGCGCGCGGCCGCCGAATCCTTCCAGCCGATCAGGATGTGCTGGATCTCGGAGAACTCGGTCTTCTTCGGACGCGCGAGGATGTCGGCCGACTCGAGCGCATCGGGCGGCGGCGTCGGGACGCGCACCATCACGTGATAGCCGTAGCTGCTCTTGATCGTGCCGACCTCTTTCTCCTTGAGGCGGAGCGCGAGCTTCTTGAACTCGGGCACGAACTGCGACTTGGCGGTGACCTTGTACGGGTTACCCGACTTCATGCCCGGGTCCTCGGACAGCTCCTTGATGATCGGATCGATGTCCGCGGCGGACGCGAGCTTCTCCGCGGCCTCGCGCGCGAGCTTCGCCGCCTCCGCGTTGTCGCGCTTCTGCGCCTTGGGATCCATGCGGCCGCGATACGCCGGCAGCAGATCGCCCCAGCCGATCAGCACGTGCTTGACGTAGACCGTCGGGGTCTCCTCGGCGCGAGCCAGGATGACCTTGCTGTCGAGGTCGATATCGCTCGCCTGCGGGCCTTTCGGCTTCGGCTTCGCGCTGCTCCCCGAGCCCGAGGTGGCACGGGCGGAACCGGAGCCCGCGATGATGTCCCCCTCGAGCAGCGACCCTTCGTTCTTCTGACAGCCTACGACCGACAGGGCAATCCAGATCAATGCCCCACAGCTTCTAATGACTTGCACGCGCGGGCTATATCACGAGTAACCTGACGCCATCGTGCTTCGTACGTTCGCCATGCACCCACGATCGATGTTTCTGGCGCTGGCCGCACTCGCTCTTGCCTGCACGCCTTCCGAGGCAAAAGACCCCATGAAGGCGATGGAGACGGCCCGCAAGCCGCCGACCAAGGGCGGCCCGCGCGAGGTCGCGATGCTCGGCGCCGGCTGCTTCTGGGGCGTCGAGGCGTGGATGATGAAGCTGCCGGGCATCGAGTCGGTCGACGTCGGCTACGCCGGCGGCAAGAAGGCGGGGGTTACCTATGACGACGTCACCACCGGCACCACCGGCCACGCCGAGGCCGTGCGGATCGTCTACGACCCGAGCGTGGTCTCGTACGAGGAGATGCTGGTGTGGTTCTTCAAGATCCACGACCCGACCACCGCGAATCGCCAGGGCAACGACGAGGGTCCGCAGTATCGCTCGGTGATCTTCCCGACCACGCCCGCACAGGCGAAGACGGCGGCGGCGGTCAAGGCGCGCATCGACAGTAGCCACGCGTGGAAGAAGCCGATCAGCACGACGATCGAGACCAACCTGCTGTGGGTCCGCGCCGAGGACTATCACCAGGACTATCTGATCAAGCACCCGGGTGGCTACGACAACCACTTCGCGCGCGACCTCAAGTTCTGATCGTTCACCGGGCCACGCGGCGGCGCGCGGGGTCTCGTCGAGGAGGACGACGACCAGCTGCTCACGGACACGGAGGATGCAGCTCCCCGTCACGAGCGTTCGCGTGGCGCGGTCCAAGCTCGTCGCGGGCACGCACGTCGGCGACACCGGCTACGTGATGGTCCCCGGCGAGGAGCTCGCTGACGCGGTGATCCGAATCGGCGACGATGACATCACCGTCTGCAACGTCGCGAGCGTCCGAGGCGGCGTGACGTCAGTCGGGCTTGCTCGGTGCAGTCTGCAGGAACGCTTCCTTGCTGGCCTTCGCGTTCGGTGGTCTCGGCAGCATCGTGGCGTCGAGGTGGAGGGGGCCCGGGCCGATCGCGGCGCGCAGCTCGCCGAGCATCTCGTCGGCGGACTGGTAGCGCTTGAGCGGATCGAGCGCGAGCGCCTTCGCGCAGATCGCGGCGGTGGCCTCCGAGATGCCGGGCACGTGGTCGCGCAGCGGCTTCGCCGGCTTGCTGCAGATCGCGACGAGCAGCGCGCCGAGCGTCTCGTGATCGGTGTACGGCGTGGTGCCGGCGAGCAGCTCGTAGAGCACCACGCCGAGCGCCCACAGATCGGTGCGGTGATCGAGATCCTTCGCGCCGACCACCTGCTCGGGAGACATGTAGAGCGGCGTGCCGAGCATCAGGCCGGTCGACGTCAGCGTGAAGCTCTCGGTGGTCAGCTCCTGCTTGACGCGCGCGACGCCGAAGTCGAGCAGGGTGACGACGAGCTCCTCGTCGCGCTTCGCGAGGAACAGGTTCGCCGGCTTGATGTCGCGATGGATCACGCTCGCGGCATGCGCGCGGCCGAGGCCGGTGCACGCCTGCGCGACGATCTTGAGGCCGAGCGCCTCGGGCAGCGGGCCGACGCGATCGATCAGCTGCTGGACGTCCTCGCCCTGCAGCAGCTCCATCACCAGGAACGGGTTGCCGGTCTCCGGATCGTTGCCGGTGTCGAGCACCATCGCGATGTGGCGCGTGTCGATCGAGCCGGTGGCGCGCGCCTCGCGGTGGAAGCGCTCGACGAGCTTGCGCTCCTTCTGGAGATCGCTGCCGATGATCTCCTTGAGCGCGACGCGGCGGTTGGTGCCGATGTGCTTCGCCTCGTAGACCACGCCCATGCCGCCGCGACCGAGCTGCCGCACGATCTCGTACTTGCCGTCGATCACGCGCGCGGGCTGCGGCGTTTTTTCCTTCTTCGTTTTCTTCTTCGCCGGCTTCTTCTTCGCCGGTCCGCTCGGCTTGAGATCCTCGTTCGCGTCGGTGATCGCCTCGAGGATCTGCTCGGCGTCCTCGTCGGTCAGCGTGCGCGGGGTCTGCAGGCTCATCCCGAGCGTGCCGCGATCCTGCGACATGCCCTTGCCGGACTCGAACTGGATCGACTTGCGCAGCGCGCTGATGTCGGTGACCGGCAGCGCGTTCGGCTCGGTGGCGATCCACGCGGTGCCGTCGAAGCTCGGCGAATCGACCAGCCCGACGAACCACAGCTGCTCGTTCGGCGGCCGCACGGTGACCAGGAAGATCCGGCCGCCGTCCTCCAGCGCCTGGAACGTCTTGTGCGTCGAGTTGTAGCGATCGACGTCCCACACCTCACCCGGCGCCACGATCATCCCGTCGAGGCGCGCGTCGCGCTCGAAGATCGCCTTGCTAACGATGGCCAGGATGTCCGGCACGGGCCCGCTAGCCTACCGGATCTCCCACACGAAGTTATCGGCTCGGAGCGGGACCTCGACCACCTCGACGCCCGGTCGCGCCACGTGATCTCGCATCCGGTCGGTGATCGTGGGGCTCGACTGCTCGATCTCGACACGAGACACCTCGGGTGGGAGGGCCTCGAGGACGGTCATTGGCATGATCAGCCACTCCCCCGAGATCCGCACGATCGCACCCTGGCCATCGGGGATCACCTCGACCCGGAAGTCCCACGGAAAATGGCGCTCGCACGGTTCGAGGTGGGCGTGCGGCACCAGAACGAGGTGGCGCTGTCCGAGGTCATCCCACTGCGACAACCAGCGGCGCAGCTTGCTGCCGGCGATCGTCAGGCTGCGGATCCGCGGGTACCAGCGCTGTCCGAGTAGCTCCTGCAGGTTGCCCTCGCCGATGCCGATCGAGGTGATCGCCTCGCGTTGCCCGATCGTCGCCCACAGCCGCGCGAAGTAGGCCGCGGGGGTGTCGCTCAGATCGTCGGTCAGCTCCGGCCATCCAGGGTCGGGTTCTCCCCGCGCCAGACGGCGCTGGCGTTCGTCCTCGTAGTCCCGCCGCAGGTATTCGTCGTCGGTGACGAACCCCGGGCAGGACACGTGCTCGATCGCCGTGGCGGTGCCGGCGAGCCCCTCGAGGGACTCGCGATCGAAGACCTCGATCCGGCGCAGCCGGTTCGCGCCGAGGAACTTGCGATAGATCTCGCCGCGCGCCGAGCCGGAGATCAGATCTTCGACGGTGGCGAGCGCGGGGTCGGCCACCGCCGCCTGCCACCGTGGATCGTCCGCCGCCCAGGCACTGCCGAGGGCGAGCCGGCTCGGAAACCCGCGATCGAACCGACACGCGAATGCGGCATCGCGCAGCGAGCCCAGCCAGGACGTGCCGTGCGCCTGGAGCAGCTCGCGGATGCGGTCGTCGCGATCGCGGTTGCCGCGCGACGCGAGGAGCTGCAGCGAGATCAGCTCGCCACGCGGATCGCCGGCGGCCTGCAGCACGTCCGCGAGCACGGCGCGCACGCCATCGTCGTCGGGCCGCGCGATCACCTCGCGCAGCAACGCGGCCACCTCGTCCATCACAGCTCGATCGCGCGGACGAGGAACGGCAGGCTCTCGTCGTAGCGGTACGCGAGGTTCATGTGGCCGTCGTCGAACTCCTCGTGCCGCACCGCGATCCCGTAGCCGCGGAGCTTGGTGACCAGCGCCCGCGCTCCCCAGTGCAGCCCGAACTCGTCGGCGGTGCCGCAGTCGACGTAGATCGCGCGCAGCCGCCGGAGGTTCGCGGCGTGGTCGTCGACCAGGTTGACCGGATCCCAGGCGCGCCAGCGCTCCCAGATCTCGGGGCGAAACTCACCCGTCGCCAGGTCGTACGGCCAGTCGAGGTGGAGCTCGGCCGCGGGCGCCTCGCGGTTCGGCGAGTAGTGGGCGGCCATGCTGAGCATCTCGAGCGGCTTGTCGTGCGCGGCGCGCCGCTTGTTCGAATCCTTCCAGTAGGCGTCGAGCCACGCCGCAGGCCCGCCGGCCGCGCGATACGCGTCGAGCGCCGCCGGCCAGTCGGCGGCGTAGCAGAGCTCGAAGTTGGCGTCGCCGGAGTGGTTCGCGATCGCGCAGACCACGTCGGGCCGGTGCATGCCGAGCACGATCGAGCCGAAGCCGCCGGAGGACTTGCCGAACACGCCCCAGTTGCCGCTCGGGATCGTCCGGTAGTGCTGATCGACGAACGGGATGATCTCGTCGACGAGGTAGTCCTGGTAGCGGCCGGTGCCGGCGCTGTTGATGTACTGGTTGCCGCCGACCCGCGTGAAGCAATCCGGCGCGGCGACGATCACCGGCGGGCACGCCCCGCTCGCGATCAGTCGGTCGAGCTTGTCGTCGAGAGGCTCGACGAGCGGATCGCGATTGAACAGGTAGCCACCGGTGCCGGTGAAGCCGACGAGCGCGAGCAGCGCGGGATAGCGCTTCGTCTCGTCGTAGCCGGGCGGCACGTAGACGTAGAGATCGCGTACGGCCGGATCGCCGAGCGGATTCCCGGCGAGCAGCTTGCTGGTGTGTCGGTGGCGATGGACCGGCATCCGCCGACTACATCACGTTATTGATCGCCGTACTCGATCGGCCCCGGCTTGACGCCGACCGGTTGCTTGAGCGCGGCGCGCGCCGCGACATCCTGCTCGACATCCTGGACCGAGCGGTTGATCTCCTCGATCAGGCCGCGCTTGCGCGCGTAGTCGATCGACGGCGTGTACTTCGCACCATCGAGCGACAGCGAGCTCGCGAACTCGCGCGACTCGCGCAGCTTGCGATCCACCATGCGCTGGAGATCGAGGTGGTCCTTGACGATGTACGGCGTCATCATCACGAGCAGCTTGGTCTTGCGCTTCTCCCGCTTGGTGTACTTGAACAGGTGGCCGAGCAGCGGCACGTCGCCGAGCAGCGGCACCTTCGCCGCCGAGTAGTACTCCTTCTCCTGCGTCATCCCCCCGATCACGACGGTCTGCTGATCGCGGACCACCACGCGGGTGTCGATGTTGCGGTTGGTCCAGATCGGTTGCTTGAGCGCATCGGTGCCGCCGAGGTCCTCGGAGTCGAGCTTGATCTCGATCAGTACCTGATCGTCGACGAACACGTGCGGCTTGATCCACAGCTTGAGCTCGAGCAGCTTGCGCTCGATGTTGTTCTGGGTGATCGAGCTACCGTTCTGGAACGTCGAGCTGCCGCGCTCGTAGCTGATGTTCTGGCCGGACCGATGGTTGGTCTCCTCGTTGTCGATGCCGATGATGCTCGGCGCGGTGACCACGCGCGAGCGGTCGTTGTTCGCGAGCGCCTGGAACAGCACGCCGTAGGACGGGATGCTGGTGCCGAACAGCGCCTGCGAGTTGGGCAGCGCCTTGCCGATCAGCGCACCGACCAACCCGGTCGGCAGGCTCGCCGCGCCCGTGCCGACGGTG
>Ga0075163_10005796_pt1 | contig 16400 bp, 22 predicted proteins | sample JI1023141ADNA_FD_71478 | JGI IMG/M metagenome (GOLD analysis project Ga0075163, IMG submission 71478) | Wastewater effluent complex algal communities from Wisconsin, to seasonally profile nutrient transformation and Carbon sequestration -... | ecosystem: Engineered > WWTP > Effluent > Algae...
CCGCCCATGTCTTCCCGGATAGCTTGGTTCAGGTAAGCGGGGAGGTCTTTCACCACGCCTTCCTGTTGTTTTGCCACGGTGTAAGCAATGTTGCGCTCCAGCCTTTTTACGCCGTACTTTTTAAAGTCCCGTTGTGCCGTTTCGGGGGCATAGCCAAGGCTGATCAGGCGTGCAACGATAGGGTGGGTTTGCTCTTTGGGCGGCTCTTCAGCCATCTCTAGCTGGATAGCCTCAACTTTGGGTTTTATATTGACACAAAACTGAATATCAGTGACCTTCCGCCCGGTTTTTCCATAGCATACTTCCACAATATACAAGTCGGTGTTGGTATTGATTTCCTTAACCACTGCATCAATGATCCGCGACTTGAAATGACCGAATAGCGAATATTCATCTTTCCCGATGGCGAGAAAAGAGCGCAATTGCTCATACGAGAAATCCCGCGTGAACTTCCCTTGTTTCGCTTTGAAAGCCTCCATTTTTAACAACTCATATAAGCGGATACTGTATTGATTCTTAAAATTAACCACATGGCTTAAGGGGTACTGCGTAAAATGCCCTTGCAGTTGTAAAAGATAAGGCTTCAGGGACTTGTCAAAACGGATTTTTACCAATCCTGAGCCTTCCGCATATTCTGCATACGAAAGCCAAGTGGCAAAAATCCTTTTTTCCGGGGTACTAAGCTCAATCCTTTTTCCCACCAACTCAGCACAAGCTTTTTCCACCTCCCCATAAATGGCTTTGCATTTATCAAGCCCGAACCGCTGGGCAAGGTCAGAAACCCTCAGCTCATAATCCTGGAAGTCCTCATCATCCGGGGAAACCACACAGGCCAGCAACAGGATGAGGCGTTGTTCCCAAACGCTCAGGCGGTAACGTGCTTCAATCAGTTGGTTGCTCTTACGGATAACTTGTAGCTGGGAAGAGGTGGTTTTCTTAACTTTCATGGGTAGGAGCTTATAACACAGTTAAAATTATCTCAATTATTTTTTCTGTGATAGTTAACCCCAATTCTGTGATAGTTAACCCCAATTCTGTGATAGTTAACCCCAATTCTGTGATAGTTAACCCCAATTCTGTCATAGTTCACTGAATAAGCTTTTGATATTAAAAGGAAAAAATGCCTCTTAAATATATAAACTTGTTAAATATATAAACACATAAAGGGGAAAGCCCGAAACAGACCGCAAACCATGAAGCCCGACAGGCTGGTTGTGTGTTGTTGCTTCGCCAAACCCGATGCCCACGATACAAGTGATACAAGCATAACCACACCTTATCGGGATGTTTCCTAAAAATGCTACAGATCGGGCTACGATAGGCCACCCACAAAACAGGTGTCCTACAGTATGCCAATTTATATTTCATCATTTATCGCAAGGGGTGGTGCAGGCAAAACAACCTCTACCCTGCACCTTGCTGGAGCATTGCATTTACAAGGTTATTCAGTCGCTTTAGTCGATGCGGATATTCCACAATGCACACTGAGCCAACTTTCAGACAACAGCTTTTTTTATATTCATAGGAGCAGGTATAAGCAAGGTGCTTCACCACAGCCATTCCGGGTATTCAGTGCACACGAAGCGGATGCCCGTATTGCTGAAATGGAGCAACCACCAGACTTCATCATTACGGACTGCACCCCACGCCTCTCCGTAAATGATTATTCGTCCCAATACATAGCGAAGTCAGACATTTGCCTGATACCAACCCAAATTACTTATTTGGGTATCGGTAAGGATGGCGAGCATGTTATGAACTCACTCAAGCAGATCCGTAACCTAAACAAAGTAGCCAAGGTGTTTCTGCTTATCAACCAGTACCCGAACACCCTAAATGGTGTCAATGTCGAGTGTATGACGAAGCTGGGAACTATAGCCCGCATCATCAAGGATAACCACATCGACGATGGGTTTAACTTTGACCCTGAAATGCGGATACGTGATAGCCAAGCGTTAGCAAATTTTGGTCGTGAACCGATCCTGTTCAACCCACAAGCAATGCTTGCCTATACTGACTTCATCCAGTTGGCTAGGATGGTTGAGGCGATATCAACCCAATGATCGGCATTGGATAACCAAGCAGCCCTTTGCCTCACGGGTTCATCGCCGTGGGGTAGGGCGACTATGACATGACAAATTGCTACAGTTTCCGGGTTACTGACCTCCTTTACGCTTTTTGGGTAACAAGGTTTCCAATGGCACGCCCGCCATTTCTGCCATTTTCCGCAAATGTGCCAGCTCTGCTTGTTTTTCACGTTGGTCAGATAGCACCTGTTTTTGGGCTTCCGCTTCCACTGCTTTGGTCTTTACCACTTCCCAAGTACCGCCCATGTCTTCCCGGATAGCTTGGTTCAGGTAAGCGGGGAGGTCTTTCACCACGCCTTCCTGTTGTTTTGCCACGGTGTAAGCAATGTTGCGCTCCAGTCTTTTCACACCGTACTTTTTAAAGTCCCGTTGTGCCGTTTCGGGGGCATAGCCAAGGCTGATCAGGCGTGCAACGATAGGGTGGGTTTGCTCTTTGGGTGGCTCTTCAGGCATTTCTAGCTTTAACTTTTTTGTTTCATCCATCTGACGGATATTAACAACAAACGTAATTCCAGTAATTTTTCGACCAGTTTTTACATACTTCGTTTCAGAAATATTGAGTTCAGTTTGTTCTGAAATTTCTAATACGGTCGTATCTATCACTCTTTTTCTAAAGTCTGCAAAAATTGGGTAAGCTTTTTTGTCTATTCCTAGAATTTGGCGATATTCATCTAAAGCAAAGTTTTTCTCAAAGTTTGCTTTTCCTGATTTTTCCGCCTTCCAGACTTCCATTTTTAAAAGTTCGTAAAGCCGAATGCTGTATGAGCTTTTGAAGTTAAGAACCGTGTGTAGTTTGTACTGGGTGAATCCATTAATGCTATTTTTAAGTTGCAAGAGATAAGGTTTTAGACAATCATCAAACCGTATCTTAATAGCCCCAGAACCCCTAACATATTTAACATAAGAAAGCCAAACTGTCCCTTCAAAGTTTTTACTGTCATTTTTTAAATATAATTTTTTCCCCAACAAATCATCTGCTATCTTTTCTACTTTTTCGTACAAAGACTTATCGGTTTTCAAATCAAACATTTCAGCGAAGTCTGAAACCTTTATTTCATAGGAGTTGAAATCTTTATCGTCTATCCTGATCTGAGAGGCAAGCAGCAGTATAAGCCTTTGCTCTCCCAATGTAAGTTTGTAGCGAGCTTCGATAAGATCGTTACTTTTCTTGATGACAATTTGATTTTCGTTATCTAGCACAAAAAACACCAAAACATTGACAAATAAAAATTCATGACCATGTATAGTGTATGAAATATCAAAATATTGTCAATATATTTTTCTGTCCATAGTTAACCCGCTTTTCCTCCATGTTTCACCCGCTTTCTGTCCATAGTTGACCCGCTTTCTGTCCATAGTTGACCCGCTTTCTGTCCATAGTTGACCCGCTTTCTGTCCATAGTTGACCCGCTTTCTGTCCATAGTTGACCCGCTTTCTGTCAATGTTTAGACGAAAAATCTATTTTAAATCAATAAATTGAAGAGCCTTAAAGTATTAAAGATTAAACTATGTTAAACACACAAAGCGCGGGCGGGCGCAAGCGCGAGGGCTTACCCGAAAAATTTCTGTTGTGTGTGTTTTTGGCTTCGCAATATTTATAGTTCACCCGCTTTTCCTCCATGTTTAGACGAAAAACCTATTTTTAAATCAGCCAATTGAAGAGCCTGCTTGCAGGCGCGTACCAATGCCCCCGTAACTTCAAGGTCAAACCCGCGTCCCATACCAAGGGGACTGCAAAGGCTCAAAAAAACCTTAGCCGGTTATCCTTCCACTCCTTCCCATCAACCACCCCTTGCCCATACAACCCAGCCCAATCGTAGAAGAACGGATACCACCCTTGCCCACTGTGTGGCCTCACCAGCACTGCCACCAACAGGCAAGCTGCCACAATCCCCCAGGCAACGCCGTATTCACCCGCACCCCCCGTGCGCAGCCGACCACCAAACAGATGGAAACGCCGGTCGGAATGCGGCGCAAACGGGACACCCATCACGGTCAGCGCATCCGCCAAAACATGGCTCAACCCACCCCACGCGAATGCCGCCAGCAGGCCGTGGAAATCCCACAGGATCAGGGCAAACGCCAGTGCCAACGCCCATGCCAGCACATAATGGGTCACGGTACGGTGTTTCACCGGCTGCCCCACCGCCCGCAGCACCCACTCCAACCAATCCGGCGCGGTTGAACCCAACAGCGCAACCGGCACAAGGGCAGGGCTGGCGACAGCAGTGGTTGCCCCGGCAATCGCCAGATGGTTAACCCACTTCATGCTTGCCCTGCCCCCCTTGCGCGGGAAGGGTTGGGGAAGGCGGGATTCAATCTTTTCCCCTGGGGACAGCAGACAGCCGCCGCAACCAACCACCGATCCGTTCCGCGTTGTGTGGGTCACACATCCCCGCCAGCAACAGCCGGTTTTCCATGATCTGGGTTTCCTGCTCCACCAGTTTTGCCTGCGAATCTGCCACCTTTTCCAGATATTTCACCTGTTCACTGGCATCCACCACCCCGGCCTGTACGCGGATAGCGCTACGGGCTTCCAAACTGCGGTATAACGCGAGTTCGCGCACGGCATGGTTACGGGCAGCGATAGAGGCCACAAACGCAGCCACGGCCTTTGCAGTGTCTTTACGGCGTGCATATTCGCGTTCCCGTTCCCGGTCGAGTTCCTTGCCCGAATACAACGGCATGTTGGCAACAATCCCCACATAGGATTTCCCCAGCCCGCCGGACAGGTCGGACTCATCCAGCACGCTGCTGGAGCGCACCGCCGCCCGCAAGGAAACGTCAATGTCGAACTTGCTCCGCTCCGGGTAGCAGGCCAACACCGTTTTGTAAACCGCATCCGCATCAATCGCCGGGGCTTTTGCAAGTGGTGTGGGCTGGGCGTGATAGTCCAACCCATCCGCCGCCATCGTAGGCAGTTGGTAAACCTGTAGCGCGGGGGGCTGTTCCGGCTCACCGGCTGCCCAAGGCCACCAGTTGGGGGCAAGGTCGCCATTCTCCGCTGCCACCTTCAGGGTTTCGGCTTTGGCGGCTTCCAATTGCGCTTCTGTCTCCGCCTCAGTCGGCACGGGCAGAGCGGCGGCCAGTGCCAAGCAGCTTGAGGCCACCCAACACCGCACCCGCTTCCCACCAACCTGCCGCAAGGCAAACCACGATAAAGAACCACATAAGCAGGGGCGTAGCATCATAGGCAACTTCCGAATCCAATCTGAAAATTTGTGGGTCACGGTGCAGCACCGCCGCCCGCAGGTTAGGGGCAAGGCGCTGTTCCTCACTGGCAGCGACCACGAACAGGCGTGAGGACAGTACACACTGGCGGGCTATTTGCAGTTTGCGCCCTGCCAGTTTGTGCGCGTCGTCGATGAACAGCACCGCACCCGTGGCCTTGCAGTAGTCGGGCAGGGCATCGGCACGGGCGTATTGTTTGAGGGTTTTCCACGGTTCACGGGCAGTGGTGGGGCTGTGTGCCAGTTCCACCGTGCGCAGCCCATCCCACCATTGCCCAACCGCAGCGCTGTCACACCAGGCGGACAAGGGGCTAAGTGCATCCAGCAGCAGGGGGGCTGCTTTGCTTTTGCTGCCCCAGATGTCTGGGGCAGCCCCATGCAGGCGTTTGACCCAACGGCTCTTGCCGGAGTCATGCGCCCCAGTGACCAGTACCGGGCGTTTGATGGAAATGGTTTCTTCGCTGAGGGTGTCACCGTATTTGCGGCGTTTGGTGACGAAGGCAGCTTCGGCATAGGTCGAGCCGTCGGCACGCTTGCGCTGCCGCCGTTTTATCTTCAAAAACTGCATCCTTGCCCGCCCCTGTTTCCTTTGTCGTTGGGGGTTGTCCCCCAACCTGTTTTTTGGTTTGTTTTTTGCCTGTCCGTCTGGTCAGTTCATGGGGGGGTTAAACCACCGCCATAAACCCCGCAAAACCGCGCCCGGATGCGGTTTTGATGCAGCATAAAAGCCGCAGGCTATGGGGGGGAAAATCTAAACCAGCATGGATAAAAAATCAACGCCGCGACCGTATGAAAATAATGTACATTTGTAACAGAGCATTTCCATACGTTAAAAATCAAACGGATATGCACTACTATAATTAGGTTTTTTCCAAACAGAAGCGGGGTGGGGATGATGGCAAATTACGCTTACTTGCGGGTCAGCACCGACCAGCAGGATGTGAACAACCAACGGCATGGGATTTTGGAGTATGCCAACCGTTTGGGGCTGGCTGGCCTGCACTTTGTGGAGGACACCGCCAGCGGCAAGACCCCGTGGAAGGGGCGCAAGATTGGGCAACTGCTGCTGGAAACCCTGCAAGCCGGGGATGTGGTCGTTTTTGCCGAAGTCTCGCGTATGGCACGCAGCACCTTGCAGGTATTGGAAATCCTCGAATATGCCAGCCAACAGGGGTTCCAAGTCCACATCGCCAAACAGAACATGCGCTTTGATGACTCCCTCAACTCCAAAATCACCGCCACCGTGTTGGGGTTGGCGGCAGAGATTGAGCGCGAGTTCATCAGCGCCCGCACCAAGGAGGCACTTGCCAAGCGTAAGGCTGAGGGTGTGCAGTTGGGCAGGCCAAAGGGCAAGGCGAAGAAAGTGAAACTGGATGAGCATGAGAAGGACATCCGCCGTTACCTGAAGTTGGGGATCAGCAAGCGGGGGATTGCAAAACTGGTGGGGTGTGCGCCCAGCACCCTGTACGAGTGGATCGAACGCCGCAAGGTCAGGGTGAAGGGAGATTGATGATTACCCCGGTTTTTGGGACAACCGCGCCTCTGCCTCAGCATAACTTTCCCCCGGTCGGGCTTGCTGCTCAATCTCGGCCTTGGAGATCTTCACCACGGCCTTTTTATCCCTTTTTCCCGCTTTGGGCTGGAACTTGAAAATCAGGTGCGTGACCACCCGCCCTGCCTTGCGTTGGGTATAACTCGCCTCCAGGTCTGAATGCTCGTTGATGTCACGCATCGCCGGTTCAATGACATATTTCTTGAAATCCTTGATGGCGGCATATTGCCCTTCCAGCTCCAACATCCGTTTGAGGTCATCCAAGGCTATTTCACGTTCCCCCTTGTATTCCCACTGCATCATCAATTCGTAAAAGCGGATGCCGTAAATGCTCGACATCCCTGCCACCGATTCCAGCAGGTAAGGCTTGAAGCTGCCCTCCAACAGGGAAATGAACGGGATAATGTCTTTGGCAAAACGCAAAACCAGTACACCATGCTGAGGAATATAGGCAATCGAAGAAATCCAACGGGTCTTCATGTGGGTAATTCTTGGGTCGTTGGGGTCAGGGTTCTGGATAGTGACAGAACGTGCATACAGGCGCTCCGCAACCTCCTGCAACTCCCGGTAGGCTTGATCTACTGTCATATCAAACACAGTCGCAAACTCAGTCGCCGATACCTCAAAGCGGTCTTCAACATTGACAACCTGCCCCTTCTTGATTTTTGCAATGCAAGCCAACACAAGGCGTTGCTCGTTGAGGGTCAGACGGTAGCTTGACTCAATGACTTTGTTGGATTTTGCGACAATTAAAGGTTTTTTCATAGCATTAAGGGTGGTGGTTTAAGTTTACCCTTTATATTATAAGGGTGGTATAAAATCAACTCCTTTAATACTAACAATCCCTCCCTTTAAGACGCACAATCTGTCCCTTTATAACTAACAATCCCTCCCTTCATAACTAACAATTACTCCCTTAATGCCCTCTGGAAGCCGCGCCGTGCCTACGTTCCAGCGTGCCTAAATCTTTAAATATTGAAATATATTAAATAGGCGTGGCGGCTGAAACGCCTGTGGATAACCATAGGCCGTAAGGAGGCATCAAGACGCATAGGTAGGGCAAGCTCTTTTGTCCTAGGCAGGTGTAACTTGTTAGGCAAGTTCGCCTGGTCACGCTCTGGAAGCTGAGGAAAAAAGAATGGTTACATAACGGTCATTATGCGCTATGCCCTTGTTCGCTAAAGCGCAAGGCTTACACCCCCCAACGCATAACACAAGTGTGGTGCGCCTATAGGCGCAGTGTGTCGTACAAGTACCGTCCAACGGGTAAGCCTGATGGCTCGATACTTGAAGGGAATCGGGAATTTTTTCAGAAAAAACAACGCAAGGGGAATGGAACTCATAGGATTTAACTAGAAATCAAGCATGAATATCAAAAATGTGATAATTATTTAATCTATTATTTTTTAAAAAAGACTACAATCATAATATATAGGTAGTTTATTATATTGCGAGTAGGGAGATATGTCATGAAGTTTGGTTCTATTATTTATGCTGTAACATTAGTAGCTTCTTTGTTTTCTAATAGTGCTTATGCGGAGATTTCTGGTTCAGGTGATGTCAGAATGCAAGGTGGGGTCGCAAGGGCGAACGTTCATTTATATACAGATGGATCAATCATTTTTACCACTCAAGCTAGTAGTGCCGAAAATTATAAAGGTGTGAAAGCTAATGTTTTTGTAGTTGCTGTTGATAGTCAGGGTAGATCGCTTTATATTTCTCCTGTCATTAATATACCAACGGCCTGTGGCAGGAGAGATCCTAGTTGTCATCATGATGTAACTGGTGTTGGGAATGCCCGTATGGCTCCTGAACTAGCTGCTATTATTACTCGACTGGATGTTTATATTTCAGGTAGGACAACTGATAATTGGAGGCACACTTGGGATACAATCCATTCAGGCATAGAGGAAACCTGCAACGCTGTAAATGATTTGCCTATTCCCGTAAAATTAAAATGCGGAAAGCAACTCTAAAATCCGGGTTATTAACTATTTGTTGATAACACTCTTCAGGTAGCCATCAGTTATCGTGCCATGTCTGGCTTTCCATTTTGGTGTCAAAACGCCGCAAGATCGGTTTTCAGGTCATTGCATACAACATCATGACAGGGAAAGAAATCAAGGCGGGCAGGTAGCAGACACAAAGAAGCCCACCGGAGTGGGCTTCTTTTTAACTGGGCTTCTTGGGTACGTTCCAGCAGATCAAAACCGGGATCATTTGCAAGCAGTCGGTTTCAGTCTTTCAGACTAATGAACCAAAAAACCAATATCACGGCGACAATGGTAAGGAGAGCAGGCCATGCCAAGCCATACTCATCAAGAATGATGAATATTTTTGCTACCGCTGACATGATATGGATTAAGACTGGTAAGAACTCGTCAAGAAGTTTACCCATGAAATCAAAACCCGCTGGAGTTGGCCTACCACCGATAATACGCCACCTTGCCTAACAATACGCCAGTTCCTTGCCCCCCAGCACTGGCCTCACCAAAAGTTGCACCACTGGCACGCTGGATCAGGGCTTACTGTTCCGCGTATACCACGTCCCCCTACCCTGCCCATGCCGCAGGATATGCCCCGCTTCCAGCAATTGGGTAATGCGTAGCTTCAGCGTGGCGCGTGGGGTTTGGGTTAGCACCTCTGCCTGCCTCATCGTGATCCGCGCATTTTGCTGGAGGTATTCCAGTAACTGGACGCTATCTTCTGGCAAGCTTTCCCAGCCCCGGTTAATTGCCATCTTCGCTGCCAGATGGTCTTTCTGAGCCTTCAGGGAACGCAGGAAAAACGACAGCCACGGCAACCAGTCAGGCGATTCCCTGTCGAGTGTGCCTTGGGTGCGGCGCAAGGCAAGGTAATAACTGTCCTTGTTGCGTTCAATGATGCTTTCCAGCGAGGTGTAAGGCACATAGCCATACCCTGCTTTCAGTAACAACAGGGTTGCCAGCACCCGCGACAATCTGCCGTTACCATCCTGGAAAGGGTGGATGGCAAGGAACACCACATTGAAAATGCCGATGGTCAGCAATGGGTGCAGGCTGTTGTCTTCCAGCGTGGCGCGTGTCCAGTCCACCAGTGCCTGCATTTCCCGTGGGGTGTCAAACGGGGTGGTCGTCCTGAAAATCACCCCCAAGCTGTTACCGCTGGCATCGAAGGCCTCCACATGGTTGTTCAGGGTTTTGTATTGCCCCCGGTGGCGTTCGTCCTTGTCACTGTGGCGCAGCAGGATAGCGTGGAATTGCTTCAGATAGTTCTCGGTCAGGGGAATGTCACCGTAGCTTTGGAACACGGTTTCCATCGCCTGTGCATAGCCTGCCACTTCCTGTTCATCACGGGTCTGGAATGACTGCTTGCCGATGTTTCCCAGCAGCCTTTCCACCTCCGCATCACTCAGCTTTGCCCCTTCGATCCGGGTGGATGAGCCGATGCTTTCCACCGTTGCGACCCGGCGCAGGGCTTCCAAGCGTTCCGGGGTCATGCCATGGATGGCTTTCCAGCCGCCCCGGAACTCGTCGATCTCGGCGATCAGCTTGAGCATTTCTGGGGTGATGGTTAGGGAGTGGGTTTTCATGAGATAGCCAATAACGGAAAAATGTTAGCCGAGATTAGCCGAGATTAGCCAATAAGCAAAATGGGGAATCCGGGTGCGGGCATTACGATTCACCCTACCCCTCAAACCCCGCTTCCCGCTGATGCCGGATTGCCACGATGGTTACGGTATCCGTCGGAATGTCCACACGGTACAGCACCACATAGCCATCCTGCCCAAAGCTGATGACCAGTTCCCGGAAACCCGCAGGTAGGTATTCTTCCGGGCAAGCCCTACCCAATAATGGGAAAGCTGCCAGTTGGTCAATACTGGTGGTGATGCGCTCCGCTGCCCGTTGTGCCGCCCGTGGGTTCTTTTCCGCGATGAATTCCCGCAGCCAGATCAAATCGCTCCAGGCACGGCGGGTGACAGTTATTTGTGGCACGCGGGGGCATCCTTCTCGTTGGCGGTTCCCCATGTGCCAAGCCAGCCTTTGGCCTCAGCCCATGTGACATGCAGGCCGTCTTGCTGGTACTCCTCCCAGGAGGCCAGCCCATCCGCATAGAAGGCCGCCTTGCGCTCTTCCTGCTCAATGTAACGGTTGATAGCTTCCACCATCAACCAATGGGGGGTACGCCGTTTACGGTCAGCCATCCGCCGCAGCCGGGTATTCATGTCATCGCTTAACTTTACTGATGTGGTCGCCATCTTGCTTGCTCCAGTGTTTAAAGGTAACACCTAGTAATAACGCTTAGTGCAATATAGCGTAGGGGCAAGGTGGCTGCAATGTCCTTGAAAAGTGATATGGATGTACTATCTATTTGATACGTTTTTAATATTAAAAGCGGTGTAAAGTGATAGTAATAGTAGGCAACACTCAAGGTGGCTTGTGCTTGAGGCGGTAAAGCAGTACAAGCAAGGGCTTTTACAACAGATGTTTGTGTGAGGAAGCGGAGCGTTTACTGTTAAAGGGGCGACTATTCATCTTCCTCCAGCGCGTTCTCTTCGTCGTAGATTTCGCGCTTACGGGCAAATTCGGCTTTCAATGCTTCGGCTTGTTGCCAGAGTTCGGGGCTGTTGGTTAGTTTTGAATTGCGCTGTAAGGCGCGGATGTCATCCGCCAATGTATTCAACTGCAAGAGTGTGACCGTCGGCGTTTTTGCCGTTTCAGCGGCTTTGGAAGCCTGCTGCTGCTCGATCTCCCAATCATGCCCGTAGTCGATAGCCAACGCGCCGTTCAGGTAGCCAGCGTAATTCTGGGAGGCGTGGGCGTTGCTGTAGAGGATATTGCGCTTGACGTAATCGAAGCCGTGTTGCTTTTCGGCGGCTTCAATCGTGGCGCGTACTGCTTTTTTTGCGCGGTGATCAGCGGGGACGAAGGACAGCAGGGTTTCAACCAAATTTAAATCAGTGGCCAGTTGGGCGGTTAGGCTTAAGCTCAATTGCTCTTCGGCGGGTAACATGCCAGCGCGGTGAATGCTGAATACGCGGAAGCTGATGGCGGCAACGGGTCGCCCGCGCCTAATCTCTTCGTATTCAAAACCAATGTCACTTTTTGCGTCCAGTTCTTTTCTGGCGATTTCCAAAACAAATTTCTTGAAATTCGGATAGGCTGAATAAAGCTCCATTGCCTCCTGCGCCCTATCGAACTTGTCTGTCCTTGGTATCCGTTCAACACTGACACCCAGTAGCTTCCGCAGTTCACCCAGTTCAAATTCGTAGGTTTTGGCGTAGGGGTTGTGGTCGCGTTTTTGTTTCAAAATCATGTACAGGCGGTTGGTATAGACACTCTTGAAACTCAATAACATCCCCAATTTGCACTGGGTAAAGTTGTTAGTCAGACCGATCAAGTAAGGGATCATCATCTCATCCAAGCGGATGTCAACTACGCCAGACCCCGGTTCATAATCAGCGGATGCTAGCCAATGTGTTTGTAACTCACCTCCATTCCGCTTTTTGATTGTCACCACTCGGCTCAACAATGACTTGCTGATGTACTTCATTTCATCGTAAGCCGAGCTTTTGGACACACCCAAAAACTCAGCAAATTCGGCAATAGGGATATGGTAAACCGTCAGCTTGGTATCCGCTGGCTGGATTTTGGAGATCACTGTCATCAACAGCCGCATCTCACTGACGGGCAGGCTGTAACGTGCCAGCACCAGTTCATTCGACTGCGTGACAACCGCAGTAGATGGAGGGAGCTTCCGTTTTTGTTTTGTCGCTGTTTTCGCCATGATGATCTCGTTAGATTTTGGTGCTTTTTGCAATACACATAGATGGATAAGGTCAATAATTAATCATTTTACACTTTTTACATGTGTTTTTGGGGAATGTACACCAAAATCTAACGACTTAGCACCAAAATCTAACGACTTAGCACCAAAATCTAACGACTTAGCACCAAAATCTAACGACTTAGCACCAAAATCTAACGACTTAGCACCAAAATCTAACGGTTTTAGCGCGTAAGCATTTGATTATAAAGTATAAAAAACGCCTACAAACATCTTAAACAATATAAACAATATAAACAAACAAACAGCGCACGCGATCCGCACCCTTCCAGCGCCATCCAAGCCAGGTTTGTTTGTCAGTTTTTTGCGCTTCGCAGGCAAAGAAAATCATGGATACCTAGGGAGCAGATCAAGAAGCTCCTCACTAATGGTGGCATCATCTTTAACATATTCCTCGGAAGGCAAAGCATAGACAGGGCGTTGCAAGAAATTGGTGGCTGATAAACCTCCAAACACCTCAATATCCGCAATGAACTCGGCGACTACTTTACCCTTAAAAAACCTATTTGATTTGAATGAGCTAATCGCATCTTGCTCACTCATTGCCATCATTAACTCATTGGATTCTCTGTCCTTGACATTGAATAACTTTGACTTTATCCCCATGGCCTAACGCTCCCCGCTGCTTGTTTCGTTTACCAAAAAATAACTAGCGTAACCGGAAAACATACATTGACGGTAGCAATCGGGCAAAATGGCGGCAGTTTTGTGGCTTGGCAGATAAGGGCAGGCAAACGGCTTGATTGGGGAAGAGCCACCGGATGTTCCCAATGATGCCAAGGTTGACCAAAGCAAGCTCGACAAGCTGGATGCCTGTATTGCCGACTACAACGCGCTATTCGGTACACAATACAACACCAACGACAGCCAGACGTTTACAACTACTACCAAGACATTGCCAAGCGGGTACGCAATAGGCAGGTGGATATTCTGCTGGTGGTGAATATGTTCCTCACTCAAAGCGGCAACCGATGGAGCCATTGCGCTGTTCTCCAACAAGGACGCAAAAGAAACCGTGCTAACCGAGTCGTATGACGAGCTGGTGACGGCGTTCAACCAAGCGGTCAAGTCGTTGTTAGACCTTACGCCCAGCGTAACCAGCGTGGAGTTGCGCTTGAAGAATGACCTCACCACCTTTGCCGATTTTGCCGAAACCGATTTAAACCTGGATGGGCAAGTCTTTGAGGACTTCAAAAGCAAATACCTCGACCTGCACGACAAAGTAAAGCGCGAGCGCACCAAGGACAAAGTGTCGGTTCTGGAGGAGGTTGATTTTGAGTTGGTACTGATGCACCGCGATGAGATCAATGTGGCGTATATCCTCAACCTATTGCGCGAGATTGCACGAACGCAGGGTGAGACTATCCCGAACCAAGGCTCAACGCCATAAAGCCGTCATCGACCTTGTAGCGGGTTCTGTGCAGTTCCGCAGCAAGCGCGAGCTGATCGAAGCCTTCATTGATGAAAACCTGTTGACCCTCAAGCCGACCGACGACCTTGATAGTGCCTTTGCCGTCTATTGGGATACCCGCAAGCAACAAGCCTTTGCTGCCTTGTGTGCTGAAGAACAGGTTGCACCGGATGCGCTTGAACAGTTACTCAAAACCTACGTGTTCGCCAACCGCTTGCCGCGTGACGAGGAAGTGGTGAAAGCCTTGGCTTTCAAGCCCAAAATCTTGAAGCGCAAAAGTGTCATTGCACGGGTGAAAGACAGGATCACCGCGTTTATTGAGACGTTTGTGGAGGGTATGGGGGGAGTGTGTAACAGGCTGCGATAGGGTTCTTGTCCGGCATAAAGGGTAACTAATATTTTTCAGGACATATATAGACCGAAAAAAAGTACAAAAACCGGAAATAGATGTCTTGCAAAAACCCTCATTTTTTATGGACGGTTCAACTCTCACAAATGCCTTGCAGGATCACGGCTTTGATGCAACACCAGCACATCCCGCACTGTCTTGCCTGTGCTTGGGTACGGATTTTGCTCATGCCCCACCCGGATATTGTGTATGCCTACATTGAGCAGTTCAAACGCCATTCTGAGTTCAAGAGTGATAAGGCGGTTGCCCAGTGGCTGGGGATGCGCGGCAACAATGCCGAACGCAATTTGCGGGCGTTCAAGACTGGGGAGAGCAAACCGCCGTTTGGGATTTGGCGGCGGTTGCTGGTGGCTACCGGGCGCGTGCCACAGGAGATTATTCCCGTGATTGCGTTTATGCGCTGAGGGGGTATGGAAGCATCGGCATGGGATGCTCATAACTTCATTTCCACTTGATTCAGTGATGGCACAATTGCAGACGCAGGCTTGAACGCCGCCAACAAAGCTGCATTCTGCACCCGCAAGGCTTCCAGTTCGCCACGTAATCCCGCTGCTTTCTCCCGGCTGGTGCTGGCGGCTTGTAGCACTTGTTCTTTTTCCGCTTTTGCCTTGTCGAGGTGTTCCCCTAACTGTTGGATCTCGCGGGTATGGCGTTCCTGGTCTGCCTGTTGCTGTTGGTGCAGGCTGGCAAGCTGGGTTTGTGCCTGGTCGAGTTGTGCTTGCAGGCGCACTGCTTCCGCTGTTTGGGTTTTCAGGGTGTCGCTAGTTCTGGTGAGGTTGGTTTGCAGGGCTTGCGCTTCGTTGGTGTGGCGCTGGCGTTGTGCGGTGTTTTCTGCATGGGCATGTTGCAGTTCCGCCTTGAGGTCGTCGGCGCGTTTGGTGGTTTCTTCTGCCCTCGCTTCGGTGGTGGCAAGCTGGCGGCTCAGGGTGGCGTTTTCTTGCCGTAGGGTTTCAAGAGCGGTGCTGACAGACTGTAGGTCTTTGGTGGCTTGCAGGTGTTGGGCTTGTAGCGTTTCCAGCTCAGCGCTGAGCTGGTCAGCCAGTTCGGTAGCTTCTTGGTGTGCAGTTTCAAGCTGGATGCGGGTAGCTTCCAGTGCCTCTCGTTCAGAGGTTAAACGAGCATTGGCAAGCTCTAATGCAATTGCCCATATTTCCGCGCCCACATCATCCAGCCGCTTGCTGATGCCTTCTGGGGCAGGTTCACGCAGTGGCATAACAACGGCCTGTTGCTTGGCTTTCCACTCCTTCAATCCTTCGTTAATGGTGGTGTAGCTGCCCCCGCCTAGCAGTTTGCGTACCGCCGCCATTGTTGAGGATTCACCGGCTGCGGTGAGCTGGTCTGCTGCTTGGAAAATCAGGTCTTTGGTGATCGCCATGTATAATATTCCCTGTATAATGTAGTATTTTGCATAATACTATTTTTTACTACATTATACAATTTTGCGACCATGTTACAGAAAAGCCGCTGGATGGGGCTTACAGTCGTTCCAGCTTCCTTAAGGCCTCCGCCAACGTATGCCTTTACCTGTTCAAATCAACGTGGGCATCGGGTGGTGTCCAAATGCGAAAAGGTTGCAGGAGAGCAGATCATGGGGGACTGGAAAGTGTCGCCAAGTGGGTGGTTTAGCCTCTGAGATAATACGGTATTACCCAATATTTGAGAGAGACTAAACCGCCATGAAAAAACTGAAACTTGCCAGAATCATTGCCGCTATTGTGGCAGAGATTACCAAAACCGCTTACTACGTCATGCTGTGGTGGAAATAACCCGGATCACAAATGCCTTGCAGGATCACGGCTTTGATGCAACACCCGCAGCACCAGCACATCCCGCCCCGTTACCCGGTAGTACACAGCATGGCTGATGCAATTGGTTCGCCGGACA
>Ga0075163_10005798_pt1 | contig 16399 bp, 12 predicted proteins | sample JI1023141ADNA_FD_71478 | JGI IMG/M metagenome (GOLD analysis project Ga0075163, IMG submission 71478) | Wastewater effluent complex algal communities from Wisconsin, to seasonally profile nutrient transformation and Carbon sequestration -... | ecosystem: Engineered > WWTP > Effluent > Algae...
GACTTGGGTTCCGTGATGAGACGACCGGACTCGTCCAAAAAGGTAATCCATGCCAAAAACTGCCGCCAGCCAGCCCCCGTAAAGTTCCGCTCCATACTCTGGTGCGCGTTTTCCCAAGCCATGAGGCGACCCATCACGCCCTCCTCAGTGCGCAGGCTGCCCATGCTCTCCATTCGCGGCATGAAACTCAGCGCGCCGACTCCCACCGTCATGGCGGAAGAAAGAACAAGGATCTGCACCCACTTGGGTCGGCCGACGACAAAGATGAGCACCGAGAGCCCCGCGCCAACGAGGAATGAACCCTTGGACTGTGTTTGCCACGCACAGGTGACGATGAGAGCAATGGCTGCTGGGAATAGCACGATGCGACTGAAGGCACTCGAGCGCCAAAAGAACATCATGTAGCTCAGCGGCATCGCCGCAGCCACGGTGTGACCTAGCCCGTTGGGGTTGTTGCAGATCCAAGTTCCGAGGGCGAGACGTCCACGGTTGTAGAGCGTCTCATCCGCACCGCCCGTGATGTCGACGCCGAACAATTGCAGCACGCCAAAGGCCGCGGTGATCACCAACAGCCAGTTCCATAACCGCAGGTAGCCCAGGAGCTTCGCCCAACTGCCAAGTGACTGCGTTGTGAGGTAATAAAACACCACCAGTGAGAACATACCCATTCCCGCACCCGCGTCTGATGGTGCGTTCCACACGACGTAACCGTAGAAAATGGCCATCACCCAGTCATGTGGCGTTCGAAAAAAGCCTCGCAGAGGGCTGTTGAGCCCCTCCGCCATTAACGCCACGCCCCACATGAGCATGACGGGGCGGATGATGTTAAAACCGGCCATGCCAGGCACCCAGTCCTGGGGCCTGATGTAGTAGAGTCCCACAAACAGCAACGCCACACGGTAGCTCCAGAGGCCCCGTGACTCGTCCAACTGAGGCACATCCACGTCCTGATCCGGCCGGGCATCGGCTTCAGGTTCAAAGGCGGGTGTGAGGGAGTTCATGCGGGCGCTCAGAATGTCACCAGCTTGCCTCTGTGCAATCACCAGATCAGTTTCATGCACCGGGCAGAGCTGGGTCTTGCCTTGACGGCACGAGCTCTTATAGGACTCGCTCACCTTTGATGTCTCTTGCCACCTCTCTGCTGCCGCTGAAGGATGCCCTTCGCTACTCGCGCCGTCTTCGGCATGTGGGCGGATGGCTGGCGCATGCCCGGGGTCTCGCAGCTCAGGAGCCATCTGAGCGCATCGCACGGCTCACGCGAGCACTGACGATGCTGGAAAGTCCCGCCAGCCGCCGCCGTGCCACGGAGGCACTGCATCGCAAGCCCGGTTTTGACGACCCGGTGCCGTGGGAGGCCGCAGTGCGAGCCGAGCCGCGTTACGCGAGCTTGTTGAAGGACAAACCGCATCTCACCCGCAGCGTGATTTTGAAGGCTCCCGGCCCCGGCGGGGAGAAAGGCCTGCTGCTGATGACCTTTGAATACAACTGGGCACGATTGCTCCTCGGTCTCGATGCCGCTGGACGCCGCTGGATCGATGAGAACTACAACCTCGTGCTCTCCACGAGCTGGTCACCCACCGATTACGCCGTGCTCGGGCTCGCGTTGGCCTGCACAACGGGGGATGTTTTTGTCCAAAGCTGCAACTACGGCGAGATCGAGGCCATTGAGGCCTTTCATACGCGTTTGCGCTGCCTGCAGACGCTGCCGTGCGATTGGATCAATCCGGTGCTTTATGAGCCGAAAGCGCCTTCCGAGCGGGAGACCGACATCGTGATGGTAGCGAACTGGGGCGAGTTCAAACGGCACTGGGAGCTCTTCCGCGCCCTGCGGCGCATGCCGGCGCATTTGAAGATCGTGCTCATCGGCCAGCGTGAGCCCGGCCGCAGCACCGAGACCATCCGGGCTCTCGCACGAGCGCATGGCGTGCCTCAACAACTCGAAATCCATGAGTCCATCCCCATCGCCGAAGTGGCCCGCCTGCAATGCCAGGCCAAGGTCTCCGTGATCATGACCCGCCGTGAGGGCTGCTGCGTGGCCGCGGTGGAGAGCCTCTTTGCCGGTTGTGCGCTCGCCATGCGCGAGGATGCCCATGTAGGGCCGCTGGCTTACATCAATGAGCACACGGGGCGGCGGCTGCGGCCCGGTCATGTGCATGAGGATCTCATGGCGCTGCTGGCGAAGGCTTCCCAAATCACGCCACGCCAGTGGGCGGTCGATCATCTGGCCTGTCATCTCTCCCGCGAGAAGCTCAACCAGCTCCTCAACACCTCCGCGGAGCGTCACGGCAAGCCATGGACGAGTGACATCGCGCAGCCGCACTGGCGGCCTCATCCCACGCTGGCGCACGAGGCCGATCGCGAGCGTCTGCGGCCTGCCTACGACGAGCTGCATCGGCGCTTCCCGCAGGTCTTCAGCCCGGATTTGATCGAGACGAGCTGGAAGTGAGCACCTGATCAATGTCCCGCCATCTCGTGCAGCAGCGCGGCAAGCGGCTCGTTCACACGATTGATCTCGAAACGCTCCACGACATCGCGATTACCAGCCGTCGGCGCCTCACCACGCGTTTCCCACGCCTCGAGCAACCGGGTGAAAACCTCGGCGATGTGCGCTGGCGTGCGCACGTCCGCCCACGGCAGGCTCGCCTGCTCCAAAATCTCCGCCACGGCACTGCCGGGCTCCGCGAGGCCGAGCACGGGACGCCGTGAGGCAAAGGCCTCGAAGAGCTTTGTGGGCAAAAAGACCCCGCCATAGCCTGCGGTGTCGAGAATGAGCGTGAGGTGACTCGCCGCGATTTTTCTCTGACACTCATCAAACGGCACCGGTGGCACAAAACGCAGCACACCGGCCAGCCCGGCAGCATCCGCCTGCTCGCGATAACGCACGCTGTCATCACCCACACACTCCACCACCAGCCTGCCATCGAGCGAGGCCGCGGCATGCATGCGTTTCAAGGCTTCGATCAATGTCTCCGGACCGCGAATGCCGGGATAAAAGGCACCGGCGTGAATCACCGTCAGCGGTCCTTCCGCCGGAGGCGCCCCCGCATCCGCTGAAGCGGCCTCGTAGCCATGCGGAATGATGCGGGCACGTTCACGCCATGCTGCTGGATGTGGCGCGAGCATGCGCTCCATCGCCTGGCGTGTCACAAACACGAGCGCATCCGCATCCCGCAGGATGCGTCTCTCCAGCGGCAGGCCCAGCAGACGCTGCAGCCGGCGATAAGGAAGGCCCGCGGTGATCCACGGATCGCTGAAATGCGCCACCCACGGCAGGCCGGTTTGGTGTTTCATGCGCCAGCCGACCACATTGCTCACATGCTTCGGCGCACGCGAGTAAATGACATGCGGCTGCCACTGCCTCACCATGCGGCAGCCAGCCTCAGTGGCAGGCAGCGCCCACGGAAGGAAAATCTCCGGCAGCACATGACGCCCCAAAAGCACCGCGATGTGCCGGCCCGCACGCGGATAGACCTCGCTGAGCACCGCCTCCGGGCTGGCCTGCCTCTCGACCACCAGATCCTCCGGCAAACCTGCCATGAGCGTGCGATCCATTGCCTGCAGCGTGTGAGATCGCGTCGTGGTGAGCACGCGCACGTCAAATCCCGCTTTCAGCATCCACGCGGTGTTCAGCCGCACGAGCGAGGATTCCGGCCCGGAGGTGGGCGGAAAGTTGTGGGAAATGAGAAATACACGAGCGGGACCCGGAGTCATTACGAGGTAACGCACCATACACATCATGCTCGCATATGCGTGAAACGATTTATTTGGCGGTGAAAAGGTTGACCGCGTCTTGCTCCGGACAGACTGTAACTTGATCTAATGCCGCCACCCAGCCCTCCCGACCAGCTCCGACCACGCATCTCATGCGTTAGCAACATGGTGGAGTGGCGCAAACTGGCGGAGGAGTGGACCGAACTAGTCTCGAACAGCACTGCCGACGCGATTTTCTTGTCGTGGCCCTGGCTTGACACTTGGATGAGCGTTTATGGCGATGGCGGACAATGGCAGGTGCTGGTGGCGCGCGACCCGGCGAATAACCGGCTGCTCGGCGTGGCTCCAATGATGCTCGATCGCGGCACGGGACATGTCGGCCGCTGGTTACGACGTTTAATCTTGGTGGGGCAAAAGGCGGACACGGCATCGGAGTATCTCGATTGGATCTTGCGGGCAGGCCACGAAAAGGAGGTGGTGGGATCGTTTTGCGACCACCTGTTCAACGACCGCAGTTCCCACTGGGATATGCTTTGCTTTGGAGCCATGCGCGCTGATTCACTTACGATTCCATTGTTGAAGCACGAGTTCGCGATACGCGGCATTGGACTTGACATTAACGCCTCCACCACTGCACCATTCCTGAAGCTGCCCGCCACATGGCCTGCCTTTCTCGAAAGCCGCAGGGCCAAGTTTCGCCAGCGGCTCAATAAATTTCAACGCGACCACTCCGTAGTCGTCCGCCTAGGCGGGCGCGACATGAGCGTGGCGCAGGGCATGGCCAAGTTACGCGAGTTAAACGAGCACCGCTGGGGCGAGAAACGGCGGAGCTTTCTTTCCGAGCGCTACATGCGGTTCCATGACCGTGTGGCGGAAAGATTGCACGACTTGGGTCATCTGCTTTTGATTTTCCTTGAAGTAGACGGCACTATCATCGCTGGTCGTTACGACTTCGTTTATGCAGGAAAGGCATGGAGTTTTCAAGGCGGCTGGCTGCCGGAGTGGGAAAAGGAGAGCGCCGGCAAGGTGATGCTAACGGAGATCATGCGTTGGTGTATCGAGCATGGCCTGGGCGAGTATGATTTCCTCGGCGGAGAGGCCAGCTATAAAAACGAGTGGGGCAATGGCGAACGCCAGATAGTGGACATTCAGGCGGCGAATCCACGCTCCGTACGCGGAAGGCTCTTCGAGGCGCTGAAAAGACGCCTCAAGGGGCCACGCGCCCGTAAGAACGGCACAGCAGATCATCCAGAGCCGAGTTGAGCCGGTCGATGCGATAACGGGCCGCTCCTTCTTTGGAAGCCTCGGAAATACCCCACGAGCCGGATTCCCACTGCGCGAGCAATTGTTCCAGCCTATCGGCAATCTCTTCAGGACTGTTTTGGTCCGCAAAGTTGAGATCGCACTCTTTCACGACCTCATGAATCGTGCTTTCAGGCTCGGCGAGTGCCAGCACAGGTTTTTCGTAAGCAAGGTATTCGATGAGCTTTGTGGGCAAAAAGATACCGCCGCTTCCTGATGCATCCAAAACCAACAAAAGATCACTGTCGGCAATCATTTGCTGACATTCTTTGTAAGGCACAGAAGAAAGTAGTTCGACTACCTCAGCAATACCTAGACGGTTGGCGAGGTCTTGATAGAACATGGTGTCCTCTCCCACAAAAGTGGCCTTGAGCCTGCCCGCTAGAGGGGAACGGGCATTCAAAATAGCGATCCCTTCGAAAAGCTTGTCCGGTTCGCGCAAACCAGGAATAAAGGATCCTGCGTGCAACATATGCAGCGCGCGCAGGCCCACACCATTCGCTGGCGCAGGTTTGTCCACCAACGGTTCGTAACCATGCGGAATGACATGCACCTTGTGACGCGCCCAAGGGTACAAACGTAAAATATAATCCGCGAGCTTTCGGCTCACAATGACAATGGCATCCGCATCACGGAACACCTGGCGCTCCAATTGCTCGGCGAACCATTTCTGAAAGCCGTTCAGATGCGTGTAAACCCAAGGATCGCTGACATGTGCCACCCATGGCATGCCAGTGGCACGCTTGATGAAGCCCGCAGCCACATTACTCACATGCTTCGTGGCACGTGAATAGATGACCGCCGGCCCATGCTCCTCCATCCACCGTCTTCCTGCTGGAAATGCTGCGAATAGCCAGAACAAGAAAATCTCAGGCAGCAGGTGGTAGTGCAGCAACGTGATGACAAGCCTTCCCAGGCGCGGCCACTTCTGTCGGATTACCGCGTCGTAACTCGGCGTGCGGATGATCTCCATGTCCGCCGGAAGACCTTCGAGCATGCCGAAATCCAGCTTCATGTGCATGTGCTGAGTGGTTGTCGTGAGTACCGAAATCTGCCATCCACGACGTGCGAGATCAATAGCATTGAGACGCACCAAGGACGATTCGGGCCCAAGTGTAGGCGGAAAATTGTGTGAAACGAGAAGCATCCTGCCACGCTGGCACTGGCTAGAAAGCTGGGCCATGATGGGCGAGCTGGGATTGTTCATGGATGGTCTGTCAGATCGTGCTTCTGGCTGACATAAAGTACCTTTGCATTCAATACTTCGGACTCGACTGGTGCATTTAACGCTAAGTTTCCCGGGAGAACAAAATCCTTGAAAACAATCATGTCCGCAACGGGACAACAACGCAGTAACGAGCCCGCGCATGGAAGCATCCCCTACAGCAAGATATTGCTCTAACTGCATCTCGCGCAGATCGTTCGTCATGCCCAGCCGGCGCAGCAAAAAGGGGCTGCAGGGAGTCTCATTCAGCCCGCCAACGGTCGTCAGCGACGAACGGAAGCCGCACGAGCGCAAAATCTCCTCCGAGGCATCCGAGAAATCGCCCGGCGAACCATTGGGGTAGCAAAAATGTGTGCATGGAGTGCCCGTTTCCCTCTCGATGATGCGGCGGGACGTCTCGAGCTCGTGCCGGGTGACCTCCGGGGCCGCCCGGCCCAGGATCACATGCGAGTGGGTGTGCGAGCCAAACGAGACCAGCCCGCTGGCCGCCATCTCCCGCACCTGGCTCCAGTCCAGTGCACGGTAGATCGCAGGCACGTCATCGCGGTCAGCGCGGCCGAGGCGGTGCCCGGTTTCAGACTCCAGTTTCTCCACCGCGGCCAGGACCTCCGCTTGCGGCAGCAATTTGAGTGTTTCTTTGAAGGATACCAGATCACCGCGAGTGCGCCCGGCCTGCTGCATGGCGTAATCCACGCGGTCGACCCAGATCGGCTTTTTCTCATCCACAAACTCCGTTTCAAGGTAAATCGTCGCGGGCAGGCCGTGGCGCTTCAGCACCGGGTAGGCCAGGTGGTAGTTGGAGGCAAAACCGTCATCAAACGTCAGCACGGCCGGGTAGGACGGAAGCGGGCGGCCATTTTCGAGAAGGCCCGCCAGCTCATCGACCGAAAGGACGTCGTAGTGTGCTGCCAGGTGGGACATGAGCATCTGGAATCGCTCCACATGCAAATGCTTGTGCTGGCAGTTTTCCAAACCATCGTGCTCACGGTCGGTGAGCCCATGAAACATCAGCACCCGCAGTTTGCCACGATGGCGCTGCTTACCCCATCCGTTGCAGACGGATGAGACAGTGTCGTGGATGACATGACGGCAGGGCATTGTTCGGGTGGCTTTTTTCGCCTAGTCTTCAAGCATCCCCCTTGCCTTCGTCAAGGAAGCCTCGGCATTTTTTTTGTGTGACACATCAAGCTTTACAGCACGGCTTGTGCCTGCTGTTAGTCCGCCATGACGTTTCGTGAACTCCGGCACCGCATCGCCGCTGACCAGCACCGCTATGCCGCCGGCGCCGGGTGGAGGGACTTCATGCGCCAGTGGCTGAAGGAGAGCGGTTTTCGCTTCACCGTGCTGATGCGTTTGTGCGCCTTCCTTCGCTCACAGCCCCTCACACGCTACGGGGTATATCATTTCTTCCTCTGGCTGCATCGGCGCATGCAGGTGCGTTACGGCACCTACATCGAGTTTTCGACCCAGGTCGGCCCCGGACTCTACGTGGGCCATGCGAACTCCATCGTAATCAACACCCGCAGCGTCATCGGGGCGAATTGCACCCTCAGCCACGGCGTCACGCTCGGCCAGACACATGAGCGCAGCAAACATCCCGGCGTGCCGGTCATCGGCGATCGCGTGTACCTCGGCTGCGGGGCCAAAATCCTCGGCGGCATCCGCATCGGTCATGATGCGGTGGTGGCTCCAAACGCCGTCGTGACTCGTGACGTGCCTGAAAAGGCCGTCGTGGGAGGCGTTCCAGCCCGCGTGATCTCGGAAGAAGGCTCCCACGGTTATGTCTCCAATGTGGCCGCCCTTGCGTAGGCGGTTCTTCGGACGCATGGAGCCGCTGAAGGCACCCCCCGCCCCATGATCAAATCTCTGATTCTCAAGTCCCTGCGCCGCGTCGGCTTCACCCTGCTGGCAACCCCCCGCTACGAGCGCCTCCGCGAGCTCGAGCACTACAAACCCGCCGACACGCCCTTCGCGGACCATGTCCGTCGTGTCCTCCAAAAGCACCAGGCGGACTGTGTCTTCGACGTGGGGGCCAATGACGGTGCCTACGCCATCTGGCTGCGCCATGAGGCAGGCTTCGAAGGTCACATCGTCTCCTTCGAACCCATCCCCCGCCATGCCGCCGCCCTGGAACGTCTGGCAGCCGAAGACCCCAAATGGCACATCATGCCAGTGGCGCTCGGGCGTGAGGCAGGCACCGCGGACTTTCATGTGATGGCCAGTGATGTCTTCAGCTCCTTCCTGAAGCCTGACGCATCCCAGCCGGGGCAATACGCCGATTCCAACAAGGTGAGCGAAACGATTCCTGTGACTGTGCGCACCGTGGCGGACGTTTGGGCCGAACTCTCCCCGAAACTGCAAACCTCCCGCCTGTATCTCAAGATGGACACACAAGGTTTCGATCTCGAAGTCTTCGCCGGCGCGGCCTCAGCCCTCGGCAGCATCGTGGCACTGCAATCCGAGATGGCCTTTCACAAGATCTACGCCGGATGCGCAGGCTTTGAAGAAGCCCTCGCATGCTTCCAAGCCGCCGGATTCCGCCTTTCGATGCTTCATCCGATCAGCCTCGATGACCAGCTCGCCATGATCGAGGCCGATGGCGTCTTCGTGCGGGCTTGAAACAAGCCCATCAGCCGCGTCGCAAGGCACGCCGCACGACCTGGCGCATCTCCGGGTCCAGCACCAGCCATGGCAGCGAGATCAAAAACACGGCCACATAGCCGGCTCCATGGCCCGCCAGCACGGCGTAGTCCGGCTCCAGCCGCGGCAGCGCCCACACCATGAAGAGCGTTGGCAGCGCGGCTCCTTTGACGGCGGGCAAAAGCACATCGCGGAACAGATAAGCCACAGGGTTAAGGCTCGACACACGCGACACCAGCCACGGCATCACCACGGTGTACATCAGCAGCGTCTCCAGCGCCGCGCCCATCACCACGCCACGCAGCCCATACGCCATGCCGAGCGGCACTGAGAGCACGATCGAGGTCAGCCCGCCCGCCAGCACGATGCGCATCAGCCATTGTTGCTTGTTGATCGCGTAGAGCAGGCTGTGCGCCGGATACTGCATGAACCTGAACGCGTAAGGCAGCGCCAGGATCAGCAGCAGCTCATACGACTGCCCAAAGTCCGGCCCCAGCCAACGTTGAAAAAATGGACGGCCAAAACACACCACGCCCGCCATCGCCCAGGCGGAAAAACTGGCGGTCAGTGCCGTGACACGGCGGAACTGCAGCTCAAGAGACTCCGCCTTGCCCGCCCCATGGAGCTGGCTGAAGGCCGCCAGCACCTGGCCTCCGAACAACGAATTGATCACATCCTCCAGGATGGTGATCAACCGCATGCCCACCGAGTAAACGGGCACTTGGGACACGCCCGCGAGCCTGCTGACGAGGACCGGATTCACCAGCAAACGCAGGCTCTCGCCCACATTCACCATCAGGATCGAGCGTGAGTACACAAAAAGGTCGCGAGCCACGCGCTTGTGATCTTCGGCCGACAGCTTCTCAACCGGTGCGGTGGATCTCCGGCGGGCGCAGAGGATCTGCAAAAGCAGCTCCACACCATCACTCGCCGCATACGCCACCGCGGCACCGGCCAGACCATGGCCGCCGCTGAGTGCGCTGGTCATCAAAACAAGCTGCGTCAGTGTTTTGCCAATCGAACACAGCGCCAGCAAATCGTATCGCACCTGCGCCCGAAGCTGGACCAGCGGCATGCGGAAGAAGAAGCGAAACGCAGTCATCGCGCCGCACACCGCCAGCGGCACCATCACCTCGCTCGAAGGCAGTGATGAAGGCGCGATCCATGGCATCAAGGGCGTGAAGATCGCCGTCAGCACCACCATCACCGCTCCGATCCAGCGGAAAAACTTCGACGACACTTCGAGGATGGCCTGCTGCCGCGCCGCATCACCCGCTCCGAGCGCCGCCGCATACTGGCGGATGCTCGCAAACGACACGCCGAGGTCCAGCAGCAGGAAGTAGCCCAGCACATTCATGGCCAGCAGCCACACGCCGTAGCCTTCCGTCTGCAGCGAGCGCACCATCAGCGGTGTCAGATAAAACACCGCGCCGATCTTGGTCGCGTGATCGATGAGATTCGCCGTCGAGCCGCGGATCAGGTGCCTGGCGAGGCTCATGCCTTCGTTCCGTGAAAGTTCCAGCCCTGTGTGTTGAGGCGTTTGGTGTCAAAACGGTCCAGCAGCAGCAAAGGCACCTTCGTCACAAAGCCGAACAAAACCTTCGCCGCGAGCAGCAGCGGCACTTTGATCACTGTGGGCGCATCGCAAGTTTGCAGATACCGCGCCGTCCAGTGGAGCTGGAAGGCCAGCAGCGTGAAGTGCCCGCCCTGCGCCTCCTTTTTCACCACCTGAAGGCCCGCTTTCTCAAACAGCAGCGTGAGGCCGTAATGGGTGAAGTTGAAGTAGTTCCACGGCTCGTTGTGGATCGGCGAGGACTGCGGCGTGGTAAGAAACAGATGGCCGCCGGGCTTCAGCACACGCGCCATCTCCGAGCAGACCTTCTCCGGGTCCTGCACATGCTCCAGCACCTGCGTGGAGAGCACGATGTCATAGCTCGCGTCCTCAAATGGCAGCGCGGAGACATCTCCCGTGAAGTCCACGCCCTCACCGGCGCAGAAATCCAGCGTGTGCAGCACCGCGCCGGTGGCCAGGATCTCCCCGCGCAGCGTCTGCTCCGGCAGGCGGCCCGAACCGGCGTCGAGCACCTTCATGCCCTCGCCCATCCGCGGGATCGCCTCGCGGCGGATGAAGTCAAGGATCGGGTAGCGGTCCACTTGCAAGCGCTCATGCCAGCGGCGGGGAAGGAAAAGTCGTCCAAGAGAAATCATAGGAATGTTAAGGGCCCTCCGACGGGTTGCGGAGGAGGTTTTTCATTGCTTAAAATGACGTGTGCGGTGATGAAATAAGAACTAGTCACACCTCCCAAGATTCATGGATGAAGCAACACAAGACCGTTTGAAAAATGAGATGGAGTATCATGCGGAGGTCGCCCGTCGCGAACGGGAGGCGCTGCGCAAAATGGCACCCGGGCTGGTGAAACGGTACCTAACCTGCTCGCGATGGCGCACCTACTACCCGGAGTGCATCATCCACTTCCTCACCAGGAACAAGCCCGCCCACATCGGCGACTTCGGCTGCGGCAGCGGCGAGATGGCCTGCCTCCTCGGGCGACTCGGCTACCGCGTCACCGGCATCGATGTCTCGCCTGACCTGATCGAGGTCGCTCGTGAACGCGCCCGTATTGAGGGTGTCGAAGACCGTGTCAGCTTCGTCGTGGCCGACGCCGCCGCCGCTCCCATCACCGACGGAGCTTTCGACGCCGTCCTCGCCATGTCCGTAGTGCATCACATGCCGGCGCAGGATGCGTTGAACGCTCTCGAGCGTCTGCTGCGCCCCGGCGGCCGCATCGCCTTCCTCGAGCCTGTCGCCTACTCGAGGACCCTTCAACGGTTGCGGAACCTCACGCCTTTGAAAAAGGATGTGAGTCCCGATGAACGACAGCTTTCAGCAGATGAGATTTGCCTCATCGGCAAACGCTTCATCATCGAAGAGCAGCGTCACTTTCTGATGCTCGCACGCCTGCGCCGGTTGCTGCCGGACGCGTGCTTTCAACTGGGAGAGCGCATCCTCAGCACCATCGATCAGGCATTGTTGCTCGTTCCGGGGGTGTCTCATTTCGCAGGTGTGATTGCCATCCTCGCCCGCAAGCGGGACTGACTTCACGCGGCGCGTCCCCTCCGCGTCAGACGCCGTCCCAGTCGAATTGCGGGAAGTTCCACCACCTTGTGCAGCAGCACAGCGATGGCGTAGGTGCAGAGCAGGACCAGAACAAAACCCAGTGCAGGGTGCAGTTGCAGCCAGCCGGAGAGCCGCAGCTTCAACAGACCAGCCATCAGCGGATAGTGCAGAATATACACACCATACGACACATCCACTCGAAGAACCCTCTGGAGACCGTCAAGCAGGTCACGCAGACGCGGCCAGTAGGCCGCGCAGGCCACCAGGCCCGCCGCCCCAGCCGCGCAGGTGTATCGCGCCACCCACTTGTCATCATAACGGAACACAATCGCGGAGTAGCAAGCCGCGCTCGCCACGAACAGCAGCAGCCAGCGCTTGTTTTCGAACCTCCAAAGGCCGGCGGGGGCCTTGGCGAGCAAAATGCCCGCCACAAACTCACCCAGCGTTGACACAATGCCCAGCCGGTGTGCCTCCAGCCACCCGGCAGAGGCCGCCAGCCCCAGCCAGAAAATTACCGCAACCTTCCAAGGAGCACGCAGAAGCACCCAGGCTACCAGCGGGAAGATCACCGCGATCCGAGCCTCCGCCAACAACGTCCACACCGGAGGCACGAAGAACTCGTGATCGATCCTCATGTCCAGCATGGTGAGATGCAGCAGCCACTGCCTCCAGTTCATCTCCCCAGCCGCGAAAAACCCCGGGATGAACTCCGATTTCCGCTCCAGTCCTCCGGCGCCCATGATTCCCATGTAAATGAGCACTGTCATCAACAACGCGCACCAGTAGAGCGGATACAGCCGAAGCACCCGGCGGATGCCAAAACGGACATAACCTGCCCATGAGGGCACCTCGCGGGCCAGTGATCCTGCCAGCACGTAACCGCTCAGCACAAAAAACAACGTCACCGCCGCCTGCGAATCCAGCGGACCTCTCGAAAACCACCGGGGCACTATCACATCCATGATCGAAAGGTAGTGCTGAACGAACACAACCAATGCGGCTAGGAGCCTCAATGCATCCAGAGATTCCACTCGCGCCGGCTGTGGAACCGAGCTTTTCACATTTGTTTCCATGAGTCTTATTATTTGAGTCAGACTAAACCACCGGTCCGCCGGTGACGGGCAGGTTCACGCCGTTCACAAACGACGCGGCATCCGATGCCAGCCAGGCAATCGCGGCTGCGGAGTCCTCGGGCGTGGCCAGACGGCGGCACGGATTCTTCATCGCCTCCACTTCACGCACTCGTTGCGGCACGTGAGCGCTCAAAGCGGTCACCGTCATCGAGGGCGAGATCATGTTCACCGTGATGCCGAGAGGCGCGAGCTCCAGCGAAGCGGATCGAACCATGCCCCACAGGGCTTGTTTGGCCGCCACGTAGTGCGCGAGACCGGCCGGCGGCTGGCCAAAGAGATACGAAGTGCCGAGAAACACGCAGCGCCCATGCTTTCGAGCACCCATGACCGGAATCACCGTCTTCAGCAGCTCTTGCGATGCAGCCACCTGCACACGCCAGAAGGCCTCAAAGTCCGCTGGGTTTGAATCCTTCAACGCCACCGGCGTCAGCGAAGTCGTCGCGCCATGCACGAGCACATCGAGCTGGCCAAACTTCGCCGCCACGGCCTGCACGAGCTGCTCAGCGGCACCGGCTTGACCGAGATCCGCCTGAAAGGCACGTGCCTTGCCACCGGCATCGACGATCTGCTTCACCACGGCTTCCGCGCCTGCGGCATTCGAATGATAATGCACCGCGACGGGGCCATTCGCGGCCAAGGCGAGGGCGGTCGCGGCACCGATGCCACCGGAGGCTCCGGTCACGAGGGCCACGCGTTCACCATCCGGCCCGGCCGGAGCGTTCGCGGCGAGTTTGCGTCCAACTTTCACTTCGGCTTCACCTTGCATGACGTGTTCTCCTTTTGTGTTACTTGCAAAAAACTGCAGTTGCAGCAGGCCGGCGCTCGCAGACCACGAGCGCACCTGCACCTTCAATTCGATCTCATCGCCGACATAGACCGGCTTTAGCCAGCGGAGCTGGTGACCGGTCCACAGCGCGCCGGCGCCGGGCACCACCATGCCGATCATGCGCGAGAGATAGGCCACCTGGATGGCGCCATGCGCCACAGCCTGCGGAAAGCCATACGAGCGGGCCTCCGCCGAGTCCATGTGCAGCGGATTCACATCGCCGGAAAAGGCCGCGAAGCGCTTCACCACCTCCGCGTCGAGCACGAAGCGTTCGGTGAATTGCTGGCCGGCGTGGAAGTCCATGTTTTAAGCGGCCAGTTCCTCGACCATCAACGCGGCGATCTTGAAGGACACCATGTCCATCACCTGCTCCGCCGGGATCGAAATGCCAAATTCCTCCTCCACGGCCATCACCAGCCGCAGATGTGCGAGCGAGTCCCACTGCGGCGCGATGTCGGGAGCCGTGGCATCGGAGATCACGCCTTCTTCAAGGCCGAGAACTTGGGCAAAGACACGCTTCAATCGGGGCTGGATGGCATCACTCGTCATAGGAAAGGTCCAGATAGGCCGGGATGGCGAAGTTTTCGAGCGGTTCCAGCGCCTTCGTCCAAAATTGCCCGTCCTCGCCCTTCGGCTCGAAGCCATGACGAGCGTAAAGATCCTTCGTCTGCAGGTTGCGGTCCGATGGCACAAACTCGCCCATTAACACGCGACCACCGCGGGAGGCCGCCTGGCGTGCCAAAAGGCCCAGCAAGGCCGTTTCGAGGCCGCGACCGATCACGCGACAGCTCAACAGCAGGCTGTCCACACGCCAGACATCCCCTTCCGGCACGCCAATGACCACGCCGATGAGGCCGTTGTCCCCAAACTTGTCCGCCACACGCATCCACACGGCCACCGCACCCTCGCCCAACAATTGCTCAAGGTCCGCACGCGAGTGACGACGCGTCGTGAGGTTGAATTGATTCGTCTTCGCCAGCAGTTGCACCACGCGTTCCATCGTCTCCGCATTCACCGGGCCGGCCTGCACACGCATTTGCAAGGCGGCGAGATAGTCTTCCAAGCTGCCGCTGCTTTCCTGCAAGGCCTGCCGCTCCGCCTGCTGGCTCATCATCGCCGCACGTTTCGCATCATCTTGCGTGACGACAGCCGCGTCGAACCATTCGCTGTCTTCAATAGCGGCCGCGTAGCCTGCCACGGACTTTGGCAGCTCGATCACGGCCACCTCGGGCATCTGCTGGCGCACCCACTCACGCTCGGCGGGATTGTCATCGACGAAAACAAGCGCATCGGTGCCGATGTTGAGCGCTTTGGCGATGCGGCGCAGGCTGGTGGCCTTGTCTTCCCAATGAATCTCCATCGCGGAAAAGTCCGCCGGACGCAAAAGCATGTCCGGATGACGTTCGATGGCCTCGAGAGCTTCTTCGCGATTGTTTTTGCTCGCGATGGCGAGCAGCACACCACGGCTTCGCAGAGCCTTCGCGGCCTTTTGCAGGGCTTGATGCGCGTTGCCAGGAAAGGTGTCGCCCAGCTTGACGCCACCGAGTCCGGCCTCGCCGATCACACCGCCCCACATCGTGTTGTCGAGATCGAGCACGAGGCACTTCCGCGGCGGCACACGCAGCGCACGGATGGCCCGCGCGAGCGATGCGCCGAGCACGGCAAAGCCTTCACCGGAAAACGGCATGCGGGCCAGGAAGCTCATGCGCTCGTCATGCCAGCGCTTCGCACCGCACAGCGCCACGACCGCCGGCAGATCAAACAACCGCGCATCCGGCACCGTCTCGATCGCCACGGCCGTTTCGCCATTCAAAATCGTGGCAAAGGCCGCCAGTGATCCCGCGCCAAACAAACCGGGCGCACCTTCCACACCCGGCAGACGCGGCGTGGCATAGGCTGACCAGAGCAACGAGGCCGCGGAATGCCGGCGCAAGGCCTGCGCCACCTGCTGCGCCCGTTTGACGAGCGACTGACGCAGCGCGTCACGCTCCGTGGCAAAGCTTTGAAGCTCGCCACCAGCCCAGTCTTCGAGACGGGCGAGCACAAAGACGACATCCGGCTTGAAGCTGTAAAACTCACTGCTTGCATCGAGCACCTGCTGCTCGATCTGGCCGTAAGGTCCGCACCAGATCGTGAACCGCAGGCCACGTCTCGCGCCTTCCACGAGCAGGAAGGACTTCACCACCTCGACCGTGCAGGAGGCCAGCAAGGCCACGCGAACCTCCGGCAGCTCGGCGAGCGCAGGCTCGAGCTTCCGCGCCAGCGCCGAGTAGGCGGACTGGCTGCCATCGAAGCCTTCAAACAAGGCGCTGAGTGAGGGAGGAAGCATGGAAACGATGAAATCAGAGATGCGTGGGACCTTCGCCATCGCCACGCAAAAAGTGCGCTTTGTCAACGCGTGCCGCGTAAGGCTCGCCCACGGCCGCGGCGAGCTTTGGCGAGGC
>Ga0075163_10005799_pt1 | contig 16398 bp, 12 predicted proteins | sample JI1023141ADNA_FD_71478 | JGI IMG/M metagenome (GOLD analysis project Ga0075163, IMG submission 71478) | Wastewater effluent complex algal communities from Wisconsin, to seasonally profile nutrient transformation and Carbon sequestration -... | ecosystem: Engineered > WWTP > Effluent > Algae...
GCCTCGGTCGGCCAGGGCGGCACGATCGAGATGTCGGTCACCCTGAACCTCCCGGCGCTGGCGAACACCCAGCCGGTCTCGCTGTCGATCACCCAGGGTGCCGGCACGGTCCCCGCGCAGGTCACCGTCGGCGCGGATCAGACCACCGCGACGTTCAACTTCACGCACGTCTCGGGCGACACCGTGACGGTCCACGCCGCCTACCTCGGCTCGACCGCCGATGCCGAGATCACGCTGTCGACCGGCGCGAACCACCTCGTGATCAACGAGATCGACTACGACAACGCGATCAACCCCGACGCGGCCGAGTTCATCGAGATCTTCAACCCGTCGAGCCAGACCGTGCAGCTCGCAAACCTCCAGGTGCTGCTGATCAACGGCAGCAACAACACGGTCTACAAGACCATCGCCCTTGCGGATGCGGGTGCGTCGCTGGCCCCCAATGGCTACCTCGTGATCGCGGGCGCGAACATCACCACGCCGAGCGGCACGCTGATGCTCAACCCGGGCTTCAACACCGACGCGATCCAGAACGGCGCACCGGACGCGGTCGTGCTGATCGACAACGTGTCGCACACCTTGATCGATGCGGTCTCGTACGAAGGCGGGATGACCGCGGTCGACCTCCCCGGCTTCACCGCGGCGGTCGATCTCGCCGATATCGGCGTGGGTGATCTCACCCCGTTCGCCAACGCGGTGTGTCGTACGCCGAACGGCACGGACACCGACGCGGCGGCCGACTGGGGGCTGTGCGCGCCGAGCGCCGGCGACGACAACCCCTAAGCGCCCCCCGCAGCGCGGTGGTATACCCGCGCCATCTTCAACTGTTTGCCGGAGCTCCCATGACGTTCTCGCTCGATAAACAAGGCATCACCGTCGCTGAAGTTCACCGCAACGCGTCTCCCGCGTTCCTCTACGAGGCCGCCCTCAAGTACGAGAAGGGCTCGACGATCTCGTCGACCGGCGCGCTGATCGCGTACTCCGGCAAGAAGACCGGCCGCAGCCCGACGGACAAGCGCGTTGTCGAGGAGCCCGAGACCCGCGATGACGTGTGGTGGGGCAACGTCAACATCAAGCTCGACAACCAGAGCTTCCTGATCAACCGCGAGCGCGCGATCGACTTCTTGAACACCAAGGAGCGGCTGTACGTGATCGACGCCTTCGCCGGCTGGGATCCGAAGTACCGCCTCAAGATCCGCGTGATCGCCACCCGCGCGTACCACGCGCTGTTCATGCACAACATGCTGATCCGCCCGACGGAGAGCGAGCTGGCGAGCTTCGGCGAGCCCGACTACGTGATCTACAACGCGGGCGGCTTCCCGGCGAACAAGCACACCGCGGGCATGACCTCGTCGACGTCGATCGATCTGTCGTTCGGCAAGCGCGAGTTCGTGATCCTCGGCTCCGAGTACGCCGGCGAGATGAAGAAGGGTGTGTTCACGATCATGAACTACCTGATGCCGAAGCAGGGCGTGCTGTCGATGCACTGCTCCGCGACGATGGCGCGCGATGGGAGCGATACGTCGATCCTGTTCGGCCTGTCGGGCACCGGGAAGACCACGCTGTCGGCCGATCCGAAGCGCCTGCTGATCGGCGACGACGAGCACTGCTGGAGCGATCAGGGCACCTTCAACATCGAGGGTGGCTGCTACGCGAAGGTGATCAAGCTGTCGAAGGAGCAGGAGCCAGACATCTGGAACTCGCTGTCGTTCGGCGCCGTGCTCGAGAACGTGTCGTACGACCAGACGTCGCGCGTCGTCGACTACGACAACATCTCGTTCACCGAGAACACCCGCGGTAGCTACGTCCTCGATTCGATCCCGAACGCGAAGCTCCCCGCGATCGGTGGGCACCCGAAGAACGTCATCTTCCTCACCGCCGACGCGTTCGGCGTGTTGCCGCCGGTCAGCAAGCTGACCCCGGGCCAGGCGATGTTCCACTACATCTCCGGCTACACGGCGAAGGTCGCGGGCACCGAGGTCGGCGTGAAGGATCCCGAGCCGACGTTCTCGCCGTGCTTCGGCGGGCCGTTCCTGGTCTGGCACCCCACCAAGTACGCCGAGCTGCTCGCCGAGAAGCTGAAGAAGCACGGCGCGCAGACCTGGCTGGTCAACACCGGCTGGTCGGGCGGCGCGTACGGCGTCGGCTCGCGCATCAAGCTCAAGTACACGCGCGCGATCATCGACGCGATCCACTCGGGCGCGCTGCAGAACGTGCCCACCGTCGAGGATCCGATCTTCGGCTTCGCCGTGCCGCAGTCCTGCCCCGACGTGCCGGCCGAGATCCTGATCCCGCGCAACACGTGGTCGGACAAGGCGGCGTACGACGAGAAGGCGAAGAAGGTCGCGCAGCTGTTCCGTGACAACTTCAAGAAGTACGAAGCGGGTGCGTCGGCCGAAGTGAAGGCCGGCGGTCCCAAGCTCTAGCCGAGCTCCACCCGCAGGCGGTGCACCGGTTCGTCCGTGTGCACGTCGCGGATCTCGATCACGCTCCCATCGCGGAGTGGGGCCGACTCGAAGGCCGCGCCGCGCAGGCGGTTGCCGTCGACCAGGGCGATCGCCCACTCGTTGTTGACGTGGAAGATCCAGCGCGGCGGGCGCCAGAACACCGAGAAGGTGTTGCGACCGCCGATCTCCGCAGCGATCGCGAGGTTGGCGTCTGCGCCCCGGCCGATCACGAAGTGGGCGTCGGGCACCACCTCGATCCGGTCGTCGCTGCCATAGCCCGTCACGGTGATCCCAGCGCACGTGTACCAGTGGCGCAGCCAGCACCGCGGAGCCACGTCGTTCGCGGGATCGCACGCCACGCGGGGAGCATCGCGCACTGGCAAGTCGAGTGTTCGGAACAACGCGATCTCCCGGCGGGCCTGCCGGCAACTGCGGCTTCCACTGCAAACCACGCCTCGAACTCACACGGATCATGAGGGTTTTGCGGTGAACGATCACGGGGCCGCCGGCACGGGCCGTGCTGGATGGCTGTCCCATGAACGCGAAGCTGCTCGGCCTGTCGTTTGGTGCGCTGTTGGCCACAGCCTGCACCGACGTGGAAGCCCCGGTCGATGGGGACGGTCTCTGCGAACCGGGCAAGTGCGACGGCTTGCCGTTCCTCAAGCAGCTCGAGGGTCGCCAGGACCCGATCGCGCTCTACCTCCGCCAGCTCGGCGAGGCGGGCGTGATCGATACGCACGGCGTCTATCACGCGAAGAAGGGCAAGACCGTCGAGCCCAAGGACGATCCGCTGTTCTATTCGAAGGTGCTGACCGGCGTCTCGAAGGTGCAGGGCTGCGACGTCAGCTCGCTGATCAACTACGCGCTGTCGGACGACCTGATCTCCGGCGACGTCGGCAACGTGTTCCCGCGGCTGGTCTCGACGCTGTGCTCGGGCGATGCCGAGAAGTCGACCAACGCGTTCGTCGCGACGCTCGGCGTCCCGTCCGATGACGGCGACATCGGGCTCGACGATCTCGAGATGTTCGCGTGGGACCCGGTCGCCGCGAAGTACTCGTTCTACGCGACCTCGCCCGACGGCGACGGCAACCTCCAGCTCGAGGTCAACCCCGCGCGCTGCAAGGAATGCCACGAGACGCCGCGCGACGTCGACTCGGTCGGTATGCCGCGGCTGCCGATCATGAACGAGCTGACCAAGGCGTGGACGCACTGGAACGCGGGCGCGAGCGGCGTGTCGGAGAGCTTCCTGGTGCCGTCGTCGCTCGACAACAAGCCGAACTGGACCAAGTACGGCATCCAGAAGGTCGGCGCGGCGTCGCGCCTCGAGAAGGTCATCCGCGACGCGAACGCGCTCAAGGTCGCGCCGGCTCGCGCGAAGCAGCTGTTCCGGCCCGCGAAGATCGACGAGGCGATGGGCCTGGTCCGGCCGATCTTCTGCGACGAGCAGGTCAACTACGTCTCCGAGCTGCAGACCGGCGAGATCTCGATCGACGCGGTGGTCGCGGGCGGAATCAAGAGCGCGTATCGCGGCATCCAGTCGACCTGGAACCTCCCCTGGTTCAACAACGACATCATGAAGCTGACGATCGCGCCGGGCGACACCCAGGTGTTCATGGTGCCGGTGCGCGGCGTCGCCGACCTGACGTTCGAGCAGCAGCTGCAGGGCGTGCTGTCGCCGATGCACATCCTCGCGGTGCGCTCGCTCGACTGGAAGCGGCCGGCGCTCAGCGAGTTCCGCTGCAACCTGTGGCGCAACGCGCGCGAGGCCTTCAAGACCAACCCGCCCGCGCTGACCGGGCGGAACCGCGACGCCGTCAAGGTCCTCTACGAGGAGATCATGAAGCTCGGCGGCATGAGCACGCGCGGCATCCCGAACGGCAAGTTCGTGGTGATGGACCTCGCCAGCGAATCGACCATCAAGAAGCTCAAGGAACAGATCGCCGGCGGCTCGGTGTCGACGACGTGCCGCGAGGGCGCCGCCAACATCTGCGAGACCGACGCGGCCGGCTTCGGGGCCCTGCTGCAGGCCTATATCGACTTCGGCGAGTCGGCGCCGCGCGCGCAGCTCCTCGAGGAGCGCGATCGCCGCGTCTGCAACGTGGTCAACGGCGTCAACCCGGCCGAGACCCAGAAGGACTTCGGCCCGGGCATCCGCATCCCGAACCATCCGAGCTTCTTCAACCTCAAGGCCGGCGCGACCAGCGGAAACAACACCGTCCCGGCCGGTTGCGACACCAACCCGCCGCGTCCCGAGCTCGCGAAGAACTTCTAGCGTCGTCGGCGAGGACGCTCGATAGCCACACGGGACTCGCATCCGGGCCTGCGATCGTGGCAGGCTGGATCCCAGGGATGCGCTGCTACGGGACCGTCGAGGAGTACCTCGCCAATTCCACCGAGTCGTATTTCATCGACCGGGAGTTCTGCGCGTTTCACGCCGGCCCGCTGTTCGGCATCGTGGCGTGGGGCCGGCCCGCGAACACCGCGGCGCAGCGCCTGGTCCACGCGCGCGGCGCCGAGCTCGTCGATCCCGGGCCGCACTTCGTGGTGATCGATTACCGGCTCGTCGAGGTCGTCGATGTCGAGGCGTTCAAGTGCCTCGCGGAGTGGGTGAGCACGCACCGCGAGACGCTGACGCGCAACACCGCGAAGGTCGCGCTGATCCAGCCCAACGAGCCGTTCGCCGCGGCCACCGTCGCCGGCTTCTACAACGTGGTGAAGTCGCCGTACCCGTCCCAGCTGTGCACCACGATCGACGAGGCCGAGGCGTGGCTGGGCGTGCCCACCATCGCGCCGGTCACCGAGGTCTGCGAGGCCTCGTCGGCGGGACACTCCACCACCACCGCGCTGGTCGCCGTCCTCGAGCGCACGCCCGGGCTCGCCGTCGACGAAGCGGCGAAGGCCTTGGGATTGACCGGGCGCACGCTGCAGCGCCGGCTGCAGGCCGAGGCCACCACGTTCCTCGCCGAGTCGCGCAAGGCGACCGTGCGCAAGGCCAAGCACCTGCTGTCCACCACCGACGACAAGGTCGCCGATATCGCACGCGCCGTCGGCTGCGCCACCGCGCAGCACTTCACCGAGCTGTTCCGCACCGAGACCGGCGTGCCGCCCGCGCAGTGGCGTGCGAGCGCGCGGACCAAGCCCGGAACCTAGGGCACGACGAACCGGAGCTCGGCGCGCCGGCTCTTGGTGTTGGGCTTCGCGGCGGTCGTGATGCGCGCACCGTCGATGCCGCGCTCGACGAGGTACTTCTTGACCGCCAGCGCGCGTCCGATCGCGAGCTGCGTGTTGCGCGCCTCTTCGCCATCGCTCGACGAGTAGCCGACGACCTCGACGCGCGCGTGCGGCTGCCTCGCCAGCTGGCGATAGGCCTCCTCGAGCACGTAGACGCCGGCCGTCTCGATCCACGCCGCCTCGGGCGAGAACCTGACCTCGAGGGGCAGGGCTTGCGGCAGCACGGGCCGTGCGAGCGCGGGCGGAACGGTGACCGGTGGCGGTGGCGGTGGCGCGTCGGGCGAGACCGGTGGTGGTGGCGCTGGCGTCTCGGGCGCGAGCACCGCGCCGGTCGGCAACGGTGGGCGCGGGCGGGGCGACACCGCGCGCGGCGGTTCGATCGGCTCGACGACCGACGCGACGGGCTGGGGCTGGGCGTCGGCGCCGTGCTGACTGCTCCACCACACGAAGATCGCGACCGCCGCGACCGCGGCTGCCAGCCCACCGGCGAGCCAGGGGAACCGCGACGCGCGACGCTCGACGACGACGGGTGGGATCGGCTCGACGACGGGTGTCGGTTCGACGGCGGGAGGGACGGGAGGCTTGACCTCGGTCGCCTCGACGAGCGCCAGCGCGTCCGCCACCTTCACCATCGCGCTGGGCGTGCGGCCGCGGCGGAGCTCCTCCCCTCCGACATCGGACACGACCTCGAGAGGTCTGGCCGGCTGGTCGAGCGTCGGGATCTTGATCGCGACACTCGACTCCGTGCGCGGCGGGATCGCGAGCTTCTTGCCGATGCCCGCGAGCGTGCGGGTCCGCGGGGCCTCGGTCGACACCACGTCGGGGGTGACCAGCCCGGCGGCGGCGGCGTCAGCGTCGGCGAACGGCCGCACCTGGTCGGCGCAGCGCGCGATCCACGCGGTCAGCGGCGCCGGCACCGAGCCCGGGTAGCCGGCCAGCATGGTGGCGGCGAGCGTCCCGACGGCCTCGAGATCGAGGCGCGCGGTGGGGCGGTGGGGGCCCCGCGTGACCCCGAGATCCATCAGGCGCAGCAGGCCGGTGGCGTCGATCATCACGGTGGTCGGCGAGATCCCGCCATGCGCGAGCCCGGCGGCGTGGATGCGCGCGAGCACCGACAGCAGCTCGACCATCAGCGCGCCGACCTGCAGCGGATCGAACGGACCGATCACCAGGCGATCGCCGATCGAGACGCCCTCGACCAGCTCGGTCACGATCACCAGCTGGTCGGCGTGCTCGAGCACCTCGCGCGGCCGGCACAGGTTCGGGTGGTCGATCGCGTTCGCGATCGCGATCGCGCGCCGCATCGCGCCGAGATCGTGGTCACTCGCGGGCACCAGCTCGATCGCGACGTGGCGCCGGCCGTCGCGAGCGTGGATCAGATTCTGCCGCAGCACCCGGATCGGCTTGAACCGGTTGGCGATCAGTCCCGTCCCCTCGTGACGTGTCTCGAGCAACAGCGTCCAGGATACCGCAGCTGCTCGCGCCGATCTGGCGCTCCAGCGCCATCTAGATCAGTACGCGAACGAAAGCGACTGGAGCAGCTCGGCAGGCGCGTGGTCATCGACGATCTGGAGCGAGACCTTGCCCGCCTTGTGCGGCGCCTTCGAGAGGTCGAACTCGACCATCTTGTCGTGGATGGTCGGGCCGACCTGGACGACGCGCTCGTCGAGCACGAGCTTGGAGGTGGTATCGACCACGCGCAGGCGCAGCGTCTTGGCCTCCTTCGAGTCGTTGAGCTTGACCTTGACCTTGCCGTTCGCGTCGGCGATCACGCCGCCGCCGCTGACGTACATCGCGCCGCTGGTGAAGTCGACGATCAGGAAGATCACGCCGGGCACCACGAAGGCGAGCAGCCACAAGCAGTCGAGCACCAGGGTGGTGCCGGAGATCGTCCCGCCGTGGTTTCCACGGCGCTCGGGATGAAGGATGTAGCCGCAGCCGAGCTGGCTGGACGAGACCCCGAGGAGGGTCGTGAACGCGACGGAGCGAAGGAGCGGGCTCTTCATGACTCCCTTCGTATCAGCAAGACCGGGGCCGGTGAGGGTTGCCTGGCAGTCACATGCTGTCGCGCACTTCGACATGCACGCCCCGAGCGCCACGGCACATCGAGAACACGCGCGCGGTTAGAACTCGAAGTCGAAGCCGGCGAACCACGTGTTGTCGCCGACCGACAGCTTCTTGTCGCTGCCGAACCCGTTGACCACGGCGGTCATCAGCTCGGCGTAGAACCCGGCGTGGTAGATGCCGCTGTTCCTCATCGAGCGGGCGGCGTCGCGGTCGATGCGCTCCGCGCGGATCGACAACCCGAGCGTGCCCTGAAGCCCGAGCGTCCCGCCGTACGCCTTGTTGCCCTCGCAGTCACTGTCCATCGTGCCATCGGTGCAGATCTTCGACAGCGAGCCGCTCGGGCCCTTCATCCACCACACGTAGTAGGCGAGGCCGCCGCGCAGATACGGCACCACCGGGATGCCCCACAGGTCGTCGAGCTGGGTCGCGCGATAGCTCGCGGTCAGCGCGAACGGGATCATCCGGAACTTGTTGCTGCTCGCCCGGGTGCGGAGGCGAGTCAGATCATCGGCCGTGGTGTCGTCGCGGTACGCGAACGCGGTCTTCTGCATGTAGCCGAGCGTGCCGCCGACGGCGAACTGCCCGGAGCCCGACCACAGCACGCGCTCGACATCGAGCATCGGCAGGATCTGATAGACGTGCTTGTCGTGCGCCTCGAAGGTGCCGTCGGCGTCGTCGTCGGTGTAGAAGTTGCCGAACATCGCGGCGTACGGACCGAGGCCGGTGGTCGCGTTGGCGCCGAGCTGCTTGTCGATCGCGGGGGTGTACGGGCCGAGCTTGATCCCGACGTGCCACTTGACGTGGTCCTCGTAGATGCCGGCGCCGCTCTCGGTGGTGTTGGCGGGGTCTTCCCAGTACGGCGTGAAGTCGTCGGCGCGCGCGACCTGCGGCATCGCGAACAGCCCGCCGAGGAGCGCGAGCCCCGCGAGCTTCTTGCGGCGGCGGAGCACCCAGACGAGGCCGAGCGGAAGCAGCAGCCCGGGGAGCGCGTCGCCACCGCCGGTGGAGCAGAAGCCGCCCTCGACCTTGCCGCCGCGATCGTGGATGTCTTCCCAGAAGTCGGTGACCGGCTGCGGGACGACCGTGCTGGTGAAGAACGTCCCGGTCGAGTTGCCGTATCGATCGATCGCGATGAAGGCGACCCGGTACTCCGCGCCGTTGGTCAGGCCGCTGATCTTCATGCTCGTCGCCGTACCCAGCTCCTGGGTGCCGCAGATGAATCCGCTCTCGAGGGTGCGGAACTCGAGCGGCGGTTCGGGCACCGGGGTCATACCGGTGATCTCCGTCGGAGTCAGCGCCGCTTCGAGCGGCATGTCGCAGACCGAGCCGGTGGTCGAAAACAGGGGCGCGGCACCGGAGCTGATCGCGGCGCCATCGGCATCCATGCAGAACGCTTGATACGCGTAGAGGTCACTCGCGTTGGACGTCGGGATGTCCCAGGTGATCTCGATCGAGTTCTCTCCACCGGACGCGCGGATGTTGTCGGGCAGTGGCGGTGGCTTGGTATCGAAGCCGTTCACGTCATTCGGGAACAGGTCGAGGTGCAGCGGCGCAGCGGAGAAGAACTCGGGCGACGAATCCTGGTTGGCGTCAGCAGCGAGCCAGACCAGCGCGTTGCTCTCGGCTTCGCGGCAGGCCTCCTGCGATTGCGCGTCGGTCGCGTTGATGATGTCGAACAGCGGGACGCGGCGCGTGTCCACCCGTTGCTGGAGCGCGTCGAGATCGGAGAACGCGAGGTCCGGGAGCTTGCGGCACTGCAGGGGACGCAGCTCGTCGTTGTCGCACTCCGTCCCGACGAAGATGTCGGCGGGCGCCGCCGTGTTGGTCGTGCCGTTGAGCTGAAACTCGTAGACCAAGTCGGTCTTCGTCGCTCCCGCGCGGCTGCAAACGCACGACGCGAGGTTGAGACGCTGACGCATGGTCTCCGGATCCGGTGGCTCGACCTCGTCGCCATTGCTGTCGATGATGTAGAGATGCGGCCACGTCAGCATCGCACCGTTGGGGAGCGGCTCCCCGCTCTCCGTGACGGCGAAGGCCCTACCGCTGGCGAGACTCACGAGCCCGAAGGCAATCAACGAACGAAGCATGGGCGGCGTCATGTTTTGCAAGGGCAGGGCCGTCGAGGACCTGAGTGTCCTCGTCGACAACCGTCGATATCACGCGGGGATACGTGCATCAACAATCCGGCCGGTCGCCTGCGACGCCGCGCACGGATGCCATTCTGGCAAGCCCGTGCGATCAGCGGGCCTTCTTGGCCTTCGCGACCTCTCTCAGGGTCTGTTTGATCTGGGCGGCCAGCGCCTCGGCCTTGGCCACGACGGCGGCGTCCCGGCGCCCGCCCCACTCGGCGCCGTAGTACAGCTCGATCAGCTCGGCGACCGGCGTCGCGACGGCGTGGGTGCCGAGCGAGCCGGCGAGCTCGCGGGGGGTAGTCCCGGCGCTGCGGGCGAATCCGGCCTTGGTGAGCTGCTTGGCCACGCCGTCGTAGATCTCGGCCACCGAGGTGCGCTTGCGATTCGATCTCGCCACCCTCAGCTCGGGAGGCAGCTTCGCCCGGAGGCGGCGGCGCCGGCGTACGAGGAGGGCGATCAACCCGAGCCCCAGCGGGGTGCTGATCGGCCAGTACTCGATCGAGAGATCCTTGAGCCAGATCACGCCGTCCTTGACGAAGATCGCGGCGGTCTTGAGCGCGCGGCCGACCGACTTGAACAGCGATAGCTGCGAGACCAGGTCGTACTCGATCACCCACTTGGTCCACTGGAAGCGCAGGGTGTCGAGGAACCGCGACATCTTCGCGCGCCAGCCGGTGTCGCCGCGGCCGAGCAGATCGTCGGAGTTGCCGGGCGGGGTTGGGTCGAAGGTCACCCAGACGCCGTCGCCGCGGACGCCCGGGAAGAACACCTCGTCCCACGAGTGCGCGTCGCCCGCGCGCACCGCGATGTAGCTCTGGTACTCGTTCCACTCGCCGCCGAGGAACCCGTTGACCTGGCGGACCGGGATGTTGACGGCGCGCGCGAGGATCGCGAACGCCGACGCGAAGTACTCGCAGTGACCCTTCTTGCGCTCGAACAGGAAGAAGTCGACCTGCTCCTGGTCGGAGTCCTCGAGCTCGAGCGTGTAGGTCAGGTTGGCCGCGAGCCACTGCTTGATCGCGATCGCCTTGTCGTACGCCGTCGGCGCGTCCTTGGTGATCTGCTTCGCGAGCTCGCGCGTGCGCTGCGTGATCTCGGCCGGGAGCTGGAGATAGACCCGGAAGTTTTCGGGGAGCGCGGCGGTCGCACCGCGCAGCTCCGCCGGGCTGGGCGATCGCAGATCGGAGTACACGGTGTAGTGCAGCGTGGTGCCGTGATCGAGGCGCACCTCGTCGTTCTTCTCGAGCACGTTGCGCCGGCGCAGCGCGTGCGCGTACTCGATGATCCGCGGGTTCGACGCGCCGAACAGCACGTTGGAGTCGAGCGGCTCGAGCCAGATCTCCTGCTTGACGGTGCTGGCGGCGAGGCGCTCGATCTCGACCACCGGGAGCTGCGGACCGCTCCACAACAGCACGCGGCGATCGCGGGTCGGGGCGACGGTCGTGCGACCCGGCTCGAGCGTCTGGTTGGTCGTCGGGGCCTTGTCGCTGCGCGACCACTGACCGTTCTGGTAGAGGTCGAACGCGACGCCGCGCCAGTGCAGCTCGGGAGCCTCGCGCGCGCCGTAGCGGGTATCGATCTCGACGCGCATCACCACGGTCGAGTCCTTCTTGATCACGCCGTGCCCGCCGAGCTTGACGCCGTCGGCGAACCCCGCGAGCGTCAGCCCGCCGCGGCTCTTGAGGAAGAAGCCGATGCCGACGCGAGGCAGCGCGAGGAACACGACCGCCGCACCGACGAACACGCCGAACGACAGCAGGCCGGTGCCGAGGAAGAACCGGCCCCCGACGATGCGGCGAGAGTCGAGGATCCGGCGGACCTCGACGCGCTCGCTCGCGCGATCCGCCGCGTGCTTGACCAGCAGGTTGTCCTCCATCTCGCGGCGGAGATGGAACAGCGTCAGCGCCCAGGTGATGGTGATGACAAAGCCGAAGAAGAACAGGCCGTAGGTCAGATCCGGGTTGAGGACCGAGCCGGCGACCAGCATCAGGAACGACAGCAGATAGATCTGTTGCCAGTCGCGCGCGGCCCTGCGGTTGAACGCCTTGACGATGGTCAGCCAGATCAAGAACTCGGCGCCGACGTACAAGAAGTCGAGCGTGACGATCGCGGCGAGCAGGCAGTACGCGAACACGAAGATCGACAGCACCGTCCACACCCAGCCCCAGCGCTCGAGCTTGATCCGCGGCGCTTCCCACCACCACGAGATCAGGAACGCGACGATGCCGCCGTAGCTGATCGCCGGCGACAGCTGGCCACCGCCGATCAGCGCGAAGTAGCAGAACATGACGACGAGGTACGTCGACACCTTGTGGGCGACGGCGAACCTCATGGGGCGGTCACCCGTGCGCGTGCGCGACGACGGTTCGCGCTCATACGTCCATCACCGTCGTCGCCGACGGGCGATTGCTCGACGCCACGGCCTTGGCCGTCACCAGCACGCTCTCGACCCGCGCGGGGATCGGCGCGAACTCGTCGTCCTCCGCCGCGTACGGCAGCAGCGCGAGCGCGCGCAACAGCTTGGCCTCGTGCATCCGGCCCACGCCCGCGGCCACGTGCAACCCGCGCGCGCACAGCTCGACCGTCCAGCCGACCTCGAGGTAGCTCGTCGCCAGGCTCGCGGCGACGCTGATCGCCCGCTCGACGCCGGTGACCTGGGTCTCGAGCTCCGGCGTCAGCGCGCTGTCGGTGACCGCTTCGCGGACGTGCTTCGGCAGCGCGTTGTCGACGCCGATCACCACGCGGCGCGCGAGCTCGTCCTCGTACTCGCGCACGAGCAACCGGCCGGTGCGTGCCGATGAGCGCCAGTGGACGTCGCGGCGATCGTCACCGACGCGGCGCTCGCGAAGCCCGAAGAACTCGCCGCGGCGACCGAGCCGATTCGCGGTCGCGTCGCCGCTGCTCGTCGATTTCGGGGCGGGGCGAGGCACGGTGACGCGCGCCGGATAGACCAGCACCTCGAGCGGGGCCTCGATGTCGCGCGACTTGCGAAACAGCGCGAACGGGAACTTGGTGGCGAGCCGGTAGCCCGACAGCTCGTAGAGGCCGCGCTTGCCGAAGGTGTGGCGATAGCTCGTGCGCTGCGACTTCGCCGCGGGGATCTTGAGGAAGTAACAGCGCTTGTCGAGCGGCGTGCCGTTCATCAGATCCTCGACCTCGATCGAGAACGACGCGCGGTTCGGCTTCTCGTTCTCGATCACCACCTCCATCAGGAATGGCTCGTTCGCGTAGACCCGGCTCGGCGGGCGGCGATCGACCGACAGCTTCTTGAGGGTGCTCTCCGAGAGGATGCCGCTGGCGATGATGAAGCTGAGCAACCAGCCGAGCAGCAGGTACAACAGATTGTTGCCGGTGTTGATGGCGGCGAAGCCGACGCCGACCGACAGCAACACGATGACGCGTCCCTCGCGCGTGAACCGCAGCCGCCGCGGCGGGCGCAGCCTCCGCCGGAGACGAGCCCAGAAACCCATCAGACGTTGACCTGGGCGTTGACCTGAACGTGAACTCGAACGCCACCTTGGTCGTCGTCCCTGACCTCCGCGGTTTCACCGTCGAGCGTGCTGAAGAAGCTCTCGCCCACCGCGTTGTCCCAGCAGTCACCCTTCCGGCTCATGCTGCAGAGGATGGGCGACGCATTTCCAACTCCCTGGCCCGCCCGACGAAGAAGCTGACTCGAAGGGAGAGGGCTCAGGGTCATAGGTCAACGTCGACGTTTCAGTTCACGTTCACGTTCAGGTCAACGTTCACGTCGGGACGGCGACTCGATTCACGATCTCGGAGATCACGCGCTCGGCATCGACGCGTGCGCGACCGAGCGAATCGTGGACCTGGGTCAGCGTGATGCGGTGTGCGAGGCACGGCACCGCGAGGCTCTTGATGTCGTCGGGCACCACGAAGTCGCGGCCGGCGGCGAGCGCGGCGGCCTGGGCGGCGCGGTGCCACGCGAGCGCCCCACGGGTGGACACGCCGATCGAGATCGCGGCGTGACGGCGCGATTCCTCGACGATGTTCATCGCGTAGTCGGTGAGGGCGTCATCGACCCGGATCGTCTCGACGCCGTCCTGCAGGACGCGGACGGTGTTGAGATCGATGACCGGCGACAGCTTCGCGACGGGGTCACCGCCGGTGCGATCGCGGAGCAGCTCGCGCTCCACGGCCTTCGCCGGGTAGCCGATCGAGATCCGCAGGAGGAAGCGGTCCATCTGCGACTCGGGCAGCGGGTAGGTGCCGTAGTGCTCGGCGGGGTTCTGGGTGGCGATCACCATGAACGGCGACTCGAGCGCGTGCGTGGTGTCGTCGACCGAGACGTGGCCCTCGCTCATCGCCTCGAGCAGCGCCGACTGGGTGCGCGGCGTGGTCCGGTTGATCTCGTCGGCGAGAATGAAGTGCCCGAAGATTGGCCCGCGCTTGAGCTCGAACACCTTGCCGCTCTGGTCGTAGATCGAGACGCCGACGATGTCGGACGGCAGCAGATCGGAGGTGAACTGGATGCGGCGGAACGTGCCGCCGAGCGAGGCGGCGAGGGCGCGCGCGAGCGTGGTCTTGCCGACACCCGGGATGTCCTCGATCAGCAGGTGACCGCGCGCGAGCAGCGCAACGACGGCGGCCCGGATCGCCTCCGGCTTGCCCTTGACGACCGTCGCGACGGCGTCCTCGAGCTTGCGCACCGCTCCGATATCGGTCGACGAGAACGGAGCGGGCGCCACCACGAGGAACGAGTATAGCCGCAATTCCGCGAAGGCTGCCGAAACGACGACGGGGACCCCGCGTGGGATCCCCGTGAATACCCGAGAGCTAGCTCCAGCTAGTCGCTGCGCAGGCTCATCAGGAGCCGGAGCACGTACCAGAACAGCGTGACCACCGTCGAGAACAGCATCATGGCGGCGGCCACGTACATGGTGGGCGGGAAGTCCCGCATGATCGTGCTGGTCTCGTAGAGGATGTAGCCGGCCATCAGCAGGATCATGAAGCCGGCGAACAGCCCGCCGAGCGAGAAGCCGAAGATCATCGCGGCGAGGATGATGCCGATCGCGGCGAACGAGGCGATCGCCAGCGCGCCGCGCATGAACGAGAAGTCCTTCTTCGAGATGAAGACGGTGGCCGTCAGCCCGACGAAGATCGCGAGGGTGATGACGATCGACTGCGTCAGGATCTCGGCCGCGGCGCCGTTGAGCACCGGCACCATGTGACCGGCGCGGATGCTCGCCACCTGGTGGGCGTCGTAGTGGCTGAACTTCAGCATCAGGATCCAGAACAGCGGCTGGAACATGAACGCGTACGCGCCGATGCCGAGGGCGAGCCCGCCGTACTGGATGCCGCGCGAGGTGTTGTGCTGGACCATCCAGTTCGCGACGAACAGGGCGCCCATCATCAGCAGCATCATGCCGAGCATTCCGAACATGCTGCCGCCGAACATCGTGGCGAACTTCCAGCTCGCCTCGGGGGCGAACTTCATCATGCCGCCGCAGATGCCCGCGAACGCGAGCAGCGCGACGCCGAGGTGCGCGTAGGTCTTGCGGAGGAACGTGACGCGGTCACTGACTCCGAGAGTCGCGACGGCGCCCTCGATCGGACGACGATTCTGAGCTTGTGCGAATGCCATGATGTCTCCTAGTTACCGCGTGCTGGTGGGTCGTTTGTAGCACGACCTACCTGTGCGCAACACCGCAGCGATGGGCTCGTCCCCGGCGTACCACCGCGCGATCCGCCCATTCGACCGGGGTGCCAAGGCTCGATTCCGACAGCGAGTCGCGCTCGACCTTCACTGGATGGACCAGGAGCGGGGTGACGTCGTCGCCCCACGGCACCACCCAGGCGTCGCGCCCGGTCCGGAGCTCGCGGCGCTCGACCTCGAGCGGAGCACCGATCTTGTTGGAGACCTGGATCGCGAGCTCGCCGGCCTCGCCCCGCGACTCGATCCTCGACTCCTCGACGAGCACGTGCTGCGCGCGGACGTCGTAGCGGACGTACCGGCGCGCCGCCCAGCGCGGTCCCGTCGCCGCGAGGTCGCACGCGATCGCCCACCAGCCGGGCACGCCCTCGTGGGTCACCGCGATCCGCCACAGCACCTCGGGATAGCTCCACGTCAGCAGGGGCACCCCACGGATCTTGAGCTTGTCGACGTGAAACGCGAACAGCGACAACCGGCCGCCTGCGTGGACGAGCCCGGCGGGCAGCGGGACCTTGGAGGGATCGAACGTGCCGGCGAGCTCGATCGTGACGCGCTCGGTGCCGGTGAACAGGTAGTCGTTCACCGGATCAACCACAGCAGCGCGATCGAGACGGCGAGGGTGGGGATCGTGAGCAGCACGCCGACCCGGATGAACATCGCCACGCTCACCGCGACGCCGTGCTTGCGCAGCAGATCGTACCAGAGCAGCGACGCGAGCGAGCCGATCGGCAGCAGCCGCGGGCCGAGGTCCCCGCCGATCAGCGCCGCGAAGGCGTGGCTGTCGCCGCCGCCGATCCGGTCGAGCGCGATCGCGTTGAGCACCGACATCGGGTGGTTGTTGAGCAGGGCC
>Ga0075163_10005801_pt1 | contig 16392 bp, 11 predicted proteins | sample JI1023141ADNA_FD_71478 | JGI IMG/M metagenome (GOLD analysis project Ga0075163, IMG submission 71478) | Wastewater effluent complex algal communities from Wisconsin, to seasonally profile nutrient transformation and Carbon sequestration -... | ecosystem: Engineered > WWTP > Effluent > Algae...
TCGACCTACAATGGACAATGCGCTGGTCCGAGCTGCCGCTTGCGGCTTTTCTCAGCTCGGTCACCGCTGCCACGCAAGTAGCTGCAAGCGAAGGAACGCTGTTTCTTGTTCCCGCCAGAAAGGACAGCCGACATGAGCCTGTCGACCCTGCTGCTGGAGCTGATTCCCCTGTGCGAGTCACTCGACGACAACTGGGAGAAAGTGGTGGCGCTGCTCGATGCCCACCAGGATCTCGCGGAGTACGAAGTGGCACGCTTCTACGTAAGCCGGTTCACCGTTCGTACGCTCGCTCAGCTTGTCAAGAGCGAGGATCCCCGCAAGCGAGTCCAAGCCGCACACTTCACACGATTGACCTGCACACAGCGCCAGGCCGGGCAATTTCTGCGAGTGCTAATCAAAGATCCGAGTAGCCGCGTCCGTAGCGCAGCCCACCGCGCCATGCGCTCGCTGCGACTCGATGACGTTGCGCTACCCGATAGCCGATTTCGCAGTCCCCGGCACAACCGAACTCTGGTCTTGGGAGGCTGGAATCCGAGCGGATGGTCCTACGGGCTATTTGGCAACATGTACACGATTCGGCAAAACCGGAAACAGAACCGGAAACCCAAGCCGACTCTGACCGAACTGGGTGTCCCAAAGCTGGAGACTCGGAGGGATGTGCTGCATTGGCTCAAAATTGCGTCGCTACGTGACTTGCGCAAACTGCTGCGGGCCGGCAGTGGCGCTGGCAGTCCCTACGTCTCGTTCACCATTCCGAAGTCGAGCGGTGAGCCCCGAACCATTACCGCGCCACGACTGCCTCTGCGGCGGATCCAGCGGCAAATTCTGGATGAACTGCTCGGCAAACTACCGACTCACGCGGCAGCACACGGTTTTGTGAAGAAGCGCTCGGTGCTGACGAACGCAAAGCCGCACCAAGGAGCCCAACTCATCGTCAAGCTCGACCTCAAGGACTTCTTCCCAACCATCTCGTACCATCGGGTACGCGGTCTGTTCTGTGGTTACGGATTCACGGCAGAAGTCGCGGATGTGCTCGCTGGACTCACGACGCACAGACTGGTTCTTGGCGATGGTTATGTGGTGTGGCCGGGAGTGCTACCGCAAGGCGCACCCACCTCACCAACGCTCGCCAACTTGATCTGCAATCGATTGGACTCACGCCTGAGCGGCCTGGCCAAGCGGCTGGGAGCTCGGTACACGCGCTACGCAGATGATCTGACGTTCTCGTTTGCCAAAGAGTTGGACCACAAGCACGACCTCGGCCGTTTCCTGTGGTGGGTGAACCAAGTCTGTCAGCAGGAGGGCTTTGCCGAAAACGCCGCCAAGCGCAAGATTCTTCGTCGCTCTGCTCAGCAGCGGGTCACCGGCATCGTCGTCAACAGCGGACTTGCGGTTCCACGGACCATGAGACGAACCTTCCGCGCCATCTTGCACAACTGTCGGACGTATGGACTCGCCAGTCAGACCAGAGGTCGCAAAGACTTCCGGGCGTACTTACTTGGCTACGCGTCCTATATCCGAATGGTGCAGCCGCAACTCGGTGCCCAGGTGCTGGCGGAGGTACGCAAGCTGCTCACGCATGCTGACCCAGCGTCGACTTGACATCGCTTCTGTCGCGCCCCTATGGTCGGGCCTTTCTGCACACGCAGGAGGAACCCGATGCGACGCGGATTGTTCCGACCCATGCTTCTGTTCGGCCTCTTGGCAATTGGCATTGTGTCTGGCTGTGAACAGCCCGCCGAGCCAGCTCCAAGTTCAGACCGCTTTGATTCCGCAAGCGTGCTGCCGCTCAATCAAATTTCGCTCTTCGGTACCCACAACTCCTACTGGGCCCTGCGGCAAGGCGGTGATCCATATGCCGAGGGACCGGGAGAGCCGCTGCTGGAGCAGATTCTGAGTGAAGGCGTGCGCCATCTGGAACTCGATCTCCACAAGGATCCGAAGCCCCATGCGTTTTCGGTGCATCACGCGATTCCCGGAGACACACTTTGCTCGACGCTGGATGAATGTTTGGGATTGCTGCGGACGGTTCAACGAGCGCTGCCATCACATCATCCCTTGGTGGTGATGCTGGAGTTCAAGAATCTCTCGAGCCCGCTGTTCGACGATGAGCACACCATCGCTGACCTGGATCGCGTCCTCACCGAGGGGCTTGGTGCAGCGCTCTATCGTCCTGCAGACTTTCTGCGGCGCTGTCCTTCCCAAACAACCCTCGCCGGTTGTGTCAAACAGGCTGGATGGCCAACGGTGGCCGAACTACGCGGTCGTGTTCTGTTCGTGGTGATGGGCTACTGGCATATGTTCGGCGGACAAAACGACATCGACTGGGCCAACTACGTGACCAGCAGCGACATCGCGGAGCGAGCCGGCTTTCCGCTCGCCAACCAGCCTGACTGGAATCAGTGGCCCGTCGAGACTCAGCTGAGCGTATCCGAAGACCGGCATGCCAGAGCCATCAAGCAGTCCTTGTTCCTCGATGCTTGGGATCCGAACTCTCCCCACATCCGTTCGTTTTTGTCACAGGACAAAATCATCCGCCTCGCTGAGGACTCAGAGCAAGACGTTCAGCGAAACAAGCTGCTTGGCGGACAGCTCGTGGTAACGAACTTTCCGTGGGCACTTCGACCTCCGGATCGAACACAGCAAACGGTACGGACGCTGGATGCGAGTCCGTCCAATTTCGGTCCGACCGAGCTAGGCCAGAGACTCGAACTTCATGGTGCGGAAGGGGATGGCCAGTCCGTGTTTGCCTCGACTCACGTGAGTGACAGCATCTCTGTATGGGAAAGCACCGTCACCACCGGCATTGATCCGGGTCTGAGCGGCTGTCTACTCATGGCTGAAGACCCCACTCAGACCGAAGGAGCCTCGGTGGCGGTGTGCACCTCGGTGATGTCGAATCTACTTGGACAGCAAGCCGCCCGCACCAAGCTGGACGTCATCGCCTGCTCAACTGGGCCGAGTAGCTGCACGACCAGCTCATACTTCTCGGGTGATGGGACAATGGGCGGACCCGGAGCCATCTTGTCCATGCAAGTCAACTTGGGAGCCACTGAGAGCTGCGTCACGATTCGTTCAGCGCGACTGAGTCGTCCCGACCTAAGTCCAATCTGGACGACATTGGGGACACAGCGCTGCGTTCGAGGCGTTCTCAGCCATCAGGGGGTGGCTCGACGCACCAGCAGCAAACGACCAGACGCGGCCCATTTCTTTCGCACCACCCACAACGGTCAGCCCGTCCGCGGTCCGTACTTTCGAGATGTCATGGTGGGTCAAATCCAGGACATCTCACGAGTCATCGATACCTCGTACTAGGCATCGTTCGCGAGGCAGCTTTCGTTAGGCATCGACAGTGGGTGCTTGGGGCCGTTCCCGACGCAGCAATGCCAGTTCCTTAACCGACAGCTCTCCACTCAGGAGCAGCACCATCAGGTAGACGATTCCCGCCAACGCGGCGCACAGGATGGTGCCGACTTTGCTACCGAGCAGTCCGACACTCCCAGCCACTGGCCAGAACCGGCCCAACAGCATCACGATGCCCAAGGCCAACCCAGTACGCAGCAGCGTCAAAATCGGCAGAGACGATTGCAAGGTCTGCCACAGGTAGACAAGACCCATGAGTAGTCCGCCACCCATTCCAACCAGCAGGCCCAATGCCGCAGCCCGCAGCGGCTGTTCCCCAAGCTGTAGCGCATGCGAAATGCTCAGGTACACCGAAAGCGCAGTCAGGCCAAGCGTCACCAAGCCAAGTACCGCTGTCTGCACCGTCCGTCCAAGTGAGTTCGTGATGGTGCCGACGATGCTAAACAGTGAAAAACAGACGTACGAGCCGAGTAATATCGCCAGCGCCGAGCCCCCCACCATGTACTCAGGGGGAAACAGCAACCGCAGCGTCGCTTGAGGACGAACACCCAGCGCCGCCACCAGCCCGAGCATGGCGATCAACGAATATCGCAGCGTTGCGGAAATGTAGCGCTGGGTGCGTGCTCGGTCGGCCTGCACCGCTGGAGCAGAGAGCAGCGGGAAGACGATAAACGTCACCGCCACAATCAACTGGTAGGGCAGCCGAGCCACGGTCTGGGCCGCGCCGTAGACACCGACCACTGCATCGACGGTACGTTTGATCTCGGCAGAGGAAACGCCGCCAAGCGCCTCGGTATACAGCCGCTTGAGCCACCAGCCATCCACGAACATGAGCGCATTGAGTCCCAATAGGTACAAGGCAAGCCAGGTGCCAAAACCAAGCATTGTCCTGACCGAAATCGACTCGCCATCCACCGGTTTGGGAAGTCCGACGAGTAACACAGACAGCACCAGGATGACCGCAGCAGCGATGACCCAGCCACCAAATGCGGCCAGGGTGCTGTGCATCAGCGTTGCGAACAGCAGCACGAGCCCGGTACGCAACGTCGCAAAAGTGATGTCGAGCCCGGCTTGTTTGTGAAACTGCCTGGCTCCGTTGGCCGCACCCACGAAAACCGCATAGAAGCTGTAGCCAAGGATGATCAGCGAACCGAGCTGTAGCTGCGGAACCAGCTCCGTATCATGCTCGAAGTTTGCGATCACCGGAGCCAGAAGGAAAAACAGCGCCGATGCTCCACCGCCGATGAGGAGGTTCATCCGCAATGCCGTCCGCTTGGCATGCTCGACGGCCGAAGTCCCCCGAGCGGCAAAGTACGCCACGGCCTGAATCGTCGCGGTGATCATCACGTTGTTCACCGTGGAGAGCCACGATGACACGAGCGTCCACACTCCATAGAGCGCGGAGTCACCAAGCGCACGTGGCAGTAGCAACTGAAGCAGCAGCGCTGCGACCAAAAACCACAGCTTGGCCAACGGGATGAACAGCGCTCCACGACGTGCCGACTGCCCAAGGTCATCATCGGCGTGGGCAGAAGAAGAAGTCTCAACAGGTGGGAGCTGAGAGGATGAAGGCGGAATGCGATCGCTCATGGGTTCCGAAAGTTAGGTCTAGTGCGTGGCGGCAAGCAGCTTACTCGCCTAGCATGCTGGCCGGTGCATCGACGTAGTAGTGCAGTTCGACAGCACGCTTTTCACCGGGAGCGAGGCGCAGTTTGTAGCTGACAATGCCGTCAGCGGCACGTAACTCATAGCCAGGTGTCGCCTTGGTATCCAGCGACACTTTGACATCCTCGAGTTCCGATACCGGGATGTGCTCTTGAAGCTCGATCTCTTCGCTGTTCGGTAGATAGCTCTCGATCTCGAAGCGATAGCCATATCGATGACGACGACTGGTGCCGAGAATGCCGCGGTCTCGCGAAATTTCTTCAAGCACCTTGCGCTTCACTTTGACGCGATCGACAAGCCCAAAGCTCAGCTCGAAGCGCTCTCCAGCGGCCACTCTCGACAGGTCATAGCGAGCGGAAAACTGACCTTTGCGAAAGACATCGATCGGACCAGCGAGCAACGGGTAGCCCGCCGTATTCACGAGATCAGCGACCCGAAACACAAACGGCTGTAGCTTCGGAATCGTGCGATAGGTCACGGAGCCGCGCAGATCAGCACGAGCGATGCGAATCCGTACAGGCGTACCATCGCCAACAATGTCGGCAGTCGCCGGTGCCACGAACTGAACCGACAAGCCCTGCTCAATGAGTTGCGGGCCCCCCGCTGGCTTTCCAGAGGTGGGCGAGGTACTCGCGGTGGAAACCCCGTTGGCTGACTCTTGGTGAACGTGCTCCTCGACTCGACTCACCAGCAGGCGCTTGGGTGGGGTCCGCTCTGTGGCCGTGATACGCAACGGGACCAGTTCGGGCGGGGTCGCATTTTGGCGAGGCACCGCCGTGGAGACAATGATCTGGGCGTCGCGCCAGTCCTCACCCGTGCGCTGGCTAAGGGTTGCGTAGCTCGTCAGCTCTACTCCGCCCCGGTCCCCGAGTCGAGCCTCGTGCTCCGTCGAAAATCCAGCCCCTCCAACCAGATAAGTCAGCTCAACCTGCGCCTTGCGTTCACCGCCACCCGTGGGACAGGCCACCAAAACCTCAGCGGAAAGCTGACGCCGACCCGCCGCCGCCTGGAGCCGCTGCCGCTTGCTGCTTAACTCTTCGCGATGCTGCCGTAACTCCCGACTTTTTTTCTCAAGCTGCGAAATGGCTGCCGCGTGGTCGAGCCGAAGCTTGAGTGGCGCGTCCACGGCCGCAGACCACGCCTTGGGAAGCTGTGTCGGAGTCGCAGGATTGCCGGGTGGCTCCACCAGTTCGCGACCCAGCAGCGCCAGCGCGACATCTTCATACCGAGTGGCTACCGCTTCGACCGCACGATCACGACTGCGCTGGTCAGCAATGAGCTGTAGCTCAACATCGATGCGCCGGATCTCCTCATCGAGATCCTCGGACTGCTTGGCAAAGGCGGTGCTGAGCACTTCGACCTCTGTTCGCACGCCGAGGATCTGTGCCCCGGCGAGATCGACGTGGGCCCGCACCGATTGGGCATCGGTCGCTGGAGGAATTCCCACAAATCGAGTCAACACCTTGTCCCCGCAGTCGATCTGAGCCAGTCGAGTCACTTGGGCGCGGTCAGGATAAACCACTACTTTGCTGATCCGTTCAGCCAGTGCCACGCTCGGTAGCGACAGACCCGTCCCAAGAAGCGCCGTCGCGAGTGAACCAATCAAAGTCCGCGTCGTCCTCATGTGGCAAGCCTCCTAGTACTGCGCCTGGCCCAGCTTGTAGCCCTTGGGTCGCCGGAGCGTGTAGACAAACTTCGTGACCAGCTTGGCCCCTGGTGCGATCTGCGGACGCCACTCCATCGTGCCGGTTTTTTCGTCAAAGTTCGCCGGAGGCTCGCTTCGTACGAGCTTGATCTCGACGTTTTTGTCGCCAATCAGCGGAACCTGGTCATAGATCCGCGTGGAAAGCGGCACGCGGTACGGATTCACGATCTCAGTCGTAACGACGTACTCACTGACCTCGTCTTTGCTAAAGACGCCCTTTTCGACCGTGGTGACCTGAACATTTCTCGCCGGACGGACGGCGCGATCGAGTCCAAGGGGCAAAGAAATCACCTCACCAGGAGCCATCAATTTGAGCTGCGCAACTCCGGCTGGATCCGCCCCAACAAAGAGTTGTGCCTCACCTGCGGGCATCGGCTCAGTGCCTTGGTTCTTGATATCAGCCACCAAAAACGCCTCTGGTGCCAGGGCGGGCAGGATCTTTCGACTGACCTCAACCGGAAAGCTGCGCGAGAGCAGCGCGACTCTTCGGACACCGTGTCCACTCTTGACCGTGTCGGGTGCGAGCGATGGAAACACCATGTCATATCCGCCGGAAGCCGACGCAAGCAATGCCGTGCTCTGGGGAGGTGGCCGGTAGCCCGGTGGAGGGGCTAGTCCAAATCCAATCACCTCGACCGGACGACGCATCTCCCCAGAAGACACCGCCGCGCTGGTAGGAGCGAAACGTCGAGCCGAGGACTTGACCATCATCTCCATCTGCATGCCTTGGGGAGCCGGGGCACCCGGAGGCGGTGGCGGAGGCGGTGGCGGCTCTGGTTTTTCTTCGGCTAACTCTTCGGGGGCATCGACTGCATCAGCCACGCCATCTCGGTCGCGCTCCGCTTTCTTATAGTCTTTGGCCACGGCAGCCGATTCATCGGCCATTTGATCGTCCCGCTGGTTCATATCGAGCGAGACGGTGTTGCCAGTGGGGCCACGCGCCGGAAGTCCAAGTCGCGTTAGGAAGCGACGCTGAAGCTGCTCACTGGGATCGACATCGATGGTCGGTAAAAGCGGGGGAACCCGAGGGGCCGGTGGAACGTATTCCCGTTGCGGCTGTGGCGTCGGAATGAACCGCTCTCGTTCTCCGAGCTTCCAAGTCAGCAGCTTGGGTAAGCGGGTGGCTGTGGCAGGAATCGCCGTTGACAACGTCAGCTTGGCGTCAGTCCAGTCCTCGCCGCTCTCTTGGCTGACGAGTCCGGCCAGAGAAACAGCCACACGATTTTGGCTGGGCTGAAGCTGCAAATCATAGGTAGGACGCCAGCGCGCCCCACTCACCATGTAGCCGAGATCGATGACCGCGTGCCCAGAGCCGGTCAAGGTCGCGATCACTCGGTAACCGCCTCGTCTTAGCAGCCCGCCGAGCTTGTGCCCCTTGTCGACCACTGTGCGTCGCTTGAGCTGGAGGACGCGCTGCCGCTCCTCCAAATCACGTGATTTTTGATGGAGCCGCTCGTAGAGCTGACGGGTCCAGGCAAACACCGCACCCCAGCCCGAAGGGTTAAGCTTGGCGGGCGGCAGCTGACCTGGCGCAGCACCCTGACCGAGCCCATTGGCCGATGGCAGCAATCGTCCGATCAGCCGAAGCTGGGCCGAATAGGCGTTCTGTTCAGCCTGAAACGAAGCGAGTTGATCATCGATGGATTCCAGTTCGGCGAGAAGCTTCTCGGCCTCTTGGGTCGGCAGCTTGACCTCACTGGCTTCCACGTAGCCAATCTCAACCCGCTGAACCGCTACTTCGTCGCCTCGTGCGGCATCTACCTCGACCCGAATGCTGCTTGGGTCAACCCCTGACGGCAAGATCGGCAGCTCGACGCGAGTGCCGGTGGCCCCGCCCTTTAGCGGCACCTTGGCGGTGCGGGTGACTCGAGCGCGGTCGCTATACACCGTGACAGCAGACACCGGAGCGTCGATGGCCAGTGATGGGCTCGACTGAAGAAGTACGCCAGCCCCCAGTACGAACAGTGACGGATTCAAAAAGCTTGGCATCAATCGACCTCGCTAGTGGCGAACTTGAACTACAGGCTGACGGCGGCCTCTTTGCCTCGACCTAACAAGAAATACGCCGGAACCCCAAGGAGCACGAGACCCACGCCATACAGTGACGACCGTGGGTCGCCTTGGACAATGTAGACCACGAAACACAGCGCAACCGCGATAAACAGGATGGTCGACACAGGATAAGCCAACGCACGATACGGACGTTCGGCCTGAGGAAGCTGTCGGCGCAGCACAATCACGCAGGCTGCGGTGGCGGCATTAAAGAGCAGCGAGGCAAAGGTTGTGTAGGTCAGGAGGTCGTCGTACTTCCCGGTCATCGTCAGCACCGCCGACCACAGCCCGAGCATGATCAATGCCCAGCCCGGCGCTTTGTTCCGGTTCAGCTGGCCAGCCTGGCGGAAAAACAACCCATCTCCGGCCATCGCAAACAGCACGCGGGCACCACCCAGGATCATTCCGTTTATACAGCCGAACGTAGAAACCAGGATCGCGGCGGCAATGAGCTGTCCACCAAGGGTTCCTAGCAAGCTGCGCGCAGCCTCGGCGGCAATCCGGTTTTCAGGAACCACCGCCATCTGATCGAGAGGGAATAGGTACAGATAGCCCGCTGCCGCTAGTACATAGGTCAGAGTCGTCAGAAGCGTCCCACCGATAATCGCCTTGGGTAGGTTTCGCGCCGGGTCGCGGACCTCTGCGGCAGCAAAGGTCACGGTGTTCCATGCGTCGTAGCAGAACAGGGCCTTCGAAGCAGCCACCCCAAGCGCCGCCAAGAAGCCGGCCTGCACCGCACCCGGTACATTCGGCACCGTCGTACTCCACACCGGGAGGTAGTGTGTCGTGCTCCCTTTTCCCAAGATCAGAATCAGCGCGAGCAGACCCCATAGTCCCAGCAGCTTGAGTCCCGTAAAGAGGTTTTGAACCGCAGCTCCAGCAACCACGCCTCGGGTGTTCACGTACGTCAGTACCGCAATGACAATCAGTGCTACGCCCTGCGCAGAGGACAGTCCAACCGGCCCATGGCTGCCCTGATAGAACGTGAGCCACATTCGTTCTTCGCCAACCCAAGGTAGAAAGATGCCAAGGTATTTGGCGAAGGCGATGGCGACGGCGGCAATGAAGCCAGATTGGATGACCATAAACAGCGTCCAGCCGTACAGAAAGCCCGGGAGCCGGCCAAAGGCCCGACGGAGGTAGACATACTGGCCCCCTGCTTCAGGCATCATGGCGGCGAGTTCGGCGTAGCTGAACGCACCCAGCAGAGTGAATACCCCGGCGAGCGCCCACAGCCCCAGATAGATTCCAGGGGCGGAGATGTTCTTGGCCATGAGCGAGGGGGCAATAAAGATCCCCGACCCAATCATGCTGCCAACGAGAAGTGCTGCGGCATCGACGGCCCCTAGCTTGCGTTCGAGCTGTGACGAAGACATGTTCGCCGTGGGTAACATGGGGTAGGTATCGTCTCAACTTTTTGCTCGTCGCACTTCCTGACTTGGATGCGATACCCTTCACGCTCATGGGCGATGCTGTTCCCAGTAGCGAACCACTACTTCGGCTTTCCAAGATCACCAAGGTCTATCGACGAGGAGATCTGGAAGTCCCGGCGTTGCGCGGTCTTGATTTGACGATAGAGCGTGGCGAGTTCGTCGCCGTCATGGGGCCGAGCGGTTCTGGCAAGTCGACGCTGATGAACCTGATTGGCTGTCTCGACCGGCCGACCTCGGGATCGTACTTTTTGCAGGGGCGTGATGTATCGCGGCTCGACCGCGATGCGCTGGCCGGGGTCAGGCTGCGGACGTTGGGCTTTGTATTTCAGGGCTTTAACTTGCTTGCTCGAACCACGGCGCTCGAAAACGTCGAACTGCCACTTCTATATGCAGGTATGAAGTCGGCCGAGCGAGCGCAGCGGGCACGCGAGGCCCTGAATCGCGTGGGGCTCGCCGAGCGCGCTGGACACACCACCAATCAGTTGTCGGGCGGTCAACAGCAGCGGGTTGCGATTGCCCGAGCGCTGGTGACCAGACCATCGCTGTTGCTCGCCGATGAACCCACTGGAAACCTCGACTCAAGAACGTCGATCGAGGTAATGGCTCTGCTGCAAGAGCTAAATGCCGAGGGACTGACCGTCCTGCTCGTGACGCACGAACCCGACATTGCAGCGTTTGCCGGCCGATTGCTGCTTGTCAAAGATGGTCGACTGCGTACCGATGAAAAACGCTCGCCACTATCGGCCAAGCAAGCGCTCTCCGATTGGCGCGACACGGAGACAACTTCCCCATGATGTTTCTGATGGCTCTCCGATTGGCCCTGCGAAGCCTGCTCCGCAACCGGATGCGCTCCGCACTCACCGCGCTCGGCGTGATCATCGGCGTGGCCGCGCTATTGGTCACGGTGGTGCTGGGCGAAGGTACACGGAAGATGGTCGCGGCGCAGATCGCCACCATGGGTTCAGCGATCCTAATGATCGTTCCGGGGGCCTCCGCACAAGGTGGTTTCATGGGCGGAACCGGCAGTGGCAGACCTCTCCAACGCGATGACGTCGAAGCCATTTTGCAGGCGCGAGCGGTTCGTTATGCCGTACCGGTCGATCGCACAGTGGCCCAGGTGGTGAGCAGCAACCTCAACTGGCAAACCCCGATCATCGGCACCACCACCGACTACTCTGCGCTCCGCGACTGGCCCGTTGCCCGAGGACGTTTCTTTAACTCGGCTGAAAACGATACGGCGGCGAAGGTCTGTGTCCTGGGTCAAACGGTGGCCCAAAACCTATTTGGAGACTCAGATCCCGTCGGTCAGCAGGTTCGTGTCAAGCAGATGCCATGCGAAATCATTGGGCTACTCGCAACCAAAGGTCAGTCCGCCATGGGCAACGATCAAGACGACATCCTGATCATGCCATCGCTGACGCTGCGAACGCGGGTGCTCAACCAAAACCGTCAGTTTGTCAGCACCATCATGGTATCGGCGACAAATGAAGACGATCTGGCGGCCGCCGAGTCCGAGGTGGTATCCATCCTACGCCAGCGTCACAAGCTCACCGACGACCAAGAAAACGACTTCACGGTGCGCAACCTGGCCGAGCTGGTGCAGACACAACAGAAAATCGTCGAGACACAGACCGGTATGCTGCGCAACGTCGCCGCCGTCTCACTGCTCGTTGGCGGCATCGGCATCATGAACATCATGCTGGTGTCCGTCACCGAACGCACCCGCGAGATCGGGATTCGACTTGCCATAGGTGCCCGAGAGAACGACATCCTGCTGCAGTTTCTCGTCGAGGCCGTTGTTCTATCGGTGATGGGAGGCCTGCTCGGAACTGGGCTCGGTGCCCTTGCCGCTACCTTGTTTTCCAAGCTGGGTGGTGGGATGCCAGTCGACTTCTCGGCGTTCTGGATGATGCTTGGCTTCGGCGTGTCGGTGGCAATTGGTGTGCTGTTCGGATTCTACCCAGCCCGCAAAGCGGCGCGGCTCGATCCAATCGACGCTCTCCGCTACGAGTAAGTGGGCCGTGAAGGCTACCGTCGAGCGCTACAATTCGGCGGTGTTCGCCAGGCCCAGCGAGGTCGCACAGCTTGAAACGGCGTCCGTCACGGCATCGTGAACGGTAGTGGACAGTGGTGATGGCACCACCTCATCGCTGCCTGCGGACGCGGCGATGGCTTCTGCCGCCGCAATGTACATTTTCGAATCGATCCGCCCTGCCCGCACCGCCAGTGCACCACGGAAAATACCGGGGAATGCGAGCGCGTTGTTGATCGCCGCACCGTCCGCCGCATAGGCCGCTCCGGCATCCCGAGCTACATCAGGATCAATCTCGGGATATGGATTGGACAGCGCGAAGATCACTTGCCCACGACGCACTTGCTCCGGCTTGATGAGTCCGACTTTGCCGGTGGTGCAGACGACGATATCGGCACGCTGCAACAAGGTATCCAGCTCGGTCGAATGAGCACCAGCGGCAACCAGAGGGGCCACGGCTGCCGGGTTGCGATCGGTAACCATCACTTCGCCCACACCGTACGCGAGTGCCAGTTTCGCGATGGCGGAGCCTGCGGCACCGAGGCCCACTTGACCCATCTTCGAACGCTTCAGTTCGATCCCAGTGAGCCGACAGACGTTGATGATGGCGGCCAGGGTAACCACTGCGGTGCCATGTTGGTCGTCGTGCATCACCGGCTTGCGAAGGCGACGCTTGAGCTCTTCTTCAATGCGAAAGCACTCGGGGATGCGAATGTCTTCCAGATGGATGCCACCGAAGCTGCGCGAGACGCGAACCACGGTCTGGACAAACTCCTCCACATCCTTGGTGTCGACGAGGATCGGCGTTGCCGATAGACCCGCGAACCGATCGTAGAGTACCGCCTTCCCCTCCATCACCGGCAGGCTTGCCACCGGCCCAATATCACCCAGCCCAAGGACACGGGTACCATTGGTAAAGATACCGACCGAATTACCTAACCCGGTGTAGTCGAAGGCCCGCTCGGGTTTTTCGGCGATGGCCCGGGAGACACGAGCCACGCCGGGTGTGTAGATGTAACGAAGGTCGGATAGATGCTGTAGCTCAACGCGGCTGGTCGAATGGAGCTTGCCGCCGATGTGACAGTCAAAGACCCGATCTCGAACGCTGACGATTTCAACACCATCTGTCCGCGATAGGGCGGCCACCAAGCGATCGGTGTGCTCTTCATTTTCTGTCTCGACGGTGATTTCTCGCGTCGACAGACCTTCGGCCATATGCAGCGTGGAGATTTCACCGATCAGGGCACCTTCTTGCGCGATCACAGTAGCGACCCGTGCGAGTTGGCCGGGACGATGTCGAGTACGAACGCGGAGGACGGTGTCGATACGGTAGTTGGCCATGGATGTTCCTAATCTACTCCACCTTACAGGACGCCCTCTACAGTTTGCGTAGCCGACCAGGTCTTCCCGATAGGTAAGTCATAACTCCCGTACGAGCAGAAGGTAAGGACGGGGTAAAATGACGCGAACTGGAGGACTACTTGATGACTACATGGACCACCAAGGGCTTGGCCGCGCTGGCAGGCCTTCTACTTATTGGGCTTAGCGGCTGTGATCAGACGGCGAGTACTACCGACGGTGGCGTCGATGCTGGACTGGTCGTGTGCCAGGGCGATGGCTGCATCGGTGCGCCTTGCGCGAAGCCGGCCGATTGTACCGAGGGTAGCGCCAGCAAGCCGGCAGCCTGCTGGGTCAGCACCATCCTCAACAACCCAAAGCTTCTGCCCACTCCCGATGGCTACTGTAGCCGTGAGTGTGATTCAGATGCGGACTGCGGCACGGGCAAGTGCTACACGCTACCGAACGCGAGCAAACGCTACTGTATGGCACGCTGCGACAACGCGACGGGCTGCCGCAAACCTGGCTATGCTTGTGCATTCGACGGTGCAACCGATGCCATTTGCTTCCCGAACGCCAACTTCGACTGCAATCCGACGGCCAATGAAGGCTACTGCGATTACGGAGCGGAGAAGTACATCGGCGGCTGCGTGCGGGTCGCGTACGAGGACGAAAAAGGTGGCGTCTGCCACTTGCAGTGCAAGCTCGGCGTAAAAACATGCCCCGCAGATACTCGAGCGGGAACTCCGGCACCACCGCAGCAATGCCTTTATGTCGATGCGGGTCTCGACAGCCGCGGCAACATCACGAATCCGAAAGACAAGCTCCGAGGAAACATCTGCTTCCGTCAGACCGCGGCTCCGAAGACGCCGGGCTCTCAATGTACAAACCTTGGTGAATGCCAAGACGGCTACGAATGCGATCTGTATGCGGCTCGTCCGGAAGATCGCATCTGCCGTGCGCTGTGCGTCCAGGGTGACGGCGTGCAAGTCGACCTGCCCGGTCTGCTCGTGCCCATGGGCGCGCAGGTAGCAAGCAATGTCTGCTCTGGCGCGGGTGAAACCTGTAGCGACTCACTACGTGCCGGCGCACGCGTCGGTGCTCGCGACCGCACGGCCGGACTGTGCCTGCAGTAGTCGGCCGGTAAATGAAACCGCTCTTCCCTTCGTCCGAATTCTCAAGACCAGTACCGGCATAACCAGCCTCACGGAGAAAACTGTTCATGCGTTACGCAACACTCGCCGCACTGCTACTTCTTGGTTCCCAAACAGCCTCAGCGCAACCGATGCCGGGGCGTCCACGCCAGGCCGAGCTCCGCCATGATCGGGGCGAAGCTGCTCGCGGTGTGGCTCAGGTTCAAGATGACAAACGCGATTTGATGCGATTTCAGGCGACGCTCAATGCGTTCGACCAGGCAGTCGCACGTCGGGACACCGTGGGGGTTCGTGGAGCGCTGACCAGCTTTGTCCAGCAGGGACGAGCCGAAGTGGCCGAGCAAACCCGCGAGGTGAACCAGGCTCAGAGAGAAGTGGCTCGCTCGGGGGCCGAAGTCATGCGTGACCGCAATCGCAAGGATGCGCGTGATCTGCGCGATGACCGCCGTGATGCAGCCCGCGAGAACGCCGCACTCATCGAAGAACAGAACCTTCTTGGTGAGCTTGAGCGGACCGTCGCAGCGGAATACGTATGGGGCCCGCAAGTACAGATCTTGATTCGGGCCCGTCAGATTATGGTTCGGTTTGTCGAGCTTGCCCGCGCCGAGCTTCAGCGCTCGCGCACCGAGCTGCGAGAAGACAAACGCGAGTTGCGAGAAGACCGTCGCGGTATTCGCTAGTCCGGTCTTCCGCTCCCAAGCCGATTAGACAGTGCCGCTATTCGTCGCTGTCTTTGGGCTTCTTCTCTTCTTCATCTTTGGCGGGCTTGATCTTGTCGCGGCCGGATGCGCGACGGACCACAGCACCGACCATCGTTCCACCAATTCCGCCTGTGAGCACCGCCAGGATCAATGAATCCAGCGCGGGCTTGACCACGCGAGATGCAGTCGCGTGCTCGTGAAAGTGAAACGCGAACACCAGCGTTGAAGCGGCCGCCATGATGAGATGCGGCTTGGTCTTGGCATCACCGATCTTGCTTTCGACATACATCATCCCCAGCACGACCAAGATGCCGAGACCAAAAAACCACTTGGGATCGTAGCTCTGCGGATGGACGGAAATGTGAAGGCCATCGGAGAGCTGGTCATCGATGTGCTCGGCGGTAACAGTGAGCGTGTTGCCGCGCAAGCTACGAGGTAGGCGGTGTTCGATCTGGTTGGTCTGCTCGGTCCACGTCGAGGTGCCACGACGGACCCTCATCTGGTTGGTGCGGACCGAGAACTCGCCACTCACGGATTCACTGACACCTTCGCCAGCGACCTGCAAATCGTACATAGCAGCAGAGTTCTGACCACCATCGGCCTTGAGCGTGCCGCTGACGGTCACATCGAATGGACCGGTCTTGCCCTCAGGGAGTTGCAGCTTCTCGGACTTGCTCTGCTCGGTAAGGACGCCCTGAGCGTAGACGGTGCGCGCCATGGTCTTGCGCAGGGTCGGATAGCCCGCCGCCGCCGCCCACAAGATACACAGCGCAGCAAAGGCATAACGGCCATTCTTGCTCTCGATGAGGTCATAGGCGGGTACCGCAGTCGCGTAGATCGCATACGCAACCAAGCCCGCTGACATCAACATGCCGACCATCGACTCGCGGACCATGTCCATGCGGTAGCCGACGATCAAGGCACCAGCGAGTGCAAGCAGTAGCACCGG
>Ga0075163_10005802_pt1 | contig 16392 bp, 12 predicted proteins | sample JI1023141ADNA_FD_71478 | JGI IMG/M metagenome (GOLD analysis project Ga0075163, IMG submission 71478) | Wastewater effluent complex algal communities from Wisconsin, to seasonally profile nutrient transformation and Carbon sequestration -... | ecosystem: Engineered > WWTP > Effluent > Algae...
TGTTGGCCGCTAGTACTTTCACATCCGCACCGAGAGCCTCGGCACGCGCCACGAACATGTCGCGGTCACTCTGCCAGCGCTCTTCTTTGAGGGTGTCCATGGAAAGCCCGATGAGCGGCTTTGATCTGCTCGCCGTTGCCGGTCCGCCTCCGCGCGAGAGCACGAGGCCGGTGACGACGCTGAGCGCGCAGGAGACGATGACGAGAAGGATGCGGGCGTTCATGGAAAGAAATGCGGAACTGGTCAGTCACTGCATTTTGGAGCACTCGGGCAATTTCCGCGAGATTGTTTTTCGGGGTCATCCTTGTGCGAAACCCAGAAGTGGATCGAGCGAAATGGTGAACTTGAGCGAGAGGGGGTCAGGTGATCGCACAATTGGTTGCCGAGTTAGTAGCCTGCGGGTTAAGTTTCCGAATGCGCATTCTTTTGGTCTCTGAGCCGGGGGTTGATGGCGTCTTCCGGCATGTGGAGGCGCTGGCGCATTATTTGTTGGCTAGGCGTCATGAGGTCCATTTGGCGTATTCGGATGTGCGTTGCTCGGATCGTCTGAAGAAGCTCGTGGCGGAGATAGTCGCATCTGGAGGAAGAGCGGTGAATCTGGGTGTGGGAAACGCACCCGGCCCGCGTGACCTACCTGCACTGGTGGAACTGCACAAACTTGCGCGTGCCGTGCGGCCGGACGTGATCCACGGGCACAGCTCAAAGGCGGGGGCGTTGGTGCGGGGGCTTGCTTTTCTCGGAGTGCGGATACCGCTGTTTTATACGCCTCATGCCTACTACGGCATGTCGGGAGGCCAAGGATTGAAGGCTTTGTTGTTCAACAGTGTCGAGCGTGTGCTCGGGCGTGTCGGAACTTCGATTACACTTTCGGAAGGAGAGACCGCCTTTGCTCAGAAGGCACTGCGCATTCCAAGGTCGCGTCTGTGCATGATTCCAAATCCGGTCGATACGCACAGTTTCGTCCCCGCAGTGCCTGAGGTGAAGCGTCGGTTGCGGAAGGAGTTGGGGGTCCCAGACGGCTCAGTGCTGCTCGGATCCGTGGGACGGCTGGCTTTTCAAAAGGATCCAATCACGTTGTATCGCAGCTTCGCTGTGGCGATGAAGGAGGTGCCAAACCTTTGGCTGTATCATCTTGGCGATGGTGAACTGTCCGCCGAGTGCGACCGATTGGCTGACGAACTCGGCATTCGCCCGCGCATCATCCGGCGCACCTATTTGAGTGAGCCCCTATCATTCTACCGCGCCATCGACGGCATGATCCTAGCCTCTCGTTATGAGGGATTGTCATTTGCGGTGCTTGAAGCGCTGGCTTGTGACTTGCCCGTGATCCTCAGCGAAGTGCCTGGGAACCTTGATTTCATTCAAATGGGCCTGTCTCACTGCTGGGCGGCTCCGAAGGAGTCTCCCGAACGGATCGCCGATGCGATCGTGAAATGGTCCGCCGATCTGGCTAGGAACCGCCCATCGAACCATAGGCGGACAGCCGAAGACCGGTTCAGCCAAGATTCGTGCTTCGGGGCCTTGGTGGGGGAGTATGCTCGCCACGGGCACCCTTGAACCCGAGACTGGACGCGCGAAACCCGATTTCCGCCTGGGCTTGCATCGGGTGTGGCTGGGCTGTCGGAGAGGAATAGAAGGTGATAAAATCTCCTTTTCAGGTAAATTTTAGGCTAAATGAGAAAATCCATAAAAACCATTTGCCGCGAGTTTCATTATTGAGTATCCTATCAATAATGAACGAATCTACTCAAATTATTAGAATTAACGATTCCGCAATCGCTTAACCCTAGTTTCACCCGAAAGCCCGATGAACTCGACTCGCTCCACTGCCTTTTTTGAACCCACGCCATCGGTCACGCCCATGCAAGAAATCCACGCTACCACCAGTCTCGGAATCACCACCGTGCCCGCCGCCTCGTCACTCGCTCAGCGGTTTCCACGCCGCTCCTCTGCTCTCGCGGTGACGAGACCCGCCCCGCAGCCCGCATCAGTACCGGCTCCAATGGCGACCGATGTCACCGTGATCAGCATCTCCGACATCGTTCGCTACTTTCAAAAGCGTTGGAAACTGGCGGCTCTGATTGGCCTTCCGCTGGCTGCCGCCGCGTTTGTCGGATTGGGCTTTGGGACGAAGGTTTATGAAGCTGAGGCCCGGCTGCTCCTGCGCATCCAGGACACGAATGTCTTCAACTTCAATGAGATGTCGCAGAACCGGATCACGGAGCTGAGCGCGCCGATGCTGGTAAACAATCATCGGTCGGAACTCAAGGCACGTCGCTACGCTGAATATCTGTGGGAACAATTGCCCGAGGAAGAGCGCACGGGTTTCATCGCCACGGAACTAGCCACCAATGGCGTGAAGTCGTGGCATCGCGAGTTGCGGGAGAGATTGGGACTCGCCACACCCCTGAGGGCTGCGACAGCGAAGGATCTGTTCCGCGACAAGCTGGACAAGGCCGTCCGCGTCGAGCCGCTCAAGGACTCGCATGTGCTGCGTGTCCAGGTGCGCCACACAGACCCGAAGATCGCGGCTTCGGTAGCCAATCACTACGTGGAGGACTACATCCGCTACGTCTCAGAGCAGGAGCTTGGCGTGACCCGGACCGCCTCGCACTACCTCGAGCAGAAAAGCGTCGAGTTACAAAAACGCCTCGCCGAGAGCGAAAAGCTTCTGGCTGCGAACCGTCAGGCGGACAATCTCATGCAGGACAGCGAAGTGAAGGACATGTATGGCGAAAAGGTCCGCCTGTTGATGGCCGCGCTCGGAGACGCCGAGGTGAAGCTCACGCGCACCAAGCACGACCTCGAAACCATCAAGGCGGCCAAGGCCAACGGTCGCGACTTGCTGGAAATGAAATCTGTAGCCGAGAACTCCGATGTCTCGGCCATTCGAAAGCAAATCGATCTGAAAATGGCCGAGCGCGCCCCTCTCACGGCCGACTGTGGGCCGAATCACCCAAAGATGCGCGCGCTGAACGAGGCAATCCAGACTCTGCAGCGCACACTTGAGCACAACATCACCGACGTGGTGGCCATGCTGACCGCTGAGGAGGAGAATGGCGCGCGCCAGGTGGCCGACTTCCAGAGGCAGCTCGAGGAAGCCCGCGCAAAGGTCTTCTCCTTCAGTGGCAAAACCGCGCAGCAGAATCTCCTGCGCGATCAGGTGGCGATGGATCGTGACCTTTATCAAAAGATCATGCTGAGAATGAATCAGGCTGAGCTCACGGGTGAGTTCAAGGAAAACGGTCTCCTGCGCGTGGCAGATGTCGCCACGCCTCCAACCGTGCCATCGTCCCCGAGCATAGCCTTGGCCGGTATCGCATCGATGATGCTCTTCGGTCTCGTGTTTCTTGGAATTCCCGTCGGCTGTGGCCTCGCGGAGGATCACCTGATTCCTGCGCTGCGTCCGCAATCTGCGACTGTCACCGTCGGTCCCGTGGCCCCCGAGACTGTGCCGGTCGAAGAGCCCGTGTACAATCAGCAACCCATTCTTCCGATCAGTCACACCGGCATGGCGTCAGTCATCGAGACGGAGGAGTCCGTCGTAGCTGTGCTCCCTGATGTGCAGGCACCCACTCCCGCCTCGCTTTTGATTGCCATGATGCGCACAGGCGCTCACGGCGCTGGAACGGCCCTTCGCCAGGTCGCCGCCTCACTTGAGAAAAACCGCTGGGCGCGCAGCGGTCCGGGTATCGTTCTCGTCACGAGTTCTGAAGCTCGCGAGGGCAAGAGCCTCGTCTCATCCGCGCTTGCCGCCACCTTCACCAGCCAGGGGCGCAAGGCGTTTCTCATCGAGTGCAATCCCACCTCTCCCAGTGCCCAGGTGTGGTTCCCGAATGTCCGCTCCGATGCAGCCGCAGCCGATGATGTGGAGGCCCTCCGCTACGGCAGCACCAATCTCTTCGTGCTTCCGGCCGCCGGTCTGCCATCCACCCATGTCTCCGATCTGATCGACGGCTACCGCTTCTGGATTGACCGTGCACGGCAGGCAGGCATCGACTGGATCATTCTCGACACCGCGCCCTTGCTGAAAAGCTTCGCCGATGTGGCGCCGCTCATCCCGATGGCCACCGACGTGCTCTTCGTCCACGACCAAGCGATCAGTTCCAAGGCACAAGTGCAGGCCGCGCTCAATCTCATGCGCCCAATGATGGGTCATGACGTCACTCGCGGACTGGTCATGAATCGGCAAGCCGTCTGAGCCCTGACCGCTCTTCATTCTTGATCCAAGAACAGAGACAGGGTCGGTCCGTCAGGGGCGATCATTCGTCTTCCGCGTCCTCTCCTCGTCGCGTGCGAATTACCTCTTGAACAATTCTCCGCATCGCGTCGATTCCCGCCCCAGCCATGTTGTTCAAGCGCACCCGATTTGAAACCGAAATGCAAGTCCGCCAGGACGAGGTGGATATGTTTCGCCACGTCCACAGCAGCAAATACCTCGACTACATCCTCACCGCCCGCTTCGATCAAATGGAGCGCTGTTACGGCATGGCGATGGCGGAGTTCCTCAAGCTCGGTCTCGGATGGGTCGTGAAGACCTCCCACATCGAATACAAGCGTCCGCTCGGACTCTCGGAAAAATTCACCGTCGCCACCTGGGTCGAGATCATCCAGGGTGCCGATGTCGAAATCCGCTTCGAGATCCGCAAAAAGGAAACCTCAAAGCCAGCGGCCGCGGGATGGGTGCTCTTCACCATGACGCAATTGGAAAACGGTCGCGCTGCGACGATCCCGAACTCGATCGTCGAGAAGTACGCGATCTGATCTGTCGGATCACGCCACCGCGTTCGCCCGCAGCACGCGCATCACATTGCCACCGAGGATCTTCCGGATCGTCTCATCGCTGTGGCCGCGCATGATCAGGCCCAGTGTGTAGAGCGGCCAGTTCGTCCACGCGATGCTCTGCTCGGACTCGATCGTCGTCTGGTAGTCATCCTTCGGCCACAGATGCTCCCAGCGGTCCGCCGCGCCGCCGAGCGGCGAGCTGCCATCGGGCCGTTTCATGATCTTCGCGCGCTCCTCCTTCTCAAAACGTGAGACATAGGCAATATCGGTGCCGATGGCTGCGTGCTCAGCCCCAAACTTTTTCACCACATGGTCCAAGTGATCAAGGAGCGCGTGGATGTCTCCCTTGCCGCCGAGAAACCGCGAGATGCAGCAGATGCCGATCAGCCCGTCTGTATCACAGATCGCCTTGATCGTGTCGTCTGGCTTGCCACGGAAGTGCTTGTAAAGCGAAGCGCAGGTCGTGTGGCTGGCCACCATCGGCTTTGACGACGCCTTGGCTGCATCGAGCGCCGTCGTCCATCCGCTGTGCGCCACATCGACGATTACGCCCACCCGGTTCATCTCCGCCACCGCCGCCTTGCCAAAGTCGCTCAGCCCACCGTCGTGCGGCTCGCCCGCGCCGTCGCCCATTGGATTACGTCGATTGTAAGTGAGGTGCATCATGCGGATGCCCAACTCGTGGAAGACGCGCACGAGCCGCAGTTCATCACGCACGCTCTCCCAGTTCATTCGCAGCGGCACGCCGTTTCCCGTGAAGCAAAGCGCCACCTTGCCCGCCTTCTTCACCGCTAGCACATCGTCCGCTGTGAGCGCCTTCGTCATGTCGGGCCGCATGAGGTCTGTTGCCTTCGTGAAATGAGCCAACCGCTTGATCAGTCGCAGCGGATCATTGCCCTCCTCGCCTGCGTTTTGAAAAATGCACGTCACACCTGCCGCGTGGAATGCATCCAGGAATTCCTTCCGTTCCCGCTCGCTCGTCGCGTTGCCATTCATCATCAGCTCTTCGCGCAGGTCTCCGAGTTCATCCGCCGTCGCGCCCGACTTGATCGCCTCGTTTATCTTCCCGGCATCCACCGCGCACCGCGGCGCAAAACCATACGATTCAAAGACCGCCGAGCCGAAGTGCAACTCCCATGCGTGCTCGATCTGCGCCTGCGTCGGCTTCAAAAGACCGAGCGCAATCTCGCGCGGCTTGTCGATCGTCACATTGCCCGTGCGCCAGATTTCCTTCGAGCCCTGGGCTCGGACGAGGATATGGAAAGCGCTGCCAGCCGCAGTGAGCGAAGCGGTTTTCAAAAACGAACGACGAGTCGGATGCGAATTCATGAGAGAGCAAAACATACGCAAGCCACACACGACATTTGCGGCTTATCACGCCGTTCGTTTGTCACTCGGATCCATCCATTCTCACCTTCGACTCCCGCTTGCACGCCGCTCACCATTCGTTGAAGTAACGCGCACCCCATGAACCCCTCCGACCTTCCCCCACTTCGCAGCACACTCGACCTCGAGCGCGTCCTGGAGTTTGAATTTGTCCGCGCCACCGAGAATGCCGCGCTGCAAGCCATTCACTGGCTTGGTCGTGGGGAGAAGGAAAAAGCGGACGCCGCTGCTTGCCGCGCCATCTACGGCGTCTTCGACATTCTCGACATCCGCGGACAGGTCGTCATCGGGGAGGGCATCAAGGACAATGCGCCGGGTATCTTCGTCGGCGAGCAACTCGGCACCTGGCGGCCGCACGGGCCGCGCTTCGACATCGCGCTCGATCCCATCGACGGAACGACAAACATCGCCAAGGGCCTGCCGAACAGCATCGCCGTCATCGCCGCCGCACAGGTGCCCGAAGGAGCGCCATCCGCGATGAAGAGCATCCCCAGCTTTTACTCGCACAAGATCGCCTACGGCCCGGCTGTGAAACGCGCTCTCGAAGGCAAGGGCGACCGCTGCTTTCTCGACATGTCACTCACAGAGGTCATCACCTTCGTCGCCGCTGCGCTCGACAAGCATGTGCGCGACGTGGTTGTGATGACGATGGATCGGCCCCGCCACGGCAGCCTCGTCGAAGAAGTGCGGAAGACCGGCGCTGCCCTGCGCATGATCTCGGATGGCGACATCACCGCTGCCGTTGCACCGTCGCTGCCAGAGAGCGGAGTCGATCTCTACGTCGGCATGGGAGGCTCACCCGAAGGCGTGCTCGCCGCCGCCGCTCTGAAGTGCCTCGGCGGCGACATGCAACTCCGCATGTGGTTCCACGACGAGGCTCACCGGCTCGAAGTCGAGCGCGAGGTCGGTGCAGCGGAAATGAAGCGTGTCTTCCGCTCCGACGATCTCGTCATCGGCGAGAGCGCCCTCTTCTGCGCCACCGGCATCAGCGACAGCGCCCTGCTCCCCGGCGTGAGACTCATCGGCCACCGCGTCGAGACCTACTCCATCCTCATGCGCGCCCGCAGTGGCACCGTCCGCCGCATCCACGCCTCGCATCTGCTCGACAAGAAAGTCGTGCCGATCCGCGAAGGGGCGTTTCCGGGGTTTTGATCAGCTCAGAAAGTGGTTGCCCGAATCGCTTCAAGCACGACGACTTGCTTGTCATCGGCACGCCACTTCACATTCCAGCCGCCAACGGTCATGCCGTAAACACGCTCCGCTGTCTCCTGATAAGCCGGTTGTGGCTCGAGCCGCAAGAGCTGGCGGATGAGCGGCTCATCCGGTCCTAACGCTGTGGTGATCTCGGCGGGAATGTTCACGTCTTCGGCATTGCGCAGCGTGGGCGCGGCTCCGGCCCAATCGGCGTGCGCATCGGCGCGGCTCTCGCACCAGGGAAGGTAGGGTTTGATGTCGAGCACGGGCGTGCCATCAACGGCATCGACACCGGCGACGTGCAGCACGAGCCGTGGCTCGGTCTCGATTCGGATGAGTTTTACGAGGCTGAGGCCGATGGGATTTGGCCGGTTCGGACTGCGCGTGGCGAAGACGCCGCGTCGCTCGTTTCCGCCGAGTCGCGGCGGACGCACGGTGGCCTTTCCATCCCACGGCGGTGATTGATGGAAGACGGTGACGAGCCAGATGTGCGAGAACGCCTCCAGCCCGCGCACGAAGTCGGCGCGGTTGAACTCGTCGTGAAACTCGACTCGACCAACCGCCTCTTCGACAAGCCCGCTTTGCCGCGGAATGCCGAACTTCTCAGCGAACGGCGTGCGCAGCGTGGCGATGGGGCGAAAGGAGAAGGGAGGTGAAGTCTCGGCACTCATGTTTTCATCAAGGACAGCGGAGTGTTCTCATGCCACGCCTTGAACGCACGCGAGAAGTGTGCGGCGGATTTGTAGCCGAGTTCGCTCGCCACGGACTTTACCTGCGCACTGGGCTGGCGGAGGAGGATCACGGCTTGTGACATCTTGAGTCGCGTGAGGCAGGTCAGGGGAGTCTCTTCGTCGTAGCGGCGAAACAGTCGGGTGAAGTAGGCGGCTGAGACGTGGCAGTGCTTCGCGGCTTCCTCGATGCTGGCGAGCACCGGATAGTTTCTCAGCAGGTGACCGCGGCAGCGCAGGTAGGTCGCATAGGCCGGGTCAAGATTGGTCACGGCTGGTTGCCGACCATCGGCGCACAAGACGAGCGCATGTTCCAGCGCCGCTGTCGCGCAGCGCAATCCGAGCGAGCCAGCGCGCAGGGCGTGGTCGATCACCTCTTCGAGCAGCGCCACGATCCGGCCGCCATCGAGCAGGCGAATCACCGTGCCGGGTGCGAGCGACAGCTCCTTCAGAAGTCGAACTGCGCGTTTGCCGGTGAAATTGAAAAAATACTTCACCATCGGCTCGTCAGGATCAGACCGAATGACATGCGGCGTTGCAGGATCGAAGAAGAAAGCGTGTCCCGTTCCAAGCGGGTGGCTTTTGGCGCCGAGGATGACACTGCCTTTGCCTCGTGCAACGAACTCGAACGCCAGAAAAGGAAACCGCTCGCGCTTGATCACGAAGTCTCCGGCACACCACTCGCAGCCGCCGCCGACGAGGCACAGTTCGTCTGTATTTCGACGCTCCTTCCAGTCCGGCAGAAAGAAGCGCCGGGTGCGCAGCACCTGCTTCGAGAAGTAGTCGGCTTGTTGGGTGGTGCTCATGGCCCGAGGTCAGGAATCGTCATGCAGGCGGCAAAGATGCGCAACGGAAGGTGTTTGTTTGTTTTGGCCCGCCCGCCACGATGACCGACCGACCATGAAACCGACCAACCGCACGATCCATCTCGTCGCCAGTGGCGACCTGCGCCTTGCCGCCAATCAAACTTGCTGGGCTGCTCAGGCGGCGATGGAGACCGCCCTCGGTGCGGCGCTGAAGGCTGAAGGCTTCAGCGTAAAACGCGCGCATCCGTTCGACAAAACAAAGAAGCATGGCTTCATCGACTCGCAGAAGATGGGCATAGAGGTTTTCCGCAGCATTGATCCTGATGCGCCGCTCATCGTGGCGGAGGCAGTGTGGCAGTATTCGCATCATGTGCTCGCCGGATTGACCACGCATCGCGGGCCGATCCTGACGGTGGCGAACTGGAGCGGCCAGTGGCCGGGCTTGGTGGGACTGTTGAACTTGAATGCATCGCTTACGAAGGCCGGCGTACGCCACTCGACGCTGTGGAGCGAGGATTTCAAAGACAGCTTCTTCAAGAGCGGCCTGCGTGCGTGGCTGCAGACCGGTGCCGTGACGCACGATCAAAGCCACGTGCGCGATTTGTCGCTGCTGAAGCTGCCGGATGACGAACTGCGAGTCGGTCGCGATTTTGCGAGCCTCTTCCAGCGCGAGAAGGCGATCATCGGCGTCTTCGATGAAGGCTGCATGGGCATGTTCAATGCCATCGTGCCGGATCATCTGCTGCATCCGACCGGAGTCTTCAAAGAGCGTCTCAGTCAGTCAACGCTCTACGCAGCGATGCAAAGCGTGAGCGATGCCGATGCGGCTCCTGTGTATGCCTGGCTGAAGAAGAAGGGGCTGCGATTTGTCTTCGGTACGAATGAGGCAACCGACCTCACCGAAGCGCAGGTGCTCTTGCAGTGCAAAATGTATGTGGCCGCCGTGCGGCTCGCCGATGAGTTCGGGTGCGCGGCAATCGGCATTCAATACCAGCAGGGACTCAAAGACCTCACGCCTGCGAGCGATCTCGTTGAAGGCATGTTGAACAACGCGGATCGTCCGCCGGTGAAGTCGGCCGATGGCAGGCGCGTGCTCTTCGAGGGCGAGGCGGTGCCGCATTTCAATGAGGTCGATGAGTGCGCGGGGCTCGATGGCCTCGTGACGTATCGCCTGTGGCGCGAACTGGGCTTTGCGCCGGAGAACACGCTTCACGATCTGCGCTGGGGTGCTGGCTACAAGGGCGACTACGTCTGGGTGTTGCTCATCAGCGGTGCTGCACCGCCCGCGCACCTCATCGGTGGTTGGAAGGGCGCGAGCAGTGAGCGTCAACCGGCGATGTATTTCCGACTCGGCGGCGGCACGCTGAAGGGCGTGAGCAAGCCGGGACACATCGTCTGGAGCCGTGTCTTTGTGATGAACGACGAACTGCATTGCGACATCGGCGTCGCGGAAGTGGTGAAGCTGCCAGGCGAAGAAACGAATCGTCGCTGGAAGGAGACCACGCCGCAATGGCCAATCATGCACGCGGTCATAAAGGGTGTGTCGCGCGATCAAATGATGGCACGCCACAAGAGCAATCACATCCAGGTCGTGTATGCGCCGAATGAAAAACAAGCGCACCGCGCCGCTCGCATCAAAGCCGCCGCGATGAGCGGCCTCGGCCTGCAGGTGCATCTGTGTGGCGACGTGAAGCTGTCATGAAGCAAAAGCGCAGCCAGCATACCGTAGGCCGGGTGTGGCGAAGCCCGCCCGGCTATTGTGCGGACGAATCAACGTCCTTCGGATCCGCGCTCCACAGCCGGGCGGCGCGGCGAAGCACACGAGTTTTGTATCGACACGTTACCCGCCGCACACACCCGGCCTACATCATCTATGCCCCTGACCGGGCAATCTCTAATCCATGATCCCATCCCCACTCACCGGCATCGTTCCGCCTCTCGTCACGCCATTGTCTGATCGCGACACTCTCGATGTCGCCGGTCTCGAGCGATTGATCGAGCGACTCATCACTGGCGGCGTCAGCGGACTCTTCATCATCGGGACGACAGGCGAAGGTCCGAGCCTCAGCTACCGTCTGCGCCGCGAATTGATCGATCATACGTGCAAGTTCACGAAGGGCAGGGTGCCTGTGCTCGTTGGCATCACAGACACGGCGTTTGTCGAGTCGGTGAACATCGCGAAGCACTCCGCCGATGCCGGTGCGGACGCGCTCGTCGCCGCGCCGCCGTATTATTTGCCAGAAGGTCAGCCGGAGCTGCTCGAATACATCCATCACCTGCTGCCCGAACTGCCGCTGCCGTTTTATCTCTACAACATGCCATCGCTGACCAAGGTCAGCTTCGAGGTCGATACCGTGCGCTCCTTGCTCGACGATCCTCGCATTCACGGCATCAAGGACAGCTCGGGAAACATGACGTATTTCCATCGTCTCTGCCGGCAGCTCGTGGATCGGCCCGACTGGACCGTGCTCATGGGGCCGGAGGAGCTGCTGCTCGATGCCGTGCTCGCCGGTGGTCACGGCGGCGTGAATGGCGGCGCGAATCTTTTCCCGCAGCTCTACGTCGCGCTGCATCGTGCGGCGCAAAGCGGCGACATGGCACACGCTCGTGCGCTTCACGCCATCGTGATGGATGTGTCCACGAACCTCTATCAAGTGGGCCGTCACTCATCGGCCATCATCAAAGGCCTCAAGTGCGCGCTCTCGATCGAAGCCGTGTGCGATGACTTCATGGCCGAGCCGTTTCATCGTTTCCGCGACGAGCAACGCCGCCGTATCGAGCAGGTGCTCGCCGAATTGAAGGAGAAGATCGCGGCAGCCGTTCAATAAACCTCACCCGCCCAAATCATGCGTTTTCTTGTTCTCGCTTCTCTGTCATTGCTCTCGATTTCTCCAGCCATCGCGCTGGAGCAACTGCCCTACAACAACCCTGGCCTTGCCGTCGATCTCGGCGTCGGACTCTGGGCCTGGCCGGTGCCGTGTGATGCGGATGGCGATGGCGACTTTGATTTGATCGTCTCGTGCCCCGACAAGCCGAGCAATGGTGTGTATCTCTTCGAGAACACGACGGGCGACACGGCGAAGCACAAGATGCCGGTGTTCAAGCCGGGCAAGTTCATCAGCAAGACGGTGCACTACGTGATGCCGAGTTACGTGGACGGCGGCATGCGTGTGATGACGCCGGGATTTGAATACAAGAACTTCACCAAGACGGGGCTCGATGAGAAAGTGAAGCTGCCGGTCGATGCGAAGTTTCACAAAGCGCAGGGCAAGCAGCCGAAGGGGCCAAAGGTGCGGCACAACGAATGGCGCTACGTCGATTACGATGGCGACGGCGCGCTCGATTTGATCGTCGGCATCGAAGACTGGAGCTACTACGGATGGGACGATGCGTGGAGCGCCGACGGCAAGTGGCAGAACGGTCCGCTGCATGGCTGGGTGTATGTCTTCAAGAACACCGGCACGACGGCGGAGCCGAAGTATGACAAGCCAAAGTTTGTCGAGGCTGGTGGCAAGCGTGTCGATGTTTTCGGATCACCGACGCCGCAGTTCGAGGACTTCGATGGCGATGGCGATCTCGATCTGCTGTGCGGCGAGTTTTTGGACAAGTTCACTTACTTCCAGAACACCGGCACACGCACAGCGCCTGTGTATGCGAAAGGTGTTCGCGTCACCGATACGGCGGGCAAGCATCTGCGCATGGACTTGGAGATGATCGCCCCGGTGGCCTTCGATTGGGACAAGGACGGCGACAAGGATCTCATCTGTGGCGACGAGGACGGCCGCGTGGCTTTCATCGAGAACACCGGTAAGCTCGCGGCTGACAAGTCGCCCATCTTTGAGAAGCCGAAGTATTTCAAGCAAGAGGCCAGCACGCTGAAGTGCGGCGCGCTCGCCACGCCGGTAGGCTTTGATTGGGATGGTGATGGCGACACCGACATCATCAGCGGTAACACGGCGGGCTACATCGAGTTCTTCGAGAACCTCAGCGGGCCGAAGGTCGCGCAACCGAAGTGGGCGGCACCGCAACGTCTCAAGGCCGATGGCAAAACGTTCCGCGTGCTCGCAGGCAATCAAAGCATCCAAGGTCCCGCCGAAGCGAAGTGGGGCTACACGACGTTGAACATCGCCGACTGGGATGGCGATGGACTACCCGACATCGTGCTGAACTCGATCATCAGTCGCGTGCAGTGGCTCAAGAACATCGGCACACGCAAGGAGCCAAAGCTCGCTGCACCACAACCGATCGAAGTCGAGTGGAATGGCGAGCAGCCGAAGCTCGCGTGGGGCTGGTTGAAGCCGGAGGGCAAAGGTTTGCTCACGCAGTGGCGCACGACTCCTGCGCTCTACGACTTCAATGGCGATGGCCTGCTCGATCTCGCCATGCTCGATACCGAGGGCTATCTCGCCTTCTTCGAACGCGCCAAAGTCGATGGCAAACTCATCCTCAAGCATCCACGCCGTGCGTTCGTCGATGAGAGCGACAAGCCGTTGCAACTCAACGCCGGCACTGCCGGCAAGAGCGGTCGTCGCAAGCTCTGCGTTACTGATTGGAATGGCGACGGCAAGTTCGACTTCCTGCTGAACTCCGCGAATGCTGACTTCGTGAAGCAGGTCGGTGTGAAGGATGGCAACTGGGTGATGAAGAACGCTGGCACGCTCGCCGACAAGAACATCGAAGGCCACGACGTGAGTCCCACGGTTGTCGATTTCGATGGCGATGCGGTGCCTGACTTCATCGGTGGCGCGGAAGACGGTCGTTTTTACTTCCTGAAGAACCCACGCTCGAAGTAGTCTCGGCGGTTTCCCATCCATCTCTCGCCCATGTCTTCGTCCTCCAATCCGATGCGCTACGCTTGGCTCGTGGTGTGCCTGCTGTTCCCAGTCGCACTGCTGAACTACCTCGACCGTCAGATGCTGGCCACGATGAAGGCATCGATGGTGGATGACATTCCGACCATCGCGAACAAGGCGGACTGGGGTTGGGTGCTCGGTTGGTTCAAGTGGACGTATGCGATCCTCAGTCCCTTCGGAGGCTACATCGCGGATCGTGTGAGCAAGAAGCACGTCATTGGGTTCAGCTTGCTCGCATGGTCGGCAGTGACCTGGTGGACTGGCCACGTCACCACCTTCAATGAACTCGTCATTGCGCGGGCCTGCATGGGCATCAGCGAGGCGTTTTACATTCCCTGCGCACTGGCCTTGATCGCCGATTATCACCAGGGCGACACTCGCTCGCGTGCGGTCGGTTTCCATCAGGCGGGCATCTACATCGGGCAGATTCTCGGCGGCTTTGCGGGCTATGTCGCAGATTCGCCCGAGCACGGCTGGCGCTGGGCGTTCTCCACCTGCGGCATGATCGGCGTCATCTACGCCATCCCGCTTCTCTCCATGATGCGCAATCCGGTGCGCACCGCATCGGAGGTGGCCGAGGCAAAACTCAGCGGCAATGCGTTCAAGGGCCTGCTCGGCAATCGCAACTTCCTCCTGCTCATTCTCTACTTCACGTTGCCCGCCATCGCTGGTTGGGTGGTGCGCGATTGGATGCCCGACATTCTCAAAGAGAAGTTTGGTCTCGGCCAAGGCAAGGCAGGCGTGAGCGCGATCCTCTATGTGCAAATCGCCTCGCTCGTGGGTGCGCTCATCGGTGGCACGCTCGCTGATCGCTGGATGAGCAAGACCACACGAGGCCGCATCTTCACCAGTGCCATCGGCATGGCGATGTTCCTTCCTGCTTTGTTCAGCGTGGGCAATGCCAGCACGCTCCCCATCGCCATCATCGGCCTCATCGTCTTCGGACTCGGCTGGGGCTTCTTCGATTGCAACAACATGCCCATCCTCTGTCAGATCGCGCGGCCTGAGTGGCGAGCCACCGGCTACGGCATCATGAATCTCGTGAGCATCAGCTTCGGCGGCTTCGGTGATGTGGCTTTCGGAGCCCTGCGTGATCGCCATGTGCCGCTGAACCTCATCTTCGGTGCCTTCGCAGGCATCGCACTGCTGTCGATCATCATCGTGCTCTTGATCAAGCCCGCCCCCTCCACCGAGTCCAGCCAACTATGAAATCACTCCTCGCCTTAGTCCCCTTCTCTCTCGCTATCGCTGCTGATCCAGCGATCCTGAAAACGGAATACATCTACGACACCGGCCCTTACCCGCAGATCCACGCGACGACCATTGTTGAGACACCAACAGGACTGGTGACCGCATGGTTCGGTGGCACGGCGGAGAAGAATCCCGACGTGTGCATCTGGGTTTCCCGCCTTGTCGATGGCAAGTGGACTGAGAGCGTCGAGACTGCCAACGGCGTGCAAGCCGACGGCTCGCGGCATCCCACTTGGAATCCGGTGCTGTTTCAGCCGAAGGATGCGCCGCTGATGCTCTTCTACAAAGTAGGCCCTTCGCCAAGCACGTGGTGGGGCGAGCTCAAAACGAGCACCGATGGCGGCAAAACATGGTCTGCCGCGCAAAAGCTGCCCAAAGGCATCTTCGGCCCCATCAAGAACAAGCCCGTGCAGCTCGCCAATGGCGACATCCTCTGTGGCACCAGCAACGAAACCGACACGAAGCCCAGCGCTTGGGCCATCTACTTCGAGCGCACCGCCGATCTCGGCAAAACATGGACGCGCACGGAGCTGCTGCACGATGGTTTGAAGGTTGGTGCCATCCAGCCGAGCATTCTCTTCCTCGGTGGCGACAAGTTGCAAGCCGTGGGCCGCACGAAGCAGAGTAAAGTCTTCCAAATCACCTCCGAAGACGCTGGCAAGACCTGGGGCGAGATTTCGCTTACCGATTTGCCGAATCCGAACTCTGGCACCGATGCCGTCACGCTCGCCGACGGGCGTCATCTGCTCATCTACAACCACACCGCCAAAGGCCGCAGCCCGCTGAACCTCGCGGTCAGCAAGGACGGCAAGACCTGGGAAGCTGCTCTGGTCTTCGAAGACGAGCCGAAGAAGGAGTTCAGCTATCCGGCGATCATTCAGACCAAGGACGGCCTAGTTCACATCACCTACACTTGGCAGCGGGCGAAGGTGAAACACATCGTCCTCGATCCCGCGAAGCTCACCGCGAAGCCGATGCTCAACGGCCAGTGGCCTCAGTGACGTAGATTCGAGTGGCACTCGAAGCGGAAGCTCCCCATCCTCCTGTTTGCGGTCCTGGCGATCTTCTGCGGCCCATCCTTCGCCACAGACTCACACATCATGTTCGCTAGACTGTGGGTGCCGCAGGATTCGCGACAGGTTATATTCGCCGCGTGTGCCGACGCTCCGCCACGTTACCTGGGGTTGAGATGAGCCTGTAGAAGCACAGGTTAGGCACGCCTGTATTTCCCCCGCTCGGTCTTGCGGATGAACTTGTCCGCCTCCGGCATGTCGGGGACTTTCATGTTCGGGCCGTCCCAGTCGATGCTTTTTTGCAAACGCAGCGCAACGATGCCGGAGAGGCCGATTTCGGTGAGATGGCCGCCGAGATCGAAGTCGGCGAAGACCT
>Ga0075163_10005803_pt1 | contig 16390 bp, 9 predicted proteins | sample JI1023141ADNA_FD_71478 | JGI IMG/M metagenome (GOLD analysis project Ga0075163, IMG submission 71478) | Wastewater effluent complex algal communities from Wisconsin, to seasonally profile nutrient transformation and Carbon sequestration -... | ecosystem: Engineered > WWTP > Effluent > Algae...
CCCGCGCACCGTGGCATGGACATTTTTGGCGCGTTCGCGGATCACCCGCTGGCGCCCGGCCTCGGATACGCGGAAGGAGCAGTCTGCGAGTTCGATGGCACTCACATGCCCGACGACGCGGCCCTTGTCCGGACCCTCTGCCGCTCGGACTGACAGATAGCCGGTCTTGTGCAAGTTGAGATAGACGTCACAGAGCAAACCATTGGTGATTGGCATAACCTGATCCTTGTTCTGGCCCAGGGCAAGCTGTTCGAGCTTGGTCATGGTCAGAGAGGGGGTTGAAAGGTAATGACGACAGAGTACGCCATTGCCTATGCCATTTCTGGGAAGGCTTTCCGGTCAGAATTGGGACAGGGACTGCCCCCTGTCCCTGCGACAGTTACAACTCTACCAATTCATCCTGCAACGGAAAGTAGATCGCCGTCCGTAACGGAAGCGCTTCCGACTGAAACAGGTTCGCATACCGTTGCAGTTGGGGGCGGAAGGATTCGGCGCGCGTGGCAAGGGCATCACGGCCAACGCCATTGGCGAGCCGCACGGTCTTGTAATCGATGATCCACCGCTGGTTATCAAAAACGAATGTGCGGTCGATTACATGATTTGAAGTGCCCTTCTGACCAAGACTCGTCCAGGCCTCTTCGGCAGCACCGTGAAGGTGATCCGCCAGGAGCCACTGGCCGACCTCGCTGTTCAGCGTCCGAATGATTGCTTCCGCAGCCTCGTCAGAGCCCGCGATAGCGTCCTGCGCATGCCCTTGGCGAGTAAGCCAACGCTGCCAGGCAGGCTGCAAAGCTTTGACACGACTGATAGGCCAGTTCGCCAGCCCATCGACGACGATCTGTTGCAATACACGGTGCACCAGGGTGCCTACGGATGCTTCCAGCCGTTGCGCGCCTTCCAGAGCTTCCAGAGGGAGCGGAGGATTGTCGTTTTCAATTGCCTGGCCCTGACCTTGCAGCAACGTGGGCGTTGCCGGCTGACGAAGCCGGATCAAAGGCGGCACAAAGGCGCTAGGCGTGTTCGCTGGCAACTGGTTGGCGTCTGCCTGCACGGCCAATGCAGCCGCTGCGAATACGGGTTGTGCAACGTCGTTCCAGATCAGAGCAAGCAAGCTACCCGAGGCCGGGGTGCTGAGCCCGTCAAATTTGGTGAGGTCGGACTTGGCCACCCCAACCAGATGGAGCTTGCGGATTGCCCGCGTCGCGGCCACGTATAAAAGGCGCTCGTCTTCATGCGCAGCGCGTTCGTTTTCGAGACGCCGCAAGGTGTCATAGGGGATCGGGTCTTTGCCGGTGCCCTTGCGCCTCATCGGAGCAACAAGCAGATTGGTGTGCCCATGAGGACCAGCAACTTCATCCCACAGCAAAAGAGGCGTGTCATTCCCCCCGGTTTCGTGGTCCAGTCCGAGGACAATTACCGTGTCGAATTCCAACCCCTTGGATTTGTGGATGGTCATCATTTGGACCGCATCACCCAGGGGATCAGCCGGCGCAAACAGCTTTGCTGCGCGACTGGCCAGCTCGTCGGCATCAAGCTGATGCTCGAAGGTCAGACTGTCCATCAGATCAAAGAAGGCAGTGACATCGGCCATGGCGGACGGCAAATCAAGACAGCGAGGACCATCCAGCATCAGCCAAACCCCCTCAAGCCAACGGCGGGGAGATTGACGGTCGCGATTAGCGAATGCCTGCTGGAAAACAGAACGGACATGCAACAGTCTCATCTGCCCGTCTGCGGAGAGGCGTTGAACGCGCTCCTCCTCATTCATCAGTTTCCAGATCGTCTGGGCATGGTTGTCGCCGGCGAGGGCATGCAGGTCCGCCAGCGTCAGGCCGCACCAAGGGGCGCGCAGGACAGCAAGCCAGTGCACCCGGTCAGCGCGATGGCAGAGGGCGCGATACAGGGTGAGAAGATCCTGTACGTGTTGCCGTCCATCCAGGCCTTCGATATCGACAGCCTGGAAGCGCAGGGAAGGGCTTCTGTGTCGGATTTCAGAAACAAGGGCGTCGAGGTGCTTCCGAGCACGAACCAGAACCGCAATTTTCTCGGTCGGCGCTTGCTGGCGTGCCTTGATAATCAGATCGAGAACACAGGCCGCTTCAGCGCCGGCGGAATCAGAGCCGGGGCGTTCGATCACTGCATGCACCGTAACCCCAGCGTCGGCCCTCGCCGGCTTGGTCGCAACCGACTCTGCGTAGCGTACAGCGCCTGCCTCTGGGCTGTCTTCGGCCGGGAAAACCGTCGGGAAAGTAGCGTTGACCCAATCAACAATCGCCGGGAAGGAGCGATTGTTGCGGCAAAGGCGCAGGTGTTGGAGGCGAATATCGCCAATCCCAAAATCACGAACGCGCAGGAACAGCCCAACGTCGGCCTTCCGGAAGCGGTAGATCGACTGCATGGGGTCGCCAACCACAAAGAGGGTCCGTCCGTCACCCGGCACCCAGCCTCGGGTCAGCTTCTCCAGTAGCGCCACCTGGCTTGGGCTCGTATCCTGAAATTCATCCACCAGGAGATGCTGAATCCGGTAGTCCAGGGCTTGCGCCAGATCGGTAGGCGCTTCTTCGTCCCCGAGAGCCATGCCGGCGCGGCCGGCGATTTCGATGAAATCGACTTCGCCAACTTCCTGGAAGACCAGCCATAGCTGACTCGCAGCCAAACGCAGCAAACGGGAGAAGCATTCGACCGTCGCCCAGTCAGCGCGATCAAACTGCGGTGCGGGCAATGAAGGGACAACAGACAGAGCATCAGCCAGGCCGGCAAGCCCAGAAAGGCTGCGCAGCAGTTCAAGCATGGCTTGCTTCTGGTCGGCATGATCGCCGCCAGCCGGAAAGCCCGAACGTTTGTCGACGGTCTTGCGGACCGTGCCGGTGCTCGTGAGCAGAAAGTCAGCCAGCGCCTGCCAGCCGGGAAGGTCGTCGATGGAGGCTTCCAGCGGGACGGTCCAGTTGCGCAGCGCATCAAAACAGCCCGGAGCATTGGCAGCAGCAAAGCGCGCCAGAGGCATGATCTCGGCTTGTCGTGCGCTGTCCAGTAAGTCAGCCACACGCGCCAGGTCACGCTCGATCAGAGCAGCAAACCCGGCCTCCACTTCGGGACGCAAGGCCCCGCTCTCAATGCGAGAAGCGTGATGAACCCATTGGTCGCGGCGGCTAAGCATGGACACCAACAGGGATTCCAGGCGGCCCGCATGGTTGTCCATGAAGGACAGCGCCTGCGCCACCACATCGGCATCAGCGGTATCATCATCGACCATCTCCAGTGTGCGCTGGGCGGCGGTAGCGTAGTGGATATCGGGCTCGGCACACACAGGCGGCTGACTGCCGAAACGACTGAGGTAGGGCATTTGCCGCGCGAGATTCGCGCACAGGGCATCCAGTGTCGTGATGCGAAGGCGGCCTGGGTGACCCAACAAATTCCAGTGACAGGCGGCATCACGCTTCAAAACCTCTTGTGCCAGGTCGAAGGTTTGGCGCTTGTGCGGCTCGGACGGCACAATGCCGGCGGCCGTGCGTTCAAGGCTACCAAGGATGCGGTCCCGCATTTCCGTGGATGCCTTGTTGGTGAAGGTCAGGGCCATGACTTCTTCGGGGTTTTCGACGACCGCAAGCAGTCGCAGGAAGCGCTGGGTCAGCAGCTCCGTTTTCCCGGCCCCGGCCGGCGCCTCAACAATGAAGGAGTTGATTTCCAGCGCCTCTTGCCGGGCCTGTGCATCCTGAATCAAAGAAGTAGTCATCTGACGGCCATGCCATGAGAGTTGGTATGGGCCTATTTTGCCAATGTGAATATGCCGGTTTTGGAATTATTCAGGGCGCGGAAGACCCGCTCTGAGCATGCAGCCGCCGATACTCAGGTAGGCGCAGCAGAGGCAGAACGTCGCAATACTGAAGTTCCTTTTCGTCAGCAAAGAGCACCGGCGCATGACCGTCCTTGATTTCCTGTGCGATGGCTTCCAGGCGCGCTTCCCAGTGCTGAATCACGCTGATCCAGGAGGGATACGCTGCTGGCGGGAAAAGCCGTTGCTTATCGTCGCCAACCCCCGGAACGCCCGGCAACATGTCGGAGTCTTCGGCCACGCCGACAAACGCCGGCTTGTCGAGTTGCACCTTGGCAAAAGCAATGGCGGAGACATCCTCACCGGCGAGGGCCGCATAGATGGGCACTTGGGGTTGGGTGATCCGCTGGGAGGCCCAGTTCTTGATATCGATGCTGGCGCCGGTCTTGTAGTCGAGGACAATGCGGCGGCCGTCGGCCAACTCGTCAATTCGGTCGATGACCACATTCACGGCAATATCCGCGACCCTGATGACGCGCCGTTCCTCCCGGGCAACGACAGTAAACGGGACGGTACGCTTGGCTTCGATTTCCAGCCACAGGCCAAGAATGCGCTCCAGCCGCTTGGCCTCAATCTCTCGAATACGAGAAGATAAGGTCTGATGCGAGCTTTTCTCGAACTGCGCGATACCGGCGATAGCCGCGCGGGAAATTGCGGCGGCACGCTCATCGCTGTTCAGCGACCGAAGAGCATTGGAACTCGTTACTTCAGTCCAGAATGCTTCGAGGGTGGCGTGTACCAAGGTGCCGCGATCAGCAGGGTTGAAGCCTTCAACCGGCTCATTGAGCGCCTTCGCACCCAAACGATACTGGTAAAAGGCCCAAGCCGGGCAAATCGCTTGCGCCTGGAGCAATGAACTCCCACCACCGACAACTTCACCGGCAGCGACTGGGGGCGCAAGGGTGTCATCAACTGCTTCACAAGCCCCGGAATTGGCACTGGCCAACTGGTTGGCAAGCGTTTGCGGGTAGGCATAGTGGGAAACGATCTGAGCCATTCCTTCAAGCAGGGGACTCGGCCGACGAATCTTGTTCCCATCGGCCAGAGCATAGGAAAAAGTGATTTCAGGCGCCGCATGCAGCAGTCGAGAATGGACGCGCCGGGCAAAGTCGAATTCGACCTCTGCACTTGAGCGCGCGCTTCCAGCTTCGCGTTGCACCGTGGCCGGCAGCAAAGGGTTGGGGCGGGGAGCGGGCGGCCAGGTGTCATCGTTCATGCCCATCACCCAAAGGGCGTCGAAAGATAGACCGGCACTTTCCAGAACCCCCAAAATCTGGATGTTCGGATTGCCGCGCGTTTCAGGCTGGAAGATCCTCTGCCTGCAAATCTGGTTGAGACGGCGAACAGCCTCTGTTGCGCCAATTGGGCCAAGCAGCGCATCAAGAGCCGCAAGGTTGTCTAAAACATCAGCGAATGCCGCGCGCGCCTGGAATTCAGGACTGGACAAAGGCCTTTCTCCCGGCCACCCGGCGGCCCCAAGGCAGGCACGGAAATGGTCTGCCCATTCGCTGGCATGCCGGCGATGTGGGCCACTGGACGCAATTTCAAGCAAGCCACGCAAGGCAGCAACCGTAAGGGGGCAAAGTTCATGGCCTTGCTGAGCTAGCCGCTCGGCCAATTGCAATAGGGCATACCCAGAGGTAAAACAGGACAAGTCCTGGCGCATTACCGCATCAAGCCGAGCACGCTCATCAGCCTCGCTGTCCGCAGCGGACCAGCCACCAGCGAGAAGGACGCCAGAAAGGCGTCTTTGTTCGATTGCTCCGCGTGACGTTGCCACCGACAAAAGGTCGAGGGCAACACGGATCAGGGGTTGTTCGGCCAGATTGTGACCCAGCGAAAAATTGAACGGACGAGGCTGGTCACCAGCGCCGGGGCGCAAGGATTCCGGTACCAAGGCGTCATCGAGGAGGTGGTGGAGTTTTTCGCGGACGCTGGCCAGATCGGGCGCGACAATGCCAATGCTGCGGCCTGGTCCTTGTGCCATCTGTTCAATAGCCCAGGCAACGACAGCCGCGCACTCTGCATCGCTGTCCGCAAGGGACACTGCGCTGGCCTGCCCGATTTCTGCCGAGACAGCATCATCATGCAGCACACGTTTTCCAACCGAGGACGGGGGGCAAAACTCGACAACAGAACCGCGCGCAGCCAGTGCCGCAAAAAGCCGATTCTCCATCGGCGTAGTGCGGTCAAAGCCGACAACCTTCAGCCGGCCAGGAATGGAAAAGAACCCATTTTCAAGCAGGGAAATTACGCGCTCGTTCCAGCCGCCGAGATCAAGGGAATCTATCTCCTTACAGCGATCAAGAAAGGCATCCCGCCAACGCAAGAACAAGCCGCCTTCGCTCGAAAGTTCGGCCCCCGTGTCCGGGAGCATCCAGTTGCGTTGCAGAGCTAATGCCTCAGCTGCGGCGCTGGCCATGCCTCCCAAGTCGAACAATTGAGCTGCGTCGTTGAGGGAACTGGCAATCACTTGTTCCCAAAGCAGCCCCTCGGAGAAGGCGTCCAGAGGATGCGGCAGGTCGTCGAGGCCGGCAATCAGCGCCTCATTACCCAGATCGGCGAACCACTGGCCGAGAGTGAGCGTTCGGGGTGTGCGCCACACCCGGCAGTCATCACTCGGCGGAATGGTCCGCAGTGTTTGGGCCAAGCGGCTGGTTGCACAGAGATAAAGGGTGCTGTCGGGCAGGGCCTCTACGGCAGCGTGATCGATATGGGATTGGTGCGCAGACATGGGATTGCCTTGGAAAGGATATGAATCAAGGCTACAGAAATGAGGGTGGGGTTTCTTGAAAAGCTCGAATAGCCAATCCGTCCCGTTGCAGGCTATTCACAAACGGACCGGTAGTTGCCGCAAAAAGCGTGGTGGTCAGCGAGAAAAATTCCGATTCCAGCCGGGCGGCGTGCGCCTGCATCCACTCGTTAGCTTCCTTTGAGGACAGCATCTCCTCGATCTCGTCCAGGGTCTTGCTGTCGGCGGCCACAATGGACAAGTTGTGGTTGATAGGGAGCACGCCACGGGGGACGCGGACTGGCCGCAGGGTGCGTGCTATGCGTGGTACCAGCAGGATCGGTTCGCTGAGGGAGCGACGATGCCAACTCTCGGGCGGCATCCACGGGATCTTGCGCAGCCCTCGCTTGTCCATGCGGTGCATATTCGCTTCCAGATGGGCAAGGATCGCCGGCGGGGGAGGCGTATCCGGGGTGGTCCGGATCGCATATCGCTTCGGAGGTTGAAGCTGTCCGTCACGGATGTCGTCGGTGTCGATCGCCGGAACCAGGTATTCCGCCGGAAGCGTGGCGGCCGTGGCCTCGTCCACCACGAAGATGCCATTGGTGCCGAGCCAGGGGGCGAGCGTCACGTTGGCGATGTCGCCAAGGGTAGGCCCCTTGTGCTGGTTGGGATGCTCTAGCCGGTCGGGGAATACTGGGGCAGCACTCAGGGGGATGGACGCCAGGGACGGCGGGCGCAACACCACAGCTACCGGGTGGATTCGCGGGGGCGTGCCGGCGCGACGGTCCTTGGGCCGGTAGAAGGTCGTCGAAGGGTCAAGCCGACGCAGGTGATCGATTGCCAGTCGCTTGCCGATCGCCTCACGGAGCTTCGATGCTCCCAGGTTGAATAGCCAGCGATCGGCGGTGACCAAGGCCACCTCGCCATCCGGCAGCAGGGCGGCAGAGCAGCGGTCGAGGAAGCTGTGCAACAGATCGGCGACGGCGTGCGGGGGCAGGGCGGCTGCGTATTCTTCGCGCAGCAGGGCTGGTACGTTGGCCCAGCGCAGGTAGGGCGGATTTCCGGCGATGACGTGGCAGTAGGGAGCGGTCGGCCCCTGGGGCAGGAAGTCGGCCTGGCGCACCAGGCGCGCGGCGAGCTCGGCTGCCATGGTTGAACACCAGCCATGCTCTTCCAGGATCTCGGCTACGCGCTCGCGGGAGTGCTGGGCGGCGCCCGGGTGAAGCTCCCAGCCCTGGAGCACGTCGAGGAGCGTATCGCCATCGATGTCGGGTTCTTCCCGCAGCAGGCGGACGAGGGCACGCCCCAGAAATACCCCGTCCCCGCAGGACGGATCGACGAGGCGGCGCTTGCCGCGGGGCCAAATCAGAACTTCAGGAGGTCATCGACCACAGGCTCGCGGGTATAGATCGCCGTAGCGGCATGCAGGGCGTGAATGGCTTGCTCGCGTGGCGAAAGGGTGAAGAGGTCTCGGTTCATGGGAATGCCTTGTTGAGGAGCTGCGGAGTCGCCTGAACGGCTCCCGGAATCAGGTGGGGCGGTCAGCGAATGCGGCAGACGGTACGGTAAGGGCCGAAGTCCGGACTTTCCCAGGTCTCGCCGACGGCAAGATTGCGGATGTCGGCGATATCCTCGTCCGAGTAGCCGAGGGCTTCGCAGAACATCGCGGGACCGATGATCGGGCGCGAATCCTTGCCGGTAGCGGAGTGGAAGGCGCTGATGTCCCAAAAGCCGAGGTAGAGCGGGATGACGGGTCCGCCCGGGTCGAGCCCAAGCTTTTTCACCGCATCCACGGCTGCCTCGTCGGCCGAGTTGAAACTATGGTCGCAGGCGTCGCCGGCCGGGCCGATCCAGTCCCACATACCCTCGATCTCGGGCTCGGTTGCTTCGGTCAGTCGAACCTCATGCTCGCCGCACTTGAGATGTGCCCAGAGGCCGTGCCGGTGGCGGCGAAGCCAGGCCAGCGCATCCTTGGAATTCACCGTGCACTCGAACCCGACTTCGGTTCTCAGCGCGTTCTTGGCGCTCAGGTAATCGAATAACGAGGCCACCGGCGATGTGCCATCAAAATGGCGCGCCACGGAATCTGCAACGTCGCTATGGCCCCACTCGTCGGCCGCCAGCACGATGATGTCCAGGTCTTGAGCGGCGACGAACCAATCGTTGGCGAAGAACGGGCGCTCGATCACGTGATCGTCGCTGTGCGCCTCGGCGCGGATCAACTCGTACTTGATCGCCAGCTCCTCTGCCGAGAGGTTGTGAATGTCCTCCAGGGACACCTGCTGTGGCCATGAGGAATACGGACAGGTCAGGTCGTTGCACAGCTGGCCATTGAGCGACGTGTCGCACTTGGCGCAGACTGCCGGGGCAGCGGGCGCCGGCGATGCATCGACGTAGCGGGCGATCAGATCTTCAAAGGACAGGTCTTCGCGCACCGCATTGACCGAGTAGCCCAGCGCCGTCGAGAGGTTGTCGGCGGCGGTCTGGACCATCACGCCGGAATCGTCGGCAGTGTCGCCGTGGATGATGAGGTGATTGCGGACCACCAGGGCAATGAGGCCGCCCGGGGTGGTGATGAGTTGCAGTGACATGTGGTGCCCTCCTGAGTGATATGCACCTAGGTTACCGATCCACCCTCTCGCGTTCTGAGAAAAGTAGAAACGGCGGGCGAGAGCTAGGGCTGCTGTCGCAAGAGGACTGTCTGGGTCTGACCGACAAACCCTTCCTGGTACCGCCCCGTGGCGGTAAGCAGGCTACCCAGGGGGGAGCCATTGGGGACCATGATCGTCTCCGGCCGCCACTTCTCGATGAAGTCGCCGTAGCCCGGCGCTCCGTTCATTGTCCTGGTGAAGTCCATCACGAAGTCATCCCCGTAGAGGTCAAAGCGGCTATCGGCAAAGACTTTCACCTGGGGATGATGGAAGGCGATGTAGCCGCCAAAGTTGAAATCGTGCATCACGCGGGCAGTCCGTCCGTTGGCGACCATGTAGTTGATCGCATCGGTCGCAAAGAACCGCTGCTCCTCCTTCGCGCCATATCCGCTGAGCCCCAACCGAGCGACGAACAACAGGGGGATCGCACAGGCGAGGATGAGCGCCTGACGACGGTAAGAGAGCACTGGCGGTAGCTGAGAGGCCAGCCGGTCCATCATGGGCGTTTGTGCGGCCAGGCGTGCGATGATCGGAAGCATCGCCATGACGAAATACGGCATGTTCCGCTGCGCGTCGTAGGCAATCAGGAAGAAGCAGAGGAAGATCACCACGTCCCGTAGCGACAGCCTGCATCGAGAGAAGCCGGCGGCCGCGACGGTTGCGGCGATGAGAATGACGAGCTGCCCGCCGTACAGGTCGCTCAGTGCCGGCGATCGCCACTCATGGATCAACTTGCTCCTGGTGACTGATGAAGACGCGATCTCGAAGACAGATTTCCAGACCTCAAAGCCGTAGGGGTTGGCGCCGATGAACAGCATGGCCACCAGCCCGGCAGCAAGGATCGGCAGCGCTATTTTCGCGGCGGATTTGACGTCCTGCTGGACGTATCCCTAGGCCAGGATGGCCGCGGCCACGACCCCGAGGTAAAGCAGCCCCATTGGGAAGCCGCCATGCAGGTTGGCCCATAAGGCAAAGACGAAAGGGATGAAGGCCAGATAGAGGGCTTTTCGCGTGGACATCCATCGGTCCACCAGGTAGACGAGTAGGCCGAACAGGAGGAACGAGAAAACCTGTGGCCGTCCGTACATCGTCAGGACGCTTCCAGCCGAAAGGGCCGCGGTAAGGCCGAACGCCATCAGGGCGTTGGTGAAGTGCGGGCGAACGACACCGTAGAGGACGAGGAAAAGGCCAGCGGCCACGGCGGAAACCATGATCCGGACGCCATCAGGACCGCCCAGGCGGAATGCTTCCGCGACAAGAACCTCTCCTCCCCATTGGGTCAGCCGGTAAGGCTTGCCGTTCATCGTCCATGAAAGCTCATCCACCGTCGGGAGCTGCATGTGATCGAGGATCCAGTTCCCGTTGATGAGGTGCCAGTGAAAGTCCGAATTCATCACGCCGCTCGCGTTGTACTGGACGAGCAGTGCGCTGGCGAACAAGAGCACCAGGAGTGCCAGTCCAGAACGGAGGTCGAGGAGGAGAGATTTCATGCGGTCTTTCAGTGAGCCAATGCGGCAATCATACCGGCATGGGAATGCAGTTTCAGAAGGCGCAGCTGGAGGGTCAGAACAGGGCCGTGAGCCACGCCTGGCTGCCGGCTGATAGGCGGGGCTGGGTGCGAGGCCTCGGCCTGGCTGGGGCTGTTTGCTGAGGCTGTACGGGCGCCAACGAAAGTTGCCCAACCGTCCACATGTTCACGTTCTGGTACCGAACGATTTCGACCTGCAGCGGATTTGAGCGTGACGGCTTCACCGTCCATGCCGGATTCGCACCAGCGAACCGGCCATCGATGGATCGGAGTTGCCGACATTCGTCCTTGGTCAGTGCGCGGCCGGAGCCCAGGGGCGACGACAGCCGAAGTTGTCCAACGCCTGCCGTGGGGAGGTGCCAGGTTGATTCGGCATGGCGGCCGCCACGGTTGCTCATCTTCGACAACGCCGCGTGCAGGAGGCCATTGATCGATACCGGCGAAAGCTCCCAGTTGTCGCGGGTGGTCGGCTTGATGGCGGAGTCCCGCTCGCATATCTGCGCGGCCTCGTCGGCAGTGAGCCGGCGCGGGGCATTGAGAGGGATGCTGAGATGCAACGGGGCCAGGAATGGCTTCTTGATCCCGAAGAGATGATTTAGGTCGGCGTCGCTGGCGGCAGTCATCGTGAAACCTCGTGAAGAATGCCGTCAGCTTACAGATCAACATGCTCCTGATCTGTAAAAAGACCCGCCGAGGCGGGCCGGTCAAAGAGAGAATTGTCAGAGTACGTGAAGGTTATCGATTTCGATGTCCAATTCCGGAAGACCTTTATCGATAACAGTGCACTCTAAGGTCAAGTCCGAGCGCCCCTCTTCAACAGTCCACAAGGGAACAGTAATTGACCACGTAGGGGAGGTCGCATGACTAACCCGTATGACATCCAGTTCCGCATAAGAAGTCTCAGGCAAGCTTTGAAGCGTTCGCCCATAAGTTTGCACAGCTTCTTTCATTTGCTCGGCATTGAGCCTGATGCCACGAGAACGAATCTCGATTGCACAGTAGTCGCCGGACACAAGCAAGCCAACGATCATCCGGATGAGGCCTGTGAGTCTTTGATCGATATTTTCCATGTTAACGATTCCCAGGAATGCGAGTTATTGTATCGGGGCTGATCCCAATGCTGCTGAAATAATTGTCAGCTTGGAAAATTGCGGACCTAGCTTCATCTTCGGTTAGCCCTGCGCGTCGTAGAGCCTTATAGCCTATGCGCCGCTCAGCTGCATACGTCCCACCGCCTGCTTCGCGCTGTACCGCGGTTGCTAGATAGTGAGGAGTGCCGCGCACGTTCGCTGGTCCCTGAAGAACTACACCAGGGGCTTTATTGGTGTTGTAGCCCTTCAAATTCCGAACGGCAGCATCCTGGATGACGTGATGAGCATCCTTCAGGCCCGCTGCTCGCAATTCGCCAACGGACCCCTGAACGCACTGCCGTGCCTTTGATAGACCATTAATAATCCCGGCTTCCGGAACCATGGCGCCAGTCAAAAGCCCTGCAACCAGCTCGGTTGTGACTACGACAGTTACCGCATTTTCCGCGGCCCAAGCGCAAGCTGGGAATAGGAAGAATAAGGGACCAAAACACAATCCGTTCTGATCGGAATTGATGAATGGATTGCCTCCTGCGTATAGATAGCTGTTTGTCCCACCAAGAATCCCAATGGGATCGCTCTCCAGGTATCGACCAGATGCCTTGTCGTAGGTCCGATTCCAGTTCTGGAACAGTCCTGTCTCGGCCTCGTGGTACTGGCCGGGATAGCGCAGAGCGACCGTTACAGACCCCGTAGGTGCTGCGACACCGAACGCCAGGTCCTGCCACTGCCACACGACGTTCTTTGCACTATCGGTACCGATGCGCGGGCTGCCCAGGTGGTCGGGGTGCAGGTAAGTGATGACGCCGGCGCTGATCTGCGCCAGGGGGCGGCCTTCATCATCCCAGACGTATTCCTTCAGCGTCGTTCCCGCTGCGTCGGTCTCTGCCAGCAGGTTGTCATCGACACCATAGTGGAACAGCGTCGTGGCGCCCTGGACAGTCTTCTGTGCCCGGTGGTTATCGAAGCTGTAGGCGTACTGCCCCAGGAGATTGCCGCTCGAGCGCGCAGCCGCCAGTCGGCCAGCCTGGTTGAACTCGAAGTTGAGGCCATTGGCAGACAGGGTGTTACCGGCGGCATCCAGCGTGACCGCGCCGGACGGGTTGCTCGTCATCCGGTTGGAGCTGGGCGAGTAGGCGTAGCCGCCGGCGCCGTCCGCCTGGCGGTTGCCGTTGGCGTCCCAGGTGAAATTCAGCATGGAATTGCTGCTGACGATCCTGTCGAGCCAGTCGTAACCGAAGGTGGTGGCGTTGATGCCGGTGATGTTGCCGTTGGCGTCGTAGCCGTAGGTGCGGCTGTCGATGGAACCGGTGGCCCAGGAGGTCAGACGGCCCTGAAGATCGTAGGCACGGGTATCCACCAGGCCGTTGCCGTAGGTCTGCCCGGTGAGCAGCCCGTCCGCGCGGTACGTCCGGCCGGTGACGATGTTCTGGCCACCGGTGGCGATCGCCGAGATCTGGCCCAGGCTGTTGCGGGTATAGCTGACGACTCGCCCACTGGGGTAGGTGATGCTGGCCAGCCGGTCCGCGGGCGTCCAGGTGTAGCTCGTCGTGAAGACCTGGTTGCTGGTCGTCCAGGTGACGGAGGCAGTCCGGCCCAGGCCGTCATAGGTGTAGGTCCGGGTCCCGGTGGGGTCGGTGACAGAGCACAGTCGCCCGATACCGTTGGCGCAGGCGTCATAGCCGTAGGCGACGTCCTCGCCCGCTGTCGGGTAGGTTAGGCTGGTCAGGCGATTGAGCGCGTCATAAGCGAAGCTGGCAGTGATGCCACGGGCGTCCGTGCTGGACAGGACATTTCCGGCCGCATCGAAGGTCCGCTGGACCTGGCCGCGGTCAGGGCTGGCTTCGGCCTCCTGGTTGCCCAGGCCGTCCGTAGTGAATGCCCAGTTGGCGCCGTTGGGGGCGGTCAGGCTCGCCAGATGACCGGCGCTGTCGTAACCCGTGCTGGTGGTGCCCTGCAGGCGGTCCACGACGCTGGTGATGCGATTCAGGGGATCATAAGCGTAGGCGGTGCCGTGCCCATTCGGGTCCGTGACGCTGGTCGTGTTTCCAACTGCGTCCAGGACCATCTGGGTAGCAGAACCGCCGGCCGTGATGCTGGTGAGGAAGTTGCGCGCATTGAAGGCATAGTCGACCTGGCGGCGGATCGTCCCGGCCGAGTCCTTCACGACGGTCTGGGTCCGGTTGTCCTTGAGGTCGTAGGCATAGGCGACCTTGTTGCCCGCGTTGTCCGTGACGCTCGTCAGGCGATGGGCCGCATCGTAGGCATAGGTCAGCACCACTCCGTCTGGTAGGGTGGCCGTCTTCAGCTGCTGGGCGTTGTCGTAGGTAAAGCCGGTCGTCCGGGCGCTGCCGCCGCCGGCCGGAGGCGTCTCGGTCACCGTGGTGACGTTGCCCGCCTTGTTGTAGACAAACGTGGTAGCCACGCCGTTGGGGCTGGTCGTCTTCAGCAGGCGGCCGGCGCCATCGTACTGGTCGAAGGTCGTGACATGCCCGAGGGCGTTGGTTACCTTCTTGAGCTGGCCGCATTGCGCCCCGGTGGTGCAATCCCAGTATTCGAGGGCACGGGTGTCGCTGACATCGACGCGCGGACCGCTGATCGTGGCCACCTGGCCCTTTGCGGTGTAGGTGAGGATGATCGTGCGGCTAGACCCGCCGGCGGATACCGTGATCGTCGTGGGCAGCGTGCCGGTGTAGGCGATGGTGGTGGTCCGGTCCGGCTCCGTAATCGTGGTCGGCAGGTCCAGGTTCGGCGAGGAGTAGCTGTAGGTCGTCGTTCGCTCTGCGCTGGTGCCGGCCGCCTCGGTCATGCTGGTGAGGCGATGCTGGCTGTCCCAAGCGAAGTTGGTGACTCGGCCTTCCTCGTCGGTGCGGCTGGAGAGATTGTTGGCCGCATCGAAGGTCTGGGAGCGCGTTTTGCCGTCAGAGCTATCAGTCCGGCTGACCAGCAAGTTGATGCCAAGGCTATTGGCGAACGTAAGGGTCTGCGTGTTCCCTATCGCGTCCGTGATGACGGTCTGGTTCCCGTTGTAGGCCAGGGAGAACTTGCCGGTGGCGCCGGCATGTTGCGTGCTTACGGCCTTGCCGGTGGTGCTGTCATAGGCGTAGGTGGCAAACCGCGAGCTGTTCTCGTCGACGATGCCCGTCAGCGAATGAGGATTGGCCGTGTCCTCGTAGAGATACTGGGTGACGACGCCAGCCGCCACCACCGTGTCTGCCCGGGTGGCTGAGGCCAGGTTGTATTTCGCATCCCTGACGAACTTGACCCAGGAACCATCCGGGAAGGTGGCAGTGGTCAGGCCGGTGCCGTACCAGGTCAGGGTGATCTTGTGCCCGAAGGGGCCGGTGACGCTTTGGAGGAAACCGTCGCCACTGAAGACGTAGGTGGTGACCAGTCCGCGGGGATCGGTGTCGGTGACCGGCAGACCTTTCGGATTGAACACCTCAACAGAGCCGTCAATGCTGGTGACCGTGTAGTACCCGTTGGCAACGGTCAGCTTTGCCTCGATGTCCGCTCCCGCAACCCAGTTCGAGCCGGACTTCGTGAAGGTGATGACACTCCCGTTGCCGCCGACATACTGAACTTGCGTTGCCGCGACAAGAAGCCGCTTGTTGAACGAGTACGACCAGCCGGTCCCAAGCCCGTCGTCCCGCGTGGACAGGCTGTTGTAGAAGCGCTGGAAGGCCGGAATGCCAAATCCGCCGGGGAAGTCAGTTTCGACGTGGAGCTTGTTCCCGGTCGATGCATCACAGGGGTTGCCGACCAGGCTGGTATCGCCGACGGCAACCGCCCTCGAAGCTCCCTGTTTGGCAGCAGGGCAGGAAGAGGCGGCGTGCGATGAGCCGCCACCAAGCTGCGGCTGGCTCGCGGAGACAGCCTGGGTTTTCCCGGGACTGATGCAGTCATTCCCCAAGGGGCCAGTGAAGGTATAGCCCGCTGGGCATGGCACCGAGGGGTAGGTGTAGGAGTGGTACTCGGTCTGAACCGAGTAGGGGCACTGGCCTCCAGGGTAGGGCGCTTGCGAGGTCTGGATGATTACGGCGCACCCACCATTGCAGCCGGAATAGGTGCCACACCAGCGCACCAGGGCATAACCGCTCGGGGAGCAGGCCTGCCCAGGGATGGAGCCCTCAGCCTGGCACGCCGCATAGGCGGATGCCTGGTCAGGGTAGTAAGACATGGTGTTGGCGTCCGCCACGGACGTCATGCACCACAGCAATATCGGGATAAGGTATCGGATGAGCATGGCTTTACGAGAGATTGGTTGGAATGGAACCCTTGATTTCCCAGGCTGCGTAATGCAGCGGTCCGGCCGGTTCTCGAAGGCATCGAGCACGATTCCATCAACGACGGCGAACACGTGTTTTGCAACCTGGCAGATGAAGCGGCCCTTGGGGAATTGCCGAACGAACGTCGCAGGGTTCATGCGTCGCTGCCCCTTGACGGCAGGAAAGCTGATCCGCGTGGCCCAGTCCTGACGATTCAGCCAAGTCGAGAACTGGAAGCCACGACTGCATTTGCGGCCGGCTTCCTTCAACAGATCGTAGGCGTCGTCGT
>Ga0075163_10005804_pt1 | contig 16390 bp, 14 predicted proteins | sample JI1023141ADNA_FD_71478 | JGI IMG/M metagenome (GOLD analysis project Ga0075163, IMG submission 71478) | Wastewater effluent complex algal communities from Wisconsin, to seasonally profile nutrient transformation and Carbon sequestration -... | ecosystem: Engineered > WWTP > Effluent > Algae...
AAACTATAGCTAACTAATTTTAATAAGTTTTCTTTTAATTGATAACTCTCTTTAATTTAGTTGCTCAATAGTGTTGCATTCTTCCAATAAGTGGTGCGCTTATCGGATCTTAAATAAAACTCAAAATTACGGATGTAAAATTTAGTGGTCAAGCGTATTTATACGTGTATATGTGGGGATTGATTGATTTGGTGATTTGGTGGATTTGCGGAATTGCTTTTGAAGTGTAGGCTTCGCATTATTTAGAGATCAGTTTTAATGACACTTAATACTCATCCCCTAACCCCTTCTCTTAAAAAAGAAAGGGGACTATGCACGTTGAGCTTCGCATTATTTAGAAATCAGTTTTAATGGGTTTCCAAATTCATTTGGAAGTGGGTTGCATGTAAATTCAGGAAGGATACCAAAATGATTCTTGCAAACAAGTTTACAAGTCCAATAGGTGAACAATAATGTTTAACAACAAAAAAGGAGCGTAGCTCTGTCCTCTTTGTAGAAAACGAAAGTAAACGTAATATGAGGGGCGTAGCCCTGACATCTTGGTTTGTCCTATTTTAAGAATAGATGTATTGTTCTGCTAAGTTTGCAAGTATTAAACGGTAAGGTGCTTTATAATAAAGCTATGGATGCATTCGGGTATTAATCCTATGAATACTCTATCATAGCAAGTCTTTTTCATTTTTGCTTGCACTTTTTGGCGCTATTGCTGTACAGAAGAACACGCGAGATAGCCAATCCGCTCAATAACTATACAACCTTACGGAAACAACTATCTTTTTGTGAAAGAATGTTTTTGATTCGTAAATATAGTTTGTATTTCTTAAGATCAATCTGAATCTAGCATAATGGATAATGCTAGATTCAGATTGAATATTATGATCTTTTATGTTTGAGTCTACTCACAAAAGTCATCGAGTTAAAGAGAATTAAAAATATTAGTTTCTACTTCATAGATAATCAGGCGTTTCCCTTTAGGATGCAGGGTGAAAAACGGTTAATTATCAAATGTTGAGCGTTTTCGGACTGGACTCATGTTTTAAAAGAATAAACTAGTCCTAAATATAATGTGATTCCACAGGTTGTCTGAGATCACTATTCCTTTATCATCTTCAGTCTTATCTGCAATAAGATGATAGTTCACATCAAAATTTAATCCTGTGTTTTCTAGGATATTAAAACGATATCCCAATCCAGGACTGACAGCCCATCCATTGGTGACTCTTTTGTTTATGAATTCATTATTGTCATAATAACTGCCATTGAGCGTGAAGCTATAGCCTATTCCTAACTTCAAATAAATGGAAGAACGATTTTGATTATATTTTTTAATATCATAACTAGATTCTAAAGTAACAGGTATTTTTTGCCATTGTGGAATCGAAGTATTTTTCCCATTTACACCCAGATAATGTGTAGAAACTCCTACTATAAATGATGGATGGATGTGATGATAGATGGAGATACCTAAGTCCGTTATTGAATAATCTCCTGCACCTAGACCAAAATGGACCATCGGTTTTACTTTGCTGGTATTATATGATTTTTCACTGACTTTCAACTTATTATCTTGACATATCAAGACCATAGGGAGTAGGAACATACATAAAAATAATGTTGATTTTTGCATTACATTTGACATTTTGATAGGTTTTAATAGATTGTAAAATATGATGATTAAGGTATGATGACAATAGATTTAGAAATGCTCCATGATCTTGAAGAAGCCTTTACATGATAGGTTCCTCCCAAAAGTTTTAGATCTTTTATTAGGATAGATTCATCCCAATTCTCTTCAATATTAGTGTATAATTTTTTGTAAACCACTACGCCATTGGAAGAAATTAATTCTAATAAGATAGTGTCTGCCACGTTTTTAAATTGTGCTTTAATATCTATGGTAGTAGAAGTAGGATTGGGTGATAATACAAAAGATACTATTTTTTTATCATCTGAATTTGCATTGATCGACGCTTCATTTATCACTAGCATTTCATTTGTTTTTAAGTTAGTTAGTGTTTGGGTGATACCTGATGGCCAGACTACTAGTAAGGTATCTACCAAAGTACCGTCTTTCAGACCGAAATGTAGAATGCTACTATTTTGACCGCAATATCCTGAAAAAGAAGCAAGTGTTCTAAATTGTTTTACCCTAACACCATCTATCATTGAACTTAGATAGACTTTTGCACCATAACCTGAAGCATTAGAAATATTACCCTTTAATTTTATTTTTAGCCATCGATACCCGTTTCCTTCATTGATCCATATATCATTATTTGCAAATGGAGATTGACCATTATTTTGGCAGTTTGCTACTACTAAGTCTTGAAATCCATCATTATTGATATCTCCCCACGCTGTACCAAACGAACAAGGTGTTTGATACTCTGCCATACTGGTCTGGTCTTTGGTAAAATTTCCTAAACCATTATTTAAATACAAATAGTTTTTAATGATACCATTACAAAAACCATTCGTAACTACTAGGTCTAGATCTCCATCATTATCATAATCCGAAAATGATGATGAAAACGAACAACCATTATCTGACTCATATACACCCGGACGTTTGGTAAATGTACCGTCTCCATTATTGATATGAAGACGGTTTGCTTGACCAACAAAATAACCTGAATTACAGATAAATACATCCATCCACCCGTCATTATTTACATCTCCCCAACTTGCGCCCATACTTCCAGACGCTTCCAGCAACAAATCTCCGGCAGATGCTATTTTAATAAAATTGCCACTTCCATCATTTCTGAAAAGTTCGTTTCTAGTTTGATTCTCATTACATATAAACAAATCTACATCATCATCTTGATCATAATCCACCCATGTGGCATGACGACTATTATTGGTTGCTTGTACGAGAGGGTGATTGGTTTGTAAGCTAAGTGTACCAGCATTGTTTTTAAATAATAAATTTCGATTGTCTGATGTACTATTTCCACTATTACATACATAAAGATCTAAATATCCATCATTATCATAATCTCCCCAAGTTGCTGATTCTGAGTAAGAATTTGGATTCATTTGTGTAATATCAAATCCATTATTTGTTGTACCTCTATAAAGTGTGTTTTTTCTATTATACCATGTGGATACGTAGATGTCAGCTAGTCCATCATTATCCATATCGCCGACGGTAGCACCTACAGACGGATCGCTTATTTGATTCGTTAATTGTGGTTGTAATTCGAATGTCAGATCACCTTTATTGTAATAAATAAGATCACTTGCACCTGCTGAATTTCCTTGGGTGATGAGTAGATCTTCTAATCCATCTTTATTAAAATCAGCAAAATTTACACTTCTGCTATCTAATGGGGTATTTACTATAGGCCCAGTGGTAAGTTTTTTAAAAGTGGTTTGGCTTTGTGCATTTAATATACCCACATAAGCTAAAATGAGTAGGAATAGTCGATGATTTAGATACATGTTTTTCTTTTTTATTTGACTTAAAATTTATTCAAAGATAGTACATTATCTTGCCTATAGATTTCGGTAAAGATGGAAAACAAGCTACGCATTATAAACTACGATAATAGATGGAATTCAAAGGTTTTTACCTTCATTGTAGGTAGTTGGTAGGTTGATATTCGTAATTCGTCACCACTTATGTTAAAATCATAAAATAAAAATGCATTTTTGCATTATGAGACGATATTTAAATAGAGATATTATACTTTGGCTTATTTATTCTGTGTATCTACTGATTTTAATATTGCCCAATATGATATTGCCAGAAAATGGTGTATTTCATTGGTATGACAAATTATTGCGTGCTTGTACCATTATTTTGTTTTTATATCCTGCAAAACTAATGGCAGTATATCTAGGTGTACCTGCGTTGATACGCAAAGTTGTCTATAATCAAGGTAGTTGGATTGTAGTCTTTGGGAAGTTATTGTTATCTATCGTTATAGGTGTTGTTTTATATCGAATGGCTTTATACCTTTATATTTATCCATACATTTATGAACGATCACCAGATGATGGTCAGTTTTTTGCTATTGGAAGGTTTTTATCCAATTTTGCAGACCTTACCGTTCCCATGTTGCTTTTCGGGGCGATATGGATGTATGACGAAAGGCTAAAAGCTGATCAAGAGAAAACTGTTTTAGAACTACAATTTCTAAAGAATCAGACAAGCCCACATTTTTTGTTTAATGCATTGAATAGTATTTTTGCGCTCGTACGTAAAAACGACGAACAAGCAGCGCCTGCCATTATGAAACTCTCAGGTATTTTAAGATATCTGCTGTATGAAACCACTTCGCCAAGGATAGCCATCCAAAAAGAATTGGACGTAATTCACCAATATATAGATATCCAAAAACTTAGGTTTGGTAGCACACTTCAATTGATCATTCATGAAAACAATCATGCTTCCCAATACATGATTTCACCTGGTTTACTCCTTCCCTTGATAGAGAATGCATTCAAATTTGGGTTTAGTGACGAGCTAAACGTTATTTATATAGATATGAAAATTGATGTGATGGAGCATGGACAATTTAGTTTCGAAATTAAAAATCATTTATCTGAATCCAATCATACAGAGGTTGGTGGACTAGGTCTTAAGAATCTTAGTAGAAGGCTTCAATTGGAGTATCCAGAAGACCATCAGCTTTTGACCAAAGAAGAAAATGGATATTTTATAGCACAATTACACTTAAGATTACAATAATGGATATTTTAAAATGCATCATAGTAGAAGACGAACCGTTGGCAGCAGAGATCATTGCAGATTATGTATCTTCTGTTCCGTTTTTAGAGCTAAAAGCAAGTTTTACAAATCCAGTAGAAGCTTTACATTGGTTGATGGAAAACCCTACAGATGTGATTTTTTTGGATATCAATATGCCTAAGATCAAGGGGAATGAATTTATCACCGCTGCAAAAGGAGATTTTCAATATATCATCACCACTGCTTATCAGGAATTTGCAGTTGATTCATATCAATGGGGTGTGGTAGATTACTTACTAAAACCAGTTGATTTTGCAAGGTTTATGATTGCTGTAGGCAAATTAAAAACCAAAAATAATGTATCTCCAGCACCATTATTACCATCCAAACAAGATAATAAACTTTATCAATATTTTAATGTCAACAAAAACTATGTAAAGATTTGTGTGAATGATATTTTGTATATAGAAAGTGTCAAAGATTATCTAAAGATTGTCACCATCAATCAATCGATCACCACCAAAGCAAAGATGTCTGACCTTGAACCTATGTATAAACTAAACCAAATTATTAGAATTCATCGTTCATTTATGATCAATTTAAATCATATAGTATCATTTAACCACAATGAAATTTTCATAGCAAATCAGTCTTTCCCCATAGGCAGACAATACAAAGATGCAGTCAATAAAGTTTTGGGAGATTTGGTATAAGGTTTTAGTTATTGCGTCTGTTTGGTAGTAGCGCAAACATTAGGAAAGTTATCCTTCCTTACCAAAATAAAAAGTGGTTCCCTAAATCCATCAATACTCCTTCCTCATCCAAGGTGGCACTGATTTTTTGTGTTTATCGGACTTAAATTCCATTGGTCCTTTTTTCTTTGCACTTGTTTGCGGGGCAGATCGCTGTGGTTTTCTGATTTCTATTTTGGGTAGGGAAGGAGCCACGGTGATATTTCGCTCTTCAAATTCTGCACCATTCAGTTGCTGAATAGCCGTCATAGCTTCTTCGTCGTTTGGCATATTGACGAAAGCAAAACCTTTATTTTGTCTTGTAATCTTGTCAATAACGATTTTTGCAGATTCGACTTCTCCATATTCTTCGAATAATGCGATTAGATTTTTTTCCGTCCATTTAAAGGGAATGGAGCCAACATGTATGTCCATAAAACAAATTTTTTGCAAGGTAAAGATTTTTTATGAATCATGGTAGTCTGCAGGATATTTTACACCAATCTGAAGTCTTATTTCATCTAGAATACGAATAAGTGTCGTACTCATATCAAAACCCATGATCGGACTTTCTGTTTTTCCTTCTTGTAGACAGGATGCTACATGTTCTATTTCGTGGGCATAGCCTAGACCTTTTTTACCTACATTTATCTTCATTTCATCATCTTGGCCCATCTTAATTAAATAGTGATCTTGCTCATGAAATCTACCAGGAATCGTGATTTTTCCTTCACTGCCATAGATCTCACATTTAGTATCTGTATGGGTCTCTAGTGTAGCGTATAAACTTGCAGTTGCACCATTAGGATATGTCAATAACATCGTACAACTTTCATCTGCACCTGTTGGCGCAAGTTGCGCAGACGCAGTGATGGATGTAGGTTCGCCCAAAACAAGCATCGCTATCATGACAGGATACAATCCAATGTCCAACAGTGATCCACCTGCAAGATCAAGATCAAAAAGTCTACTCTTCGCATCATACACAGCCTTAAAGCCAAAGTCAGCTGAAATGTGTTTCACTTCACCTATCGTTCCTTGTTGTATAGTATTGATAACATCTTGTATTGCAGGCAAAAAAGCAGTCCACATTGCTTCCATTAGAAATACACGATGCACTCGAGCAGTATCGATCATTTTTTGGACTTGGGCACTATTGACAGCCATAGGTTTTTCGCACAATACAGCCTTGCCATGTTCCAAACATAATATGCTATGTGCCATATGGAAAACATGCGGTGTAGCCACATAAATAGCATCTATTTCCGCACAAGCTGCAAGATCTTCATAGCTATCAAAGGTAAGAATATCAGGATATACATCGCTAAATACTTTTTGTTTTTCCTTACTTGTGGATGCGACAGCATATAGATATCCACCATCAGAGATGCTTAGGTCAGCAGCAAATTTTTGTGCAATCTTACCACAACCTAAGATGCCCCATTTTATTTTGTTTTGCATGTTTTGAGATGATTTGGTCGTTTGAAAATTTGTTTGATTTGTAACGTTGATATGGAATAAATGGTTGTGGATGGTTGGTGTATAATATGAAAAGAGCAACATTAGAAATTGTATGTTGCTATGTTTGCTAAATTTTTTTACTAACTTTGTTTGGGATTCCTATATTACTAATATTACAAGATACTAAAATTGAATTATAAAACCTGTCCAACTTTAAAAGTATTCGTAAAATATGGGATTGTAGATACAATCTAAGGTCATAGGGATGATAGATGAACATTTCACAGGATGGGACAGATATTTTGGAGCCAATTTTGTTGAATTTAATAACACCAATTTAAGAGCATTATGTCCATAAAGCAAATATTTTATTTTCTAAGTATGGGCATGGTATCATGCACATACTTATCTAAAGCGCGAGATTACCAGCCGTGTCATTTTAATAAAGAAAATCTATCGGTCATTGGAAGTGACATAGATTTTAAGGATAGTATTTGTTTTAAGCAACCTTTTCAACCAACAATTGTACGTATGTTGGATGATAATTCAATAACTTATTACTCTTCATTTTCAAAAATTAAGTCTGAATCTCCAATGATATTTGACATTAAAATTTGTCACTGTAAAGATACATTATGGGCAAAAAACCAAATAATTTCTGAGATACAAAGACTTTACCCGTTTAGTTTGGTAGACACAGTACAGCTTCATCGACTGTATAATATTTCACTTATTGATCCCAGTAAATTGGTTAAGTCAAAGTTAATTAATAGCTGGCCAATTTTGGAAAGCGATAGTATTTATTTTCATAATAAAGGTGTTTCTTATTCTTTTGTAAGTAATGAAGTGGGTTTCTTGATTTTTTTAGCAAAAGAGAATAAATCCTACAGATGTAAACTTGAGGAAATAACATCTCATTATGGAGATTACAATCAAATGTATGATTTAAGTATTAGAAATGAATTTTTAGAAAGTTATAGATCTTCCGATACGCCACCTTATAAACGGCCTCAAAAAACTATAAAAGAAGTTCAGACTTATGTTCTAGATTCATTAGGTTTTAAGATTGATCTGGTAGATGAATTTACGATTCCCATAAAATTAGTTAAGTTTTTATAGTTATGATTTGTCAATCTTTTTACATTTGTGCTCACTTAAATATAAAAGAATCGTTACAACCGTCTGAACTGTTTACTTTAGAAAAGACAATACCATGCTTAAAATCATCGCTTCCATTATTTTTATGTTTATCGCAACCATTTCTTTTGGGGCAAAAATTAATTTTATTACTAGTCTGAGTAAAGCCAAAAAACTAGCCAAAGAAGAAAATAAAATCATTTTTGTAGATGTTATGGCAGATTGGTGTCTTCCATGCAAATTGATGATAAATGATATAGAGAAAGATGAAAAAGTAGTGGCTTACTTCAATGAAAATTTTATAAATCTGAAGATAAATGAAAAGAGTAATCGTGAATTTATGTTAAATTTTAGCATACTTGTTTTACCAACGATTCTATTTTTAGATAATGAAGCAAATGAGGTAGAGCGTAAGATTGGATATAAAGATGTTAATGATCTTTATCTTAGCGCATATAGGATCAACGAGAATAACACTTTAATCCAAAGTTATTCAAATGTAGAGACTGCTGATGAATTTGACGAACAGCGTTTTATTGGCGAATTGTCTACATCATTGGCGCAGATGCCCAAAACTGAAATAAAACATGTATTAAATACTTTAGTTAAACTCGGAATGCCTTATTCAAAACCAATATTAAATAATTACCCTACATACATCAGCCCACCAATATTTGGTGCCGCCTACAAAGATCTTGATGGTGCCAAAGACAAAAGACTGACAGAGAAGTATATTATTTCTTACATTTTAACGGATGATTCATTCCAAAATACAATCGAAATGAAAACTAGAAGCAACGAATTGGCTGAGATCATAGGTATGCAAAGCGTTAAGATTTTGTCATATGCATTGGCATACAGAGAGTTTAATCTATTCCAACATCTAGGATTAGCCAATGAAAAGACTAAATTAGTGAACGCCAAAAACTTATTAAACAATTATCCCGAAACAAGTGATACAGAACTGCTCTCTTTAGCATTTACCGAAATAGTAAAAACAACTGTAAAAGAAGATTTTAATTATTATAAAACGCTACAAAAGACATTCTTAGATATGACTACGTCATCTCAAGAATACACGCATTTTGATATTCTGAGCGTCCTACAATATGCAAATGGTCACCATGATCAATATAGCCTTTCCATCGCAAAAGCAAACGAACTAGCTAGAAGTAAAGGTATTAAGTTCTCTCCCTTACTCAAAGATTTGCGTGTTTATTTAGATTGATTTTTGAGTCCACTCGCTACCATGCCATTTTCTGAACTCACAAAAGTTACTAAAGACATTTTGAATCTCGCGAAGGAAGAGCCATTAGACTAAAAGTGTAAGATCTTGGAAGTTTTGGCAGTGTCTTTTCTATAGATACTTGTCTCTATTTTTTAAATTGTTGTCATGAGTTACGTTTTGACACTGAACTACTTTAAGATTTGTATGTTTGACGATGAAATGGGCTAATTAGTCCGATTTTTGAAATGATTTTTTATCTATTTGCGTTAAATGGACCATATCAACAAAACAAACATTATGAATATCAAAAAAAATCTTTTTGTCTTTTCTTTTTTAGGTAGCATTGCCTTCATGTCTTCCTGTAATTATGCCAAATCTAACCAACAAGTCGTGGTCTCGTCAGATTGTGGTATGACTTGGGAAAAAATAAATGCAGGTGACGCAGTCCCAAAAGGTGTCGCCAACCCATGTTATATGAAGGTCGTTATTCCTAATTTCCCCATGCAAGGAGATAGTCGTTTTATCACCAATCTCAAAGACCGAGTAAGGGCTTTTGTGCACATTGACTATGATTATTCCATCACCGACCCACTAGAATTTATCAAACAAGCAAAGTTTTTGGGCAAGGCCAATGCCAATGCGGACAGTGACGGTGCTTTGGAGCCATCTGCATTCGAAGGTGCAGAGAACATGGTCATTGATAAACGTATCAGAGATGTCAGTAAAGCTCTCTTCCTAAATGAAGATATCGTGGAGCTTGATCAATCAGAAATAGAGAATAAATTATTGGAAGTGTCCAACAAAGCTTTAGAGCCATTGGGTGTAAGTTTGAATTTCATTACTCTTACATTTGATCTCGACGAACAGACAAGACAAGCCATCGATGTATCGACGGCGATGAAGATTTATGAAAGTAAAAATTTAACAGAATTAGGTAAAGCAGTAATTGTTCAGAAAGCAGGTGCCGCTAGGGTAGTGGTGGAAGACAATACACCTGCTCCTCAAATCATTCAGGAAGAAGAGTAGTGATCTTACATGTTCCAGTATTGTCTCAATAAATGCAATACTGGAACATGCTTTGTACACAACTTTTAAGAAGCTGCGACTGAATTGAAAACTATATTTTGAAAAGGAAATCTAAAATTAAATAACAACCATTATATCACTCCCATCGTACCGATCAACTTATCCAAAGAAGGCGATTTACTTCCTCCTTTTGGTTCAATAGTGATGGCGTAGGTGGCTGTTTGGTCTATAAAGTCCACCGGAATGATGGTGTTTTTATCTGCAAAGACATTAAGCGGCATAGGATCTGCTCCGTCTTTGAGTGACCATAATTGGAATGCTTGATCTGATGTGATCTCAGGAAGATTTACCAGTTGGAGGAAGTTCTTTTTACTGACGGTATTGTGGTGAAGATAGACGGAGATACCCGCATATCCTGCGGTTGGTGTCATATCTATGATCTTATTGTTCGGATCATTGATCTGATTTAACAATGCAAATTGTTGCTCTTGCTGATTGGTAATCGAGTCACAAACTCTTATTTGGCTTTCATACTGTTGGCTAGTCGCTTTGTTTTCAGATAGTTGCAGATAGTATAGCGTAAAGCCCAAGATTCCTATTAATGCAAACAAACTCGTCAAAAGATTCCATCTCATACCATTATTACTGCCCGTATTGTCTTTGGATGCACTTTGTACAGTTGGAGAGTTTTTAGGTAAGTTGTCAAATAGTTTGGTACTTACAGATTCAGGCGCTTTTATGCCTGATAATTGACCATACTTCTCCAGTCCCAGAGAGATCTCGTAGATTTCTCTTTTGATTTCTATGTGCTTTTCTTGCATGACTTCGACTTCTCTCGTCTCTTCTGGAGAGAGTTGGCCGAGCACATAAAGCTCTAGAATCCCTGATGATATGTATGATTTTATGTCCAAAATTTTAACTCAATAATGATAATAGATATAATAAATGTTTTTCGTCTTTCAACGTTTCTCTTAATGTTTGGATGGCATCTCTCAACCTTGTTTTAACCGTACCAAGTGGAATTTCCAACTCGTCCGATATTTCTTGCTGCGTATAACCTTCCAAAAACATCTTGTCTAATAATATTTTGTATTTCTCAGGCATATTTTTTATCAATGCCTTGATATCTACATTTTTTTCGGATGACTCTGATGCCATGCCATATTCTGTATTGTCAAAAGATGATGTATTTGATGCCATTTCGAATGACTTCAAACGCTTCATATCTATAGCTGTATTCCTGGCTATTTGTGCCATCCAAGTAAATAACGTTGCCTTAGATTCATTATAAGAATCAATGTTGTTCCAGATTTTTAAGAAAACAGATTGGAGTACTTCTTCTGATTCTTCTTGCCTTCTTAATATGCGGTGGATAATACCATATATGGCATCAGAATAGTGATGATACAACAACTTGAGGCCGGATTCTTCCCCTTGTTTTATAGATAATATGACAGTTTGTAATTCTATGGTCTATGTTTTGATTTATGGGTATTATATTATACCGATATCCAAAGGTAAATATATTTGTCGTAACGGTATAGATAAACTTCTACATTTTTTTAAATTAATTACATTCACATTATTTATCGAACTACAAATACTTATACGGTGGAAGTGGACACCTTGGATTTTATTTTGTATATAAATGTAGGAATAATATAAATAATTATTTTAATAATTTTGTAATGTATTGATAGTTAATGTTTTGCAAAATGTTCTTTTATTGTCTATTTCGTGGGAAACCATTAAGGTGTTTGTTGCGGTGAATGTTGATTTAGTAAAAAATATTTTGTTATTCAGATATATAATGATTAAATTACTATACAATAATCATATTTAATAATAGAAAATGCTAAATTTGTGTTGTTTTAATGATCATCATCTGCATAATATGAAAGTGAAGCAGCTATTTTGCCATCTTTTGGTTATTATTTCCTTGGGATTATTATCCTGTGGCAAAGATTTAAATGTTAGTGATTCAAGAAAACTATCTTTTTATGTAGAAAACTTTAAAATTTTAACTATTCCCGATAGTTTTGGATCTAATTTTATTTTTTCACCAATTGAGAATCAAGATGTAATTTGGATTTTAGGTTCCAATACAGGTGGAGCAGTAAATCTAAGATCAGGAAAAGCTAATTCATTAAATGAAGTTTTTAAGTTTAACTATAAAGGAGGAATCAGCATGGTATCCAATTGGCATGATTCGGTTACGGGCGATGTCTATATGGATGTTGCTTTTGGAAAGCTTATAAGATACAATGCAAAATCGAAGTCATTTTATAAAGTTAATATTTCTGAAGTTTCAGGTGTCGTTGGTACAAAAGATAGAGTATATATAAGCACATCCAAAGGATTGTTTACATTTGAAAGAGACAAAGAATCTTTAAAATATTTATATACCAATTTGAGTAGAAATGACATTGAATCCATTTCAAAAGTCAATGATGGTTTAATTTTAATACAAACGCAAAGTGAAATTAGTTATCACTATAACGTGAACACAAAGAGTCTTATGGTCATTGAAAATTGTAAGACAGTCCCCAATAATAATGTGTATCAAAGTCATCAAGTGTTACAGATCTTACCCAATGATCTATATAATAACAATAGAATAATTAAAGATGATTCAATGACTTGGATCTACACTAATGATAAATTGTTCTTTACGTATGATAATCTGAATATTTTTGAAACAACAATATTGCCCAAAGAAAATATTTTACAAATTCAATCTGATGGAAAGTACCTATATATTCTATTTAGAAATAAATTTATTATTTATAGAAAATCATTTTTAATAAGTACTAAATCTTTGTATTTCGTTGGGAATCCAAATGCAACAAGGGATAGACTTAAATACATTACATCACAACTTAATACCACATTTGATTTAGATACTTTTTTTCATTACATGAATATTCTGGAAAGTGAAATCGGCTTTAAAAAATATGAGGATGTCGATCAATTAATTTCAGGATATAAAGGTCGTTTACTAAGTGTACAATACGACTCTAGCTTCAGAAATAAGACTGAATACTACTTAAAAGAAAATTTATTTCCCGAAAAATATTCTCAACAAGCTCTTGAAGGATTGATAAGTCACTATGTCCAGGATGAAAAATTTGGTGAAACAAAAAAGTATATCAAGATTTACATAGATAAGTTTTCAATAGACAGTAATTATAACATTAGACATACCTTTCCATGCTATCTTAGCTGCATAAAATCATTAGATAGTTTGTTAAATGCAGATATTGCTCCAGATGAAAAATTGTATAAAACAGCATTGGTGAAAGACCAATTGGTCAATTGTGGTGGTTTTGGTGAGTCCTATATTGATAATACTATTGCTCTAGACTGTTACAAAAAAATAGTTAAGCTTTATCCATCAAGTGAGTATGCTGATGAAGCTGCTTATTATTTGACTTTATACGCCACTTTTATTGGATATGATGGTGTAGAATATTCAGAAGAAAGTATAAATGAATTCCGAAAATTTATAAAAAAATATCCTACATCTGATAAAGTAGTCGATGCTGAGTTGCTTATAATTGAAATTTACATGGCATTTTATGGATTACCAGATGAAGTGAACATGATGTATAAAAAAGCTGAAAAAGAAATCACCAAGCTAGAAGGAAATCATAAGCTTAATACAAACCAAAAGCAAAACCTAATTAATATTAAAAGCAACTTAGGCCAATACATCATGGAAAATACTTACAAGTTTGAAGTTAAGCCACAAAAAGAAGAATTTAATATTGGTGAAGACATTACGATTGACGTAAGTTTAACTAATTTATTATCAAAAAAAGTAGAGCTTCAAATATTTAAAAATATAATGCCATTTAATATAGCTGTTACTTCTAATGGAAAAGAAAATTTTGTTAAATCATCGAAAACTGAAAGTGATAAAACAACTCTAATCCTAAAAGGAAACGAAACTAAAGCTTGGAAACTAAACCTCAGTAAAGAAACTCGTTCTGTGATGAATGCTACACACGTTGGAAAATACAACTTAACAAAGCCGGGTAAATATTATATTAGCTTATATGGCATTGATATGAACCTGAATTCAAATCAATCTCAATTTATTATTAAGTAAATTTATTGTAAACTAAACGATCATACTAAATTAGCGAAATTCGCGAAAATTAGCGTCCTACATTAACTACAAGTCTCTACATCTCTTATAATTCTATACCATTCGAAAGCAAATTACACCCTTTCTTTCACTGTTATAATAAAATGTTAAAAATTACAAATCCAAGTCCGCCTTCTCTCTCGTATATGATATCAAACCAGTTATAATTTATTTATTCACTCATTATTTTAAATTTCCCAAAATGAAAAATAGGAACCTTTCTTTTATCTTAATTTCCCTTATGTATAGCTTTACGATATTATTATTAACATCTTGTGGCGATGCCAAAGTAAAGCAATCTGCTGTCACGAGTAACACAGATATCCCTGAATTGCTCGATAGAAACGAAAAAATACGATACGGCAAAGAGTGGGATGATGTCAGCAACAATTATCAAACACTCAAGCTTGCCATTCAAAAAAATGAAGCGGACCACGAAGCTAAAATCAAAATGGCCAATCTTTTTATCCGCGAAGCTAGGATTACTGGCGAACATGGACATTATTATCCAGCTGCACTTGCCATGACTGACAGAATCATTAATAGTACGACTAAAGTCAACAATATGGAGTTTCTCGCTTTGGTGACTAAAGCGGGTGTACAATTGTCTTTGCACGAATTTAAGGCAGCATTGGAGACAGGTCAGAAAGCCATTCAAGTCAATAATAAAAATGCACAGATATATGGTGTGCTTACTGATTGTTATGTAGAGTTGGGCCAATATGACAAAGCGGTAGAGATGGCAGACATTATGATATCCATCAAACCTGACTTGAGATCTTACGCTAGAATATCATATCTCCGTGAGATCCATGGACAAATCCCCGAAGCGATCGAAGCTATGAAAATGGCTGTAGAAGCAGGCGTACCAGGTTATGAAGATACCGCTTGGGCAATGTTGACTTTAGGTGAATTGTATGAAAGATATGGCGAAGCAGACAAAGCAAAGTTATTGTATGAAGAGATTTTGGCAGAACGACCTGACTATCCTTTTGCAGTAGGTGCATTGGGAGCCATCCATTTAAAAAATAAAGATATCAAAAAAGCAGAAGAAACGACACTCAAAGCAATTGACATCATCCCTGAAGTAGGTTTCTACACACAACTAGCTGAGATTTATAAAATCCAAGGTAGAACCGAAGAAATGACCAAAATTATGGAAGAAGTATTCGTCATGCTTAAAGATGATGAAGAAAGTGGTCACAATATGAATCTAGAATATGCCCATATTTATCTAGATCTACTCGAAAAACCTGAACAAGCACTCACGTACGCACAAAAAGAGTTTGACAAAAGACCTGATAATATCGATGTCAATAGAATGCTTGCCAGAATATACAAAGCTAAATCTGATCAAACCATGACTCAGAAATATGCAGTTGCAGCTAGTGTCACCAATTCTAAGCATCCAGAACTAGTGCTCTGTCTAGTCAATTAGTTAAATTATAATGTGAGCTATTTTTTCAAAGATCAAGGCAAAAAACGCAGGTATAGTATTAGCTACGGCGAGTATTTTTAACGCAGAGATTTGGAAAAAGAGCCACATTTAGTTAAGTACTTTGGCTTGACAGAGCACTAAAGCCACTGTTAGCAAAAATATAAATCAAAAATGTACAGCCTATGTTGGGCGCCCAAGGGTACGGAATAGCTTTATGATTGACTCTTGTTTATTTTTTAATCAAAATTTTTAGTAAGATGAAAACATTATTACCTGTTTGGTCAGGTGGGATGAGTAGTTTGAAATTATGCTCCTTCCTCTTTTTATGGCTTATGGCTGGAATAGTGATGGCATCAAGTCATCGCGAAGCCCCTTTAATTTCTAATGATCCATTGGCGGATAATACAGATTTGTATGCCTTCCGTAGTCCTGATAATCCGAATACCATAACGATTATCGCCAATTACATACCTGGTGAACTACCTTTTGGTGGACCAAATTATTATTCTTTTGGTGAGAATAT
>Ga0075163_10005805_pt1 | contig 16390 bp, 18 predicted proteins | sample JI1023141ADNA_FD_71478 | JGI IMG/M metagenome (GOLD analysis project Ga0075163, IMG submission 71478) | Wastewater effluent complex algal communities from Wisconsin, to seasonally profile nutrient transformation and Carbon sequestration -... | ecosystem: Engineered > WWTP > Effluent > Algae...
CACGCTTCTGCTCAAGAGAATGGATTTCGCCCTTAACTCGAGCATCTTCGAGTTGATTTTTTTTAATTTCATTTCCTTCTGTGCGAATATCGAGCTCTAGTTTCGCAATCTCTACCTTTTTTGCGCGGATAGCTTCTTCGTGCGCTTTTATTTCAGCATTAAGTTCTACGTTTTTTGCGAGAATTTCTTTGTCTGTGGATTTCTTCTGATTGAGCTTCATTTCTTCTTCATGAAGTTCCTTTTCTAGATTCATTAAAATTGGATTGTTTATCATATTCTTTAAATTATTTTTAATTATCAAGCGTAATGACTCGCTCAAGTTCGTCTAGGGAAGTGATACCTCTTAGTATTTTTGTAACCCCGTCCTGTTTGAGGGTAAGTATTGCTTGCGGGGCTGCAGCTTTCTCTAGCTCTTCCTCGCTTGGGTTCATATCAACAACCGTATTCACTTCAGGTGTTATTCGCATACCTTCATAAATACCAACCCGACCCTTATAGCCAGTTTTGTTGCATTTTTCACAACCCGCAGCAGTATATACTTGAGCCGGCGTTGGAGGAATCTCTGATTTGTCAAAAATAGTCTCGGTTACTTTTTCAATCGCAGCTTTTATTTCTCCATCATACGGAAGTGGTTTTTTGCAGAATTCGCAAAGCTTTCGCACAAGTCGTTGCGCGAGCACTATGTTTATGGCAGAGCTCATGATTTTTGAATTCACGCCAAGGTCGATGAGGCGGGGGAACGCTCCAGCAGCACTGTTCGTGTGGAGGGTAGAGAACACAAGGTGACCCGTAAGCGCTGAGTTGACGGCGATGGCTGCGGTCTCACCGTCTCGGATCTCTCCCACCATGATGATGTCAGGGTCCTGTCGGAGTGCTGAGCGAAGCCCGTCGAGGAATGTATATCCTTTGTCGTTTGTTTGTGTTTGTACGATTCCAGGAAGGTGGTATTCGATCGGGTCTTCGATTGTAATGATTTTTACAGTGGGGTTATGAACTTTTTTCAAAAAGGCATAGAGCGTCGTTGTTTTTCCGGAACCGGTGGGTCCTGTCGTAAGGAGCATGCCGTTCGGCTTCTCGATTTCTTTTAAAATGAGTGTGAGGAGTTTCGGAGGAATTCCAAGTTCTTCCAGAGGAACACCAATAGATTTTGGGTTAAGGATTCGCATCACGATTGATTCGTTGTATGCACCAGGGAGGATTGAGGTTCGAATTTCGATATCGACATCTTTCACATGTACACTGAATCGTCCATCCTGAGAATCTTTTTTAATATTGAGCTTGAGTCCAGAAAGAAGCTTAATACGAGAAAGGAGTAGGGCATAGGTGTCTTTATCAAAATTAACCACATGCACAAGCACACCATCGAGACGATAGCGGAGACCGATATATTCTTCTTCTGGCTCAATGTGAACGTCGGATGCTCCAGTTGCGAGTGCACCAGCGAGTATCGTTTCGAGAATTCGAGAGACACGATAACTTTTCTTCATTGAAAGGGTATTCTCAAGAATTGAAATGATTGCGGGTAGGCCGTTTGCCTTTTCAATTATTTCTGACATTTCATCGCTTGCAATCTCGAGCGAACCTGCTTTGCTCTCATATGCGAACGAAAGGTCTTTGTATGAATTCCATGCGCGCTCGAGGCTTGCAGTAGAGCAGATGAAAAGGGTGGGCTCGTATTTCTTTTCTTTTAAGCTTGTTAGTATTTCTTGAATCTTTGCATCCTCGGGATTTCTAGCAGCTACCTTCACTTTTTTATCTACAAGCGAAAAGGCGACCATCTTGTGCTCGCGAGCAGTTTTTTCATCTATGAGCCGCATCGCATCAGTGTTGATGAGGGTAATGGAAAGATCGACGTATTCTATGCCGTACTTTGCTGAAAGGAGCTGAACAAGTTCCTCCTCTTCACGCTTTAAAAGATCGCTGATTTTTCTTTTTTGCTTATCTTCGTCAAATTGGATCATGTTGTTGAAATGTTCAGCTAATTATATCCCATAAGGCTTATCTGGCTTCTATTGACTTTATGACTGTATATGGTATAATACTAATATAAGTAACTTGGACATAGCGTCCAGGTGAAAAACAGAAAGAAACGGTTTATGAAGATTCTTTTGTTCCTTGTTATAACAGTGTTAGTCGCGGTGGGTGGAAATGCACAGGTGTCGTATGGCACCACGTACACCACCAAAGAGTTTAAGCGGGCACCAAATATGCCGCTCCGCCAATCCGAACTCCCCGTTGTGCAAGCGAAGAGCTACAGCTCATCCTCAAGTCTGAAGCACTATTCAGTGAAGCAGACAGGTGATGAGCAGTACGTTACTCGGTACGCTGGCTACAATGGCGAAAAAGATACGGTGGTTGTGACGACGGTTCGTCACAACTATTCCTACAGTGGCACGAATCAAACCTATTACGTCCCGCAGATGGTTCAGGCGACGACAACTGCGAAAGCAGTGACCGTCTCTGGTCCGAGCAAATCGACACTTAAAGGTTTGCTCTCGATGCCATTCAAAAAGCGTTAGTGGGGAAGGCTGCAAAGCGGCGCCCGGTATCAGTTTAATTCTCACAAGGAATTACTGATGCCGGGCTTTATGTTTATCTATTTTTCTTTGCGTGGTATAGTTTTTTTATGAAAACAGTCGTAAGTCATTCACTTGAAGAAACACAGAAGCTTGCACGAGAGTGGCTTGCTTCTTTGACACAGCCGACTTCAGAAAGCGGAGCGACTATTGTCGGGCTTTATGGAAATCTCGGAGCGGGGAAGACGGCTTTTACACAAGCTGCCGCGCGAGAGCTTGGTATTGAGGAGCCAACAACAAGCCCTACCTTCGTTATTGAAAAACTTTATCAGACGAAACACCCATTTTTTAAAAGACTTATACATATAGATGCATATCGACTCGATGCTGGAAGGGAGCTCACCGCGCTTGATTTCGAAACTCTTGTCGAGAATCCAAACAATCTCATTCTTATAGAGTGGCCAGAAAATGTAAAAGAAATTTTACCAGAAAGCCATCTAAAAATACGATGTGAGTTTGTCGATGAGACAACGAGAAAGTTTGAGTTTGAATAATTTAATTTTTAAAAGAGACAACCCGATCAGCTTTACGCCGACCGGGTGTTTTGAAAATCGTCCAATTAATTTTTTGGTATCGTGCCAGCACCCTGCTTTTCAAGTTCGTTGATGAGCAAGGCAATCGCGAGTGGGCGCGGGCCGAAGGGAATTTCGTCCCCATTAAAAGGGAAGTCGAGGAGAATTTTTGCGTTCTGATCAGCTTCATCGCAATAAGCCCGAATGAGGTGTTCGCGATTTGCTTCGGCTTCGTCTTTTGATGCAAACAGGGTGAGTTCCAAAAGATTAGAAATCCCGCCGTGGTTGTTTACGCCAAAACCGACCCATATCTCCAACCCGATAAGCTTGCAAATCCGGTGTTCGCCGTCCCAGGCATCGTTTCCGTTGCGAGACAAGACTTCACCACTTTGGATTTCTCGAAAAACTCTTCGAAGAACTTCAACTGCATTCATGGATAGTAATTTGGTTGAACTGCTTTTTGTTGACTGTGCTGCGATTACTTTATAATTATTCCTTGATTTGTCAAGAAACCTTAATTCGTTTTTAGGGTACAATAAGCACATGTCAAAACGTCTTGTACTGCTCGACTCTCACGCAATCCTTCACCGGGCGTATCATGCCTTGCCCGATTTCGCATCGTCAAAGGGCGAACCTACAGGTGCACTCTACGGTTTGACCACAATGATCATCAGTATTATTTCCGAACTTAAGCCTGATTATATAGTCGCGTGCTACGATCTTCCTGGCCCGACATTTCGAGATGAGGCATATAAAGACTACAAGGCGGGCAGGGCAAAGACTGATGGTGATCTCATCATGCAGATTAAAAGATCGAAAGATGTCTTTAAGGCTTTGAATATTCCTGTGTATGATAAGCCTGGCTTTGAGGCTGATGATATGCTCGGAACTATCACTGAGCAGTTGAAAAATAATTCTGAGATTGAAGTCGTCGTTGCTTCTGGAGATATGGATACGCTTCAGCTTGTTACTGGAAAAAAAGTACAGGTTTACACTCTCAAAAAAGGAATCAAGGATACGATTATGTATGACGAGAAAGCAGTGAAAGAAAGATTCGGCTTTGGACCGCTTCTTTTGCCTGATTATAAAGGTCTTCGGGGAGATCCTTCTGACAATATCATCGGTATAGCTGGAATCGGAGAAAAGACAGCAACGACACTCATCACAAATTTTGGAACCATTGAAGAAATGTACCAAACACTTGAGAAAAAAGGTGGCGAAGAAAAATTTAAAAAAGTCGGCATTACGGATAGGATCATTAATCTTTTGAAAGAGGGTAAAGAAGAAGCGGAGTTCAGCAAGATGCTCGCAACGATTCGACGTGATGCGCCGATCGAATTTGTTTTGCCAGAAGAGTTCAAGTCTGGGCTTGATCAGGAAAAAGTTTCAAAGCTTTTTAGTGAACTTGATTTCAGGACTTTGCTGACGCGACTCAACCATGCACTTGGAAATGAGGTCAAAACTGACGAAGCAGCTAAAGAGAAAAAAGAAAAAGAGCAAGAAAAAATCCTACAGAATATTGATCCAGAAGAATTAAAAAAGACTTCTGTTGCGCTTTGGATTTTGAATTCAAATATTACCGACCCAAAAGTCGAGGATATTCAGAACTTTGCAAAGACTCAGGATTTTACGAAGGCCTCTGAAATAATTTTTGCCGAACTCGAAAAGAGGGGATTGAAAAAGGTGTATGACACTATCGAAGCGCCGATTATTCCGATAATAGACAAGATGGATGCCCGAGGTGTGAAGATTGATGTCGCCTTCCTTAAAGATCTTTCAAAGACGTATCACACCGAGCTTTCTAAGCTTGAGAAAAAGATTTGGGAATACGCTGGAGTGGAATTCAATATTAATTCTTCAAAACAGCTCGGCGAAATCCTTTTTGATAAAATGGCGTTGACAGCGAAGGGTCTAAAAAAGACGGCGGGCGGTGCACGTTCGACTCGTGAATCAGAACTTGAGAAGCTTCGTGATGCGCATCCAATCGTGCCACTACTTTTTGAATACCGCGAGCTTCAAAAGCTTCTTTCGACATATATCGACACGATACCAACACTTGTCGATGACAATAATCGACTCCATGCACACTTCCTACAAGCGGGTTCTATGACAGGACGAATGGCTTCACAAGGTCCTGGTTTGCAGAATATTCCTGTAAAAACTGACCTTGGCCGAGCAATCAGAAATGCTTTCATTGCAGAGAAAGGCTTTGTGCTTGCCTCACTCGACTATTCTCAGATCGAGCTTCGTATTGCAGCATTTCTTTCTGGCGATGAAAAGCTCATTGAGATTTTTAAAAGAGGGGATGATGTGCACGCATCTGTTGCTTCGGAAGTTTTTGAAGTGCCGCTTGATAAAGTTGATCGAGAGATGCGACGCATCGCAAAGGTCATCAACTTCGGAATACTGTACGGTATGGGTGTAAACGCATTGAGGCAGAATCTTGGAGAAACAACTACACGTGCTGAAGCACAGAAATTTTATAACGACTATTTTGAAAAATTTTCAGGTCTCGCGAAGTATCTTTCTGAAACAAAAGCAGATGCCGCACGCAAAGGTTATACTGAAACCTTTTTTGGTCGCCGACGACATTTCGAAGGAATCAATTCGAAAGTTCCTTTTATCAGAGCGATGGCTGAACGCATGGCTATCAACGCACCAATACAAGGAACGAATGCAGACATTGTGAAAATCGCCATGAAGCGAATCGATGACTATCTTACCGAGAAGGGACTGCAAGAAAAGGCATATCTCATCCTCCAGGTGCACGATGAGCTTGTATATGAAATTAAAAAGGAAATCTCCGACGAACTCGTTCCAGAAATAAAAAAGATAATGGAGACGGTTATTGATCCAAAGGACATTAAGGGAATAAAGTGCATTGCTAATTCTGCAGTAGGGAATAACTGGGGAGTATTGAAGTAATTTTGCTATTCGGCTTAATTTGTGATATTTTTTGATTCGATCCGCTCACAAACTTCAACTAAAACCGAATACATCGCATGCAAACATTACCTGAACTCAACCTTGTTGCTGTCCGAAAACAGTGCTGCAGATATGGTTCTGATGGCGAATTGCCCGTCAGCTTCCCATCTCTTCCTATGGGTACGACACTTATCGCGGTCATCATTGATGGCCAAAGCCAAAGTGCCTATGAGATTTCGAGTCCGAGTGACTACGCGATCCTTTTGCACAACAGCGCCGATAAGGCCCGTCTGAGAACCGAACTTTACACCGTCGGATCCTCGTCGCTCAAGCGCCTTCGGCAAAAATAACGTTTTGCAAGTTCACCCCAGCCGGCTCCGCAAGGAAGCCGGCTGAACTTTTTATATAAGTTTATTTGTCCTATACTATACCCATGATTTACTTCTTTCATGGGACTGATACAGATAAAGCCCGACACAAGGCCCATGAGCTTATTGATTCTTTGCGTAAGAAGCGTCCAGACGCTTCGTTCTTCAGCATCAATAGTGAGAATTTTAGTCCTACACAGCTTCAGGAGTATATCGGCGGGCAAGGGCTTTTTTCGAATAAATATATAGTTTTTCTCGATAGGCTTTGTGAAAAAAAGGAAGTGAAGGCGGATTTTATCGATGTACTCAAGGAAATTTCCGAGTCCGAGAATATTTTCATCGCTCTCGAAGGAAAACTCGACAAGGCGACGACAACTAAGATTGAAAAGAAATCCGAAAAGTCGGCAGCCTTTGATTTGAAAGAAAATCAGATAAAAGAAGAGGACTCAAATGTTTTTGAGCTCGCAAATGCTCTCGGAAGGAAAGATAAAAAAGAACTTTGGATGCTTTACAGGGAATATGTCGATAAAGGAAGTGCACCAGAAGAGCTTCATGGAATACTTTTTTGGAAAGCAAAAACCATGATGTTGTCCGGAAGCAGTGCGTGGAATCAGCACGAGCTCACAGTCCTTATCGATGGATTGATAACCGTATACCACGAAGCACGAAGAGGGACTCATGAACTTGAAACTGGACTTGAGGCTTTTCTTTTAAAGAGTTAATTCTCTCGTGGTATACTTTATGGCATAAAGTCGTTTGAATGAACTTCAATCTTCTCATTCACAATATAGGTTTCGTAACTTCCGCGATTGCCACACTTGGCGCGCTTATTTTCGTCACACTCAATAATCCTCAGGCAAAAGGGCATACGCCGATGGCATTCCTTTTCCTTTCAGTTCTCATTTTCATTATTTCGCATATTATTGGTGTGAATATTGCTGATCCGGAAATTTCAAGAAAGGTATTCATGCTCAACCTAGTCGTCTTTTTTATGGGAATCCTCAGCGTACATACGATACTTTCTGTTCTTGGAAAAGTAGGTAAAAGGAAATTCATCCTAGCTTCGTTTTATGTGCTTGGAATCGGGTTGTGCATATTTTTCATAAAAAACCCAGATCTACTTTTCCTTGAGTCCATCTCGAAGATGTATTTTATGAATTATTATGTGCCGGGCCCGTTGAGCTGGATAAGGATATTTTTTCTCCTCGGATTATGCCTTCCGTATCTTATCTATGAAATATTCCTTTCATATAAAGAGGCGGATACTGATAACAGCAGGATACAATTGAAATTTCTTGCAGGTTCCTTTATAGCGACCTACATTGTGGGGCACATACCGAACTTCCTAGTTTACAACATAAGGATAGATCCGCTGTGGGGGATGGCTTTCATGATTGTTTTTGCAATTATTTTTGTTTACGCCTCGCTTAAATACGAACTAATGAATATTAAGGTTATCGCCAAGCAAGCCTTCCTTTATGCGATTACAGTTGGAACCATTGGTGGAACTATAGTACTTTTTGAGTATCTCAATAGGGTCATTACTATAAACCACCCACAGTTTCCTTCATGGGTACTACCCTCACTTTCAATATTTCTCGTCATGGTCATCACGCTTGTTATTTGGGAAAAGATACGAGAAGTCGATCTCTTAAGATATGAGTTTATTACTACAGTTACGCATAAGTTTAGGACACCGCTGACGCAGATACGCTGGGCCACGGACTCACTCTCAAAAAATCAACTCTCGCAGGAAAATAATGATCAGATAACGTATATCAAATCCGCAAACAGTAAATTGATTGAGCTTACAAACCTACTCGTGAGTATCTCTGAAGTTGAAAGCAATGTTTTTGAGTATCACCCAGAGAAGACAAATCTCAAGAATCTTATAAGTGAAGTTCTATCTTTTATTGAAACCTCAATTGTTAACAAAAAGATTTCCGTCAAGAATGATTTTTCTGCTGATGTGTTCTCTAAGTGTGATGCGACAAGGATAAAATTTGTGATACAGACGCTGGTCGAGAATGCGGTTAACTACACTCCATCAGAAGGAACTATTATGATATCGCTTTATGAAAAAGGGGACAGGGTATTTTTCACAGTTAAAGATTCTGGAATCGGTATCCCAAAGAATGAGCAACAGCTTGTATTCTCAAAATTTTACAGAGGCAACACCGCACGAACGACAGACACAGAAGGAATGGGAATCGGACTCTTTATTTCAAAAGAAATCATTACGAGACATAAAGGTAGGATTTGGGCAGAATCAGAAGGCGCGGGGATGGGAAGCACCTTTGGCTTTTCGTTGCCTAAGGCGGAGTAGAGATGGTTCTTACTTTTGCGCTAGTATTAGTAAATACTGGCCGACCTCGCTCGAAAGAGAAAAAGACCCGAACGGGTCCTTTTCTCTTTACTCACTCGGTGCGCCCAGTAGGAATCGAACCTACGACCCACTCCTTAAAAGGGAGATGCTCTACCGACTGAGCTATGGGCGCAATGGTGCAATGATATTACCACAAAATTCCCGTTTGGCTAGCTAGAACTAAAGTGGAAGATCGAATGCAAAGAAACCAGGCCCTGTAAGAAGCAGGGTTATCGATATGATGAAGAGGATGAGGTAGTAATTCACGCCGTCAGTTAGAAAAGCCTTCTTTTGGATTTTTTGCATGAGTCGCGTGCCAAGAATGACAGCAGCCACAAGAGCGGAAAGCTGTGTTAGAAATCCGAGAACAAGGCTGGCAGCGATAAGTGCCTCAACAATGCCAAACCCCGTGTTTTGGGCATCCGTGCGTTTTTTTAATTTTCCATAAGCCCAGAGAGCGAAGACTGCACCTACAGTGAGGCGAAGAAGTAATGGAGCAAATCCTTCAAGAGCGAACAGCGATGGAAAAATTGAAAGCATGTTGATATTTGATTAATTTACTATAAAGTAATGATATGGTATCACAGAAATCTCGAGAAACATACGTACTCCTTCACAATATACGCAGTACACACAACGTTGGAGCCATTTTTCGCACAGCAGACGCAACTAGGGTTTCAAAGATTTATATCTCTGGCTATACACCAGCACCAGTTGACCGCTTTGGTAGGGCGCGACCAGATATTATAAAAGCATCTCTTGGTGCAGAGAAGACTGTTGCTTGGGAAGTTGTTGAGAATCCGATTTCTTTGATTAAAAAACTCAAGAAGGAAAAGACAAAAATATTTGGAGTAGAACAACACACAACGTCGGTTGATTATAGAAAGGCAAAAATTAAGACAAAGAATCTGATCGTGATGGGGAATGAAGTCGATGGTGTCGATGAAGGAATACTTAAGCTTTGCGACGAGATACTTGAAATTCCAATGTTCGGTGAAAAAGAATCTCTCAATGTTTCGGTTGCGACTGGGGTTATCTTGTATAGTCTAATTTAATTTTTGATGCACATTGCAGAAATGTGTGCCTCTTCCAGTGACTACAGTTCGAATGATTTTTCCTTTACAACCTTTTTTCTCACAAGCAGATCCAGTTTTTCTATAGGCGCGATGCTGGTCTTGAAATTTACCCGGTTTCCCATCTATATTTCTATAATCAGACATGGAGTCGCCTCCGAAATCTATTCCACGTGAAAGTGTCGCAAGTAGGGAAGTATAGAGGTCTTTTAATTTCTTTTCAGGAATCTCAAATACTTTTTGTTCAGGGTGTATACCAGAACGCCACAAGCTTTCGTCGCTATAAATATTTCCAATACCAGCAACTATGGTCTGATCGAGAAGTACCGGTTTAATTTTTCCCTGAGACCGGGACATGATTCTTTTTTTAAATACTTCGAATGTGAAATTCTTCTCGAGAGGTTCAGGGCCGATATCTTTCAGATGAATTGTTTCGTGCATCATGTTTGTTTGCATGAGTGTTACTTTTGCAAATTTTCTTGCGTCGCAGAGTTCGAGAGTCTTTCCATTTGAAAGCTTGAAAATGAGGCGTATGTGCCTGTTGAATGGATCCTCACGGTCATAGTTTCCATAGAGAAGGTGCCCCGTCATCTTCATGTGTACAAGAATGGTGAGGTTTCCCGAAAGATGGATAAGTACATTCTTTGCACGACGAGTGACATTCAGTATTTTCTTTCCCTTGATAGTTTTTTTGAATGTTTTGAAAAAAGCTGGATCTTTGATTGTGTCAGACCCTTTGAAATAGGGACTGTTGTAGCTTGTCCAAACATCAGTCATAACAAGCCCCCGAAGTACGCGGTCGAGACCGGAAGCAGTCGTTTGTACTTCTGGCAATTCTGGCATACAATTCTTATATCACATTTCGATCTTTATTGCTCAATGAAATATTTTAAATACACTTTCATACTACTGTTCGCATTCGTCGTGATGGGGACGCCCTGGGCACTTACTGTTTTTCCACAGAGCGCTAAAGTCGTCGATTCTATTTTCAGCTATATTGGGAATAATTACACAGCGGTATTTTTACGTACTCCAGTTATTACAGTTGATCAGCTTCAAAAGAAATATACAACCGCAACAAGGATCAATAAGCCCAAAATTAAAATACTTGTGATGCCAGGACATGAACCGGATTATGGTGGAGCAGAGTATGCAAATCTCAAAGAGCGAGACATGACTGTTAGTCTGGCTAACTATCTTTCAGAATTTCTTGTTAATAATTCTCACTATGAGGTTATTGTTGCACGCGATACGAACAACTGGCATCCGATTTTGGAAAATTATTTCAATGCATACTGGTCTGATATCATTGCTTTTTTTAACGAAAGAAAAGCCGAGACGCTTCATTCGATAAATACTGGAGCAACCAAAAGGGTTGATGACGGCCTCATACACAATAGCGCCCGCCAGGATGTTGCATTACGACTATATGGAATAAACAAGTGGGCGAATGAGAATGCGGTTGATATTGCAATCCATATTCATTTCAATGACTATCCACGAAAAAATCCTTCTCTACCAGGTAAGTACTCAGGTTTCGCAATCTATGTTCCTGAGAAGCAGTATGCAAATAGTACAACAACGCGAGCAGTTGCGGATTCTGTTTTTAGGAGGATTGGTAAGTACAATGCAGTGAGCAACCTGCCAAAAGAAGGTGATGGGGTAATAGAAGAACAGGATCTTATTGCAATTGGCTCGTACAACACCCTTGATGTTCCAAGTATGCTTATAGAGTACGGGTATATTTATGAGCCGCAATTCAATGATCTAGCGGTTCTGGATTCTACTTTGAAAGAACTGGCGTTTGAAACATACCTTGGACTTCAAGATTTTTTTGGCAGTGGAAATGATGTAACGCTCGCATTTGATACTTTGATGCTTCCGTATAGTTGGACCGGAGAGATTACTCAAAATACCGCAAATAAGAATGACGTGCTTGCTTTGCAATCAGCACTTCTTCTTGAGGGGATTTACCCTCCGCAGGAGAAAGATAAAAATGATTGTCCACGGTCTGGAAAATTTGGTCCATGCACCATGACCGCACTAACTACATTTCAGAAAAAATACGGAATAACCGGTGAAGACAATAGGGTGGGGGAACAGACCAAGAGGGTCCTCAATGAAAAATACTCTGTTCAATTGAAATAATTTATTTGCTTGAAAGAATCTTTTCGAGTTCTTCTTTTGCGATTTGAGCATCGCTCCATGGAGTTTTTGTTCCGTTTGGCCCCATGATATAAGGATCTGTTCCTTTTCCTGTTATGAGAACACTGTCGCCGGTTTTTGCGCTTTTTAGTGCTTCTGAGATTGCTGCTCGTCGGTCCATGATAATTTTAGGAGTTTGTCCTGTTATCCCTTCTGCAACGTCTTGTACGATCTGATCTGGATTTTCATCGTATGGATCTTCGTCTGTCAGGATGATCTCATCGCAATACATATCTGCGATTCGTCCCATTTCCTTTCGCTTCCAATTATCCCGTCCGCCACCTGTCCCACCGAGCACGCAGATGTTTCTCGATGTCTCAAATACCTGGTAGAGCTTTTCAAGTGAGTCGGGTGTGTGTGCGTAGTCTATAACGACAGAAAAATCCTGCCCCGCATTTATTTTTTCAACTCTTCCTTTAACACCTTTGAACTTTTCTACAGCTTGTACAATGATCTCATCAGAAATACCGAGACTATGCGCGCATGCGATGGCACCAAGAAGATTGTAAAGATTGAAAAGACCAGAAAGAGGTGAGGAAACTTTTTTACCTCTAAGTGTGAAATCCATTCCCTCCTTTTTTATTTCAAAAGGTTCAGCGTCCTTTGTGCTGAAAGTTGTTTTCATTTCTGCTTCGCAATTTAGGAATCGTACTGATTCTTTGTCATCTGCATTGGCGACTATGATGCGGTTCATTTTCTTTGATTTCATCAATCCTTTCGCGATCTTAACTTTCGCTGCGACATAATTTTCATAAGAACCATGAGAATCGATATGTTCAGGGGAGAGATTGGTAAAGATGAATGCATCGAGATGAATGAATTTATGGCGAAATTGAAGGGTGCCCTGAGAAGTCATTTCGAGCACGATATAATCGCATTTTTCTGAGACGGCTTTTCGAATAAGCTTCTGGACAAAAAATCTGCCCGGCATAGACATCTTGAATTTGTTGTCAGTCGATATGCTGCCGACTTTGTATCTAATCGTATTTGAAATCGCTGTCTTGTAGCCAGCTTCCTCAAGAATCGCATTGACGATTTCTGTCGTCGTACTTTTTCCTTTTGTTCCAGTGACTCCGATGACTTTTATTTTCCGAGATGGGAAGCGATAGACTACAGCAGAAAGAAGTGCAAGGGAATAGTGGTATGCAGGCTGAAAAAAGGAAAAGATTCCTTTCGGCACAAGCTGGCGGATTTTGTTGAGGGTTGTTTCAAGCATGTATTCATTATGCATCGGATGTTATAAAAAGCAAAAACCCATGGACGAATCCATGGGTTCTGCTGAAGATTTCGGAACTTATTTTGCCGGAGCGGCAGCGTTGGTCAGGTGCGGGAGGAAGGCGCCAAGAGTTGCCAGATAAACTGCGTTACTTGCTGATTCGGCAGCGGCTGTCGCCTTAGGCACCGCGACTTCCTTCGTGACTGCATTGGTTGAGGCTGGGTTCGTCAACAGTGCCAGTGTGATTTGGTAAACCTTGTCATGTTCGTACGCGGCCGCATTTCGGGCAGTGTTTTTCACGCTGGTCTCACGAGCTTTGATGAAGTTCGGAATGGCGATGACAGCGAGGAGGCCGATGATGGCAACGACAATCATGATCTCGATGAGGTTGAACGCGGACTGACGGCTATTTTTCATTTTTGGAGTGAGTTCTGTCTTCAGCTTTAAAAGATCGCTTTCCTCAGCAGAGGAAGCGGTTCATCTGCTTCCGACTTTTGAGTTTTACGACCTATTTTGTATCACACTCATCATATAACGGTCAAATTATTTTCCGAGAATTTTGAGTGCCTCCTTTATTTTTTCATTTGTCTTTGTAATCGTTTTTGGCAATTCTTTCAATGCATCGCGAGCCTCATTTTGAGTATAGCCGAGAGACTTGAGAGCCTCGAGAGCATCAGCATCCCCGCGCATCGCCGTCTTTGCTTCTGGGGTATGGGTTATTTTTTCAACTTTGTCTTTGAGCTCGAGTACGATTTTTTCTGCAACTTTCTTACCGATTCCTGAGACTTTTACGATGTGTGATGTATCACCAGTTTGAACAGCTGTTTCGAGTGCTTCGACCGAAGCGGAGTTGAGTATGCCGAGTGCGGTCTTTGGACCGATTCCGGAGATGGTTATGAGTAGTTCAAAGAAGTTGAGTTCTGAGAGGGAAAGGAAGCCATAGAGATCGAGTGCTGTTTCGCGTACAGCTAAATATGTCCAAAACGTGACCTTCCCGTCTGTTTTTAAGAGCCTGGTCATAATGTCCACAGTGGTCGCCACCTTATAGCCAACTCCCTGGACATCAAGCACTATGTATTTAGGGTCTATGTGGACGATCGTGCCTGTAAGTCGAGATATCATAGGTCTATCATAGCTGAAACCTTGTCTTTTTTAAAGGCATATGTTAGTTTGTTGATACATACACATATATGGCAATAACTTCATCAGCAAAGAAAGCGCTTCGCGCAAGTGACAAGAAGAGAGTATATAACCTCCGAACAAAAGCGGCGATTGATGTTCCTATGAAGAAATTTCGAAAGCTTGTTGCAGAAAAGAAGGCAAAGGAAGCAAAAGCACTCATTCCAGCTCTCTACAAGGCACTCGATAAAGCTGCAAAACGAAAGTTCATCAAACACAATACCGCAGCACGATATAAGTCTCGAATCATGATGGCAGCAAAGAAACTCGGGTAACCCCGGTTTTTTGTTTGCGTAACCAATCTTTAGACAAAAGGAGATATATTGACAAAAATGATTTTATATGTATAATACTGACCAGTTGTTTTAGTGGCAACCCCCAACAAAAAGCTCGAGATACATATCAACGGCAGCCACATTCGGTCACGAAAGGTCCCCATGAAGATCATTAAAAAGTTAGTTGTTTTACTCGTAACCATACTCGGTCTGCTATTCGTCAGTCAGGCAGATGCAAAGAACCGGTTTGAGGCGCAAAGCATTAGCCTCGGCAGTCCGCTTCTCGGCGAAGGTAATTATTCAACCAGCTTCACGAATGATAACCCTGAAATCCTTGGCATAATTCTATATGCCAATCACCCAGGTGAGTTCATTCTCGAGATGGCGAACGGATATTACTGTCTTCTTGCGTGCCGCTCAGGAGGCGCATACTTCGAGCAAGGTAGGTATTATAATCCGGTGCCTTATTCGGACTTCAATCCAAATGCGCCAGGCCTGATGCTAACAGGATTGGGTCGTGGATACTTCAGTCTGTTTGATGATAGTTACTTTGACATCAACTACATCAGCTATGACTTGAATGAACAAGGTGTTCGCATGGGGATAAACGGTATCAGCATACTTGTTTATCAGCATGGACAAGCATCACCTTTTTTCGGTGAGGGTATTGAAGTCTTTAAATTCGATTGGAATGCACCTGATGATATTGCAAAAATTCCGATCGCCGCGCTTGTTTGTATTCCTGAGCCTGGGTCTGCTACGTTAGGATTACTCGGTGGCACCGCTCTCTTCATCATCCGCCGGCGGAAATAATAATCAGAAGGTTTTCACGAAGCCGCAACTAGAAATTGGTTGCGGTTTTCTCTTTGTTTTTTTTCAGGTTTTTATTGCCACCCCCATTTGTGCTCTCAGAACTTCGTACTGAGGCACGGCGTTCGCCCCTTTCGAAACAGACTCGTCTGTTTCTCAATGTTCTCACTTGTGCTCTCAGTAGGAATCGAACCTACATCACAACTTCCGCAAAGTTGAGTCCTATCCATTGAACGATGAGAGCGATAGGGAACAGACTAGCACATTTCCTTTAGAATCCAAATTTCTCAAGTAATTTAAGAGAAAATGGTTCTTGATGCTCTGTCTCAGCAATATAATTGAGGAGAATTTCACGCACATGTTCAGGATCAACTTCTTCGATATAAATAACAATAAAAGGCATGAAGGTCTTGTGAGACTTTACAAGGATTTTTGAGGGTTGCTCGTGCGCGTCTATCCAGAAAGATTCGAGGGTTAAGAAAGGGTACAGGATATCATCAAGGACGATTCCTCGATCGTTAATTTCGCAACGTACCATTTTCGGCTTTTTTGCTGCGTGGACGACAAGTGCAAAAGCGGCGACGAGTATGAGTATACCAAAAACGAAATTATTGAATATAATCGCGAGAGATGCCGCGGTTATAGTTATGATTCCTACCGACCAGTACCAGTCGTTAGTTTTCTCTATATGAAGATGTTCGGGAGCGTCCCATGAGATAAGGGGTTGCATAGGGAATATTATAACACGTGTCTTTGTTACCGTGCTAGAATAATGATCATGGTATATCCGTGCAGGCAGCACACTCAGGGTTTTACACTTATCGAACTTCTCGTGGTTATTTCAATAATCGGATTGCTTTCAAGTATTATTTTGGGTGCTGTCACA
>Ga0075163_10005807_pt1 | contig 16386 bp, 10 predicted proteins | sample JI1023141ADNA_FD_71478 | JGI IMG/M metagenome (GOLD analysis project Ga0075163, IMG submission 71478) | Wastewater effluent complex algal communities from Wisconsin, to seasonally profile nutrient transformation and Carbon sequestration -... | ecosystem: Engineered > WWTP > Effluent > Algae...
GCGTGGATCCTCGGTATGGCAGGAACTGCAGCTCCAGTCCTCGCCCTGGGTAGTGCGGAAGAAGCGTGCGCCACGATCAGGATCGGCGTTGAATCCGGCTTGTGCTGCACGCGCCTCGTCCACTTGGGCCTGCATGTACGACTGGGCGTCCGCGGCCACACCGACCCGCGCGAACAACACCAGCACCAGTGCGACAACGGTCAGACGTCTCATGGAAGTGCTCCTGCTGGAAAAGGGAGTCCAGCTTGGCGGCCATCCATTAGGTGAAAGTTAGGGCGAAGCGACACCGACCGGAGGATCGAAAAATTCCGCTCGCCTGTCCGCCCGAGCGCTGACTGGCTGGAGCCAGCAATCCGTCAACCGCGCGCGCGGGCATTCTGTCGGCGCGATGGACTGCGGTGCGCCGATAACGACGACCGGCGATCTCACGCGGGCTCTGCTTCGGTTGCACGGACGGTTTCACCAGCGCGGCCCAAGGCCTCCAGCGCCTCGGCCAGCGTCGGATGCCGCTGTGACAAGCGGGGAGCGAGTACCGCCAGTGAGTGGCACTGCTCCGCCCAGTGCAACAGTTCCATGCGCCCGTCGACGTGTTCGACGAGCCCAGTGCAATGCTCCACCCAGTCGCCGTCATTGAGATAGACCACACCGTCGATCTCGCTGATCGTGCCGAAGTGGATATGCCCGCAGATATGTCCGTCCACCCGCGCCTCGCGGGCATGCAGGGCGACCCGCCGCTCATACTGCCGGATGTAGTGCATTGCCTTGCCGATGCGCGACTTGGTGAGAATCGACAGAGGCAGATACGGCAGGTTCACGCGCCGCCGCACGGCATTGAGATGACGGTTGAGCCAGCACAGCAGTCCATGTGCCGCGTTGCCCAGACGTAGCAACCATTGCTTGCCCAATTGCTCGTGATCGAACTCGTCGCCATGGCTGACCAGGTAGCGTCGCCCATCGGCAGCGACATGGAGTTCACGATGCCTGACCGGTATGCCACCGATGTCCCGACCACACAGTCCGCGCAGCCGCGCGTCGTGATTGCCGGGGATATAGCTGACCCGCACACCGTCGCGATGCATGGCCATGATCCGCTCCAACACGGCGGTGTGACTTTCCGGCCAGTACGGACGCTTGGCCAGCGCTTCCAGATCGACGATGTCACCGACCAGATACAGCCGCTCGCAGCGCACCGTCTGCAGAAAGTCCAGCAAATATTCCGCCTGACAATCCGCCGTGCCCAGATGCACATCGGAGACGAACACTGTACGAACCCGCATGTCGCACCTCATGCCACGCCGTTTGCGCGGAGAGTGCGCCGGTTTCCCGACACCGCCGTTGCATTGCGATGGCGCTGGCGTGACACCTGTCTTCACGCACAGGACTTGCAGAGTCGATTGCGGCAAGCTCGCCAGCCCTCACTCGACAGGACGTTGCATGTCCGCTTCAGCCAGTTCCGAAATCCTGCGTGCCGACTACCGCCCACCGGCATGGACCATCCCCGTGGTGCGCCTGCATTTTCAGCTGGATACCGAGCGCACCCTGGTTGAGGCCGAACTCGAACTGTGTCCGGACCCACTGCAGCCGCTGCAGCCGCTGAAACTGGACGGCGAAGGACTGGAATTGCTGGAAATCCACGTCAACGGCCTGCCACTGGCGCCCGACCAGTATGTGCAGGACGAGCGCGGGCTGCGCCTGCCGAGTGTTACGCAAGCCTGCACGCTGCGAACCCGCGTCGCCATATCGCCGCGCGCCAACTCCGCCCTGGAGGGCCTGTATACCAGCGGCGACCTGCTGCTCACCCAGTGCGAGGCGGAAGGCTTCCGCCGAATCACCTTCTTTATCGATCGCCCCGATGTGCTGAGCGTGTACGAGGTCAGCCTGCAGGCCGACGCCGAACGTTTTCCGGTCTTGCTGGCGAACGGCAATCCACTCGGTCGGGAAACACTCGACAACGGGCAGCATGTGGCCCGCTGGCACGATCCCTTTCCAAAGCCCAGCTATCTGTTTGCCATCGCTGCGGGGCGCATGGACCACGTCAGCGCACCGTTTACCACCGCCGAAGGCCGCCAGGTCAGCATCAACATCTGGTGTGAGCCCGGCTTCGCACCACGCTGCGAGTTCGCGCTGGGTGCGGCACTGCGCGCCATGCGCTGGGATGAGCAACGCTTCGGGCGCTGTTACGACCTCGATGTGTTCAACATCGTCGCCGCTCAGGACTTCACCATGGGCGCGATGGAGAACAAGGGACTCAACATCTTCAACGCACGCTACATCCTGGCCGACATCGACAGCGCCACGGATGCGGATTTCGAGGCGGTGGAGTCGGTCATCGGGCACGAGTATTTCCACAACTGGAGCGGCAATCGCGTCACCGTGCGCGACTGGTTCCAGCTTTCGTTGAAGGAAGGCTTCACGGTGTTCCGCGATCAGGAATTCACCGCGGATCTGCACTCGCGTGCGGTCAAGCGTATCGACGATGTCCGCATGCTGCGTAGCCGCCAGTTCCCCGAGGACGCTGGTGCGTTTGCCCATCCGGTGCGACCCGAACGCTATCGCGAGATCAACAACTTCTACACCGCCACCGTGTACGAAAAAGGCGCCGAAGTGGTGCGTATGCTGCATACCCTGCTGGGTGAGACGACCTTCCGGGCCGGATGCGATCTGTACTTCGCGCGGCACGACGGGCAGGCAGCCAGTGTCGATGCGTTCCTGAACGCGATGCGCGAGGTCAGCGGTCGCGATCTGCTGCAGTTCGAACGCTGGTACGCGCAGAGCGGCACACCCACCGTGCATATTCGCGATCATTTCGACGCGGCCCAGCAGACCTGGACCTTGACCATCCAGCAACACACCCCAGGCACGCCCGATCAGGCCGAGAAGCAGCCATTGCATCTGCCTCTGGCCTATGCCCTGTACGACGCCAACGACCAGCCACTGCAGGCGGTGCCACGCGGCGATGTCTTGCACCGCCCCGGTCTGCTGGAGTTGCGCGCCGAAGAACATGTGCTGCGCTTCGAGGGGCTGACCGAGCGACCCCTCGCCAGCTTTCTGCAAGGGCTGTCCGCACCGGCCCGGCTTGACTACGCCTACAGCGCCGCCGAGCTCGCCCGCTTGATCCGCATCGAGCGCGATCCGCTGTGCCGCTGGGACGCCGTGCAACAACTGGCTACCCGCGTCATTCTGCATTCGCAGGACGACGACAGTCGCGCCTTGATCGATGCCTTTGGCGCGTTGCTGCAGGACCGTCATCTCGATCCGGCATTTGTCGCGCTGTGCATGAGTCTTCCCGATCCGGGAATGCTGATCGACAGTGTCGAGCAGGTCGACATCGCACGCTTGCTCGGCGCGCGCAGGCATCTGCTCGATCAACTCGCCGTGGCACACCAGACACTTCTGGCACAGCGATTCGCTGAACTCGATGCGCAATCCCCTGCATCCCTGGATGCAGACGCCATTGCCGCGCGCCGTCTGAAAGCGGCCTGTCTGCAGTGGCTGGCGCGGGTCGAACTGGATGGACAGCGTGCAGCCGACTTGTATGCGCGCGCGCAGACGCTGACCGACCGACTGTCCGCGCTCAGTGCTTTGGTGCACAACGACGCCCCGATGGCCGGTGAGGTGCTGGAACACTTCGCTCGCCGCGTCGAGGGTGATCTGCTGCTGACCGACAAATGGCTGGGAATCGTGGCCACCCGGCCCCATGCCGACGCCGTCGAACACGTGCAACAACTTCTCTCCGGCCCGCATTGGCTGGCGCGCAATCCCAATCGCGTGCGCGCCATCCTCGGCAACTTTGGCAGAAACAACATGGACGGCCTGCACCGTGCGGATGGCGCGGGCTACACGCTGCTGTGTGGGCGCATCGCCGAACTCGACGCCATCAATCCCCAGGTGGCGGCGCGCCAGATCGGCGCGCTGGAGTACTGGCGCAAGCTGGATACGCAGCGACGTGGCGTGATTGAGGGCGAACTGCGCCGCCTGCAGTCACTGCCCTTGTCGAACGACATGCAGGAGATGCTGGGGCGTTTGCTGGCCTGATCCAATCAGGCTCAGGCAGGGGCATGTGTGGCGTGAGCACGTTGCAGCATGACCGCTTGTTCAATGGTCACTCGAATCCATTGCCGAACAGTGTCGCGCTACTGCCTGGGACGCTGAGCGCGGCAAACCACTGATCGAAGGTCATCCCCTCGAAATCCCGGAAGCCATCCAGTCTGGCCAAATCCTGATTGGCGATCGCACGCAGATCGCTTGAACCGCTGCTTGACCATTGCTCGAACACAGCTCGCGCCTGCGACAGCATGCGCGGGGTCAACTGGTGCTGAAACCCGGCGCCATTGACGAACGCCTGCAGACCGGGAGCAAAGTCCGAAAACGCGCGAATGCGCAGTGCCATCGCCGTCGGATCACGCAAAGCGAGGCTGGCAATTTCATCGCCGTGGACCGCCCAAAGTTCGAGGTAATAGCGCCCTGCTGGCGTCGTGGTGAAGCGCTGTCGAAGTTCGGCAAACAGGGCGGCGTTGCCTTGCGTCTGGCGCGTGAGCTCCGCGCGGCAGGATTGTAATGGTGCCTGGCCTGGCAACTCAGCGCCTGGGCAGCGACACAGAAGGCTGGAACCGAAGTGCTGGATCGGCGGCAACGGCGCGACGATTTCCTCCCCAGCATCGTCAGCCTGACTGAGCTTGCGCGCCATACTGAGGGTGCTACTGCCTGCCCGGGACTCGAGGACGAAGACGCGATCCTCGGCAGTGGCATCGATTTGCGCGGCCAAGTCGCCGGGGACGGCGATGAAATCCGTGAAGCGTTGCGTGCGCCATGGCGCCACGCTGGGAGAAAAGCCCACGCGACGTTGATCAAAGTAGAGATTGCTGCCTGTGATCTGTCCCCCCTCCTGATAGCGCAGCACGCGCGCCAGCTCTGCGCTGCCATTCTTCAGGCTGATTTCCAGATGCCGCAGCACACCGGCCTGCCCCTGCGGGAAGATCTCTTCCTCAACCACGATGCCAGATCGATGGAAGCGATAGAACAATCGATCAATGCCACCCGCATTGGCGCGCAAGGAGTACGCCAACACCGGCTGGCCCTCGGCGGTCACCGTCAGCGCGTGGTGCTCGCCGACGCGGTGTTGATCCAACTGTAAATCCCAATGGGTTTCCTGCACCCCGCTTGGGCGCCGATGCAGTACACGAAGGCTTTGGGTGCTGGCGTCGTAAGCACTGATGTAAGCGTCTCCACTGACCCTTGCAACGGCGAGCTTGGCGCTGCCGAATGCGTAGTTGCCGACCTCCTGAGTGCCACTGATCTGATCACCGTTGACGACGGTCAGTCGCAGCGCGCTCGGCAGGCCACCCAATGCTTCAACACCCAGCAGAAACACCTGGCCCGAGTCGTCGATATCCAGGCCGGTCAGGCTGATCGGGTCCACACCCGCGGTGATGGTGCGGTATTGCCAAGGTCCGCCGTCAACCCGTTGCAACAATCGAATATCCGCGCTGTTCTGCATGGTATAGGCCAGCGCCAGTTGCCCACCGTTGATCGTCAGCAGCGCGCGCGCGGGCGTGTCCGACCCGCTTGGGCCACGCGGGACACTTTCATACTCGAAACGATGTCCTTGTGGGTCCCACGTGCCCAGTTCCAGACGCTGGTCCGCCGCAAACAGCAAAACCGGCGAGCCGTCGGTATCGACCGCTTGGGACATGACCGTTGGTCCGGGCTGGTCGGGCTGGCTGTGGATCACCCATGCGCGGTTTTCATGCCATTGCAGATCGCTGCCATCCAGCCGATCAAACGCCAGCCCCGAACGGAAATGTGGGGGCCAGCGCCGCAAGCCACGCAGCGAACCCCCTACGCGCACCTCGTCGAAGACCTGATGCGATGCCATGTCCAGCATGCGCACCGCGCCGTTCTCGTAGAACAGCACCTCTCCTTGCGAGCCGGCACTCTGCGCTTGGACAGCCAACGCATTCCGCTCCAGCAGCCGCAGACTGCCCTCGGTGCTGCTGTAGACGGGCGCGGTCAGCGCGGGGAATACGCCCGCATTGCTCTGCAATACGTGCAGCAAGTCCTGTCCGTCGGCGTGACGCACGAATGCGACACTCAGCGAGTCAACGAGTGGGTCGGTGTCAGCGAAACCCAAGGCGACCGGTCCGGTGACCCCGTCGGTCTGAGGTGCGCCGATCTCGAGCATGGCACCCGCCACATCCTCCCAGAGTCGGATGCGGCCGGCGGATTCGTAGGCCAATACCACTCGCCCTTGTGGACTGACCGCCAGTGCTGGCGGGCTCGGATTGGCGCCGGCCGGTGATACGTATTCCAGTCGACTGAAGTTACCGGCCTGACCGACTGCCAACCGAATCCGCTGGGTATCCGACTCCAGCCACGCCGCGTACAGCACATCGTCGGGTGCCGCCACCAATTGCAAGCCATGGATGGCACCACCGCTGGTCAGCACAATCATTTCCGGGGTGACGATTCCGGTGCGGATCAATCGCAACGAGTCATCCGCCGTGCCGGGTCCCGCGCGGTCCAGATACAGCACATTGAAATGCTCAAGCGGACCCGCCGAGGTACTGAGCGTCACGGCCATCAGACCTTGACCATCGACCCCTACGCCGGTGCGCGGCAGCGTAATGGTGTTGAGCACTTGCTCGCGCCAGACCGTGCCATCGAAGTAACGGTGCTTCAGCAATGCGCCACGACTGTCGTCGCTGATGTTGGCCGACAGCTCAAGATAGGCAACATGGCCATGACCGGCTGCATCCAGATCAAAGTCCAGGGCCGCATCGATCTCGCCCGCCTGCGCGATGACCTGAACCTGATCAACACTACTGGTTTCAGGGGCTTCCAGTGCGCCCACCGTACCGGCCAGTCCGCACAGCGCAATCCACAGCAACTTGTTCATGGAGAGTTCCTGACGAGATCCATCGCGTGCTTGGCATCACGAAGATCATGGGGTGGGGACCAATTCCGCTAGGGTGCGCAGGCACTTTGCAGATCGACGACTTGCTGCTCACCGCCGCGCAACTTGAAGTGCACTGCAGCGCGATAGCTGCGTGGCGTGGCGTTGCAACGCGGCGGACGCGCGAGCACGCTGAACACTTCAACTTGACCGGGCTGCAGGCTGATGGGGGTCGGCAGCAGATCACGGAGCGAAAAAACACTGGCTTCGGCGCCGACCAGATCAACGGAAAGCAGCTCTCCTGGGACGTCGCCCACATTGGTCACCAGCAGACGTCGTTCGAAACTCAACCGACCCGATTGCGTGCGTGGAAACGACAGCGCGGGCGGCACGGCATCCAGGATTGGCCCCGACAGGGCCTGCAAGCGGAGCGGCAACTGAATGACACTCAGTGCAGCGCCAGCCATCGTGCTGGCGCGGACTTGCAGCATGGCTTCGCGCCGACCCAAAGCGCGCGGCGACGCGGCTACCGATAACCGCACGGCTTCGCCGACCGCCAGCACGTCAGGCAACGTTCGTATTTGCTCGGCCATAGCCATCCAGGGCCGCCCCAGCAGCGGCACGGCTTCTTCGGCAAGCTGTGGATACTCGCGATGTCTTGCCTCGATGGCCGCTTGCACGTAGTCGCCGTCCGGCGCATCGCCAATCAGCATCCCCTGCTGAATGTTGAAGGGCTGGTCGTAGAGCGCGAAAGCCGCCTCACTCACGCGTGGCTGAAACACCCCAAGAGCTTGAGTTTTTGGCGCATGGATCTCCAGCATCGGTTGCTGAAAGAACGCCACACTGAGCGCAATGCGATGGGTCTGAGGCGCATCGGACGGCAGCAGATCAATCGGCAACGGCAGGGCCTGCCCAAGTTCTGGCAGCAGCACGTTGAAGTCATCGGCCGCCAGACCAACTACCCGAACGTCCTGCAGTTGCAGTGCCTGATCACCAACATTGCGGAGCAGGGTTTCCATACGTGCGGACACACCGTCCAACTGCACGGCACCGAAGTCAAACGCGGAATGATCCGCAAGCAAGGCCGCACCATTCCGCGTTCTGGCCCGCAGGTTGAACTCGAGCAGGACTTCGTCGCCAACCGCCAGAGCGGGTGCGCGCGTCAAGACCCAGCGCAAAGGTGTGGTTTGTGGGTGCCCCGGCTCACTGTCCAGATACAGATGGTCGTAGGTGGGAGTCAATTCCGGACTAGCCGCGTTGCCTTGGGCGTTTCGGCAATAGGTGCGATCGAGTTGATAGAGCGCGCCGTCCGCTTGCGCCTGTGCGCGACATTGATAAAGACAGCGGTCGTCATCGCCCAGCACGCACAATTCCTGCGTCACCGCCTGCATCCGCGGTGCACCGCCGCGTCGCAGCTTTACGGCAACCCGGTCGACCCACAGGCTGGCACTGAAATTCTCCTGCCAACGCGGTTGATCCGAAGCATTCAGCTGGACCGGCGTTTGCCAGGACCATTGTTCGGTCGTCGCCGCGCCGGTGCTGTTCGACTGACGATTCATCTGACGGCGCAGGCTGCGCTGTTGGTCGACCACCATCAGGTTGGGGCCGAAGTCAATCGTAAGCGGTGCCACCATCGCGGTACTGAGCTGCAAGCTGCTGTCGCGCTGTGGCTGCCAGCCGGACCGTATTGAGCACACCGGCAGATAGTCCTGCACGCTGACCGGCGCGACGGCATCGGTCAGATGACTGACAAACTGGACTGGCCCGCTCCTGATCGGGCTCGCCTGGCATTGTCCATCCGGGTTGGCCACGTTGTCGGGTTGCGTATGCTGATGACGCTGCAGGCGCGCACCATACATTCGGGCACCCGGGGCGTCGCAGTGAATGCCATCACTGCCATCCGGACGACGCGCTGCCTCGCAGGCAAAGATCAAGCGATCACCAGGCAACTGGACCGGCTCCGTGCTGACGCGCAAGGCGTGGTCACTGCGACTGGCGTACAGCGTGTGCTGACCCGTATCCAGTTCGTCAAAGCTCAATTGCACTGCGTCGCGCCAAACCGGATTGGTGTAGGTACAGAGACCAACGCTCCGCGCCTCATCATCGGCGGGCGCTTGATTCTCCAGCTGGGCGAAGGTCCAGACCTCTTCCCAGCTCATCTCCACGCGATCGCCGGCGCCTGTGCTGCCATCACGACCCAGCCAGAGGCAATCGCTCTGAATGAGGTTGGAGGTGCGACCATCCAGACCGGTTGTTGAAGCGACCGGGTATAGCGGACTGATCAGTTGGTCGTCGCGTACTTGATAGGGGCCGAAGCCCGCATCAGCCGAGGCTTGCTGCTCGACATCAAGTGGTTGGCCATCTGTGCGCAAACGCGCATTGAATTGGACACGTTCAATGTCGAACTCGGTTTCCTGGGTGCACCCAGTGAGAACCATCATTGCTACGACCATGAGGGTGCGTGCGCGTTGCGGCATGGGAAGACACTCGTCCAAAGACTGCAGATGCAGACGCCGGAAGGACCCGATTTTTCTCACCGATCAGGCGGTGAGGTGAGACATCGACTGGAAGCACGTCAGCACTGTGCCGACTTGTATCTGTCGCAAGCGTGTTCCAAGCTGCGCCAAGCGATGAAATTCCCTTGCATCGCTGATCCCGTTTGGCGATCTGCTCGGGATCGCCCAACAGTTCAAGTCAGAGGAGATCGGATATGCGTTTTCCAATATGTCAAATCCTGTTGAGCGTGCTCTTTGTCGGCGCGTCTGGCGTTCAAGCACAATCGATTGACACCACAGCGCTCGCTCCCGCCGCGCAGGAGCGCGGTTATGGTGGATCGGGCGGTTGGGGGGGCGCTGGTCAACGTGAGGAATTCTTCGTGTGCGAGAGCATTCGCGACCGCTATTCCGAATGCCGCAAGCCAGGTCGCGGTCCGGTCAGGCTGGATCGCCAACTCTCCAGCACCCGCTGCGTAGAGGGTCGAAACTGGGGCCAGACCCGTGGTTCGGTATGGGTGGACAACGGCTGCCGCGCGCGCTTCTCCATTTCGTCGTGGGAAGCTGGCAGTCGGGAGGTCACCTGTGAAAGCCGAAAAGACCGCTATACACGTTGCGACTGGCCGCGCGGCTGGGGTTCTCCGGTGGTTCACCGACAGTTGTCGGACGCGCGTTGCACCTGGGGCTCTACCTGGGGCATGGAACGCGGTGACATCTGGGTCGACCGCGGTTGTCGAGCGATCTTCCGCCCGCGCTGAGCAACCGACGAAGTGATTTGCTGCTCCGGGCTCCGCCAGACGGTAGGGCCCGGGTCTTTCTGCTTGCGCCAGATGCCAATACGATGTCCAGAATTTCGCTTCACCTGTTCATCTGCCTTCTCTGCCTATCCGCCGGTTTGTCCGCTCGTGCCACTGCCACCGAGCCGGATGCCAATATCGGCGAAGTACCCGAGCGCCCTCGTGTGGCCGTGGTATTGGGTGGCGGCGGCGCCCGTGGCGCCGCGCATATCGGTGTGCTGCAGGTTCTGGAGGAAAACCGCATCCCGGTCGATCTGGTGACCGGTACTAGCATGGGTGCGCTGGTCGGCGGACTCTATGCGTCCGGGCATTCGCCGGACGACATGCAGATTCTGCTGACCACCATCGACTGGCAGAAGATGTTCAAGGATTCGCCACCGCGCGAAACCCGCCACATGCGGCGCAAACGGGAGGACATCGCCAATCTCGGCAGTGCCGAGCTGGGCTTGCGGGAGGGCGCCATCATGGCCCCGCGCGGGGCGCTGCAGGGGCAGCATTTGTTGCTCTGGTTGCGCAGGCAGACGCTCGGCGTTCGCGCCATTGACGACTTCAAAGCCCTGCCGATTCCGTTCGCCTGTGTCGCCACCAATATCGTCAGCACCGAGAAGACGATCCTGGATCGCGGCGATCTGGCCATGGCGATGCGCGCCAGCATGGCCGTTCCCGGCGTGTTCGCGCCGCTGCGTGTCGATGGGCAGTTGCTGGTCGATGGCGGCGTCGTCGACAACGTGCCGATCAGTGTGGCGCGTGACATGGGCGCGGAGCGCTTGATCGTGGTCGATGTCGGTGCGCCGTTGCTCACCGAAGCCCAACTCGATTCCCCGCTGGCCGTCTCGCTGCAGATGGTGTCGGCCATGATGAAGCGCGAAACGGATCGTTCGCTGGCGACTCTGGACCCACGGGACGTGTTGATTCGCCCCGATCTGGGGGAGTTCTCGTCGGCCGATTTCGACCACAGTGCCAGCACGATCGAAACCGGACGCCAGGCAGCGATCGCCGCCCTGCCGCAACTGCGTGCGCTGGCGCTGGATGAGACGGCGTGGGCTGCACATCTTGCGGCGCGGCGCGCGCCGGACAGCAGCCAACTGGCCTTCGACCGCATCGTGGTTGACCGCAGTCGTACGCGATCCAATCGCCACGTCGAACGCAAGCTCAGCGACCTGTCGCCGGGCGTGCTGGACGTGGACCAACTCGAGTCCGCGCTGGACCAGACGATGTCCGAAGGCGGCTACGAGCGTGTCAACTATCACCTGCGCCGTGTTGGCGACGAATCGATTCTCAGCATCGAGCCGATCGACAAAGGCTGGGGCCCTGGCTTCCTGCGCTTTGGTTTTGCGCTGGGCGATGACTTTGTCGGCGGTAGCGCCTATCAGGCCACCGGCGATTTGCGCCTGACCGGTCTTGATTCGCGCGGTCGCGAGTGGCGCAACCGGGTTCAGCTTGGGCAGCGCAGCGGGCTGCTGACCGAGCTGTACCAACCGCTCGGTGAGGAAGGTCAGCTCTATGCGCTGGGCTTCGCCGACTACGAGGTCACCCAACAGCCGTTTGAAGTGCTGGACCAGCGCATCGCCCTGTTTGCATCGCGGGTCGCTCGCGTCGGCGGCGAAATCGGTTTCTATCCGAACGATCATTGGCAGATTTCTGCTGGACTGCAACGCGGAAGGCATCATCTTGATCGTCTGATCGGCGCAGAGAACATCAACGAGCACAACAGCTTCAGCTCGGGCGCGTGGACCTTCGGGGCCACCTACGACACGCTGGATGAGGTGGGCTTTCCCACCCGTGGCACACGTTTCGATCTTGCGTTGCGCGCCTTTCGGCCAGCACTTGGATCGGCGGAAGAAGCCGATGTGGTCAGACTGCGTTTTGACCAGCCGATCGACCTCTCCATTGGAACACTGCTGCTGGGCGCGCAAGCGGATTGGGCGATCACCGGACGCGATAGCGACGAGGCGATCACGACGCTCGGAGGGTTTGGTCGTCTGACCGGCCTGCGCGAAAACGAGCGGGTCGGGACGCGCGCCATTCTGGCACGCGTGCTGGGCTACCGTGGGCTCAATCAGGTGCAACTCGCCAGCATTCCCCTCTACGCTGGCTTCAGTCTGGAGGCAGGCCAGAACTGGCTCAGCTTCGAAGACGCGGTGGCATCTGACCTCGACTATTCCGCCAGCGTGTTTTTTGCCGTGCGCAGCCCGCTGGGTCCGCTCTACGTCGGCTACGGGCGCTCGACCACCGGTGATTCGGCGGCGTTTCTGCGAATCGGCAGCCTGATCGACGATCTGCGCCGCTGAGCTCAGGGCAGGTACATGCGGAAGCAGGCGCCGCCCGCGTTGCAAAGCTCGATGGCGCCGGCCTGCGCCTGACGCCGGTGGGCTCTGGCAACACTGCCAGCCAGATACAAACCCAGTCCTGTCTGACCCTCGGCGGCAGCGTGCAAGGCACTTCCCGCGGTGTCGAGCACCGCATCCGGATAACCCGGCCCGTCGTCGGATATCTCCAGGCACACACCCTGCTGCCAATCCGTCGCCCGCAGGGAAACACGGCTGCGCGCCGCGCGACAGGCGTTGTGCACGATGTCGCTCAACACCATCGACAGCAGGGTCCGATCAACAAACATCCAGCCTGGCGACGAACGCGCCGGTATCGGTTCGACACGAACCACCTGCAGATCGGGAAACAAGGCCTGATATTCGCTGGCCAGATCATCCAGCATCTCGTGCGGATCGACGGCTTCCAGGTTCAGCGCCAGCTGATCCTGAGCGCTGCGCCACAGCAACAACGCACTGGACAGTCGTTGCGCACAACGCAGCGCGATGCGCTGCTCCAACAAGCAGTCGCCACGCGCATCGAGACGCCAGAGCAGTTCGCCAAGCTGATTCTTGACTCCGTGCACAGCAGCCGTCAGCAGCATGTCGGTCACTTCACTCATGTGGCGGCCGGCTTGCGCAAACGTGACAGCAGCGTATCGATCTGCTGCAGTTTCGGATGCGCTGGCGATTGCTGTGCCACCGCAGCACGGTAACGCAGACAGGTGCGCAGCAGCTCGGCATCCTGGCCACGCACCAGCATCTGCTTGGCGATCACCAGCGCCGCATTGCTGACGATCAGCACATTGTTCGGCAGGCGATCCGCCGCATTGCTGAGCAACGAAATGGCCGCTTCCAGATCGCCGCTTTCGGCCTTCGCTACGCCCTCGTTGTTGAGCAGGATCACTTGCCGCTGATTGGTCTCGATCAAGGCATCACCGTGCTCGTCCGACTTGCCTGCCGCACGCAATACCGCGCGTGCCTGACCATGCACGCGCTGATCTTCCGGCGCGTTCTGCACGGCGTGCGCAAGCATTTTTTCGCCCGCCTGTTCGTGACCCGTCAGATAGCAGGCCTCCGCAATCGCCATCGCGGTGTCACCCGGCATGACGTGCTGGGCGCGCTCGATCAGTCCCTTCATCAACTGCTCGGCCTTGTTCGCTTCTCCCGCGCCCCGCAGGGCAATCACCTCGTGTGCCGACAACAGCAGCTCACTCTGTTCGTCGCGGAATTCGCGTTTAGCCTGAACCAGCGGTGCCAGCGCTTGCTTTGCCTTGTTCTGGCGCGTCATCGACTGCGCCAGTCGTGCGTAGTCGGCCGCCTCGCGCACCGGCGAGAAGCGATGCCTCTGCAGGGCCTCGCCCAGAACCTGTTCGGCCACCTCGGGACGGCCTGCCTGCAACGCCAGATCGCCGAGGTGGCGCACTCTCGCCATGGTGCCTGGCGCCACCGCCTGCGCGCGCTCCAGAACGTGCAATGCCGCCCCCAGATCACCGCTCTGCTGGCGAAGTCGACTCAGCAGTTCGTAGCTGGCCATGTGCTCAGGAGCTTCGGCAATGTTCTCCTCCAGCACATCGCTGGCCGCCTGGACATCACCTTGGGTCGCCAAGGCTCTGGCGAGACCATGCCGTGCCCAAGGCAACGCGCGGGTGGCGATCACTTGTCGATAGAGCGCCTCGGCCTCGCCTGCACGTCCCAGCTTCAGCAAAGCGCTGCCCTTGATCTTGAGCGCCTCGAAGGCGTGCCGGTCACCACTCTCCAGCAACGCGTCGCAGGCGCGGATCACCGCGAGCCAATCCTTGCGGTCGGTCGCCTTGCTGACCGCCTGCAGGGCGTCCTGCTTTTCCAGCACACGGTGCAATCGGGCATTGAACTGCGCCGCAGTGAACGGCTTCAGAAAGTAATCGTCGGGTGCGCATTCGGCAGCCTGCACGACGCGCTGGTAGCCCTGCTCCGCGGTGATCATGATGAACAGCGTGTGGCGGCTGATCAGATCGTTGGTCCGCAGATGTTCGAGGAACTGCTGTCCGTCGGTGCTCTCGCCTAGATAGTAATCACACAGGATGATGTCGAAGGACTCGGCCTTCAGCGCCTCCAGGGCCTGACGGATATTTGGCACCGTCAGCAGACGCCCACAGCCCGCCCCGGACAGGGTCTGCTGCAACTGCGAGCGCATTGCATCGGAATCGTCGATGACCAGCACCCGCTTGCCCTGTAGATGGCCGAGCGTCATCGACACCGCCAGCTAGGAAGCACCCGCGAGGGCTGGATTCGGAATGCGTCGCGGTGGCGGTTGCAGGTCGAAGACATGGCGTCGGTGCGCTGGCGGATGTTCAATCTCCCTGCAAATTCGACACCACAGGCCAATTGATCAGTGGCTGCGCAACCTCAGAAGGTCAGTCGCAAGGACGGGAACAGACCCAGCAGGCCCACCACGATCAGGTAAATGGCGACGATCACCGCCAGCAGCTTGGGCCGCAGCAGGATCAGGATGCCCGCCAGCAGGGCGAGCAAGGGTTGCAGGGACAGATGCATCGGACGCTCCGTAACGGCAAGAGACGAGGTGGATGACGCTCAACTGCGCAAACCGGTACCGCGTTCCAGCAAGCGCATCGAAAACAGGCCCAGCAGCACGGCGGCGATCAGCATGACCGCGTAGGACCACCACAGCGAGATACCTTCGCTGGACAGCAAGCCATAACGGAAGGCACTGACCATGTAGACGATCGGATTGGCCAGCGTCAGCGTCTGTGCCCAGTGCGGCAACTGGTCGACCGAATAGAACACCCCGCCGAGATAGGTCAACGGCGTCAGCACGAAGGTCGGAATGATGGCGATGTCGTCGAACTTCTTGGCGTAGGCCGCATTGACGAATCCGGCCAGTGAGAACACCAGCGCCGCCAGCAACACACTGGACAGCATGACCAGCGGATGTGGCACCGATACCTTGGTGAACAGCATGGCGATGATCAGGACGATGCTGCCGACCATCAAGCCGCGCAACACACCGCCCGCCACGTAGCCACCAAGAATCACCCAGCTCGGCATCGGACTGACCAGCATTTCCTCGATGTGACGGCCGAACTTGGCGCTGAAGAAGCTCGACGAGATATTGCCGTAGGCGTTTTGGATCACGCTCATCATCACCAGTCCGGGGACGATGAAATCCATGTAGCTGTGCTCACCCATCATGCCGATGCGCGAGCCGATCAGATTGCCGAAGATCAGAAAATACAGGGTCATGGTGATCGCGGGCGGCACCAATGTCTGCCCCCAGATGCGCAGAATGCGTGCCACTTCGCGGCGCGCGATGGTGTAGAGCGCGATCAGATTGGGATGTTGCATCACGCGACCTCCTTGCCGGTCAGGCGCACGAAGAGTTCCTCCAGGCGATTGGTCTTGTTGCGCATCGAGCGCACCACGATGCCCACTTTGGAGAGCGCGTCGAACACCCGATTGAGGTCGGCATCGCGCGGCATTTCGATCTCCAGGGTATGCGCATCAGTGCGCTGCACGCTGACACCGTCGATCTGCGGCAGTTCGCCCTCGCAGGCGTCGGCCAGATCGAGCACGAAGCCTTCCACGTCCAGCTTGGCCAACAGCGACTTCATGCTGCTGTGCTCGACGATGCGGCCCTTGTCGATGATCGCGATGTGGCGACACAGGTTTTCCGCCTCCTCCAGATAGTGCGTGGTCAGGATGACGGTGGTTCCCGCTGCATTGACGTCCTTGAGAATCTTCCACATGCCACGGCGAATTTCGATATCGACGCCCGCCGTCGGCTCGTCGAGGATCAGCAGGCGGGGCTGGGTCATCATGGCGCGGGCAATCATCAGACGGCGCTTCATGCCACCCGACAAGGTACGCGACATCACGAACGCCTTGTCCCACAACTGCGC
>Ga0075163_10005808_pt1 | contig 16380 bp, 15 predicted proteins | sample JI1023141ADNA_FD_71478 | JGI IMG/M metagenome (GOLD analysis project Ga0075163, IMG submission 71478) | Wastewater effluent complex algal communities from Wisconsin, to seasonally profile nutrient transformation and Carbon sequestration -... | ecosystem: Engineered > WWTP > Effluent > Algae...
CAGGGACGTTCGACAAATCCCGGCTCAGCCCCGCGTGGACGCGGGTTTCATGCTCATTGCCACGACCAAATGAAAAAGCCACCGCTACGGGTGGCTTGTTCATTTGGTGGCGGAACACGGAACCGAACCCGCGTCCGCAATCCGAGCCAGATGGTAACGCCTTGGCCTTGAGGGCGTGGATTCAACGGTTTGGCCATTCTTTTCTTCGCCCAGCCTCTGGTCTAGTTCGCCGTCATATGGGAAAATTGGCAACTCTTGGCAATCCCTACTCATCAACGGCAAAGGCGAGACGATGGCAGACCCGGAAGGTGAAATCCTGACCCTGGACGAGGTGGCCGCTTACTTGAAGGCTGGCAAGCGCACCGTCTACCGCCTTGCGGCCGAAGGCAAGCTCCCCGCTTTCAAGTTGGGCGGCACGTGGCGTTTCCGTCGCAGCGACCTGGACGAGTGGATTGCCGCCAATCTGACCAACAAAGATTCGGGGGCAAGCGACTGATGGAACTGATCGACAACATCAGCAGGTTGCTTGGCGACGATCTCAAGCAGACCCTCCGGCCAGGCGCGCGCCTGAAGGTCGCGGCCTCGTGCTTTTCGATGTACGCCTTCGAGGCGCTGAAATCCGAGCTGGAAAAGATTGACGAGCTGGACTTCATCTTCACCTCGCCCACCTTTGTTGCCAACGAGGTCACCGACAAGATTCGCAAAGAGCGAAAGGAGTTCCACATCCCCAAGCTCGACCGGGAGCGTAGCCTCTACGGCAGCGAGTTTGAAATCCAGCTGCGCAACAAGCTCACCCAGCGGGCGGTGGCCAAGGAGTGCGCCGAGTGGATACGGCGCAAGGCCAAATTCAAGAGCAACCGCACCAAAGCGCCGATGCAGCAGTTCGCCTGTGTCCAGGCTGGCGGCACCGACACGGCTTACATGCCCCTGCACGGGTTCACCGCTGTCGATCTCGGGTACCAGCAAGGCAATGCGGTTTCCAACCTCGTCAACAAGATGGACGAGGCACCCTTTGCTGCCACGTACCTGAGCCTATTCGATCAGATCTGGAACGACCCCGAAAAGCTGGAGGACGTGACCGCACAGATTTGCGAGCACATCGCCTCGGTTTACCAAGAGAACTCACCCGAGAGCATCTATTTCCTGATGCTTTACAACATCTTCAACGAGTTCCTCGACGACATCGACGAAGACGTCCTGCCCAACGACCGCACGGGCTACCAGGACACCCTGATCTGGAACAAGCTCTTTAACTACCAGAAGGATGCTGCCACCGGGATCATCAACAAGCTGGAAACCTACAGCGGCTGCATCCTTGCAGACAGCGTCGGCTTGGGCAAGACCTTCACCGCACTGGCCGTCATCAAGTATTACGAGCTGCGCAACCGGTCAGTGCTGGTGCTCTGCCCCAAGAAGCTGGCGGATAACTGGCTGAACTACAACCGCAACCTCAAGACCAACATCTTCGCCCGCGACCGGTTCAACTACGACGTCCTCTGCCACACGGATCTGTCCCGCACCAGCGGCGAGTCCTTCGGTACGCCGCTGAACCGGATCAACTGGGGCAACTACGACCTCGTCGTCATCGATGAGTCGCACAACTTCCGCAACAACGACGCCTACAAGGACAAGGAAACCCGCTACCAGAAGCTGATGCGCAAGGTGATCCAGGAAGGGGTCAAGACCAAGGTGCTGATGTTGTCGGCCACGCCAGTCAACAACCGCTTTACCGACTTGCGCAACCAACTGGCCCTGGCCTACGAAGGCGACTCCGAAAACCTCACAAAAAAACTGCGCACGGACAGAAGCGTAGAGGAGATTTTCCGAGGCGCACAAGCAGCCTTCAATGCCTGGTCGAAGCTCCCCCCGGAAGAACGTACCGCGCGTGCGATCCTCGACTCACTGGACTTCGACTTCTTCGAGCTGCTCGACAGCGTCACCATCGCACGCTCGCGTAAGCACATCCAGACCTTCTACGACACCAAGGACATCGGTCAATTCCCGGAGCGCCGCAAACCGCTGTCGTTTCACTGCCCGTTGACCGAGCGGTCGGACGTGTTGGGCTTCAACGAAATTTTCGAGCAACTCTCACTCCTCAAGCTGGCCGTGTATGCGCCCATCAGCTACATCCTGCCCAGCCGTCTGAAGAAGTACGAGGAGATCTACGACACCAAGGTAGGCGGCAAGGGCACGCTGCGCCAAGCCGACCGCGAAAAGAGCCTGCAGGCCCTGATGACGGTAAACCTGCTCAAACGGCTTGAAAGTTCGGTGCAGTCGTTCCGGCTAACGCTGCAATCGCTGCGGGCCAACAACGAAGCCACCCTCGCAAAGATCGCCGCGTTCAACGAATCCGGCGGCGCGGTCACGGTGGGGGACCTCACGGAAGTGCTGGAAGGGCTGGATGTAGAAGACGATGAGCTGCCAATGCCCGGCGACGAGGGCGGTGAGATCGGCAGCAAGATCAAGATCAGCCTCTCCGACATGGACTTGCCGTCCTGGGAGCACGAACTGAAAGTGGACTTACAGGTTATCGATGCCTTGCTGGCTTCGATGAACAAGATCACGCCGAAGGACGACGCCAAGTTACAGCACCTCAAAGCGCAACTGCTCGGCAAGATTGCAAACCCAATCAACCCCGGCAACAGGAAGGTGCTGATTTTCACAGCCTTTGCCGACACCGCTGATTACCTGTACGCCAACCTTGCGCCTGAGCTGCTGGCCACGCTCGCCATTCACACCGCCAAGGTCACCGGCAAGGGCGCGCCGCAGTCCACCATCAAGAGCAAAACTCAGAAGCGCAGCTACGACTTCCAGGAGCTGCTCACCCTGTTCTCCCCTCGCTCTAAAGAGAAGGCGGTGGTACTCCCGGACGAGCCGCACGAGGTGGATCTGCTGATCGGCACCGATTGCATCTCCGAAGGCCAGAACCTGCAGGACTGCGACTACCTGATCAACTACGACATCCACTGGAACCCAGTACGCATCATCCAGCGCTTTGGCCGGGTTGATCGCATTGGCTCGCCCAATAGCAGCATCCAGCTGGTCAACTACTGGCCCGACATCTCGCTCGACGAGTACATCAACCTCAAAGAGCGCGTCGAGAGCCGGATGATGATCGCCGACGTGACAGCCACAGGTGACGACAACGTGCTGTCTGCGCAGGCCAACGACGTGTCGTACCGCAAGGAGCAACTGCGTCGCCTGCAGGAGGAAGTCATCGAGCTGGAGGATTTGAAGACTGGTGTCTCGATCACCGACCTGGGCCTCAACGACTTCCGCATGGATTTGCTCAACTACGTCAAAGCCCACGGCGAACTGAGCAATGTGCCCAACGGGATGCACGCAGTGGTTCCCGCAAGACCCGAGATGGGCCTGCGGCCGGGCGCGATCTTCACGCTGCGCAATCGCAATGCCGGGATCAACCTCAACCAGCACAACCGCCTGCATCCGTACTACCTCGTCTACATCAACCGCGAGGGAGAGGTCATTCATGACCACACCGAGGTGAAGCGCCTGCTTGATCTGGTACGCACCTGCTGCAAAGGCCAGGACAAGCCCATCGTCGACGTATGCCAGCGCTTCAATCAGGAAACGGCGGATGGCCGCCGGATGCAGCCGTACTCCGACCTGTTGGGCAAGTCCATCCGTTCAATGATCGAGGTAAAAGAAGAAAAGGACTTGGACAGCCTGTTCAGCGGTGGCAAGACCACAGCACTGACAGACACCATCTCCGGCCTGGACGACTTCGAACTCATCAGCTTCCTCGTGATTCAGGAGGCTGGATGAGTCAAGGAGCGACCACACAAAAGCCAGCGCTGATTGCCTACCCCAAGCAAGCTGCTTTCGGGCGCGTTCTGCCCAAGAACAAAATCTATGAGCACAGCGGGGCCAACACCCGGCTGAAGGAACTGTTCGTCGAGCAGGTCGAGCAGATCGTCTGGCAGTACAAGCTCGCCCCGGAGACGATCAATCTGCCTGCGCGGCCCGGTGTGCCGGAAATCCAGGTCTTCAGCATCCAGCTCAAATCCACCGAGCTACACGAAGACGTGCTCCGCTGCATTGATGGCGCGGTGCAGTTCCCGATCCTGTTTGAACTGAACCAGAGCCAGGGCGATCAGGCGAAAACGCAGGTAGTGGCGGCTTACAAGCGCCCGAGCGAAGCCGACGCCAGTCGCTGGGTGCTGTCCAGCTACTTCACCAGCGACTGGATGCCTGCGGCAACTGCCCGCACGGCTATGCCGTTGGCCCTCGACATGGCCCACCTGTACTCCGTTCTGCTGCAAGGCTTAATGCCGCTGCCAGCACGTCCACAGGAGGCATTGCCCGACTGGATTTCACGTATCGAGCAGGCGGCAAGTAAGCACCGCGAAGTCGAGAAAACCCAGGCGAGACTGGCTAAGGAAAAGCAATTTAACCGCAAGGTCGAGATCAACGCGACCTTGCGGCAACTGAAATCTGAACTTGAACAATTGAGCCGCCGAACCCCGATATCGGAAGCACAGCGACCAGAGGATCAAAAATGGACAAACTGAAAATGCACTCGCCCAACCTCACCCAAGACAACATTGCCCGTATCCGCGATCTGTTTCCGGGTTGCGTGACTGAGGCCAAGGGCGAGGACAGCGGCGTGAAGTTGGCCGTGGATTTTGACCAGTTGCGGCAAGAGTTGGCCGAGTCAATTGTGGAAGGTCCACAGGAACGCTACCACCTGAACTGGCCGGGTAAGCGCGAAGCTTTGCTCGCAGCCAACGCGCCGATTGCTAAGACGCTTCGTCCCAGGTGGAAAGAAAGTGTGGACTTCGAAAACACGAAGAACCTGTTCATCGAGGGGGACAACCTGGATTCGCTGAAGCTCTTGCAGGAGACGTACCTGGGAAAGGTGAAAATGATTTATATCGACCCACCCTACAACACGGGCAATGATTTTATCTATGACGATGACTTCTCGTTGACAGCTGATGAGTTTCTAAAAAGATCCAATCAAAAGGATGAAACCGGAAACCGACTTGTGGCCAACACCGAGTCTAATGGCCGATTTCATTCGGATTGGCTTTCAATGATGTATCCGCGCCTGAAGTTGGCATCACGTTTATTACGCGATGATGGTATTGCATATATACACATCGACGACAACGAAGTGGATACGCTCGGGAAGTTATGCTCAGAAATATTTGGTGAAGAAAATTTCGTAAATATTATTACGATCAAGACAAAAGTAGGAGGTGTTTCCGGAAGCTCAGAGGGGAAAAGCCTGAAGGACACCACGGAATTTATCTGGGCTTTTGCAAAGAACAAAGAGAAGCTGCAGCTGAATCCCGTCTACATAAAGACGAAGTTGTCTGATCGGATTCGTGCTTATGAGCAAGATGGAAAGAGTTGGAAGTACACCTCCATCATCACCAAGCTGGCGGACAAAGTTTTAATTAAAGAGGATGACAACAAAGGTGTGCGCTTCTTCGGCTACAAGACCCTCGAAACAATGTCAATCCAAGCTTTCGCCAGAGCAAATAAGCTTACTGAAGAAGACGTTTACAACCAATATGCAGACAAGATTTTCCGTACAACTAATGCCCAAAGTAGTGTCAGGCAAACAGTCATCAAGGAGACAAAAAATACCGACTACCCAATGTATGGGTGTGAGTATTCACCGATAAAAGGTCGTAACGAAGGAACGGTTATCGAGGTCCTATACAAAGCCGGATCAACGAGTGACCAAAGAAACATGGTCATGTTTCTTTCGGATGTTGTTCAGAAAATTGATGGTGTCTATTACTACCTAGATAAGGTTGGGTCGCTGTGGGATGACATCGATTACAACAACCTAACAAAAGAAGGGAACATCGAATTCCCAAATGGCAAAAAGCCAATAAAACTTTTGCAGCGAATGATTACGCTAGCCTCTTCAGGTGAAGACCTCATCCTCGATTTCTTTGCTGGGAGTGGTAGTACCGCACATGCTGTCATGCAGCAGAACGCTGAAGATGGTAACAATCGCCGCTTCATTCTGGTTCAGTTGCCAGAGAATTGTGACCAAGAGGGGTTTTCCAAGATATCAGATATCAGCAAGGAGAGATTGAGGCGAGCAGGCAAGCAGGTTCTGGAAGGAAGGTGCAGCGAAGGCTGGGGCCGGGACGTTGGTTTCCGTGCTGTGCAGGTTGATACGTCGAACATGGCCGACGTTTACTACGCACCCGATGCCTTGGACAAGGCCAATCTTGATCTTTTCGTCGACAACATCAAGCCCGACCGCACCCCTGAAGACTTGCTGTTCCAGGTGATGCTGGACTGGGGTGTTGATCTAGCGCTGCCGGTTGCCAAGGAAAATGTTCTGGGCAAGGAAGTGTTTTTTGTCGACAACAACGCACTGGCAGCCTGCTTTGACGCGTACAGCGGTATCGACGAAGCCTTCGTCAAGGAACTGGCCAAGCGTCAGCCATTGCGCGCGGTGTTCCGCGATGCGGGCTTCAAGGACAGCGCCGTCAAGATCAACGTGGAGCAGATCTTCAAGCTCTTGTCGCCTGCCACCGAAGTGAAGTGCATTTGAGGTGGCTGCGATGAAGTTGAAATTCAAGACGCAGGCCTACCAGACGGCGGCAGTGCAGGCCGTGGTGGACTGCTTCAAGGGGCAGGTGCCATATCACGGCGGCGTTCGCTACCGGCTCGACCCCGGCAGCCAGAAGGCAACCACAGTGAGCCCGCAAGCGGCGCTCGCGCTAGGGGTCGCTTCGCCTGAGGCCGCAGCTGAAAAGGAAGCTGCGTTCCGCAACGCCGACTTTACGTTGTCTGAGATAGCGCTGCTCGACAACATCCGAGCCGTGCAGCACGGCCAGAACTTGCCAGTGTCGGACGCGCTGGTCAAGACCAAGGTGGCCAAGGTCAATCTCGACATCGAGATGGAAACGGGCACGGGCAAGACCTACTGCTACATCAAGACGATCTTTGAGCTGAACAAGCAGTACGGCTGGAGCAAGTTCATCATCGTTGTGCCGAGCATTGCCATCCGCGAGGGTGTGGCCAAGTCGCTGGAGATCACGGCCGAGCACTTTCTGGAGACGTACCACAAGAAGGCGCGCTTCTTCATCTACAACTCCAAGCAGCTGCACCACCTGGAGAGCTTTTCGTCGGACGCGGGCATCAACGTGATGGTGATCAACGTGCAGGCGTTTGCTGCAAAGGGGGCAGATGCACGGCGCATATACGGGACGCCAAGGGTTAATGCCAAAGGCCAGACGGAAATGGTCGGCTTGGATGACTTCCAATCTCGTAAGCCGATCGACATCATCAGCGCGAACCGCCCGATTCTGATTCTGGACGAGCCGCAAAAAATGGAAGGCGCGGCGACGCTGAAGTCCTTGGAGGAATTTAAGGCGCTGATGGTGCTGCGCTACTCGGCCACCCATAAGACCACGTACAACAAGATTCATCGCCTAGACGCGCTGGACGCCTACAACCAGAAGCTGGTGAAGAAGATTGCCGTGCGCGGCATCTCAGTGAAAGGGCTGGCGGGAACCAATGCCTATCTGTACCTGCAGTCCATCGAAATTTCGAGCAAGGCGCCTGTGGCCCGTGTTGAGTTCGAGCAGAAGCTGAAAAGCGGCGAGATCAAGCGCGTGGTGCGCAAACTTTCCAAGGGTGACAACCTCTTCTCCGATGGTTTTTCAAACGAGCTGGATCAGTACCGTGGGTTTGTGGTCGCGGACATCAACGCCAACACCGACACCTTGAGCTTTACCAACGGCGATGAGCTTTTTGTTGGCGAAGCCACCGGGGACGTGAACGAAGCGTCGCTGCGTCGCATCCAGATTCGGGAAGCCATCAAGGCGCACTTCGACAAGGAGCAGACGCTGTTCCAGCAAGGCATCAAGGTCTTGACCTTGTTCTTCATCGATGAAGTGGTCAAGTACCGCGACTACTCGGCGGCGGACGAGAAAGGTGACTACGCGCGGATCTTTGAAGAGGAATACAGCCAGTACCTGAACGAGGTGCTGGATCTGGATGAAACGCCGTACATCAAATACCTGAAGGGCATCACGGCGGAAAAGACGCACAGCGGCTACTTTTCCATCGACAAGAAGACCAAGCGCGACGTCGACCCGAGTATTGCCAAGACTGGCGAAAACAAAGGCCTGTCCGACGATGTGGATGCCTATGACCTGATTCTGCGAAAGAAAGAGCAACTCCTCAAGTTCGAAGAGCCGGTACGTTTCATCTTCTCGCACTCGGCCCTGCGCGAAGGCTGGGACAACCCCAATGTCTTCGTCATCTGCTTCCTGAAGCATCCCGACTACAACAACGAGGTCACGCGCCGACAAGAGGTCGGTCGTGGTCTGCGCTTGTCGGTCAACCAGCTCGGCGACCGGGTGGATCATCCGGCCATCGTCCATGATGTCAACGTGCTGACCGTGGTGGCGAGCGAGAGCTTCAAGGAGTTCGTCACTGCGCTCCAGAAAGATATCAGCGACTCCTTGTCTGCCCGCCCCAAGGTGGCCAACGAGGCCTACTTCACCGGCAAGGTGCTCAAGACGCCTACCGGCAATGTCGAAGTCACGCCGCAATTGGCCAAGCAGATCTACAAGTACCTGCTCAAGAACGACTACAGCGACGATACCGACCGTATTACGGGCACGTACCACGAGGCCAAGAAGGAAGGCACCCTGGCAGCGCTACCCCCGGAACTGCAGGCTCATGCAGAACAGGTGTACCAACTGATCGACAGCGTCTTCAGCGACAGCCAGATGTTTGAGATCGGCGATGACCGTCGCCCCAAGAAGAACCCGCTCAACAGCAACTTCGACAAACAGGAGTTCAAGGAGCTGTGGAACCGGATCAATCGCAAGGCTGCGTACAGCGTTGACTTTGATTCAGTGGAGTTGGTGAAAAAGGCCGTTGCCGAACTGGACAAGAGCCTTCGCGTGACGCCATTGCAGTACACGATTCAAACCGGCGAGCAGGCTGCACAGGTGACCTACGACGGCCTGAAAGATGGTGAAGCATTCGTGCTCAAGGCCACTGAAACCGAAAAGAACGTGCATTCGATTCACTCGGCAGTGAAGTACGACCTTATCGGCAAGATCGCTGAAGGCACGCAACTGACGCGACGCACGACGGCAGACATCCTGAAAGGAATCAGCGTCGCTGTGTTTGCACAGTTCCGCACCAATCCCGAGAGCTTCATTGCCGAAGCCGTGCGACTGATCAACGAGCAGAAGGCAACGATGATCATCGAACACTTGGCCTACGACCCGGTCGAGGACAGGTTCGATATCGACATCTTCACCGCAGGTCAGACCAAGCAGGACTTCAGCAAGGCTGGTGACAAGCTCAAGCGGCACATCTACGACTACGTGATCACGGATTCCGGCATCGAGCGTAAATTCGTCGATACGCTCGATACCTGCACCGAAGTGGTCGTGTACGCCAAGTTACCCCGTGGCTTCCTGATCCCGACGCCGGTGGGTGACTACAACCCTGACTGGGCAATCTCGTTCAAAGAGGGTGCCGTCAAGCATGTCTATTTCGTTGCGGAAACCAAGGGGTCCATGTCAACGATGCAACTGACGAAGATCGAGGAAACCAAGATCGAATGCGCCCGTAAGTTCTTTGACGAAATTAACCGGAAGTACGCCCCTGAAAACGTCAAGTACGACGTGGTGAAGAGCTTCGACAAGTTGATGGATTTGGTGAAATGAAGACGAAGGCAAAACAATGAGCACTTTCGACAGCACCAAACGGTTATTGCCAGAGATCCTTGCCGAAATCGTCAAGGCAAAAATTCAGTTACCGGATTTTCAGCGTGGATGGGTTTGGGATGACCAGCACATTCGCAGTCTGCTGGTGAGCATCGCCCGGTCATTTCCGGTTGGGGCGGTCATGCTGCTGGAGACCGGCGGCGAGGCCAAGTTCCAGGTTCGCCCCGTGGAAGGAGTTACCCTCCCACCAGGTGCCTCGGATGCGGAGCTCCTGATCCTCGACGGGCAACAACGCCTCACCACCCTGACGCAAGTCTTGGCCACTAAGGATGCGGTGAAGACCCGCACAGAGAAAGGCAAGCCCATTCGACGCCACTACTACTGGAACATCGAAGTGGCGCTGGAGGGCGGGGATCGCTTGGAAGACGCCATCGAGGCCATCGAAGAGGACAAGATCAAACGCTCCAACTTTGGCCGACAGATCGATCTTGATTTGACGACGACTCAGAAAGAGTGCGAGCAGCTGTACTTTCCGTGCGATCAGATTCTGAACTCGGATGCATGGGAAGAAGCGCTGCAGGAGTACGCTCCCGAAAAATTCGGCCTGTACATGCAATTCCGTCGACAGGTATTGAATGCCTTCCGCAACTACCAGCTACCTGTGATCCAGCTGGGCAAGGCCACGACGAAGGAAGCCGTTTGCCTGGTCTTCGAGAAGGTAAACACCGGCGGCGTCCCTCTCAACGTATTCGAATTGGTCACCGCGACCTACGCGGCTGACGGCTTTAACCTGCGTGATGACTGGCACGGAAACGCCACCCGAAATGTCTCGGGACGGTATCAGCGCTTGTGCAAAGAGGCGCTACTGTCACAGGTGGAGTCCACGGACTTCCTGCAGGCCGTATCGATGTTGCATACGCTGGAGTTGCGTCGCGCCGATGTGGCTTCGGGGAAAACCGGTAAGTCCGTACAGCCGGTGAGTGCAAAGCGCGTCTCGATACTTGCGATGCCCTTGAGCGCATATGCCAAATGGGCAGACGAAGTCGAAGCGGGGTTCCTTCTCGCGGCCAAGTTTTTGCGCAAGGAATGTGTGAAAACTCCGCGCGAGCTGCCTTATCGAACTCAACTAGCTCCTCTCGCCTCGGTACTCGCGCACCTGCGCGAACGCTGGCTTGAGCCGCGCATTTACCAGAAACTCTCTCACTGGTACTGGAGTGGCGTTCTCGGCGAACTCTACGGCAGCGCCATCGAGACCCGAATTGCGAACGACGTCGAGGATCTATTGCAGTGGATCGACAGTGACGACGCAATACCGCGAACCATTGCAGATGCGGCGTTCAGCCCCGACCGCCTAGACACGATGACGTCGCGCCTGTCCGCCGCGTACAAAGGCCTGAATGTGCTGGTACTTCGTGAAGGCGCGCAAGACTTTTTCTGGAAGGCAAAGATCCAGGAACTCGACGACGAGGAGCTTGCGCTGGATATTCATCACATCTTTCCGCAGGACTGGTGTGAGAAGAACGGCATTAAGCGCGCTGTCTACAACACGGTCGTCAACAAAACCCCGATTTCCTATAAGGCAAACCGGATGATCGGCGGGCATGCGCCATCGATCTATTTGTCAAAATTGCAGGCTCATACGCAGGTTCAGCTTGCAGACGCCCAGATGAATGCCATTGTCGGGTCGCACCTCATCGATACGACCGCGCTCCGAGCGGACGACTTCGACAGCTTCTACAAGAGCAGAAAGGCCGCCCTAGTCAAACTGGTCGAACGGGCTATGGGTAAAGCGGCGGCGGTTGTTGCGGACGGAGCTGATCCTGGCGATGCTGAAGAGGATGAGAGCGATCAGCAGCAAGTCATTTCGCCAGTCGGGTGAACTGCGCTTGAGCGTTGGCAATCAGATCTAGGCGAAGGTTTGGTGTGATGCCAGTCGCCAAGTGATTCAGTGTCCAGTTGAGCAACTCCGCCTTTCTGGCCGGACTATCGGCTGCTTCGAACTGCTCGATGTACGCGTCAAGCTCTTGCAGGGCACGGAACAAGGTGCCACGTGCCGCGACTAGCGCATCCGCCGCGTTGTGCTCTGCGATCTGGGTCTGCCATTCGGTTTCATTTTTCACGATGTGGCTCTTCAGGTGGATGGTGGTGTGGATGACATGAACGCGCTGTTCGGCGACAAAGCCAAGCTCTTCCGCGTGCCTCTGCAAAAAGGCGTTGCGAAGCAGCCAAGCGGCGATTACTTGGCTGCGGATGTCATATCGCCGACCCATGACTGCAACGCCTTCAGTTGCTCGGCTGTCGCGTGGCAGGTTTGGTAGTTGGCTGCAACGGTTCCGGCAACGGTAGAGAGCGCAAGGCCTGCGGCGGCCGCATCAGCATCTCTGGCGGGCTCGGGCAGCTCACCGGCGGCGGCAGCGTCGTGCAGGCGCACAAAGCCACTGTTGATAGTGCAAGCAGCATCGGCTTGAACGGGCACATAGACGGGAATTTCCTTGATGATGGTGTCGCCCTTCTCGCGGACGACGCGGACACGGTCGACGTACTGGGTGACGACCTTGACGGTGGCTTGCGCCTGCCGCTCGCGGGCGGCGGCGGCCTGCAGGGCTTGTTGCTGAATGGCGGCATCCCATTGCGCTTGGACGTGGCTCGCCCCCTTGATCCAGCCAAAGCCAACCAGGGCGACGCCGAGCGCCGCAAAGGCCAACAGCCGGTATGGCCACGGAATCACGCTCACGACGCCTCCCCGATGCACTGCCGGTATTCGGCTTCTCGCCGTGTAGCCAGCCCGCCGCACAGCCGCGCGTTGGTAGGCAGCGCGCAGTCTTTGCCCTGGAAGAAGCGCCAGCGCAGCAGCTCGGCACAGGCTCCCGCGTAGTCCTCGGCGTTGAGTTTTCTGACCAGCGTGGACTGGCAGAACGCGCGGCTGCCGACGTTGTAGGAAAAGCTCACCAGCGCGTCGTACTCGTGCTGGGCCAGGGGCACGGTCACGCATTGCTTGAGCGCCCCCTCGAATTGCTGCACGTCGGTAAGTGCCCGAGCCAGCGCCTTTGGCGGCGTGGTGGTGTCGCCCAGCTTCACCCCGGTGGTGGTGCCGAAACCAATGGTCGGTACATCGCCCTTAACGGGGATCACTGCACGGTCGGTGTAGCCCTCGTGCAGCACGATGCCAACCAGGGCGGCAGCGGACAGCGTCAGTCCGGCCACCGTCCTGCGCATCGCTGGTGATGGTGGCCGGGTCATCGGTGCATCTCCGGCTGAGCCACGATGCGAGCTACGGTTGCGCCGATGCTGGCGGCAAAGGCCAGCAGCACGAACGCGCCGCGCGGTAGTACGTCCCCGAACAGCGGCACCACGACTTCCGCCGCCGTGAAGGCAGCGGCCAGCAGCGAGAAGCGGACACTCCAGGCCCGTCGCAACACGCGCCGCCAGTCGTCCAGAAGGCAGATCTTCGGCTTGGCAGTCATTGCACGCCTCCCATCAGCTTCAACTTGATGGCGGCCCCCACCAGCAGCGCGGCCAGGATGCCGGTGGTCACGACTTTGATGGTGGTCTGCCAAGCCGTTCGGCGGGCATCGCGCCACGCCTCCAGCAGATCGCGCAGTTCGCGGATGTCCTTCGCAGCACTGCCGTTCTCCAGCCCGAGATGGGCGAGGCAACGCTCGGCTCCGCGTTCCGCAGCGCGGTCGAGTAGTTCGTCGAAGTCCTCGCGGCGCAACAGAAGCATGTTCTCCACGAGTGCTGCGGGTTGTTGTTCGGGTTCAGTCATTGCGGTTCTCCAGAAATGCGAAACCCGCCTGATGCGTGAGCACCAAGGCGGGTTCGAGGTCAGCAGGAAGGTTGGACGTCAGATCTCGATGAGCTCCAGCGGCAGTGAGGGGGCAATGCCCTCGATCACTTCGTCGCGCACGAACACGGTCTGACCCACGGTTGCGTTGCCACGCGCGCGGATCAGACCGCCACCGGGTAGAACCACCAAAGCGATACCGGAGCCGACCTCGAGCACGGTGCCTGCTTGCAGCGGTGCGTCAGGCAGCAACTGCCGGAACTGCTGGTAGAGGTTATGCATAGCTCTGCACTCCCAATGTCTGCCAGACCTCTGGCAAGCCTGCGTCGATACGCGTCGAGCGCACCAGCCCCAGCCGCGCCACGCCACCGTCCTGGTAGGCGATGAAAGCGCCCGGTTCGATGATTCCGGTTTCGGGTAGCACCGGCAGACGCAGCGTGACCTCGATCTGGCGACCTGTGTCCGACAGCACCGCAATGCCGCGCTGGCGTGCCGCCGCCGCTTGGGTGATCAGCGCATCGACCACCATCGGCGCGAGCACATCGCCCGCCGTGCCGGTGCGCGTGACCTGTCCAAGCACACCGGCCTCCTGGCCTGCCACGAACACGCGGTTGTAGGCGGGCTTGTCGATCCAGCGCAGCGATTCGCGCCCCACGGTGTCCACTGGCAGCACGAAGTCCGGCGTCACGTCCGTCCACCAGTCCCACGGAACCACCGGGTAGCGATGGCGCACGCGCAGAGTCTTTTCGGACGGATGCGGCAGCAGGTACGGGGCAACACGACGCGGGCCAAGGTTCCCTATCTGCTCAAGGGCATCGTGTTCGGCAACGACGGGCGCGCGCTGTCGCCGTGGCACACCACCAAGAAGAATGGTCGGCGCTACCGTTACTACGTGCCCCAGCGCGACGCCAAGGAACACGCGGGCGCCTCGGGGTTGCCGCGATTGCCGGCCGCCGAACTCGAGTCGGCCGTACTCGACCAACTGCGCGCCTCGAATCTATTCGGCCACATGCTGCCGCAGGCGATCAAGCTCGATCCAACCTTGGACGAGGCGAAGATCACCGTGGCCATGACCCGGCTCGACGCGATTTGGGATCAACTTTTCCCGGCCGAGCAGACCCGGATCGTGAAACTGCTGGTAGAGAAAGTCATCGTGTCACCCACCGACCTCGAAGTGCGGCTGCGCGCCAACGGCATCGAACGCCTCGTGCTGGAGTTGCGCCCCGAGCCGGTCGAGCAACAAGTGGAAGCACTGGCGTGAGCGACATCCGCATCCAGAAGACCGGCGAGCCGGACATCCTGCAGACCAGCGACGGCAGGCTGACCCTGTCGGTCCCGATCCAGATCAAGCGCCGTAGTGGCCGCAAGTTGGTCACTCTGCCAAACGGAGAAACCGCACCGGTCAGACCGTGGGATGTTGCACCAACATCTATCCAGCTGGCGCTGGCCAGGGGCCATCGGTGGCTGGCGATGCTGGAGTCAGGAGAGGCGAAGTCCTTGAAGGAGATCGCCACGAGGGAAGGAATCGACAACAGCTACGTCAGCCGGATGGTCAACCTGACCACGCTGGCACCCGACATCGTGGCGGCCATCCTGGACGACGTATTGCCGAACCACGTCACGCTGTTTGATCTGGCGGTTGATCCGCCTGCGCTGTGGGATGAGCAGCGGGCCAGGCTCATGTAGACCGAGCGGGGGCACAGGGGTAAAATTGCCCTAGGTGCCCACCTTACTTGCACACGAGTAAAAAAAGGCGTTGCCTCACTGTCACTGAAAACCTCTCTTTGAGCCTCGTCGTCGGGGACTTAAACGTGTGCGCCTGACCCGAAATCGGCGTGGCATTGAGGAAAGGTTTGTCATGACAATCAAAGAACTCGCGTATTCCGCGCAGCAGCACCTTCAGGCTAGCACTGGTGGCTCATTCAAGCGAGCCCACATCTACGAGCTGTTGGCAGCTTCCTTCGGCTTCAACTCCCATGCCGCGCTTGGCGTTGACACCGTACTCACGGAACTTCGCCAGAACGATCGGCGGGTAATCCCGCAAAGGGCGCTCATCAAGCAGCGTTGCATCGAGCTTGGGTATCAACCTGACATCGTGACCCGGGCGTCGTCAGCGTTGGAATCTTTCCTGACAGAGCGCCAGATCGGTGTTGCCAGCATCTCGTCATTGGTCAGTCGCCTGAAAGGGGAGTCGTCCAGCCAAGACGAAGAGCTCGAATACGACCAGGATGAGCTTTTCGACCCCTCTGACGAGGCGTTCGGACCGATCCTTTTGGATGGATTGGCTGTGGCTGCTAGTAAGGGCAATGCCCTGGCTCACTACGCGCTGGCGCTGATACACGCCCCTGACGATGAAGACGACCCAGACGCTGGAAGTTCCTATTGGTACTCCCAGGGGCAACAGGGCCGTGTCCTCACTGGGGTAGAAAAGGAGTGGTCCGAAGCCCACGAGGCTCGTCTCGCGCAAGCCGAAAAGTACTCGCGGCACCTTAGGGAGGCCAGTCGACTGGGGAATCAGGATGCACTTCTCGACTTGGCGGATCGCTTCGATGATCCGTCCTTCTTCGAGCAGCCGCGCCACGGCGTCGATGCTGACCCATCGGCGATTGCAGCTATCGCGGAACGCATGGGCCGCACTTCAGACGCCAAGCATTGGCTGACCCTTGCAGCCGAGAGTGGCGACACGGACGCCATGCTCCAGCTTATCGAGGATTACGACCACGGGGACCTGGAGAGATGCTGGACGTGGGTGTACCTCTCCCGGCTGGTCGGAACGGATCTGACCCAGGACGCGCATTACGCGATCAACGAAGACGGTTCGGACTACGACGATGACGTCGGCGGTCCAGCCTATGTCGCAGGTCATGACGGGGTAGATCTTGAACCGCTTGCTCCGGAGCAAGACGC
>Ga0075163_10005809_pt1 | contig 16378 bp, 17 predicted proteins | sample JI1023141ADNA_FD_71478 | JGI IMG/M metagenome (GOLD analysis project Ga0075163, IMG submission 71478) | Wastewater effluent complex algal communities from Wisconsin, to seasonally profile nutrient transformation and Carbon sequestration -... | ecosystem: Engineered > WWTP > Effluent > Algae...
GTGCAGGCCCACCGCCCAGTGCGCGGCGGGAACGACCTGCTCGACCAGCTCGCCTTCAGGCGCGACGTCGGGGCCGACCTCGATGCCAGCGTCGTAGCGGAGCAGCGGCTCGGGCGTGACGTCGGTGTCGTCGGGGCACAGGCCCACCATCGCCGCGCCACCGAGCCCGCGCGCGTGAGCCCAGGACATCAACCGCTCCCACGTCTGGCCGACGAGCGCGTAGCTGCCGCGGTGTCTCATCGTCAGCAGCCGCGTCGGGCCCTGCACGCGCACCGAGACTGACGCGAGCGGCGGGAGCTCACGGCTCTTCACCTTCGCCACGGCTTCGGGCCAGCAGTCATCGCGGGAGCCGCCGCTCATCAGGCTCGCTCTCGTCTTCGTCTCACGCCACGTCGACGGCGCCACCCCGAAGCGGGCCTGAAACGCACGCGTGAAGGCTTCGTGTGACTCGTAGCCAGCTTCGAGCGCGACCTCGAGCAGCCGCTCGGGCGCCGAGGCCGTTCGCAACGTGCGGGCCGCGCGCTCCAACCGCAGGCGGCGAACGTGCTGCATCACCGTCTCGCCCGTCTGCGCCCGGAAGACGCGATGAAAGTGATGGAGCGCGAGGTTCGCCGCCTTCGCCAGGTCCGCCGGCTCGAGCGCTTCGTCGTCGAGGCGCTGGGCGATGAGCTGCTCCACCCGCCCGACGCGCGCCGCCCAATCAGCCCGGGTCGTCCGACGCAGCGCCATCGCCTACTTCTTCGCAGCGGCGGGCGGCAGCAGGCGCGACAACAGCCCGCGCACCGCCTCGAGCTTCATCGGCTTGGTGAGAAAGTCGGTCGCGCCCGAGGTGCGCACGGCATCGGCCAGCCGCGCTTCACCCATCGCCGAGAGCAGCACCACCGGCAGGCCGCTCATCGACGCGTCGCTGCGAATGGCCTTCGCCACCTCGAGCCCATCGAGGCCGGGCATGAGGACGTCCAGGAACACGAGCTGTGGCTTCTCCTGCCGAACGAGCTCGAGCGCTTTGTCGCCGCGGTCGGTGCGCACCACGCGATGGCCGGCCTTCGTGCACACCCGCGTGAGGAAATCGAGAATCGACGGGTCATCGTCGGCGAGCACGATGGTGAGGCCCGACATCGGCGCGGCCTCGGCCTTCGTCGCCGACAACGACGTCACCGTCTTCTCGAGCCGCACCTCGGTGATGGAGTCGAGCCCGATGAGGCGCAGCCCGCACAGCTTGAGCTCGGGGCGCACCCACATCACGGTGCCCGAGAGCGTGGCGTCTCCATCTGGGAGCGTCACCACGAGACCCAGCACCTTGCCCGGGCTGGTGGTGAACGGCGCGCGCAGCGTGATGCCGTGGGGAGAGATGGACTTCACCGCACAGTCGGCGACCGGCTGCGGGGTCGTCACCTTCGCCGGAAAATCACAGTCGACGCGCGGCTCGGTTCGTCCAGCGATGCGGGCCTGCTCGTCTTTCGACGCGGCGCCGATGAGCGACTGGAGCCGCGCGACGGTGGCCTCGTCGAACTTCACCCACACGCCGCCGCGCATCATCGGCATCGCGGGCCGGGTGCCCTGCACCATGACGACGCAGGTGATGCTGGTGGGCAGCTCGGGCGCCTCGAGCGACAGGCCAATCTGCGAGCCCGTCGCCAGCGTCTCTTCGGTCGCGACGAAGACGCGATCGCCGTGCGGCATCACCACCTCGGCCCACAGGTGCGCCCGCGACGGAAAGGTGAGCTTCAGAGGCATGTGCGGAGAACTGCCGTCATCCTCTCAGGAGGTGACGTTGAAACGGAAGTGCATGCAGTCGCCGTCCTGCACGACGTACTCCTTGCCTTCGATGCGGAGCATGCCCTTCTCACGCGCGGCGGCCTCACTGCCGAACGAGATGAGCTCGGCCCAGCCGATGACCTCGGCCTTGATGAAGCCCTTCTCGAAGTCGGTGTGAATGACGCCCGCGGCCTGCGGCGCCTTCCAGCCCTTGTGAATCGTCCACGCGCGGCACTCCTTGGGGCCGACGGTGAAGTACGTCTGCAGGCCGAGCAGCTTGTAGCCAGCGCGCACGACCTTGTTGAGGCCAGGCTCGGTGAGGCCGGCCGACTCGAGGAACGCGGGGCGCTCTTCCTGCGGCAGCTGCTGAATCTCGGCCTCGAGCGCGGCGGCGAGCACCACGACCTCGGCGTTCTCCTTCGTCGCGATGTCCTTCACCTGCTGCACGTACTTGTCGCCGTCGGCCGTCGCCAGCTGCGCCTCGGCCACGTTCGCGATGTAGAGCACCGGCTTCGACGTCAGCAGGAAGAGCTCACGAATGACGGCCAGCTCGTCTTCCGACAGGCCGTGCGCGCGCACCGGAATTGCCTCGTCGAGCTTCGCCTTGAGCTTGTCGAGCACCGCGAGCTCGATCTTGGCGAGCTCACCTTCTTTGCCCGGCGCCTTCGACGAGCGCTGCGTCTTCTCGCGGCGCTTCTCGACCGTCTCGAGGTCCTTCAGGCACAGCTCGGTGTCGACGGTGTCCTTGTCGCGCGACGGGTTCACGCTGCCTTCGACGTGGGTGATGTTGTCGTCGACGAAGCAGCGCAGCACGTAGAGCACCGCGTCGACCTGGCGAATGTTCGCGAGGAACTGGTTGCCCAGGCCTTCACCCTTCGAGGCGCCGCGCACGAGGCCGGCGATGTCGACGAACTCGAGCGTGGTGGGAAGAATCTTCTCGGGCTTCATCTGCGCGGCGAGCTTCTCGAGGCGCTCGTCCGGCACGGGCACCACGCCGACGTTCGGCTCGATGGTGGCGAAGGGGTAGTTGGCTGCGAGCGCACCGGCGTTCGAGAGCGCGTTGAAGAGCGTCGACTTGCCGACGTTGGGGAGACCGACGATTCCGATGGAGAGACCCATGGCTGGGCCCTGTAGCTGAAAGGCTCGGCCTGAGGCTACTTCCGCGCGCCCAGCTCTTTCTTGAGGCGCATGACCTCCTGGTAGAGCGACTTCTGCTCGGCACGAATCTGGTTGCCCGCGGCGTCGGCTCCCGGAGGCAGCGCGGTCAGCTCGTCCTGCAGCGCCTTGTGCTGGGCCTTGAGCGCGTCGATGTGCGCGGTGAGCTGCTCCTTCGAGAGGGGCGCGAGGTCTTTCGGCGGGTGCAGCACGTCGCCCGGCTGAACCTTGAGGTACTTCGCCAGCGCCGGGTCGAGGCCCGCGCGGAAGTTCGTGCCGTCATCGGCGAAGCGCACGTAGCCCTGCTTCTTCATCTCGGCTTCCCACGCGCGCGAGTCCATGCCGTTCCACTTGCTGCTGTCGGCGCCCGTGTACTTTCCGCCGTTGTTCACCGCGAGCTGCCACGCATCGAAGAAGTGGAACTTGCCCTGGTACGAGATGCCGAGCGCGCCGTGGTCGGCGTTGGGCGTGGGCAGCGTGGAGTCGGCGTCGGCCGAGATCATGCCCATCGGCTCCTTGATGCCCATGCCGCGAAAGACGGCCTCGAGGTTGTTGGCGTGGTCGCCGCACGTCCACTTCGTCGCGTCCTGGTTGCGGGCGAGGTTCTGCAGGCGCGTCCACAAGTTCGAGTTCACCGAGACGTTGTTCTTCGCGAGCATGTCGCAGTAGCGCGCGAAGCCGTAGCGGGCCTTGTCGATGGGCGAGCCGCTCTGGACTGACGGCGGCGCGTTCTTGAGCACGTCGGCGCCGAACTCCTTGAGAATCTGCGCGTCGGTCTTCTCGGCGAAGGTGGAGCCAGCGAACAGCAACACGCCAAGCGCGAGGGAGCGGAGCATGGGCCCTGCGCGTTCGAACGCTGTGCCACCACGGCGCCGAGGGAGCGGCCGATGAACATCGCGCAAGCGTTGCGGAAGGGGTGGATCAGCGCCGCACGACTTCCGTCACCTTGCTCGCGCTCACGCCTGGTCGCGTGACGGCTGGGGCCTCGGCGGCTCGGGTGCTGCGAGCGGAATGGAGCCGCCCATCGCACGAAAGCGCTCCAACGCGCGCTGCAGCGCCATGGTCTTCAGGCGCTCGTCGTCGAGCTCCGAGGTCAACTCCCTCACTTCGTCGCGCAGCCGCTCGACCTCGGGGGTCGCGCTCGCCGCCGCTCGGAGTGACCCGAGCTCGGCCTTCAACGCAGCCTGCGTGGCCGCCCACTCGCGCTCTTGCGCCGCCCTCGCCTCGGTCATGGCCTGGAGGCGCTCTTCATCGGTGCGCAGGCGCTCGGCCTGACTCACCTCGAGCGCTTTCGCCTGCGCGCGCTCGGTCTCGAGTCTGCTCAGCCGCTGCGCCGAGGCCTCGAGCCCCGTCCGCAGCCTGACGTTCTCGGCCCTGAGGCCATCGAGCAGCTTCTGCAGCTCGTTCATGCGCTCGACGACGACGGCGCGCTCGAACTCGGCGAGCTCGGCCCGCTGCGCAGCCTCCATCTCACCCTCACGCAGCGACGCGAGGCTCTCTTCGTAGGCCTCGATGACGCCACGAGCTTCGGCCAGCTCGGCCGATGACGCGGCGGCGTGCGACCCGAGGCTGGTCACCGCCTGGCGCTGCGCTGCATCGAGCTCGTCGAAACGAACGCCAAAGCCCTTCTCCTCGACGCGCACCACCGTGCCGGGCAGGCGCACGACGTCGTCGCCCACCGAGAGCTCGACCACCACGCGCGTCTGCACGGGCAACGGCTGGCGGCTGCGAACGAAGAGGCCTCCGTCGGAGACATCTCGGAGGTAGCTGGCGCGCCAGGCTTCGGGGGTCGCGACCTTCACTTCGACGCGATACGTCCGGTGGCGGTGATGCTGACGGCGATCCTGCGACTGCATGGGCGTCAGTGTGACGACCTCGCCTCGGCCAGACACCAACTTCCGGTTGACCGAGGGCAGTCAGCGAAAACAGTTTGAATTGCCGCCGACGTTGATCAGAGCGGCGCGCAGCCCGTGAGCTCGCAGCGCTTCTCGTCGCCAAGCGCGCCAAAAAGGCGTTCGCCAAGCCGACGTGATCGGCCGCGGCGTGACGGCGGAGCAGCGCCTGCTCGAGCGCGCGGCCGTTCGCGTAGGGCGCGCACGGCACCTCCCGCACGTCGGAGTCAGCGTTTGAATTGCCGACCGCGTTGATCAGAGCGGCGCGCAGCCCGTGAGCTCGCAGCGCTTCTCGTCGCCAAGCGCGCCAACAGAGCGTTCGCCAAGCCGACGTGATGGGCCGTGGCGTGACGGTGAAGCAGCGGCGCCTGCTCGAGCGCGCCGTCGTTCGCGTAGGGCGCGCACGGCACCTCCCGCGAGTCGGAGTCAGCGTCTGACCTGCCGACCGCGTTGATCAGAGCGGGGCGCAGCCCGTGAGCTCGCAGCTCTTCTCGTACAGCGCCTGCTCGAGCGCGCGGTCGTTCGCGTGGGACGCGCAGGGCACCTCCCGCGAGTCGGAGTAGTACGTGCCCGAGGCGCCGACCTTCGGTGACGTCGCGCAGAAGACGCTCGTCCGCGCGCCCGACTCCACGCTGGCGCCGCCCATGCCGAAGCCCGACTGGAGCAGCTTGGTGGTGATGACGCCGGGGTGCAGCGAGAACGTCGACACGGTGCTGCCGCGCGCCTTCAGCCGCGAGGCGAGCTCATGCGTGAAGAGCACGTTGAGCAGCTTCGACGCCGCGTAGACGCCGTAGCCGTCGAACGTCTTCGGAACCGGCAGGTCGTTCATCGCCACCCGGCCACGGTTGTGCGCGATGGACGAGACATTCACGACGCGCGCCGTGGGCGAGAGCACCGGCAACAGCTCGTGCGTGAGCAGGAACGGCGCGAAGTGGTTCACCGCGAACGTGAGCTCGAAGCCATCAGCCGTGCGCGAGAGCTCGTGCACGAAGACGCCGGCGTTGTTCACCACCACGTCGAGCACGGGCGCGCGCTGCTTCACCTGCGACGCGAGGGTGCGCACCTCGGCCATCACCGAGAGGTCACCCCAGACAGACAGCGCCGTGACGCCCTCGGCCGACAGCCGCTTCACCACGTCGCTCGCTTTCGCTTCGTTGCGTGCGTGAACGACGAGGGAAGCGCCGCTCTTTCCGAGCTGCAGCGCCGTCTGAAAACCAATGCCATCGCTCGCGCCGGTGACGAGCATCGTGGGGGTCGACAAGGGGAGAGACTCCTGTGCGAATTCGGTGCAAGACGACGCGCGCACCATGTCCGAGAAGCTCATCTTCGCCCAGACCATCGAGGGGCTGCTCCGCGGCATGGGCCAGCTGAACGAGCAGGACAAGGTGCAGCTGCGCGGCCTGGGCGTCGACGTCGACAAACGCCTGCTGCCGGCCTACCCGCTCGAGCAGTTCATCGCCGCCCTCGACTTCGCCGGCGCGCGGCTGTCGCCAAACGCCTCGCGTGACGAGCAGAACCTGCACATCGGCCGCCGCTTCATGGACTCGTACCAGGAGACGATGGTGGGCCGCGCGATGGTGGCCGGCCTGCGCGTCATCGGGCCGTGGCGCACGCTCGAGCGGCTCTCGAACAAGTTCCGCACCGGCAACAACTTCTCCGACACGCGCCTGAGCCGGCTGGGCGACACCGAGGCCGAGCTGTGGTGCAACCAGGTCTCCCGGCCCGGCTGGTACATGGGCATCATCGGGCGCGGGCTCGAGCTCGCTGGCGCGAAGGACGTGCAGGTCTCGCTGATCAGCTCGGGAAAATCGCCTGAGCTGGGGCCTCCTTCCGACGACTCCGGAGCCCGCTTCTCCGTGCGCTGGAAGTGAGCGCTTTGGCCACCCGGAAACCGATGCGTGACGCGGCCGATAACCTTCGGTGGTGCCCAGCAGGTCGCTGGTGTTCAATGGTCGTACCCCGTTCACCATGAGTCAGGGAGCCGCCAAAGAACGCCTGAGGCCGTTCAAGCCGCAACGCTTCGGCCGGTACACGCTCTTGCGACCGCTCTCGACGGGCGGCATGGGCGAGATTTTTCTCGCGCGGCTCGAGGGCGCGCAGGGCTTCGAGAAGCTCTGCGTCATCAAGAAGATCCTCCCGCACCTCGCGGAGGACAAAGACTTCGTCAATCGCTTCGTCGACGAGGCGCGCATTCTGGTGAAGCTGTCGCACGGCAACATCGCGCAGGTGCTCGACATGGGCCTGCACGAGGCGGCGCCGTACATCGCGCTCGAGTTCATCGACGGCAAAGACCTGCGCCGCGTCGTCGCCCGCGCCCAGGAGCGCGCCCTCCAACTCCCGCTCTCCTTCATTCTCTACGTCACGACCCGGCTGCTCGACGCGCTCGCCTACGCGCACCGCAAACGTGGCGACGACGGCAAAGAGCTGAACCTCGTTCACCGCGACGTGAGCCCGCAGAACATCCTCATCTCGTACGAGGGTGAGGTGAAGGTCATCGACTTCGGCCTCGCCAAGTCGGCGCTGTCGTCGACGCGCACGCACCCCAGCATCGTGCTGGGCAAGTTCCTCTACATGTCGCCCGAGCAGGCACGGCACCAGACGGTCGACCGCCGCAGCGACCTCTACGCGGTGGGCCTCTGCCTCTATGAGCTGATCGCCGGAAAGGGCCCGTTCGACGGCGTGTCACCCGGCGAGCTGATGGCCACGGTGGCGAACCCGAAGATTCTGCCGCTCAGCCAGGCCGAGCCGCTGTGCCCGCCGTCGCTGAGTGAGGTCGTGATGAAGGCGCTCGCGGCCGACCCGACGCAGCGCTTTCAGACCGCCGAAGAGCTGCGTGGCCGGCTGCTGACGATTCTGCTCGAGATCGACCCGTCGGCAGGGCCCGAGACCGCGACGCGCTTCATGACCGAGGCCTTCGCGACCGAGTACCAGGGTGAGCGCAAGCTGCTGGCCGACTTGAGCGAGCAGGCGCGCGCGCTGGGTGAGGCGCCCCACGTTCCCGAAGAAGAGACGCTCGACCCGTCGAACCGCAGCATCACCCGTGAAGTGGCCGCGCAGATGCCGCCGCTCACGCTCGACGAAGTCCCTCAGGCGCGGGTGACGGCTCCGGAAGTGAAGTCGGCGCCCGAGGCGAAGACGACGCAGGAGCCTGCGCTGGTGCCCGACAAGGCCGCGACGCAGCAGGCGCTCTCGTTTCAGCCGACCCGCAAGGGCTCTGCGCCCACCGCGAAGGCGCTGCCGCCCGAGCCCATCGGCACCCTGCCCAGCATCGTCGTGTCGGACGCGAAGATGACCGACCTCGTCGCGGCCGTGGAGGCGAACCAGGCGAGCATCGTGCTCGACGACGGGCTCTCGGAGCAGGCCGACGCTCGCGCCCGCACGCTGCCCGAGACGCGCCCCTCGAAGCCGAACCCCGCGGTGACCCGGCAGGAGACCCGGAAGCCTGCACGCACCACGGGCACCAACCTCAAGGCGCAGTCGCGCGGCACCAACCCGAAGGCCGAGAAGCAGGAGCGCGTCGAGAAGTCCGACGTGAAGAAGCTCCCCACGAGGGCCACGCCCGACGAGCAACCCGCGCTCGACCCGACCCGCACGCCCGACCAGACGCCGGCCATGACGCCGGCCGTGACGCCGACGCCGATGGCGATGCCGAAGGCCAGCCCGAAGAAGCAGGGCAGCTCGGTGCTGGTGTGGCTCGCCGTGCCCCTGCTCGCCATCGGCGCGGTCGGTGGCTACATCGCGTGGGACCAGTACGTGGACAACCGGCTGCAGGCGCAACAGCAGGGCGAAGCCAACCAGCTGGAGCCCTTGCCCGCCGGCAACACGCCGAAAGAGCCCGAGCGCTCGCGCGAGGTGAAGCTGGCACCCGACCCCGTCGAGCCGCCGCCACCAGGGCTCGAACCAGAAGACCTCGCCGCCGTCGCGAAGGGCACGAAGAAGCCGACGCCGAAGCCCGTCGCACTTCCTCCCGGAGAGAGCGCGCTGCGAAAGCTCGAGGCAGACCTGAACCAGCTCGACGACATGACAGCCCGCAAGTACCGGCTGAAGGTGGAGGCGCTGAAGAGCAAGGTGAAGGCGGAAGGCGCAGATGCCACCTTCCTCGCGCGCGTGAACGAGGTGCACGACCTCGTGAAGGCCGACCTCGCGAAGCAGTGATGTCGCTCTCGACGCTGACTTCGGTGTCTGCAGGGTATGGCGGCTGCGAAGTGCTGCGCGAGGTCTCGCTCGAGGTGAAGGCCGGCGAGGCGTGGGCGGTGCTGGGCCCCAACGGCGCAGGCAAGACGACGCTCGCGAAGGTGGTGGCGGGGCTGTTGAAGCCGATGCGCGGCGAGGTGCGTGTCGGCTCGCTCGGCGTGAACGCGTCTCCCGCCGAGCTCGCGCGCGCCGTCGCGTGGGTGCCACAGCAGACTCCAGAAGGGCTCGACTTCACCGCCCTCGAGGTGGTGCTGATGGGCCGGGCTCCGCACCTCGGGCCGCTCGGACTCACTGGCGCGAAGGACGAGCAGCTCGCCCGTGAGGCCCTCGCCGCGTTCGACGTGACGTCGCTGGCCGAGCGGCGGGTGTCGGCGCTGTCGGGTGGTGAACGCCGGCGTGTCTTCCTCGCGCGCGCGCTCGTGCAGCAGGCGCCGTTGCTGGTGCTCGACGAGCCGACGGCCTTCCTCGACGTGCGGCATCAGGTCGAGACGCTGCACCTCGTTCGGCAGCGCGTGTCGGAGTCCCTCGGGGTGCTCGCGGTGCTGCACGACGTGTCGCTCGCCTCGCGCTTCGCGTCGCACGTGGTGTTGCTGGCGAAGGGGCGTGTGGCTGCGCAGGGGCCCGTCGCCGAGGTGCTGACGACGACGCGGCTCTCGGAGGTGTACGGCATCGCCATGGAGCGCAAGGGCGACCACACCTTCGAGCCGCGGTGGCCGACGTAGCGCCTTGACCGGAAGTCGCACCCACGGTTTGTCGACCCGATGCCCGGTCGAACCGTGAAGAAGGCGCCCACGAAGAAGGTGAAAGCGCCCGCGAAGAAGGCGTCGTCAGCGTCGACGAAGGTGCCGACGGTCGCGGAGCTCGAGGCGCTCTACCTGCAGCTGAAGAAGACGGGCACGTTCAAGAGCGCCTGTGGGGGCAAGGCCTTCTTCTACGAGGCCTGTTGGAGCGACGACGCTGAACTCGAGCGCGTCTTCGAAGACCTCTGCGCTCGCACCCAGGCAGCGCGCGGCCATTCGTACCTGCCGATGGACCTGTACGAAGAGCAGCTCGTGAACGAGGGGCTCTTCGTCGAGCTGCAGTCGTTCTTCGTCGACCTCACGCCGGTTCAGCGCTCTCGCGCGCTGGCGATGATGCAGCCGTTTCTCGCCAACCCCCGGAAGCGCCCGGGTCGCTACGAGTCGACGCAGGAGTGAGTCGCTGTGCCGAGAGGCGCTGAGACAGCGCCACGGGCTCGGGTGTAAGGCTGCGCCATGGTGCGCAGGGACTGCTTCGAGCCGCGGTGGCCGACGTGACGGCGCGCTGGCCCGTGGCTGTCGGCGTCTCGGTGGCCGTCCACGCGGCGGTCGCGCTCGCGTTGCTGGGCCTGCTCGGGCGTGCGGTGGCGCCGGAGTCGAAGCCGGCCCTGCAGAAGCCCACTGCCGTCGAGGTGTTCCGCGTGGGGTCACTGCTGCCGCGCGCAGGCAGGGCAACCAGCGCACCACCAGCCACCGACGTGAAGTCGGCGCTGCAGCGTTCGCGAACTGCGCCCACGTCCATCACGAAGCCAGCGGGCGAAGTGCCAGCCCCACTCTTGTCACCCGTCGGGGAAGCAGCATCTCCAGCCCGCGCCGAAGCACCAGGCAGCCTCGGTGAAGCGGCGGGGAGTGACGACTCGGCACTCCACACGACCAAACCCGGCGCGGAAGCACAGGGCAGCCTCGGTGGCGCTGCGGCGAGTGGCGACTCGGCGGAAGGACGGGACCTCAAAGGTGCTGCTGAAAGTGGCGTCCCCAGCGCTGCTGACGAACGAGGTGCCGCGGGAGGGCCCGCAACGGTCGACCCGTCCATCGCGGCCGAGGTGCACGCCCGCCTCGCGCGCGCGGCCAGCGATTGTTACCCCGCGCAGGCCAGGCGCTTTCGCCAGCAGGGTCACGTGCCCGTCTCGTTCTGCGTCGAAGGTGCGGGCAACGCCTCGAAGGTCGTCGTCACCTCCTCTGGCGCCGCGTTGCTCGACGAGGCCGCGCGTGGCTGCGTCATGCAACGCGCAGAGCCCTTTCCCGCCGCAGCCGCGGGCTCGTGTTTCGCCGTGAAGGTCGAGTTCGGCAGCACTGGCGTTCACGTCTCGCGGTAAGGACCGTCTCGTGCGCACACGTTGGCCACTGAGGTCGAAGAAGTCCGGCGGGAGCAGTGGAGGCGGCGGCCGCAAGGTGCAGGGCCTTCACTACGATGCTGGATTCCTCTCGAACGCCGCGCGCGCCGACGTGATGTCGTGGCTGTCGACGCTGCACCCGCTCTGGGAGAACCGCTTCTCGGCGTTTCGCCCGATTCCTGCTGGAGAGACGCAGCGCCGCCTGCTGCGACCCGTCTACTGGCTCGGCAACTGGCAGTTCGCGTGTCTCGACTACTACCGGCCTCCGCACGTGTGGGACCGCGCCATCGAAGCCGAACCCTTCCCCCGGGTGCTGCGTGGCCTCGTCACCGAAATGGAGGCGCGCGCACGCGGCATGTTCCGCGGTGACGACCTGCCGAAGGGCTGGCACCTCAACACCTGCCTCATCAACTTCTACGGCTCGTCGCTGCAGGACGGGAAGTGGGTCGACACCGCGCGCGTCGGAGAGCACAAGGACTTCGAGCCAGGCCCCGTGGCGTCACTCTCGTTGGGCGAGCGCGCGCTCTTTCAGTTCGTCACCTCGTCGAAGCCCGGCGAACGCGACGGTGTGGTGGAGCAGCAGTGGCTCGACGACGGGGGCCTGCAGATCTTCGGCGGCGACCAGTGGAAGAAGCGCACGTTCCACCGTGTGCAGCGCGTCGACACGAAGGGCGGCCATCACTTCAAGGTGAACGTCAGCGACTTCGACACACGCCGCATCAACTTCACCTTCCGCTACGTGCCCGATGAACACGTGATGCCGTACCGAAAGGTCTCGCCAGAGGCCCGTCGCGACGTCGAGGAGTACATGCACACACTCGCGCGCCATTCGGACTTCTTCGCGAATGCGCTGGTGATGAGGTCGACCGTTTCTGATCCCGTGTAGCGAATCGGTGCCACCCCAAAGGTGCTGACTCTCTGGCTTTCACGTTTGTGTGTCCCGCGGAGTGGAGGTGGGGAGTCTCTCTGTGCACGCTCTGAACGAGCATCGCATCTGGCCGAGTGGTGCAGCACCCCATCTGAAACCCTCAACCTTCCCCTGGAGAAACCCTTGAAACTCCACCACCATCACCACCACCACTCGGTCAACCACGGTCACCACGCGCACGGAACCCACGCGCCCCACACGACGCAGGCGGCCTCGACAGCAGCCCCCACCACGGCCCCCACCGCACCGACCGCCACGCCGCTGCCCCACGCAGCCACCGGAGCAAGCGCGACCGGACCGGCGTGGTGCACGCTGCCCGCGCCTGGCCCCGAGCAGTCGGGCCCGCCGGCTGGTCAGGGCCTCACGAAGGGCAACGAGTTCGGCGCGAACGCGATTCGCACTGCCGGTGGGTACACCATCGTGGCTGAAGGCAAAGACCAGGCGTGGAGCATCTACGCGCCGGGCCAGAAGCCGGGCGACAAGCCGCACACCCGCATCTGGGGCGACCCGCACGTCGACGAGAAGGACGGCACGCGCTGGGACTTCACCAACAACAGCAACTTCCGCCTGCCTGACGGCACCAACATCTCGGTCACCACCACGAAGCTGCCGGGCTTCGGCGAGGGCTACAAGGTGTCCGACTCCATCGACATCACCAACGGCTTCGACCACGTGGCGGTGACGGGCCTCGCGCAGAACAAGCCCGTCGTCGGAGAGATGAAGACCGACGGCTACGGCGCTCGTGCGCGGCTCGAGGCGGAAGGCGCCTTCGTGCTCGGCGGAGACAAGAGCCACGTCGCGTGGTTCAAGACCGACAAGGGCGTCGTCGAGGGCGAAATCACGGGCGCGAAGATGGAAGGCAACGCGTACCAGCAGACCGTCAACAAGGAGTCGACCTACGCCGTCGACCCGAGCCTGCAGCCGAAGGTGGGCAGCCAGGCGTGGGGCAACATGATGCGCGACCAGGCCATCGACGTCGCCCGTGACGTGTTCGGCAAGGGCTCGGTCATCACCGAGATCACCGCCTTCGGCGCTGCGGTCGACCACGTCGAGAAGAACCTCGAGCAGCAGCTGGCTCCGCTGATGGAGCGGTTCAGCAACTTCTTCACCCTGCTCTCGCGCTCGATGAACCTCTTCGACCTCTTCGGCATGAAGCAGAACCGTCACGCCTTCATGGCCTCGTGACGCGATGGCGACCGCGAAGACGAGAGCGCTCAAGCGCCCTGGACCCAAAGTCGCTGCGCGCGCCCTGCCTGCCGACGTGAAGAAGACGCTCGAAGGACTCGGCGTGCCCATCAAGCCGTGGGACCCCAAACGCATCGAGGCGGTGCTGCGGGGTCACCTCACGCTGGGCGAGCTCGCCGGCGTCTCGAAGCAGCAACAGTTCGAGATGGCCGCGACGGGCGTGAAGTTCCTCAAGGACGGCCTGGTGGACAAGGCCGTGCAGGTCTTCCTCGGCCTCGAAGCCCTCGACCCCTACGACGCGTACGTGCAGGTCTGTCTGGGCTCGGTGGCGATGGAGAAGGAGCTGTTCGAGGTCGCCGAGCAACGCTTCAGCCGCGCGTTGACGTTGAATCCCTTCTCGGTGCCAGCGCTCGCGTATCGCGGCGAGGTTCGGCTGCGCGTCGGCAAGGTGAAGGAAGGCCGCGAAGACCTCGAGGCGGCGCTGAAGGCCGACCCTGCAGGCAAACAGCCTCCGACCCCGAGAGCGCGAGCCCTGTTGGAAGCGCAGAGCGCAGCCGACAAGAAGCCGAAGGTTCAAGCCAGACGCTGAACGAACGCGAGCACTTCGCGCGCGATGGCCTCGGGCTGGTCTTCGGGCAGAAAGTGCTTCCCCGCGCCGACCGCTGCGACCTGAAGCCGGGGCATGCGCCGCTTCGCTTCGGCCACCAACGCGGGGCCGATGACGAGTCCGGGCTCGGCGGTCAGCAACAGACATGGAACCGATGAGGTCTCGAGCCATTGGGCGCTCTCGTCGATGAGCGCGACCCTGCTGGAGCTGGGCCCGAGCTGACGTGGGCCGACGCCGTCGATCCACACGCGCCGCAGATGGCCGGGGCCGAGCAGCGGCGTGACGCGCATCGAAGGCACTCGCACGAGCTCAACGCAAGATGCGCTTGAATGCGCTCGACTTGACCTTCGGCAGGTTCGGCACCGAGCGGGCTCGGTCGGGCTGCGGCAACGTCGGAGGCGCCTTGCGCTCGAACTTCTCGTAGCCCACCGGGTCTTCGACCTCGCGGATCAGGTGGAGGATGTGCGGGTCGATCTCCGACTCGTCCGCGCACAGCTGCGCTCCGTCATCCACGGGACCATCGTCGAGCTCGTCGACCTCATCGGCCGGCGCGTCTTCGTCGAGGGTGGCAGTCGAGTCTTCGTATGCCTCAGTGCCGGGCCACATCAGTCGCGCACGAAGAAGGAGGGAGTCTCACGACGCCACGTTCCGAACTCGTAGTTGTCGGAGCCGGCCTGCGAGATGCCTGCGACGCCGGGCGCGTACTCACCGGTGACCGCGGCGATGTGACCGTGCGCGTGGCCCTTGCTCGCCGGCACCGACGCGAACGCCATCTTGCCGTCCTTCGCCGCCTGAATCGCCTCGGCCTCGGTCACCTTGTGCCAGCCGCTCTTCGGGTTCGACATGAGCTTGTTCATCTTGTCGGCGTTGAGGCCCTTGAAGCCGTCGTAGCCGAACTGCTTCGCGTACTTCTGCGCGGCCTCGTTGCAGTGCGTGGTGCCCGGCTTCGGGTAGCCCGGCTGCAGCGACTTGTCGGTGGTGAGGCCAATCTTCCGAACCTTCTCGGCCAGCTTCGGGTTCATGCCCTTCGGCAGGTTCGCCAGGTCGACCTTCGAGATGTAGCCCTTCGCCTTCTTCGTCACCTGCTTCTTCTGGACGGTGGGACGGGGCTTGGCGACGTGCTGACGCTGGGTGCGCTGCGTGCTCTGAATGGTCACTGGGGCTCTCCGGAACTTCGAGGGGACGAAGAGATTCTCGTGAGCTGGTCTGGGTGGTCCGCGGCGGCTTCTGGCAACCGCTCACACAGCCTGTGACTCCACGTCTACAGGCAAGGCTGCGACGAACAGTCTCGACGGTGACGCAGATTCGAGGTTGTGTCCGATGGCCCCTCAGGGAGGTCAAGTTGCTGAATCCACTCCTCTTCCTTCTCGCGGCGGCTACCCCTTCGGTCGCCCTGCAGAACTTCAACGCGCCTGGCATGAAGGCCGACCAGGTGACGTTGCTGACGAACTACTTCGCGGCGGCGCTGCGGCGTGAAGGCATCAAGGTCATCACGAACGACGAGATCGCGGCCGTGGTGGGGCTCGACCGCCAGCGCCAGCTCCTCTCCTGTGCGGACGCGTCGTGCATGACCGAGCTGGGCGCAGCGCTGGGCGTCGACGCGGTGGTGCTTGGTCAAGTGGGTGTCATCGGCAGCACCACCACGGTGCTTGCGAAGGTGGTGTCGACGAAGACGAGTCAGGTGCTGGCAGAGAGCACCGACCGCGTCGCCTCCGGGACAACGCTCGACGAGGCGCTCGAGCGCGTGGCGAAGGTGCTGGCGTCTGGCCTGCTGCCTCGAGCCTCCACCTCGCGAAGTCTGGGCAGCAAGCTCGCGTGGCCCATCTTGACCGGTGGGCTCGGCGTGGCCGCGCTGGCCGTCGGCGGAGTGGTGATGGCCCAGGCAGGAACGACCGCGTCACTCTTGCGCAGCTCGATGACGCTCGGCGCAGCAGAGGCGTTCGCCGCTCGCGGGAAAACGGAGCAGACCGCCGCGGTTGCGCTGCTCATCGGAGGCGGCGTCGCGTGCGCGGCCGGCGTGGTGCTCGCCATTCTCGGGCTCTCGGACGCGCCAGTCGAAGTCGCAGGCTGGGTGACAGGCTCGCAGGCTGGGCTCACCGTGGGGACGAACTGGTGAGGCGCTCCTCGTCGCTGGTGGCGGTGGTTGCTGCCCTATTCGTCGCGTCGTGCACCGACTTCGATCAGGAGCTCGAGGCGTGGAAGGCAAGCCATGCCGATGCTGGCCTGGTGACGGACGCGGGGCGGGTCGATGCGGGTGGAAGTCCATCCGACTCGGGCGTCAACGATGCAGGGTTGATGGTCGATGCGGGAGTGGACGCCGGCTCGGACATCGATGCTGGGACGGACGCAGGCGTGCCCAGCGATGCAGGCGTCTCCTTCGACGCAGGCGTGTCGAGTGACGCAGGCGTGTCGAGTGACGCAGGCGTGTCGAGTGATGCAGGCGTGTCGAGTGACGCAGGTGTCTCGAGTGACGCAGGCGTGTCCACCGACGCAGGCGTGTCCACCGACGCAGGCGTGTCCACCGACGC
>Ga0075163_10005810_pt1 | contig 16375 bp, 11 predicted proteins | sample JI1023141ADNA_FD_71478 | JGI IMG/M metagenome (GOLD analysis project Ga0075163, IMG submission 71478) | Wastewater effluent complex algal communities from Wisconsin, to seasonally profile nutrient transformation and Carbon sequestration -... | ecosystem: Engineered > WWTP > Effluent > Algae...
TGCGGCACTACCATCTCAGCAGCGAGTTCGGCACGCCGGACCATCTGCCGATGAAGCCCTACATCCGCGAGAGCCTGCGACTGAAGGCGCTCTACATGATGCGCGAGCAGGACAGCTTCATGGGCAGCGCCGAAAAGGCCGCGAAAGAGACCTTTGCCAGCGTGATGTATCCTGACGCTGTCTTCGCGTGGCAGTTTCACTACGACTTCCACGACACCGGCCGCGCCTATTTGAAAAGCGAGGGCGAATCCGGCCCGTGGACGCACTACGGCAAGCCTAGACGCGACATCCATTACCTCAGCGAGCGCAGCGTCTTCCCGCTGCGCAGCCTCGTGCCGGTGAAGATGGATGGACTCATCGGCGCTCAGGGGAATGTAGGCTTCAGCAGCATCGTCAGCAGCGCTGTGCGGCTGCATGATCATCGCGTCCACATTGGCCAGGCCGCCGGAGCACTCGCCGTGCTCGCTTTGAAGCATGATAAGCAACCGCGAGACCTCGCCGCGAGTCGCGAGCATCTCGAAGAAATCCAGCACGCCCTCTGCGGTGGCACCGAAGGCATCTCAATGCTGCTGTGGCCCTGGCGTGACCTCCCCGCCGATCATCCCGCCTTCATCGCCATCAACCGCCTCAGCGCTCGCGGCCTCATCCCCGTCGCACGCGACGAAGTGGACTTCCAGCCCGATGCCACCGCGACGAACGAGTGGCAAAAGGCTGTCTTTAGCCGTTCCGGCCTCGAAATGCCCGTGGATGAAAAACTCACGCGAGGCCAGTTCGCCGCCCAAGTCTGGTCGAAACTCGAAAAGCAGCCCGCCATGCCTTGGGTTCGCCTCAAAGCCGATGACGCCGATGCGGACGGCATTCCTGATCTCGATGACCCGCTGCCGTTTGGTATGTTGGAGTCCAGGCTTTAGCCGATCTGAACCCATTTTCCCAAACCTCGGCTAAAGCCTACACTCCAACGCATGAAATCGATCCTCTTCCTGCTCCTCGGAACAGCGCTCCTCGCCGCCGAGAAACCCATCACGCTCTGGCCTGATGGAGCTCCTGGCGCACTCGGAACGTCTGCGAAGGACATCCCGACGCTCACGCCTTACCTGCCAGCAAAACCCACCGGCGCGGCTATGCTGCTCATTCCCGGTGGCAGCTACAGCGGCATCTATGAAGGACAGGCGGAGCCTTTCTCGCTTTGGCTGAATGAGCACGGTTTGACGGTCTTCGTGCTGCGTTACCGGCTCGGCAGCGTGGGCTATCGCTATCCGGCGCAGCTTCAGGATGCGGTGGAGGCCATGATGCAGATTCGCGGCAATGCCGAGAAGTGGAAGATCGATCCGAAGCGCATCGGCGTGATGGGCTTCTCCGCAGGCGGCCATCTTGCCTCCACCCTCATCAACAGGCCCGAGGATGGCATGATTGATGGTCGTGAGCACAGCGTGAGCCCGCGCCCCGACCTCGCCATCCTCTGCTATCCGGTCATCAGCATGATCACCAAGCCACATGCGACCTCGCGCAAGATGCTCATTGGAGATTCACCGGATGAAAAGCTCCTCCAACAAACCTCCAGCGAGTTGCACGTGAAGCCCGGACTGCCTCCCGTCTTGCTCTGGCACACGATGGAGGATAAACTGGTGCCAGTGGAGCATGCACAGCTCTACGCCGCCGCATTGCATGCCAAGGGTGTGCCGCATGAGCTCCATCTTTATCAGCACGGCGACCACGGCACTGGCCTCATCGGCACCGAGCATCCGTGGTTCGCAGATTTGCTGTTCTGGCTGCGTGCTCAGGGGTTTGTCGAGGCTCGACAAAAGTGAGCCCTGGCTGGCGTTTGGCTTCGCGATGAAAATCTTCTCTTTCGCCCTTCTTCTCGCCTCCTCAGTTCTCGCGGAGGAGGTGCCTGCCTTCAAACCGCTCTTCAATGGCAAGGACCTCAGCGGCTGGGTGGATGTGAACACCTCGAAGGACACCTGGAGCGTCAAAGATGGCCTGCTGGTGTGTAGCGGGCTGCCCATCGGCGTGATGCGGAGTGAGAAGCAGTATGAAAACTTCGTCCTGCACATCGAATGGCGGCACATGAAGCCGGGTGGCAACAGCGGCGTCTTTTTGTGGAGCGATGCCACGCCCGCGCCGGGCAAGGATCTGCCAAAAGGCCTCGAAGTGCAGATGCTCGAGCTGCAATGGCCCGCGCTGCATCCGACGAAGGATGGCCAGCCGAATCATCCCGGCTATGTGAGCGGCGAGCTCTTCGGCGCGAACGGCCTGGAGATCATTCCGGAGAATCCGCGTGGGAAGCGCAGCATGTCGTTTGAGTTTCGCTGCAAAGGCGCGGGCGAGTGGAACACCTACGACGTGGTCGCCGTGGATGGCGTGGTGAAGCTCAGCATCAACGGCAAGTTCGTGAACGGCGTGAGCCAGTCCACCGTGCGCAAAGGCTACCTCTGCCTCGAATCCGAGGGCAGCGAGATCCACTTCCGCAACATCCACCTCATGGAGCTGCCGCCAGGCCGCGTGACACCGGAGCAGACGGCTCCGGTGCTGCCAGCGAAGTGATGCCTGCGATCACTTGAGCCCGCCGGATTCCCACGCATGGTCGCGCCCCTTCCTCAAAAAGCCCATGCGTTACTTCTCCACCCGCGGCCAGACGCCGCTGCACACCTTCTCCGAAGCCGTCGAAGCCGGTCTCGCGCCGGATGGCGGCCTGTTTCTGCCGGAAAGCCTGCCTAGCATCGCGGACAAGCTCGCGGAGTGGTCCACGCTGAGCTATGCGCAGCTCGCGGCGGAGTTTTTCACGCTCTTCGCCCCCGAGATTCCGAACGAAGAATGGCACCAGCTCACCGCCGAGGCCTATCGCCGCTTTGAATCGCCAGAGGTGGCCCCGCTGAAGAAGATCACCGAGAAGACCTACATCCTCGAACTCTTCCACGGCCCCACGCTCGCCTTCAAAGACTTCGCGCTCCAGCTCCTCGGCCTGCTTTACAAAAGGCAGGTGCGCCTCAGCGGCAAAAAGCTCTGCGTGCTCGGTGCCACCTCCGGTGATACCGGCAGCGCCGCCATCCACGGCTGCATGGGCCAGGACGGCATTCAAATCTTCATCCTCTATCCAAACGGCCGAGTCTCGCCGCTGCAAGAGCGTCAGATGGCCTGCACCGGCGCGGACAATGTCTTCGCCATCCCCGTGCCCGGCACCTTTGACGATGCACAACGCGTCGTGAAGGACTGCTTTGGCGACACCGCCTTCGCTGGCGAGGTAAATCTCTCCGCGGTGAACTCGATCAACATCGCCCGCATCCTCGCGCAGTGCGTTTACTACATCTGGGCCGTGCTGCGCCTGCCGGAGAAGGACCGCGCCAACTGCGAGTTCGTCGTGCCCACGGGCAACTTTGGTAACGTGCTCGCTGGCTGGCTCGCCCAGCGCATGGGCCTGCCCTGCGGCACCTTCCGCGTGGCCACGAATCAGAACGACATCCTCCACCACTTCTTCACCACCGGCGAATACCGCCAGGGCGAGGTGCATCCCAGCCACGCCCCGAGCATGGACATCCAGGCTGCGTCGAACTTCGAGCGCTTTCTCTACTTCGTGCTCGGCGAGAACTCCGAGCGCGTCAGCGAGGTCATGGCGCAGATCAAATCTGGCTCGCCGGTGAAGATCGATCTGCCTGCCACCACCTTCCGCGCCTCCCGCATGGACGACGACACCATCGTCAAAGCCACTTCGCAGATGTGGAAGGACTGGCAATACGTGCTCGACCCTCACACCGCCTGCGGCTTTACCGACATGGCGCAAGATCGAGTCAGCATCATGCTCAGCACTGCCAGCCCCGCGAAGTTCCCCGATGTCGTCCAACAAGCCACCGGCAGCGAGCCCACTCATCCCACCCTCGAAGCCCTCAAGGCCAAAGAGATGCAACGCTGGCCCATGGACGCCACCACGGATGCCGTGAAGGCCTTCATCCGCGAAAAGAAGCACTAAAACTAAAACGCCTCCACCCGCACCGCCGAGTGTTTGTAGCTCGGCTGGCGGCTCAGCGGATCAAACGAAGCATGCGTGAGTTGGTTCACGCAGGAATCATGCATCGGCAGATACACCTCGCCGGGCTTCACACAGCTCGTCAATCGGGTCAATGCCGTCAATTCCGCCCGTTTAGAGATCACCCGCACCCGCTGCCCATCTCGAATGCACAGCGTCGCCGCATCTTCGGGATTCAAATCCAGCATCAACTCCCCCGGCACCATCTTGGCGAGCACCGCCGATTTCCCCGTTCGCGTCTCCGTGTGCCACTGCGCACCCGTGCCGCGCCCCGTGATCAAAATGAGCGGAAACGCATCACTCCGCTGCTCCGGCGGCGCCACCGGCTCATCGAAACAAAACTTCGCCCGCTCATCCGCCGTGAAAAACTTCCCATCCTCAAACAAGCGACGCTCATTCGTCATTCGCCATTCATCATTCGTCATTTTCGCCGGCCACTGCACCCCACCACTCCGCATCAACTGCGCATAACCCTCGATGCCCGTAATCTCACACGGCTGCCCTTCCGAGCAGCGTTGCAGCACGCGAAACACGTCTTCCGGCGTCTGCCATTCGCGAAACATCTCCCCGCAGCCCCAGTAGTGGGCGATGAGGCGGAAGATGTGAAAATCGGCCAGTGCTTGCCCTAGCGCACGCCGCACTTTCGGGCTGTAGCCGATGCGACGCTCCGAATTGATGAAGCAACCTTCCTTCTCGCCCCAACCGGCCGCCGGAAGCACGAGATGCGCACGCTTCGCGGTCTCGGTGCTGCAATACATGTCCTGCACGACGAGGAAGTCGAGCTTATCGAGGATGCGGTTCATCTCGTTCTGGTCGATCCACGAGTGACTCGGGTTCGTCGCCACGAACCAAATAGCCTTCACTGTGCCTGCATCCGCCGCTTGGATGATTTGGTCATACGCGAGGCTTGGCCGATCCGGAATGCGCTCCACGGGAATGCCAGTCGCCGCGGCGATCTTTTCACGATGCGACGCATTCCGAAAATCATGCCCGCCGAGCAAGTTCGTCGTGTTCGAGAACAGGCGTGAACCCATCGCATTGCACTGACCGGTGATCGAATTCGCTCCCGTGCCCGGTTTGCCGATGTTTCCGGTCATCAGCGCCAGATTGATGATCGCCTGCGCCGTTCGCGTGGCTTGGTGACCTTGATTGACGCCCATTGTCCACCAAAAAGAGACCGCTTTGCCTTGGCGGATGGTTTTGGCAAAGTGTTCTAAGTGCTCAGTGCTCAGTCCGGTTTCGGCGCAGATTCTTTCCGGCGTGAAATCGGCGACAAAGCTCTCGAAAGCCTCAAAACCATTCGTGTGAGCTTCAACGAAGCCTTTGTCCACACCACCATCGCGAATGAGCAGATTCGCGAGACCATAGAGCAGCGTCAAATCGCTCTTCGGCTTGATCGCGTAGTGCTGCGTGGCAGCCATCGCGGTCTCAGTCGTGCGGGGATCGACGACGATGATCTCAGGCTGACGTTTGTTCTTCAACACCCGCTGCCACATGATCGGATGCGCAATGCAGGGGTTCGCGCCGATGAAGACAAGCACATCGCTCTCTTCAAAGTCCGCGTAGGTGAAGGGCGGAGCGTCGAAGCCAAAGCTTTCTTTGTAAGCGGTGACCGCCGTGGCCATGCACTGGCGCGTGTTGCCATCGCCATGGATCATGCCCATGCCAAACTTCGCGAGAGCCCCGAGGAAGGCCATCTCCTCAAACATGATCTGCCCCGTGCTCAAAAACGCCACCGACTCAGGTCCGTGCTGATCGAGGATGCGCCGCATCTGATCGCAGAAGTAGCGCAGCGCCGTGTCCCAATCGACTTCCTTGCCATGCAGCAGCGGCATGCGTGCGCGATCCGGCGTATCCAGCACGCTCAGCGCCTCCCAGCCCTTCGGACAGGCCGTGCCGAGGTTCACCGGGTAGTCAGGATCAGGCGTGAGATTGATCGCCTCGCCATCTTTGAGGTGAATCTTCAAGCCACAGCCCGTGGAGCAAAAACCGCAGATCGCTTTGGTTGTAGCATCCGGCACGATTCGAGATGGCACCTGCCCCAAGCCGAACCTCGCCGGTTCACGCACCAGATCCGCCGTCAGCGGGCCGGTCCATTCGCGGAAGGTCATGGCGGGTAGTGTTAGCATGAGGGATGAAATGGCGCGGCAGCGTCGTGGAGTGCGGTGGCAGAGGGGCAAGGCGCATGCCGTGCCCCGCCGACACCGCTGTCGAGCGTTGAGGGAAGGTTGTTTGGCCTGAGATCGCTGTCCGGCAGGCGACAGCGGTGTCGCCGACGCCGGGTGGCCCCGGCATCTCTGCCACCGCACTCCACGACGCTGTCGCGGCTCTCGTTAGGGTTGTGTTTAAGGCGGGTCATTGGGGTTTAGTTACCTGGCATCTTTTGGCCGTGGCAGGCGGTGAAAAAGTAGTGTCGCTCGATCAACTGGCTGCACAGCGTGATGGCGACAGAGAGTGTGAATATCGCAGCGACATAAAACTGCGTGAAGATGATCGTCGGCAGAATGATGCCGACCATGGCGAGCATGATTTTTCTCGCTCGCAGCAGGTGCGGCAGTTTTTCAGTCAAGATGCGGGCGCTCATGTGCCAGGGGCTGGATGCATCGCTGCAGGCCTTTTTGATCTCACGCATCTCAAACAGCGAAACACACCAGCGCAGCACCAAAGCCGTCGGAATGGCAACTTGAGCCGCTGAATGCCCCATCCAAGCCCAAACGACGCCCGGAATAGCGGTGCCGAGCAAAATCATCGTCCCGAAGAATTTGCCGCTCACGAGCTTCAGATTCCAAAACGGCCTGCGAGTGTCCACATAGACCATGACCGAGGTGTACACCGCGAAAACACCCGCAAGCGCTACCAAGCCCAGCGTGAGCTTTGACGGCAAAACCACCGCCAGCGCCCCCAGCTTCGCAAACAGCCCAAAAGCGATGATTTCCCGCGAAAGCCAGCTTTTGCGCCAACCCAAAAAGGCCCGCCATGCTTTCAAAGGCTGTCCCAAATGCAAAACACTCAACGCAATACCTACCACGCCAATGATCAACGCCGTCAATGAGGTCAATCGGGTCGCCTCCAAGCTCACGAAGCCCATCAACACCGCCAGTGCCGTGATGAAGAAAGCTCCCGCGCTCATCTGCGTGAGCACCAGCATGACAGTGAGCGGTGGATGCGCGTGATCCAACCGCAGCAGGTCAGCATCCGCCGCTTTGGCCTCAGGCATCGGTTTGGAGGTGATGTAGGTCGTCGTAGGCCGTGTGTAGCTAGAATCAAACGCTCCGGCGATGATCTGACCGCGATCCGGCACGTCGCTGAGTTTCACGACCTGGATCTTGATGGCTTCGTTCGGGCAGGCCTGCACGCAGGCGGGGGCTTCACCCTCGGCGAGACGGCCCTGGCACATGTCGCACTTGCGCACGATGCCGCGCTTGAGGTTGAACTTCGGCACATCATACGGGCACTTCAAAATGCAGTAGCTGCAGCCGATGCATTGGTCATCCAGGTGCCGCACGATGCCCGTGACGGCGTCTTTGTCATAGGCCAGCACCGGACAGCCATCTGCGCAGGCAGGCTCTTCGCAGTGATGGCAGGCTGTGGTGACGGTCTGCAAGTAAGGCTGCTTCTTCAAACCAACGAGCAGCCCCACATCCCGCCAGCTTTCGTTGTCATCCAGCCCATTGAGCGAATGACAAGCCGCCACGCAGGCCTTGCAGCCCGTGCAGGCATCCAGATTCACCTGAAACGCATACTGCTCACCGGGATTCGGCTTCGAAAGCGGGATCAGGTGGGTGAAGCGCTCACGGACGGACTTTGAGTCGTATTCATCCGAGAAGAGCGCAACAGGCGTCCGCAAAGTCTGCTGCTCACGCAGGGTCTTCTCAAGCAAACTGACAACAGAGCCGCCGCCGGTTGAAATCGAGCGCTCCATGTCACGAATCATGGCTTAGATGCTGAAGACCTCCTGAAGCTGACCGACGGTTCTTTGATTGCAGAAGGCATGAAACGTCTCCTCCGGCCCGCTGCGGCCTTTCAGATAGCCTTTGAGCATGCCTTCGAGCGTTTCACCGAGGTTTTCATAAGCCACACCGCTGAAGACCTGGCGTCCAATCTTGCGATTCTCGCCGAAGCCACCACCAACGGTAATGTGGTAGCCTTCGCCGCTCTCGGATTTCACCTTGGTGCCTAGCAGGCCGATGTCTCCCATGAAGTGCTGCGCACAGGAGTGAGCGCAGCCGGTGAAGTGGATGTTCACGGGCTTGTCGAGTTTCACGCGCTTGTCGAGGTAGTCCATCATGGCGATGGCGTGGCCCTTCGTGTCCGTGGCGGCAAACTTGCAGTATTTGCTGCCCGTGCAGGCGATGAATCCATTTCGCAGCGGCGAGGTCTCGCAGGGGAAGCCGAGCTTTTTGAGCGACTTCGCAAGCGTGGCGGCATACGCGGCCTTCACATTCGGGATGATGAAGTTCTGCCACACGGTGAGCCGCACCTCGCCGCTGCCGTAGCTCTCAGCGAGATCAGCGATGCGCTCCATTTGCTTCGCGGTCATCTGTCCGACCGGCACGCTGGCACCGACATAGACGAGCCCATCCTGCTTCTGCGGATGAATGCCGACATGCGAGTGGCCTTGCTGCGAAAACTCGCGCTTCGCCTCGATGGTAGAGCCGGGTGCGAGGCGTGTGAGCTTGAATTTGAGATGCTTCTCCGCCTCCACGAGCACGCCGTCGAGGCCTTTGTCCTCCACGACATACTTGAAGCGAGCCTTCTTGCGATTCGTGCGGTCGCCAAACTCGATGAAGACGCGTAGCAGGGCCACCATGACGTCGTTGAGTTGCTCCGGCTTCACGATGACGCCCCAGTCGCTCGCGAAGGTCTGATGACCGGTGACGCCGCCGAGTGCGATGCGGAAATACACGCCTGGCTCGATGCCTTCGTTGTTTTCGATGATATTCACGGCGCTGGCACCGATGTCGTTCGTGTCTTCGACCGACGAGATGAGTCCACCGCCGTCATAGGCGATGTTGAACTTGCGCGGCAGGTCGTAGAACTCCTTCGAGCCGATGATGAGCGTGGCGAGCTCGTTCACGAGCGGACGCACGTCGATGAGCTCAAACGGGTCGTAGCCCGCGCAGGGGTTCATCGTGATGTTGCGGATGTTATCCGCGCCCGCGCCCTTCGAGTGCAATCCGCAGCCTTGGATGCGGCGAAGCACCTCCGGGCAGTTTTTTGGCTCGATGAGCCGGATTTGGAAATTGTTCCGCGTGGTGATCTGGATGTAGCCGGAGGTCAGCTCGCGTGAAATGGCCGCGAGCTCGCGATGCTGGTAGCTCTTAACCACGCCGCCCGGAATGCGCAGACGGCACATGTAGCCGTCTTTGACCGGATTCAGCCAGAAGAGGCCGTTCCACTTGTAGCGAAACACGCTCTCCGGCTCCGGCTTGGCATTCCAACGCGCATCAAGCACAAGCTGCTCGATGGCATCGAAAGGGTGAAGCTCGCGTTTGATGCGCTCTTCCTTGGTCAAATCATCGAGCGAAGGTCCTGTGAGCGCGGCTGGAGCAGGAGCAAGGTCTCCGAAGCTCACGCCACCAGCAGCGATGCCGGCGAAGAATCCTTCGAGATAGCGCTTCTGCTCGGAGGAGAAGTCTTCGGCCATCGCAGGGCTGATGACTCGTGGTGCATCAATAGACATCGCGGGCATAGCGTTTCTCCTTTTTCATTTGGGCGACGTAAGCCGCGGCTTCTTCGGCGGTTTTGCCGCCCTGGGTTTCGATGATGTGATGGAGGGCGTCATCGACGTCCTTGGCCATGCGTTTGGCGTCGCCGCAGACGTAGAAGTGTGCGCCTTCCTGCAGCCATTGCCAGAGTTCGCTGGCAGCCTGGAGCATGCGGGTCTGGACGTAGATTTTTTCCTCCTGATCGCGGCTGAAGGCGGTGTCGAGGCGCGTGAGATGGCCGGACTTCACCCAATCGGTGATTTGCTCCTGGTACAGGAAATCGGTGGCTCGTTTTTGGTCGCCAAAGAAAAGCCAGTTCTTGCCGGGGGCCTTCGTGGCCTCGCGTTCTTCGAGGAAAGCACGAAACGGAGCGATGCCGGTGCCGGGGCCGACCATGATGACGGGCTTTGAGAGGTCGGTTGGCAGGCGGAAATGGTTCGCGGCATGGAAGTAGATGCCGGTGGTCTCGCCGAGCGGCAGACGATCCGCGAGGAAGGTGCTGGCGACACCTTTGTGCGCGATGCCATCGCTGCTGTAGCGCACCGCGCCGACGCAGAGATGCACTTCATCGGGGTGCGCTTTGATGCTGGATGCGATGGAATAGAGGCGCGGTTGCAGCTTACGCAGGTTTTCGAGAAAAGCGCTGAGCGTGATGCCTGCTTCGGGTGCTTTGCCGAGGAGGCTGCGGACTTCGTAATCGGTAAGAAGGGCCTCGCGGAGGGTTTTGGAGCCCACGGAGGCGTTTGGATCGAAACCGTGTGCCGCGATGACGGCATCGACGACCTCGGGGCAGTTTTGGACGAAGACGCCGAGTGCGTCTCCGACTTCGTAAGTGAGACCGCTACCGGTGAGTGAGAAGGCTATGTGGCGAGTGTCTTTTGAGCTGCCGAGGGCATTCAGCGCGAGGTTTTGGAGGAGCTTGGCGGGGAAAGGGTTTTTCTTGGACCAGGCTGAGTCTTCCTTATCGGCCTGCACAGGTTGAAAACCTGTGCCACTTTCTTTGGCGGCTCCTAAAATCGTGAAAGCGTTCTTCGACCACTCCTTGGCGAGGTCATCGAAATCGACATCGCAATCCACGCGATCCACGATGCGCTTCGCGCCGAGTTCGGCGAGGCGTGTGTCGAGTTTCCTCCCGGCGAGGCAGAAGGTGTCGCCGTAGTTTTTATCTCCGAGCGCGAGCACGCTGTATTGCACGCCGTCGAATTTGGGGCTGCTGCCGTTTTGATTGATGGCATCCCAGAAGGACGCCGCATTGTCCGGCATCTCTCCTTCGCCCCAGGTGGAGGTGATGAGGAGGACGTTCTTGTCTTTGACGAAGTCGGCCGGTTGCAGCGAGTCGAGGCCCGCGGCTCGCGCCGCGAAACCTCGACCCGATGCTTCCCTGGCCAGCCGCTTGGCCAAACTTTCCGCGTTGCCGCTCTGACTGCCGAAGGCGATGAGCAGAGGCGTTTTTGCCTCGGCAGGAGCTATCGGAGCAGCCTCCTTTCCGCCACGTTGCAGGACTCCGGCGAGGAATCCATTCAACCAGGCGCGTTGCTCGGCGGAGAAGGGTGCGTTTTCAGGAATGAGCGGCGTGATCTGCATGAGACGAGCGGTTTAGAAATCGATCTGCACCTGCAGGTAACCAAATTGCGCATTGCTGTGCGCTCCGGTGGCCTTCAGGTAGTCGCCTGCGATGAAGTAGCTGTAGCCAGCTTGCAGAGCGACGTGCGGGTTGAGCTTGTAGATGGCGGTGAGGTCGATCTCCTGGCCGCGGAAGGTGCTGTTGGCACCGGTGGAGGCCGCATTGAGCGGACGCACGCGGGTGGTGCCGTTCACGCGATACCAAGAGTCCGCATTGTTCGCATTCCAGTAGAGGTGGTAGTCCAGCATCACCTTGAGCTTTGGCGTCGGCGTGAAGCTGATGTTGAGCTGCGGATTGTGCATGTTGATCCAGCCCGTGGTGTCCATGTAACCGTAGAAAAGATGGTTCGTCGGATACAGGTTTTGGAAGGCGCTGATGTCGCCATCGTTCGGATCGCCGTCACCGGTGCTGTAGTTGTATTGCAAGCCGATGCGTGGCTTCCATGGGTGCGTGAGCCAGTTGTAGCCCGCCTGCCAGTTGCCGGAAAAGGCGCTCAAATCACGACCGGACACCTTGCCGAACTGATACGCCATTTCCGTGCTGTAATCCCAGCCCGCGAGCTTCTTCGGATCGCCCTTCCACAGGGTGCCGATGGTGTAAAAATCGGTATCGCCAAGGCGCGGGCCAAAGGTGGCATCGCCGTCATCACGTTTGTTGAAGAGGTAAAAGTCCGTCGTGAGATTGAACGGCACGAATAGCGTGGAGGCATAAATGCCGCTGAACATGACATTGAGCGACTCGTCGTTGTCGAGGAAGGGGCTCTGGTTCCACATGTTGTTCGTGAAGGCCACGGGCGACGACACAAAGAAGTCGAGCGAATACTTCGGCGCCGTGTAGCGGAACTTCGCGGCGTCAAAGGTTCGCGCCTGGTTCAACCACTCGAGCGGACCGACGAGACGCTGGTCGCCATAGCTGAGGAACTGGCGGCCGAGCGTGGCGCTGAGGCCCTTCTTCGGATTGCCGAGCTGCACGAAGGCTTTGAGGATGTCAAAGCTGTCATCGCCCTCCGCGCCGAAAGTGCCGATGTCATTCGGACGACTGCCACCGAGCTCGCGCACGTCCTGACCCTGGATGTAAAACTTCATCCATGGATTCACATCGTAGCCGAGGCCGAGGCGGAAGCGCTGCAGCAGCCAAGAGGCGTCCTGCGGGCCGTTTGCGGCGCTGTCGAAGTCGAAATTGTTCTCACGCACCTCGAAGCGCATCTTTTCCTGCACATCAATGGTGAGGCCGCCATACTTGATCGGCGCGTAAGCTGGCGGCGGCGGAGCGAGCGTGAAGCCCGGCACCGGCGGAGGGGGCGGCGCGGCTGGTTTGGTGGCGGGAGTTTGCGCCAGCGAGACCGAGGTCGTCGCGAGCAGAATCGGAAGCAGCCTTTTCATGGTAGTGCGGTGTGTGGGTGTGGTGTTTGGGTTTCGGCTACGCGGCGGCTGTAGGGTCGAGGGAAAGGGATTCAGGGAATGCCAGCACATGAGCCAGCCGCGTGCCAAAGCCCTCACACCGGGCAAGCAGCGGCTTGAATCCTTTGCGTGGTTTGGATGAATTCCGTTCATGGATGGCCCCGCAGGCACAGCCTCAGGGCTGTCATTCACGGCCGCCATGTCTTGAGCGACAAAGCGCTTCCCTTGCCCACGCAACGATGCCTATTCTTCTCGAACGTTCCCACCGCTCATGAATCCGACCACCTCAGATACCGCCCCGACCTGCAACCAAGACTGGGAGAAGCACGGCCTGTTCTTCGAGTATGGCAGCGCCGCGAACCCGCGCATGCCGAAGATCGCCATCGATGTGTTTCCGCCTGCGATGCATCAGATCGCCGAGACGAAGGTCATCCCATTGGAGCTGTCGAAGAAGCTGGAAACCAGCTACCCGGTCACCGGGCCGGATTTGATGGCAAATTTCATCCACATCGCGGCCGGCGACGAACTGCCCACCTCCTGCCATGCCAGCAGCCAGGTCTTTTATGTCATCCGCGGCGCGGGTTTCAGCGTGATCGACGGCAAAAGACTCAGCTGGAAGACCGGCGATCTCTTTGCGCTGCCTGCTACCGGCGAGATCCGGCATCACACGAGCGAGGACAGCGCTTTCTATTGGGTCAACGACCAGCCTTTGATGGACTTCCTCGGTGCCAAGCCGGTCGCGCCGAGATTCCGGCCGCTCTATTTCTCCCGCGAACTGCTCACGAGCGAGTTGGAAAAAGTGCGAAAGGAAAACGAGGGCAAGGACAAGAACCGCAACGGCATCTTGCTCGCGAATCCGGATTGCCCGCAGACGAAGACGCTCACGCACTCGATGTGGTCGCTCTACAATCTGCTGCCCGCGAAGAGCAAGCAGAAGGCCCACCGGCACAACTCGATCGCTCTCGACTTCGCCGTGAAGGCCACGGAAGGCGTCTATACCATGATCGGCCGCGATCTCGACAGCGATGGCAACATCATCAACCCCGTGCGTGCCAACTGGGTGGCCGGAGGAGCCTTCGTGACGCCCCCTGGCTGGTGGCATTCCCATCACAACGAAAGCGACGAGGATGCCATTGTGCTGCCCGTGCAGGATGCCGGCCTGCACACCTACCTGCAGACACTCGACATCCAATTTGCGCACGGGTATTGAGCGAGAGGTGAGCAGATTCAAGGATGACGAATGGGTGTTTTACCGCTCTCGTCAGCGGCTTGATGAAGTCACTCACGCTCAGCCTCGATACTGCACGCCGTTTCATGCGGCAGGCCACTGGTCTCGATGCTGCTTTTGCGGATGTCGGCGCGGCGCTGGATCATCTGGGCTTTGTGCAGATCGATCCCATCAACGTGTGCGGTCGAATGCACGATCACATCCTGCGCCATCGCGTCGGTGGCTACCGCGAAGGTGATCTCATGAGGCACCTGCATCGTGATGGACCGCGCAGGGCTTTTGAGCATCATTTGCCTGACTCCAGCAATCTCGCCGCGATGGCGCTGGAGGCTTGGCCGCATCTGCAACGAGCCATGCAGGCCCGCACGCGCAGTGACAGCACCTGGTCCGGTAAACTCAGCGCTGCGGAGAAAAAACTCGCTGCACGAATCTTGGCACGCATGGCGGATGAAGGCCCGCTCAGCTCGCAGGACATCGAAAGTGCCCGCAAAGCCAAAACGCATGCCTGGGACAGCACCACGCTCGCGAAGAGCACGCTGCACAAACTCTTCTTCCACGGTCGCGTGCTCATCGCGCGTCGCGATGGCATTCGTCGCTACTACGATCTGCCGGAGAAAGTGCTCCCCACGGCCACTTTGAATGCCTCAATGCCCACCGAGGCCGAAACGGTTCGCTGGCTCGCAGAACTCAAACTGCGCCAGCGACGACTCGCCATCCTGAAAAGCAGCGAAGTGCGTGCTTTGAGCGATGAAATCGTCGCGGTGAGCATCCATGAGCTGCCGAAGCTCAAACTGCATGTTTTGCGTCGCGATCTCCCGCAGCTCGAAAAAGCTCAAAACAGTCCGTCGGGCACTTCCGAGCCGCTTTTGATCGCTCCGCTCGATCCCATCATCTACGACCGCCGTGTCACTGAGCAGTTGTGGGCCTTCGACTACCGCTGGGAAGTCTATGTGCCGCCGCAGAAGCGCCAACGCGGCTACTACGCCCTCCCCCTTCTCCACGGCACCCACTTCACGGGTCACGCCGACCTCAAAGCCGACCGCGAAGCGGGAAAGCTGCACATCGTCTCCAGTGAAGGTCGAAGTGCTATACAAGCGGCTAAGAAGCTTGCCGTTTTTTTGGGACTGCGGAGAGCTTGAGGAATCTAATCGCTTACAAGCCGTCTAAGCAGCGCCGAACCAATGGAGCTTCATTCGGCTCAAAAACTCCGTGGTGATCGGATAGCCAGAAGAGGAGCCAATGACAGAATCAATGCCACAAAGCGGACACATTGCGGTCTGACCATCTCCTGCTGAATTCTCATCGACCCACTCTGTGATAAGTGAAGGAGAAAAAATCTGGCAGCAATAGAAACATCCGCAAACCACTCCCTCAGCAGTGATTTGAGAGCGATGCCAACTTGACGCCTTATGGGCGGCAATGATGTCAGTGGTTTGTTGAGACGTATTCACCAGGAATAGAAGCGGGAGATGCTTCAGACTGTGAGCACTGATTTGTTTTTTGCCAGTGCGTTTGTAACCTCCAAACTTTTGTCTCACGCAAAGGCGCAAAGCCGCAAAGTTTCCCAGAGCTTCTGAGACCTTTGCGGCTTTGCGCCTTTGCGTGAGACTTGGATCGGTTAATCGAATTTTGGCTCGACGTCCGATTTAAGCCGCGACTGCGTGCATGGCCATCTCCGCAGCCATGTCGGGCGAGGGTTTGAAGGCGGGTTCTTTGCTGGGGCGGATGTGGGACTTGTCGTTGAGGAAGGTGATGAGGTGCTCGCGGAGTTCGTAGTAGCGAGGGTCTTCCATGATCTCTTTGCGGCTGCGGGGGCGCTCGAAGGGGATCTTCAAAATGTCGCCGACTTCGGCTTCGGGGCCGTCGGTCATCATGACGACGCGGTCGGAGAGGAAGATGGCTTCATCGACATCGTGAGTGACCATGAGCGTGGTGATGCGATTGCGGCGCCAGAGTTCGAGGAGCACTTCTTGAAGCTCGTAGCGCGTGAGGGAGTCGAGCATGCCGAAGGGCTCGTCGAGCAGGAGCATCTTTGGCTGGAGAGCGAAGGCTCGGGCGATGCCGACGCGCTGGCGCATGCCTTGGGAGAGCTCGCCGGGGTATTTGTGCATGGCATCGGCGAGACCGACGATGCTGAGGTAGTATTCGGCCATCTGGCGGCGCTCGGCTTTGCTGGCGGTGAAATAGACCTGGTTCACGCCGAGCATGACGTTTTCAAAGGCGCTCATCCAGGGCAGCAGGCAGGGAGACTGGAAGACGATGCCGCGATCAGGGCCGGGGCCGACGGCTTCTTTGCCGGCGAGGATCATGTTGCCCTGCGAGAGATCGCTCAAACCGGCGACCATCATGAGGACGGTGCTTTTGCCGCAACCGCTGTGGCCGATGAGCGTGGCA